>Ga0137365_10002779_pt1 | contig 13881 bp, 9 predicted proteins | sample SagtaG_9_FD_104799 | JGI IMG/M metagenome (GOLD analysis project Ga0137365, IMG submission 104799) | Vadose zone soil microbial communities from Sagehorn Ranch, Mendocino, California, USA - Sage1_L_40_16 metaG | ecosystem: Environmental > Terrestrial > Soil > Vadose zone | place: USA: California...
CGCGACGTTCTGGAAGAGAGGTTGCAAACCAGCCTAATCAACCCCACGCCTATCGAGACTTCCATCGGACAGATGGCTGCGATACAGGCGTTCGACAGCTTCGACCGCCTGCCCCGGATAAATGCACCGACGCTGGTCCTGCACGGCGATCGCGACGTCCTTGTGCCGGTCCCGAACGCTCGGGTGCTGAAGGGCCGCATACCGGGCGCTGAGCTTCGCGTCCTGCCCGGCGCCGGCCACGTGTTCACATGGGAGTTTCCGGAGGAGTCGGCAGCGGCCGTTGTGGAGTTCCTCACGAGGGCCCCAATAGGTGTTTAGAGCGCGCAGAGACAAGGAGCGTCCTTCATGGCGATGACGAAAGCTGGTGACCTCAACATCGAGTATTACGAGGAGGGCTCCGGGCCGCCTCTACTTCTGATCATGGGTCTCGGCGGGCAGGCATCGTCATGGGGTGAGCCGCTCCTCGAACAGTTGCAAGCGCACTTCCGAACGATCCGCTTCTCGAACCGCGGAACGGGGGGCACCGATAAGCCGGTGGGTGGCTATACGATCCGGCGGATGGCGGACGACGCAGCCGGGCTAATGGAGGCCATCGGGCTCGACCAGGCGCACGTGTTCGGTATATCGATGGGCGGGATGATCGCTCAGGAGCTGGCGCTTAACCATCCGGAGCGCGTGCAAGGCCTAGTGTTGGGCTGCACGACGTGCGGGCCCGCCCACAGTGTCCCGGTGCCGGCGCAAACACTGGCGCAGTTCGGGCAGATCATGCAGCTGCCGGTGGAAGAGAGGATAGAGCGATTCTGGGAGCTTACGGTGACGCCGGAATTCAAGGATGAGCGGGCGGACTTCCTCAGGCGGATCCTGGAACTCGGAATGGCGACGCCGACGCCGATGGAGACTTTCGGCCTTCAATTCGCCGCCATTCAGGCGATGGATACGTACGACCGCCTGCCGCAGATCAAATCGCCAGCGCTAATTATTCACGGCGATCGCGACATCCTGGTGCCCGTGGAGAACGCAGAGATTCTCCATTCACGGATACCGGGATCACGTGTACGGGTCGTGCGGGGGACGGGCCACTGTTTCTTCTGGGAGGAGCCGGACGAAGTGGTCGAGGAGGTCGCGCAGTTCCTCTCGAAAGTACCCGTGGGCGCGTAGTCAACGAATAGGCCTCGAATAGGCAACCACTCGTATTGCCCGGAACAACGGTCAGCAATCATAGGAGAAACGAGATGAAGCTCAAAGACAAGGTCTCGATCATCACAGGGGCGGCTTCCGGAATCGGGAAGGCGACGGCACTGGTGTTCGCGCGCGAGGGAGCAAAGGTGATGTGCGCGGATGTCAACGCCGACGGCGCTGAGTCGGTAGCGCGGCAGATCGTTGATACGGGAGGGGAAGCGGAATCGATCAAGGTAGACGTGTCCGTAGAAGCCGACGTGAAAAATATGATCTCGCAAACCGTGGCGCGCTGGGGCCGGCTCGACATTCTCTACAACAACGCCGGGATAGGCTACGGCATGCCGGTGACACAGGTCCCGGAAAGTGAGTGGGACCGGCTCATCGACATCAACCTCAAGGGCGTCTTCCTCGGCTGCAAGCACGCGATTCCGGAGATGCTCAAGAACGGCAGCGGCGCCATTGTAAGCACCGCCTCGGATGCCGGCCTGATCGGCACTGCGATGCTTTCGCCGTACTGTGCCTCAAAAGGAGGCGTAGTCCTGCTCACGAAGTCTCTCGCTGTGGAGTGGGGCGCAATGGGGATTCGGGTGAACTGCGTGTGTCCGGGGGTGATCCGTACGCCGATCCTCGACCCGTTCCTTCAGCGGGCGCAGGCGATGGGCGCAACACCGGAGGAACTCTGGGAACGGATGGCCAGAGCTCACCCCGTCGGCCGTGTGGGCGAGCCGGAAGAGGTGGGGCAGGCGGTGGCGTTCCTGGCCTCGGACGAGGCGTCATTCATCACGGGCGTCGCCCTCCCGGTGGACGGCGGCTTCCAGGCGGGACCTCCCAGCGGCTACGGCGCCGACCAGCGAGTCCTGAGCAGCATGTCCGCGCAGTAGAGCGCGTTTCGGGACGAATGCGCACGATCGAGCGGGCACACCAAGTGGAGGGCTCGCGGTTGCTGGAAGCGGCGCGCCGGCTTGCGCCACTGATCGCCGATCACGCAGACGAAGCCGAGCGCGAACGCCGGGTGCCGAAGGCAGTCGTTCGTGAGCTTGTATCGGCCGGCGTGTTTCACATGTTCGTCCCACACGTGTTCGGCGGGGGCGAGGTGGACGTCGCGATCGGCGTGCGCGTATTGGAAGAGCTCTCGAAGGCGGACGGGTCGACGGGGTGGATCGCAATGATCGGCGCCACAACGGGCCTGATCAGCGCTTACCTCCCTCAGCAGGTCGCCCGCGAAATCTACCGGCCGGGCGTAATCACCGGTGGCGTCGTGGCGCCACGCGGCACGGCTGTTCCGGAGAATGGTGGATATCGCGTGAACGGGACGTGGTCATTCGCCAGCGGCTGCGAGCACAGCCATTGGCTCGCATGCGCGTCCCTCGTTCAGGGAAGCGATGTACCGGATGTGCGGATGATGCTCTTCCCGGCGACGGCCATCGAGATCATCGATACCTGGCACGTTTCCGGGCTGCGAGGCACGGGAAGCCACGACATTGCTGTGAACGACGCCTATGTGCCCACCGATTACTCGTTCTCGCTGGCGGGGCGGCCGGCGCAGTCGGGCGTGCTTTACGGATTCTCGCTGATAGGCTTACTCGCCGTTTCAGTGGCAGCAGTGGCGCTGGGCATCGGCCGCTCGGCGCTTGATGAGATCAGAGAATTGGCAGCGGCAAAGACACCGATGGGACGGCGCAAGCCGCTAACGGAGTGGAACGTCGCGCAGGTAGCGATCGCGGAAGGCGAGGCGGCGCTGCGCTCCGGGCGCGCGTTCCTGCTCGAGACGGTCGGGGCGATGTGGTCCACGCTTGAGCGAGGCGAGGAACCGGCGATCGAACAGCGCGCGCTCCTGCGGCTGTCGGCATCGCAGGCAGTTCAGGGATCCGTGCGAGCGGTCGATGTCGCGTACAACCTGGGGGGCGGGTCGTCGATCTACGAGAGCAGCCGGCTGCAGCGGCGGTTTCGCGACGTCCATGCGCTCACTCAACACGTTATGGTCGGACCGTCCAGCTTTGAGGCAGCTGGGCGGGCGCTGCTGGGGCATGAGGTGCCGCCTGGGTTTCTTTAGAGATGAAGTGACTGATTGACAGCGTGAAGCCACCGTGGTAGATAACTGACCAGTCAGTATGTAATGTTAAACCTGAGCCCAGTCCAGTGAGGAGGCCGCTCAATGAAATTCGGACTGATCTACGAGCTCCAGCAGCAGAAGCCCTGGGTCGAGAACCAGGAGTACAAGACCTACCACGATGCGCTCGACCAGATCGAGCTGGCGGACAAGGTGGGGTTCGACTACGTCTGGGAGGTTGAGCACCATTTCCTCGTGGAGTACTCGCACTCTTCGGCGCCCGAGGTGTTCCTGGCGGCTGCGAGCCAGCGTACGAAGAACATCCGCATCGGGCAGGGCGTGGCGCTACTGCCGAACCCCTTCAACCATCCGATTCGAGTAGCCGAGCGGGCGGCCGCGCTGGATATAGTCTCGGATGGCCGGCTGGAGCTGGGGACCGGACGGTCGATCACGGAGCAGGAGTTGGGCGGGTTCGGGATAGACCCGGCGGATTCGCGGGCGATGTGGGAAGAAGCAATCCAAATGATCCCGAAGATGTGGACGAACGAGACGTTTGCTTGGGAAGGCGACTACTTCGTCGTGCCCCCGCGCATGGTGCTGCCGAAGCCCATTCAAAAGCCCCATCCGCCGCTCTGGATGGCTTGTACACAGCCGGATAGCTTCCGCATTGCAGGGTCGAAGGGACTCGGCGCTCTATCGTTCGGATTCATCGCACCCGGTGTGCTCGAAGCCTCCCTCTCTATCTATCGCGACGCAATCAGTGACGCACAGCCGGTCGGCGATTTCGTGAACAATCAGTTCGCGGCCACCAGCTTCGCCTGCGTAGCGCCGACGGATGAAGAGGCGCTCGAGTTCGGCAAGCCCGCCGCGGAGTTCTTCCAGGAAGCGATCGGCATCCTATTCGTGCCGTGGGCCAAGAAGGCAGACGCGCCATCTTCGTACCAGTACTACGTGAGCCTCGCCCAGATGGCGGAAGAGCGGCTGAAGCAGGACCCGGATGGGGCGTTTCGCTTCCAGGAGCAATGGGACTCGGGGACGCTCTGCATTGGCAGACCCGAGCGGGTCCGCGACGCCGTCCAGAAATACGTTGACGCGGGCTGCGATCAGCTGATCGTAATGGTGCAGGTAGGCCGGATCCCCCACGAGAAGGTGATGCAGACGATAAAGCTGATGGGTGAGGAGGTCATCCCTCACTTCCAGAAGGCGGCCAAAGCCGAGGCGGCCCCAGCCAAAAGCTAGCCCGCAGCAATAGCGCCTGCCACGCGTGGGGGTTCAGCGCATGGCGGGCCTGGAATCACCGGAGCTGCTGAGTTCGGTGGCGGGCTCCTGTTATTCGGCTACGGCTCCCCAGGGACCGACTATATCTCCTAACAACTGTGTAAGCTCCGGGCAGGCACGCACTGACGGCAGTTCCATCACGACTTCTGCGCCGTCGCGCTGGCGAATCGCGAGGCGTGCTTCGGCCTCGCCCGAGTAGTCGCCGATTGTCGCGAGAAGCGCGCGCAGCCGTTCGTGGTCTCCGTCTTCGTCGTCAGTCTCCTCCAGCACGATGCTGAGGGCCGACGGGCCAATGGATGGAGCAGGAGAGGATGCTGGTGGCTCTTTGGCGGAGTGACCGTTTGCTGTAGGGTTATGGTTTTTCGGATTACCGTTGCGGCGGCGCTGAACGGCATTTGACGGGCCATTGGTAGTGAGCAGGTCGTGAGGGTCGAAAGATGGATCGCCGTAAGACGATGCCTTCTGGACTGAGAGTTGAAGACGATCGTCGCGCGCCTTGACACGGACGTTGACAACGACGATATTGCCCGTCCGCCAGATGTCTCGGGTTTGTTCCCATGTCTCGGGCCAGACGGTCACCTCGACGCTACCGGTTATATCCTCGATCTCTGCCGCAAGAAACGCCCGACCGTCGCGGGTACTGAGAGAACGCATCCCCGAAACGACGCCCCCGACAACGAGGTCCCGGCCCGAAAAGTCGGCGTTGATTTCGACGAGGCCGCAAGTCAGGATACCGCGCAGCTCCTGAGCGACGCGGGCGAAAGGATGCTCCGAGAGGTATATGCCCAGCAGCTCCTTCTCCCAGGTCAGCTTCTGTTGTTGGGTCGCTTCTGGGGCCGGCTCTAGCTCCGGCCCCTGAATCGAGGGATCATCCCCCGCCATTAGTGCAAAGAGTGACGTCTGCCCTGATTCACGTTGCTTCTGTTCTCTTTGGGCGTACCCAATCAGGCGGTCGAGGTTTGCCAGGAGGGCGGCGCGCTCTGCCAGCTTATCGAAGGCGCCGGCTTTGACCAGGCTTTCCAGCGCGCGCTTGTTCAGGTGGCGGGTATCCACCCGTTCGAACAAGTCCTGAATAGTCAGGAACGGCCCACCCTGCGCTCGCGCTTCGATAATGCCCTCTGCGATGCCCTGCCCGACGTTCTTTACGCAGGCGAGACCGAAACGAATCGGCTGCGTGCCGTCTTCGGCGCTCTCTAGAGAGAAGTTTGCGGCGCTGTGGTTCACGTCAGGCGGCTGGACAGGGATACCCGCGCGCACGCATTCGGCGTACGCCTCGGCGACGCGTTGTTGACCGCCCGCCATCATCATCACAGCGGTCATGTACTCAGCCGGGTAGTTCGCCTTGAGGTACGCCGTCTGGTAGGCGATTGTTCCGTACGATACGGCATGGGCCTTGTTGAAGGCGTAACCCGCGAACGGCTCGATTAGATCGTATATCTGCTTTGCTTCCTCCGCTGCATATCCCTTGGCTGCCGCGCCGTTCAGGAAGCGCTCCTCTTCGGCGCGCATCATGGCGCGAACCTTCTTGCCCATCGCCTTCCGCATCACATCGGCCTGCCCTAGCGAGTAGCCGGCAAACTTTTGCGCGATGAGGAGCACCTGGTCTTGATAAACGATGACTCCATAGGTCTCATCGAGAATGTCGGCGAGGTCGGGATGCGGATAGTGGATTGCTTCCAGCCCGTGCTTGGCCCGAATGTACGTCGGGATGTGCTGCATGGGGCCCGGGCGGTAGAGAGCGACCATCGCGGCGAGGTCTTTGATGGAGGTGGGGCGAAGCTCCTGGACGTAGCGAGTCATGCCGCCTGACTCAAGCTGGAAGACGCCGAAGGTCTCGCCGCGGGCGAGCATATCGTAGGTCCTGGCGTCTCCATCGGGGAGGTGCGATACATCGAGCTTTGCTCCATGGACCTGCTCGATGACCTGGACGGCAGTGCCGAGGATCGTGAGATTGGTGAGGCCCAAGAAATCCATCTTTAGCAGTCCCAACTCCGCCACATCCCACATACCGAACTGCGTAGTGGGTAGAGAGTTCGGGTCACCGGAGGAGGGACGCTGAAGAGGCAGGAAATTGACCAGCGGTTCGGGAGCAATCACTACTCCTGCCGCGTGGGTGCTGGCGTGGCGGGCAACACCCTCGAGTTCGCGGGCGGTATCGATCAATTTCGCGATCTGCTCGTCCGCTCCGTACAACTCCTTGAAGTCCGGGCTCTCCTCGAACGCCTTCTCGATGGTCATCGCGCCGAAAGAGGCCGGCATCGTGGGCACGAGGCGCGCGACTCGATCCACATCCGCGTAGCTCATTCCGAGCGCCCGCCCGACATCTCTAATAGAAGCTTTAGCCCCGAGGGTGCCAAACGTAATTATCTGGGCCACGCGGTCCTGCCCGTATTTCTCGGCGGCGTAGCGGATCATCTCGTCCCGGCGGTCTTCGGCGAAGTCCAGGTCTACGTCCGGCATCTCTCGTCGTTCGACGTTGAGGAATCGTTCGAAGACCAGCCAGTGTTCCAGCGGGTTGATGTCGGTTACGCCAAGGACGTAGAGAATGATCGAGGCGGCAGCGGAGCCACGCACAGCCATGAGGATGCCGCGCTCACGAGCGTACTGGGAGAAATCGTGGACGACGAGAATGTAGTCGGCGAAGCCAGTCTGCCGGACCACCTCGAGCTCGTAGTCAAGCCGGCGCCGCGCGTCGTTAGCTTCGCCCGGATACCGGCGGGCGAGACCTTCGAGGCAGAGGCGCGAAAGATGTTCGTCGGCGCTTAAGCCGGGCGGGACGTCGGCTTTCGGCAGTTGCACTCTACCGAACTCCAGGGTCAGGTCGCACATCTCCGCGATGCGCCCGGCGTTATCGATCGCCTCGGGGTGGTTGGGAAAGAGCGCGCGCATCTCATCTTCGGACTTCAGGTAATAACAGGCGGGGTCTCCGGACATCTTCATGCGGTCGTCCTGCTGGACAGTCGAGTTCGTCCCGATGCAGAGGAGAACGTCCTGAAAGGGAGCGTCTTCGGGCTTTACGTAGTGTAGGTCGTTGGTCGCAACTACAGCGATGCCGGTCTCTTCGGCCAGGCGTAGGAGCCCCCTGCTCAGCGGCTCGTGCTCGGTGATGCCGTGTTCCTGAAGCTCGATGTAATAGTCACCGCCGAAGAGCTGCTGATAGTAGCGGGCAGTGTTCACGGCCGCATCGAAGCGGCCGTCGAGAAGGTGCCGCGATATCTCACTCGTGGCGCATCCAGAGAGCGCGATCAGACCATCGCGGTGCTGCTCAAGCAGCTCGCGGTCTATGCGGGGCTTGTAGTAGTAGCCCTCGAGGTGTGACTTCGTGGAGAGGGCGAGGAGATTGGCATACCCGGCGTTGTTCTTTGCGAGCAGCGTCAGGTGGTAGGGTTGCTTGTCCTGAGGTTCGCGCGAGTGGCGAGAACCCTGGGCGACGTAGGCCTCGATGCCGATGATTGGCTTGATGCCGCGCACCTTGGCTTCTTTGTAGAACTGCACTGCGCCGTAGAGCACTCCGTGGTCGGTAAGGCCGATGGCCTGCTGGCCCAGTTCCACCGCACGGTCCATGAGCTGTGGTATGCGTGACAGTCCATCCAGAAGAGAGAACTCGGTGTGGGTATGCAGATGGGCAAACATCTAGAACGATGGGCGAAGAAGGAGAAGAATGGGATGCTTAGTTGAGCGCTGAACCATCAGCATCGTGGACGACGAACCCATTATAGGATAGGGGAACCCCTGGCCGGACGGGATCGTACTAGGATCTACCGACGATTTTGTGGACGAAGACGACCCGGGAAACCCACTACCCGCATGCTTCAGCGAACGCCCGGAACAGGGCGAGGGAGTCTGGATGCATTTCGGTGCGCTCTGGGTGCCACTGGATACCCATGACCCAACGACGTTCCGCGCTTTCCATGGCTTCCACGATGCCGTCAGAGGAGCGCGCAGTCACTCGCAGGGACGGCGCGAGCCTCTCTTCCGTAACCCCCTGATGGTGGCGCGAGTTCACGCGAAGGGTTCGGTCTGGCCGATAAACATCGGACAGGCGGCTGGAGCCGTCGATAACTACGTCATGCCAATTCGAGGTGCCATTCTCGTGCCAGCGGTGCTCGTTGCTCTCGATGTGCTGCATGAGTGAACCGCCCATGGCCACATTTAGCAGCTCATGACCGCGGCAGATGCAGAGGACGGGTACGTCGTGCTCCAGGGCCTGGCGCAGCAGTCGCAGTTCATGGGCGTCGCGCTTGCGATTCGGCCGATCGGTCAGCGGGTTTCGCTTTTCCCCATAGAGGTGCGGGTCGACATCCACACCGCCGGTCAGGAGCAGGCCGCGGGCGCCGACGGGAAGGTCTTCGTCTTCCACGACGACGTAGCGGGCGCCACCCGCTTCCAGCGCATCGTAGTAGAACTTGGTGCGCTCCCAGGTGGGCGCGCGCCAGTGCGGGACTGCGACTAGAGGTCCTTCACTCATTCACGAGGAATCGTAGCGAACGAGCGGGGGGTCAGCAAACCCGCGCTGATGGCGGCGAATCAAACCCGACGGTGGGAGCCTTATTGATGTGCGCTTAAGGCTTGATTGCTTTTCGGAAAAAGCGGCAATTTGGGCAGTCGCCGTGCTCAAGAAGTCGAGGAAATCTTGATTGATTTGGCCTTGAATATTCTTGGCAGACAATTGATTGAGTGCCCCATTCAGGACTCGGGTGACGCGGTTCTCGCTCGAGAGCATGGCGATCTTCTCGGTATCAGGATAGCGGAGGCGGGCGCAAAGTCTAAGGGGGAAGTGGCACCGGGGGCTTAGGCATTGGGTGCCAGGTGATAGGTGACAGGTCTTAGGCGGGCGGGCCGTGTAGGAGTTCTTACCCGCGTTGGGCAAGGATGAGGAGGAACTCGTAAACGAGGTTGGCGGCGAGCAGTGCGGTTATCTCGGCGGAGTCGTAGGCGGGCGCCACTTCTACGATGTCGAAGGCGACCAGGTTTATACCGCGAAGGCCGCGAACGAGTTCGACGATCTCGCGGCTCGTCATGCCGGCCACTTCCGGTGTGCCGGTTCCCGGCGCGAAAGCGGGATCGACACAGTCGATATCGAGAGACACATAGACAGGGTGGCGAACTACTTCCTGAATCCTTCGCACCGTAGACTCGACCCCTTGACGGGAGAACTCATCGCAGGTGATGACGTTGAAGCCAGCCGCGCGGACTTCGTCTAGAATACCGGCCGAAACTGAGCCGCGAATACCGATCTGGACCGACGCGGCGGGATCAATCAGGCCTTCTTCAACGGCAATGCGAAAGACAGTGCCGTGATGGACAGGCCTTTTGCTGTCGGAGGGCGGCCAGAAGTCCGGATGGGCGTCGAAGTGGACGAGCGATAGACGTCCGTGCTTCAGGGAGCAGGCGCGAAGCACTGGAAGAGTCGTCGAGTGGTCGCCGCCTAAAATGACGGGAAAGACGCCGGCGTCGAAGACGGGGGCAAGCTGAGACTGCAGGTGCGCAGCTGTCTGCTCGATGTACCCGGGGAAAACGTCCAGGTCGCCGTAGTCGATGACGCGGAGTGCGTCGAAGGGTGGCTCGAGCTTGTCGGCCTCCCAGTGATGGGGACGAAGCTGTCCCGACGCGTCCCGGATAGCACGCGGGCCGAAGCGGGCACCGCTGCGATAGAGCACGGCCATGTCCATCGGCACGCCGATGACGGCGACATCCGCCAGCCATAGGTCTCGAGTCACAGGACAGCGCGCGAAGGTGTAGGCGCCGCTATAGCGGGGACCGCGCTGCCATTCAGCAGGGTAGAGCCGACCGGAGTCCTGGCCTTCGCTCACTCGGGCGATGATATCAGTTGCTGGTGAAAAATCAGCTATTCGTCTTCGTGGTCGTCAGCGTCTTCGACCGCAATAGGAGCCTCATCGGGACTGAGCTGGAATTCGCGGATAGTGCCGTCAGACTCTTCACTGTCATCGCCCGCTGCCCACTCGTCCTCGCTGTCCTCAAAGTAGCCTTCGTCGTCGTCGACGTCGCGACGAAGAAGACGCCCTTTAACATAGGGACGGAACGTCTCGGTCACGGTAGGTGGGAAGGAGAGTTTCCCGGTTTGAGAGCTATGCTGAAACGTCTCACGAATGAAGAGCCTCACCTCGTTCTCGTCGAGCCCGGAGATGGCGGCGATGTATTCGTTGCCGCCATCCATGAGTTTCGTCAGGCGCTGGCTCAGCCGCGGTTCGACCTCGCCGACGTATTCTCCAGCCATGCTCTGGATGACGAGCGACCCGTTCTGGCGCGCTAAGTTCACCTGATCGCCGGCGGTCATCCGCGCGGCGATGTCCATGTTTGGCCGCACGAGCACCGTAATACCGGTCTTGCCTGTCTCTTCGATGAACATTTGGGGAGAAAGCTTCTGACTGGCCGGACGGGGGGCAGCTTCCTCCTCGCTGAGGGTGGCGAGCCGTGTTAAATTCTTGCGAGCGATTGAATTCAGCTGGTCGATCTCAAGAGCCTTCATGTAGGCGCCCCGCGCCTCGCCGTACCGTCCCAGCTCGGTCATGGCCTTGCCGAGACGGTTGAAGGCATCTACGTCCGTCGGGAATGACTCGACAATCTCCCGGTTGAGCTGGGCAGCCTCAGTCCATTGTCCCTGGAGGGCAAGCTGTATGGCTTGCTCGGCGTGCTGTTTCTTTGCTCTCGCTCTATCTTCTGTCTGAAAAACCATCTTCTGTGTGTCCCTCTTCTTGGATTTCGCGCCGCATTTTAGCGATGGGTTTTAGTCACTGCAATACGCTGTTGGTTACATCATGTTTATAACGCCAAGAAATATTGTTGGTTCCCCGGCTTCTGTCGTAAGACGCCATGCTTTGGCACATTGTTACCGGTCTGTAACCACAGACTAGCCTGAGCGGAGTCCGAAGACGCCAGCCCGAGCTTGCCGCGACGAAAGGCAACTCAGTGGAGCTATCTGCGTTCGAATAGGAAAACATGTTATCAACGTAATACGACGGGGAGATGAATCGAGATCGGCAGCGCCGCAACGGTGGTCGGGGTGGGCGGATTCGAACCGCCGACCTCACGGTCCCGAACCGTGCGCTCTAGCCTGACTGAGCTACACCCCGACGGATGGTTCCATTCTACCTGACCACACGAATAGAGTTACGGTTTAAGTCTTGACGCTTCAGACCCCTGATCCGATCCCGTCGGACGCTCAGGTCGAACAACAGCCCGTGGCGGGTGCGCGCAGGGGCCTGCTTTTCAGCATCAACGTCGTCTTCATTGCGCAGATCGCGATCTACGGGCTGGCCTTCTGCTTGAGAGTGGTGCTTGCGCGCGGACTGGGGGACGAAGGACTGGGCACGTACTCTCTGTTTTTCGTCGCCGTACTCGTGGCCGGCGCGATCGCGAACGTGGGTGTCGGGCTGGGCAACATCTACTTTCTCAACAAGGGGGATTACTCATACGACGAATTGCTTTCGGGCAGCATTTTCGTGCTCGGGGCTTCATCGCTGGTGGCCTGGGCTTTCCTGGTGGCCTATGGCATCATCCTCGAGCCGGATCTTTTCGTTTCAGGCCGGTCCTACTGGCTCTACGCGGTCGCCCTGCCGTCTGTCGTGGGCTACGTACTGCTAACCTCGTTCCTCCATGGCAGCAGCCGCTTTGGCGCTCTCAGCGGGGTAGCCGTCGCGCAGGGCCTTGTTGGGGTCGCGGTAGCCGGCGTCCTGTACGTGCTGGACGAGCTAGATGTGTTTAGCGCTCTGGCCGCGTGGGTGGCGTCGTTCTTACTAGCCGATATCGTTGCGCTCTTCCTGGTCGGCTTCAAACGAATCGATGTGCGACGCGCATTGCATCCGCGCTGGGCAGTCCTGCGCGACCAGATCCGATATGGCGCCCAGGGGCAGGTGGCAAACCTGGCACAGCTCTTCAACTACCGGCTGGACCAGTTTCTGGTCGCCGCGTTCGTATCTCGCGCCGGTGTCGGCCACTATGCCGTCGCCGTAGGCCTGAGCGAGAGCGTTTGGTGGCTCTCCTCATCTGTGGCGCTCGTGCTAATGCCACGTCTTACCGAAATGGAGCGGGAGCGGGCGGCGGAGATGACGCCACTGGCCTGCCGAAATACTGTCCTGGCAAGCGTGATCGCAGCAATCGCTTTGGTTGCCGTCTCGCCGCTGGCGATCGACGTCCTCTTCGGCGATGAGTTCAGCGCTGCCCAAATCCCGCTTATCTTGCTTATGCCGGGCATCATCGCCGCCTGCGCGACGCGCGTATTGGGTAGCTACCTGTTCAGTCAAGGGCGGATCATTTACAACACCTACGCGACCTTCATCGCGCTCGGCCTGACTCTTGTGCTCGACTTCGCGCTTATTCCATCAATCGGCGTGGAGGGAGCGGCAATCGCCTCATCCATCGCGTACATCGCTTCACTGGCCGCTACGCTGTACTGGTATCGCCAGGTCTCCGGCGGCAGCATCGCTGAGGCGCTCGTCGTACGCCCTGCTGATGCAGAGCATTATCGCGATGCCTGGAAAAGCCTGACCGCCCGGCTCGGGTTTCGAAAAGGATGAACGAATCGCCGATAAGATGAGTCAATAGCGAACGCCGGCACGTTGGAGGCGGTCCTTCAAGACGAGCCAGACGAACGGGGGGAGAGCGAGCTGGCGGCGAAGACGCCACGGCTGGCGAAGCAGTCGAAATAGCCATTCGAGGCCGGCGCGACGCATCCAAAGGGGCGCCCTCCTGGTCATGCCAGAGATAAAGGAAAACGACCCCCCTTCGGCGATCGCTACGTTTACCTTTAGGCTTGGAAGATTAGCGGCAATCCAGCGCTCCTGTAAGGGAAACCCCATCGCGACGAGCAGGGCCTGCGGAGCCGCCGCGTTTATTTCCGCGATTACGGCATCGTTGTCGGTTCCCCGCAGGTCGAAGTGACCGGGGTGGGCGCCAACGACACCCAAGCTCGGGAAGCGCGCCTGAAGACGCTCCTTCGTGCCGCGCAACTCCGCTTCGGTCCCGCCGAGGAGGAAAACTGTCGCACCCACCCCTTCGAGCGAGGCCAGCATCTGCCAGGTGAGGTCGACTCCGGCCATGTTCTCGGCGAGAGGTCGTTTAATCGAGGACGGATTGAGCGCGATGGACGCGAGCGATAGTGGCAACTGCCACAGAGCACGAAGTCTGCCGCCGCGAACCGACAGGTAGTGCGCTGCCCAGAGGATCCCCATGCCGTCAGGCAGACAGAGGGCGGCGCCGTTGAGGAGTTGGCGACTTTCCGAGTCTCCGGCCGCACGCGGCATGAATTCCGAGTAGGGCTTGACGACGTATGCTTGATGTCCGGTCTGTGCCAATGAGGCGATTGCATTGGCGGCTTCCAAGCGACCGAGGTTGTGGAAGCGAACACCGAGCAC
>Ga0137365_10002796_pt1 | contig 13851 bp, 16 predicted proteins | sample SagtaG_9_FD_104799 | JGI IMG/M metagenome (GOLD analysis project Ga0137365, IMG submission 104799) | Vadose zone soil microbial communities from Sagehorn Ranch, Mendocino, California, USA - Sage1_L_40_16 metaG | ecosystem: Environmental > Terrestrial > Soil > Vadose zone | place: USA...
GAACGAGCTCGTTCGGGGCGACTGCGAGGGCCGGTTCTGACACGGGCGCAGGTTCGCTGCCGCTCGGCGAAAGCCTCCAAGGCGCTCGCTTGCGACGCCGCTTGGAGGGTGCACGGCTTCGCCCGTGTCCCCGATTACACGCGGCTTGTCAGCGACAGACGGCGCCGCTTCGGGGGCACCGGAAGAGGCTCGTGCCGACGAGGCAAGCGAGTTCACGCCGACTCAACGGTTACAGTGGGCGCGCAACTTTTCCCTGCACGAAGCCATGACAGAGCGCGACACCGACATCGAGTTCGACTTCTTCGAGGAGCCGGAGACCAGAGAAGCCGCACGGCCCGAGCGGCCTCCGGCGCGCGGAGGGCCTCGGCCGCCGATGACGCCCCAAGGCTTCACGCCGCTCCTCCGCCTGGTCGGGCTAATCGCCTTCGCGATTGTGATCGTCGTGCTGCTCGTCTACGCGATCGAGGGCTGTCAGTCCTCGAGCAAGCATGCGAAGTACGACAACTACATGAAGCAGGTGTCGCAGATCGCCTCGGACTCGCACTCGATCGGGACTCGCCTCGGGGCGTTGCTGATTCAGCCTGGCCTGAAGCCGAGCGAGGTGCAGAGCAAGCTCGCCGGGCTCGCACGCTCCGAGCAGCAGGACGCCGACCGCGCTCGCGCGATCAACCCGCCGGGGCGGCTGCGAGACGAACATCTGCGGATGATCGATGCCCTCGAGTACCGCTACAGCGGCATCGTCGGGATCGGCGACTCGCTGTCTCGAGCGTTGAAGACGAAGAGTCTGGCCGCCACTCAGGCCGGCGCGATGCTGCAGGTTCCCGCGTTGCGCCTGATCGCGAGCGACGTCGTCTGGGACGACGGCTTCAGGGATCCCAGCAAGCAGGTGCTCAAGAACCAGGGCGTCGGCGACGTGCGTGTGCCCTCCTCGAACTTCGTCCAGAATCCGGACTTCTTCACGACCACCCCGCTCGCCGGTGTCGTCGCCCGGCTCCGCGGCGTGAGCGTTTCGCCCAAGGCCGGCGGCCTGCACGGGACCAACATCGTCTCCACGAAGGCGCTGCCGAGGGGGACACAGCTCTCGACCAGCACCCAGCTACCGGTCGTCGCAAGTACGAATCTCGGCTTCGAGGTCACGATCGAGGATTCCGGCGATTCAGCGGAGGTGGGGATCCCGGTCACGCTCACGATCAAACAGGGCAGTAATCCCCCGATTGTCAAGCACCAAAAGCTTGCCTTCATCAGCCCCAAGGAGCAGAAGTCGGTCTTCTTCCGAAACATCCAGGTGACTCAGTTCGGCAGTCCTTCCACGGTGACAGTCGCCGTCCAACCTGTTCCGAACGAGCACAACACGTCGAATAACACCGAGTCGTATCCGGTGCTCTTCTCGCTCTCACCGACCGGGTGAGCGGCTCTACGACTGCGGCAATCGCGATCGCGGCGGCGGTCGTGGCGGTAGCTGCCCTGGCTGCGGCGCTCCTGGCCTGGCTCCAGCTCAGGCGGGTGCGGTCGTCGCAGCAGGTGATGCTCGGGGGCGGCACGGGCGATCTTGTCGACTTCGCCGTCTCGCTGCAGACCCGGATCGACGATCTCCACCGGGCCGTCGACGAGATAGCGGCCGGGCTCGCGCGGGTCGACCGGCGGGTCGACGAGTCGGTGTCGAAGACCTCGATCGTCCGCTATGACGCCTACGAAGGAACAGGCGGCCACCAGTCCGCCTCCGTCGCGTTGCTCGACGGGGCGCGCAGCGGAATCGTGGTCAGCGCGATCCAGGGCCGCGACTACGCGCGCATCTACATGAAGGAGCTCGAGCACGGCCGCGCTTCGATCGCCCTCTCTCCGGAGGAGGAAGAGGCTGTGGAACGCGCGATGTCGAGGTAGGAGCTCTGGCTCCTTATCTTGTCGACCGGGGTTAGCCGGACGCCCGGGCAAAGCCCGGACGTCCTCTGAGTCGGCGTCGCAAGCGACGCCTCGGGCGCTATGTCGAGGTAGAGCACTGTCCGGCTAATCCCGGGTGGCGGTGCCGGCCCGGGAGGCCCGGCACCGGACGGCGTTGGTACCTTTTCGGCTGTCTTGCAGCAAGTATTGGTGTTGAACGCGAGCTACGAGCCACTCAACGTGACGACGGTTCGGCGTGCCCACGTGCTCGTGTTCAAGGGCAAGGCCGAGGTGATCGAGGAGCTTGACCGAGCGTTGCACTCCGCCACGACGACCTTCCCATGGCCGCACGTGATCAGGCTCGTCCAGTACGTCCGGGTGCCGCGGACCGTGCAGCGAAAGATCTCGCGCCGCGCGCTGTTTGCCCGTGACGATTGGCGTTGCGTCTACTGCGGGACGAGCGGCGGACGGCTGACCCTGGACCATGTCGTCCCGAAGAGCCGCGGCGGGGAGTCCGTCTGGGAGAACGTGGTGACCTCGTGCTCGCCCTGCAACCTCCGCAAGGGGAACCGGCTGCCTCACGAGGTCTCGATGGAGCTCCGCGCGAAGCCGAGGCCGCCCGCGCCCGTGCTCTTCATCCGGCTTGCTGCGCCGAAGATTCCCGACGGCTGGCAGCCCTACCTGACGAGCTTGTCGACGGGCTAGCTGCGCTGCACGGGCAATCCGAGGCCCGACCACTCACTCCACGAGCCGGGGTAAAGCTTTGCCTCGCGGCCGGCGAGAGCCAGCCGGTGCACGAGAACGGCGGCGGTGATCCCCGAGCCGCAGTAGGCGACGACTTCGCCAGGTGGGACCTCCGGCAGTGGCTGGTTCCAGGGCGCGTTTCTGGCGCCGGGAATGTGCCCGGCTACCGGGTCGATCGGCTCCACGTCACCCCGGTAGCGCTCGGGCACGCGGGCATCCAGCAGGACGAGCCCGTCCAAGCGGGCCTGCAGCTCGGCGGCCTCGATGGTGTCTCCCTTCCGCGGCCGAGCTGTGAACCGGGCAGGCTCGACGTCCTCCTCGCCCGCTCGGAGCGGGCCTAGCCAGCCGGCGAGGTCCAGCACCGCGCAGTCGTCGTGGCCGAAGTGCCGCAGCAGCCACCAGAGGCGCTCGGCCCCGCCCATCGAGCCGTACGCGACGACGAAGACGCCGTCGCCGATCCCGGCCCGGCCGGCTGCTGCCGCGAACTGCTCTTGGCTCGGCAGCGGGTGGCGTCCGCCGGGGCCAGGCGGCGCCGAGAGGTCGCGCTCGACGTCGAGAAATGCCGCTCCCGGGATGTGGCCCTCCAGATAGAGCTCGCGTCCAGGGCCCGGCTTGCCGAGCTCCCACCGGCAGTCGGCGAACGTGTAGCGCACGCATCGACTCTAGTCAGCGGATCACAGTGGACGCACAGTCTCAGGCGGGATCGTCGCGGCGCGTAGTCCGATCGGGCGCTTGCAGCGATCGCAATAGCTCTCCGACGACCCCTTCCACTCGGAATGCTCGCGGAGGATCGGCTTTTCGCACTCACACTTTTCACTCTTCATGCGGCCTCCTCAGCCGGGGCAGAGACCGGTACCGGCTCCGGTTCGGACGCCGGGTGGTGGACATGCGAGACGCCGAGATGCCCGTGCGACTCGGTGCCGTACCCGCCTGGAACAGGGATGTAGAACTCGGGGTAACCCCACATGCCGTGCTCCGAGACGTCCAGGCCGGCCGTCTCCACGTGTTCCTCGACGCGGATCCCCCACAGGCGCTTCAGCGTCCACAGGCAGCCAAACGAGGCAGTGAACGTGAAGCCCCCGACGGCGACGAGTCCGAGCGCCTGAACGCCGAGCTGGTGGAAGGAGCCCGTGTAGACGAGGCCGCCCCGGCCGGTCGCAAGGTTCGACGCGAGCGCGGGCACCGCGAAGATGCCGGTCGCGAGGGTTCCCCAGACGCCGGCGAGCCCGTGAACGGCGACGGCGCCGATCGGGTCGTCGATCCCAATCCGCTCGACGAGCGGCACGGCGACGACTGCGATTGCCGCGGCCAGGAAGCCGATCACGATTGCCGCCCATGGCGCGACGAAGCCCGATGCGGCGGTGATCGCGACGAGGGCGGCGATGACACCGTTCAGCATCATCGAGACGTCCGGCTTCTTGAGGACCAGCCAGGCGGTGACGATGCCGCCGAGCGCGCCGGCCGCGGCCGCGACATTCGTCGTCAGGGCCACATAGCCGAAGTAGCCGATCTTGTCGCCGGTCACGACCGCCAGCGTCGAGCCGGGGTTGAAGCCGAACCAGCCGAACCAGAGGATCAAGGTCCCCAGGACGGCATACGGCATGTTGTGACCCGGAATCGGGTTCGCGCGCCCGTCGTGCCCGAATTTGCCGATCCGCGGCCCCAGCAGGATCGCGCCCGCCAGCGCCGCCAGCGCGCCCTGGTAATGGACGACCGTCGAGCCCGCGAAGTCCTGCATCCCGAGCCCGAACAGCCAGCCGCCCGAGTGCCAGATCCAGTGCGAGACGACCGAGTAGATCAGCGTGAAGGCGACGCCGAACACGAAGTAGACCCAGAGCTTCGCTCGCTCGGCCATCGCGCCCCAGACGATTGCCAGCGAAACGCCCGCGAAGACGACCTCGAACAGGTAGGCGCTCGCGCCCGGGATCGTCGTGAAGAACGAGTACGGCGCCTGTCCGACCGCGAGCAGTGAGTGGAACGAGGGGGCGAAGCCGTGCGTCCCGACGATGCTGTTGCCGTCGCCGAAGGCCAGGCCGAAGCCGACCAGCCAGTAGACGAGCGAGCAAATTCCGAAAATGAGGACGTTCTTGCCTGCGATGTGCGCGGCGTTCTTCATCCGCGTCAGGCCTGCCTCAAGGAAGGCGAAGCCAGCCTGCATGAACATGACCAGGACCGCGGCGATCACGACCCACACGGTGTTGGCGGCGATCAGAAGGTTTGCGTTGCTCATCTCGTTTCGACCCCCTCGAGTGCGCGGCCGGAGCGGTTGTGCGTGACGTTGTCGATGCGGCTAGTCCAGACGAGCCCGTCGCCGGATTCGTTGCCCGAGCGGGCGGAGTCAGCGATCGCCTCGACGACCGTGCCCGCGATCTCGTCCTCCACGACGAACGTGAGCAGTGCCTTCGGCAGGAACCGCGACTCGAAGACGCGACCCCGGTACTCGTGGGTGACGCCGCGCTGGCGTCCGTGGCCGATTGCCTCGACGACGGTGACGCCGACGTGGCCTGTCTCTTCTTCAACCGCGTCGATCACCGTCTCGACGCGCTCGCGAATGACTACGGCTTCGACCTTGATCACTGGATCACCTCACTCCGTCGTTCCAACAACACCGTGTCGCGCCACTGGCCATCGATTTGCCCGATTCGTTCGCGCCGGCCGACGACGCGGAAACCGCTTCTTTCCAGGAGTCGCAGGCTGGCTTCGTTCTCCGGAAAGACACTCGTCTGCAGCGTCCAGATTCCTCGTGCGTCGGCCTGGCTGACGAATTCCGTAAGCAGCGCGCTCCCGACGCCTTGACCGCGGACGTACTCCGCGACGTAGAGGCTGATTTCGGCCACGCCGGAATAAACCGGCCGGGACGAGACAGGCGTGACCGCCGCCCACGCCACGACTTCGCCCGCAACTGTCCCCACAAGACGCGGGGTGGGCCTGTGTGCACCGGCCCACTCGTCCCAGCTCGGCACGTCCGTCTCGAAGGTGGCGTTACCTGTCGCGATGCCTTCGGTGTAGATCCTCGAGACCTCCGGCCAGTCGCCCGGCCGGAGGTCTCGGATTTCGACGGCGGTCGTGATCAACCCACCGACCGCTAGCAGTCGTAGTAGAGGGCGAACTCGGCCGGATGCGGCCGCAGCCGCACGACGTCGACCTCGTTCTCCCGCTTGTAGTCGATCCAGGTGCGGATCAGCTCTTCGCTGAAGACGCCCCCGGCGAGCAGGAACTCGTGGTCGGCCTCCAGCGCGTCGAGCGCCTCGGCGAGCGACCCGGGCACCTGCGCGACGCCGCGGTCCTCCTCGAACAGGTCCCAATCCGCCGGCTCGCCGGCGTCGAGGCCCTTGTGGATGCCGTCCAGACCCGCCATCAGCATCGCCGAGAACGCCAGGTATGGGTTCGCGGCCGCGTCGGGACAGCGGAACTCGATTCGCTTGGCCTTGGGCGAGTCCGAGTACATCGGGATCCGAATGCAGGCCGAGCGGTTCCGCTGGGAGTAGACGAGGTTGACCGGCGCCTCATAACCGGGCACGAGCCGGCGGTAGGAGTTGGTCGTCGGCGCGCAGAAAGCGAGGAGCGCCGGCGCGTGGGCTAGCAACCCGCCGATGTACGTTCGGGCGAGCTGCGACAGCCCCGCGTAGCCGGACTTGTCGGCCATCAGCGGCGTCCCCTCCTTCCAGAGGGACTGATGCGTGTGCATGCCCGAACCGTTGTCGCCGAAGAGCGGCTTAGGCATGAAGGTGACCGTCTTGCCCGCCGCTCGCGCGACGTTCTTGACCACGTACTTGTAGGTCATCACCTGGTCGGCCATGCGGGTCAGCGTTCCGTAGCGGAGGTCGATCTCGCACTGACCGCCCGAGGCGACCTCGTGGTGGTGGAACTCGCACGGGATCCCGAGCCGCTCGAGCGTCAGCACCATCTCGGAGCGGAGGTCGGCAAGCGTGTCGTGCGGGGCCGGCGGGAAGTAACCCTCCTTGGGTCGCACCGTGTACCCGAGGCCCGGATTGCCCGAGTTCCAGTGGCCTTCCTCGGAGTCGATCTCGTAGTGCGCCTTGTGATCGGCCAGCTCGTACGAGACCGTGTCGAGGACGAAGAACTCACATTCGGGCCCCATGTAGGCCGTGTCGGCGATCCCGGTCTCGCGCAGGTGCTCCTCGGCGCGCTTGGCGATCCGGCGCGGGTCCTTCCCGTACGGCTGCCGAGTGACAGGATCGGCGATCTCGCAGATCAGGGAGAGCGTCGGCGCCGCCGCGAACGGGTCGAGGACAGCGCTGGAGGCGTCCGGCATCAGCAGCATGTCCGACTCCGAGATCCCCTGCCAGCCGCGGATCGACGAGCCGTCGAAGCCGAGTCCGTCGTCGAACGCCGACTCGTCGAGCGCCGACAGCGGTAGCGTCATGTGCTGCCAGGAACCCAGCAGGTCGCAGAACTTGAGATCGACCATCTTGGCCCGCGTCTGGCCCGCCCACTCGAGTGCCTCGCGCGGCTCAGGCTGTTCGCCACTGCCGTTGACCAGGTACTGCCGTGCCTCTGCCTCCATCTCGTCTCCTTCGGTTGGACCAACAAAAAAGGCCCAGGACTCCACGAGTCCTGAGGCCTCATTGCCTCCGCGGACGCCTTCGGCGACGCCCACTTGTCCGAGACCATAATCCGCAGGCCGGACGTTGGCAAGCGGCAAATTCGTTGACGCGGCCGAGGCGAGGCGGCTAAGGTGGTGGCCATGTTGCCGGTCGGTTGACACAGGTTCCTGCGCGCGCCGCCGCGGTCGGCGGTGCGCTGTCTTGGTGTCCCGCCGATTCGTAGGAGAGCAACGTGATCGCCGTAGAAGTCGAAAACCTGCGCAAGGAGTTCCTCCGCCGCGACGCGGAGCGTTCCGGGCTTCGCCGGCGCAGGAGGCGCGTGCCTGCGCTCGAGGGCGTGACATTCTCGATCGAGCGCGGCGAGTGCGTCGCGATCCTCGGCCAGAACGGCTCCGGCAAGTCGACGCTCGTCCGGCTGCTCTCGACGCTGCTCTTGCACGACGGTGGCAGCGCGCGCGTGTTCGGGCACGACGTCTTCACCGACCAGCGGGCCGTTCAGCGCCTGGTCAACCGCGTCTCGGTCGAGGCGTCCTTCTTCAAGAAGATGTCGTCCGAGGAGAACCTGAGCTACGCGGCGCGGTTCTACGGGATGACGGGCGCGGAGACGCGCGAGCGGATCCCGGTGATCCTGGAGCGCGTCGGCTTTCCGATCCGCCGCCGGCACGAGGCGATGGAGCACCTCTCGCGCGGGATGCAGCAGAAAGTCTCGCTGGCGCGGGCACTGCTGACCTCGCCGGTGCTGCTGCTCCTGGACGAGCCGACCACCGGCCTCGACCCTCGCTCGAAGCTCGAGGTGCAGGACTTCATCCGTGAGGTCTGGGCCAGCCACGACGCGACGATCCTGCTCTGCACGCACGACCTCGCCGAGGCGGAGGCGCTGGCCGACCGCGTCGGGATCCTCGACCGCGGCCGGCTGCTCTGCCTCGAGTCCGCCGAGGAGCTGAAGGAGCGCTTCCGTTCCGAGACGCTCGAGGAGGCGTTCTTCGCGGCGACCGGGCGCGAGTTCGAGCACGAGGACGAAGATGCGGAGAGGGGCGTGTTCGCGTGAGCGGACATGCCCCTCTCGGGGGAAGGGCTCCGGGAAACCGGGAGGTTTCCCGCAACGATCTCCGTCGCGTGCGCGGCCTCGCCGCGTACGCGACGGCGTACTCGGAAGAAGAAGGGGGCTCGTGGGGGAAACCTGGTTTCCCCCACGGGAGCGAGGCGAAGCCGAGTGACGAGAGGGGTGTGTTCGCGTGAGAGGCGCCGCCGCCACCCTCCGGCACGAGCTGATCGGCCTCTCCGGCGTCCTCGAGCGGAACGCCAATCTCGTCAAGCGCTACGCGTGGTGGGAGCTGGCGTTCTTCGTCTGGTCGCTGGCGAACACGCTGACGATCGTCTTCATCGCCAAAGGCATCCATGCCGCCGGCGGGAAGCTCGACGTCGACCGGGCGACGACGACGCTCTTGATCGGCGCCGTGATCTGGTCGTACCTCGGCGTCCTCTTCGAGATCCTGACCGAGACGGTCGCCTGGGAGCGCTGGGAAGGCACGATCGAGTACACGTTCATGGCGCCGCTGGCCCGGCCGATCCACCTGATCGGGATGGGCCTGTTCGCAGTCGTCTACGGCGTCATCCGCACCGCGGTGCTGTTCGCGGTGATCGCGGGCTTCTTCTCGCTCAAGCTGGGCGGGGCGAACTTCGCCGCGGCGCTCCTCGTGCTCGCCGTCGCCTCCGTCTCGTTCATCGGGATCGGGATGATGACGGCGGTCCTGCCCCTGATCTCGCCCGAGAAGGGAATGCAGATGGGCTTCATCGCGCAGGGGATCCTGCTCGTGATCTCGGGCGTCTACTACTCCGTCAGCGTCCTGCCGCAGTGGATGCAGTGGCTGTCGACGATCTCGCCCGCGACCTACGCCCTCCGTGGCATCCGTCACGCGATCCTTGACGGCGACGGCGTCGCCGCCGTCTGGGGCGACATCTGGCCGCTGATCGTGATCGGCGTCGTCGCGATTCCGCTCGGGCTCTGGATCTTCGGCGTGGGCGAGCGGCACGCGAAGCGCCACGGGAAGCTGAAGCGGTCGGGATAGCGATGACCGAGGACTACTTCGCGGGCCCGGTCGCCGAGCGCTATGACTCCACGCTCGACGAGTGGGGAGATCCGGCGGCCGTCGCTGCGACCGCCGACTTTCTCGCCGAGCTCGCCGGAGACGGCACAGCCCTCGAGCTCGGCATCGGGACGGGGCGCATCGCGCTGCCGCTGTCGGCGCGCGGCGTGCGCGTCCACGGGATCGACCTCTCGGTGGACATGGTCGCGCAGCTTCGCGCCAAGCCGGGGGGCGGCGACATCCCCGTCGCGATCGGCGACTTCGCGACGACGCGGGTCGGCGAAGGCTTTTCGCTGGCGTATCTCGTCTTCAACACGATCGGCAACCTGACCTCTCAGGAGGCGCAGGTCGCGTGCTTCGAGAACGCGGCGGCGCAGCTTCGCCCCGGCGGCTGCTTCGTGGTCGAGGTCGGCGTCGCGGTTCGAGAGCCACTGCACGTTTTCGCCCTGAGCGACACGCACATCGGGATCGACGAGTACGACCCAGCGACCCAGCGCCTCGTCTCGCATCACTTCACGCTCGTCGACGGCCGGTGGGAGCTTCGGTCGATCCCCTTCCGCTCCGTGTCCCCGGCCGAGCTCGACCTGATGGCACGCCTCGCGGGCATTCGGCTGCGCGAGCGCTGGAGCGGCTGGAGGCGCGAGCCGTTCACCGCCGAGAGCCGCAGGCACGTGTCGGTCTGGGAGAAGCCGTGACGCTCGGCGCGCACACGCGGACAGTGCGGGCCGCGTACGACGCCCTCGCTCCGACCTTCGGTCGGTGGAATGCGAGCATCGAAGGGGACCCGTGGGAGCGGTTCGTCGCCGAGTTGGAGAAGAGGATGACGTCATTCGCATGACTGAGCCCGAGGGCGAGACGGCGTTCCTCTGGGTGCTGGGGCGGAGGCCGGGGTGACGCGGCTGCCGGCGAAGACGCTCGGGGCGGCCGCCGGCGGCGGCCTGATGGAGATCCGCCGCGCCGAATCCGACGGCGATTTCACCGCCTATGTGGAGGTGTGGAACGCGATCACGCCGAGCGAGCCGATCACCGTCGCCGAGACGAAGCGGCGCTTGGCGCGGCAGCCCTGGCGGCTCTACCTCGTCGCCGAAGAGGACGGGCGGATCGTCGGTTCCGGTTTCGCCGGCCGTTCGGATTCGGCCGAGCGCGCCTTCCTCGCCGTACGCGTGCTGATCGAGTGGCGGAGGCGAGGAATCGGCACTGCGCTCTTCGAGGCCTGCCGACCGCACGCTGTCGAGCTCGGTGCGGCGACGATCTCAGGGCGAATGGCCGAGCACGATGCGGATTCCCTGCGCTGGGCCGCGAACCGGGGCTTCGGCGGCCGACCACGACGCGATCTACGCCGTCGCGGTCGAGTGCTGGCCGGACATGGCAACGCCGGAGCCGATGCCGGCGCCGCCCTACGACGACTGGGCCCAGGAAGAGCTCCGCGGTCCAGTCGTCTTCGGCGCCTTCGACGGCGAGCACCTGGTCGGCTACGCGGCGCTGGTCACACGTCCCGCGAGGCCGGATGTGCTCGAGCACGGGTTCACCGCGGTCGTCCGCAGCCACCGCGGCCGAGGGATTGCGACCGCACTGAAGCGGACGCAGCTCACCTGGGCCGCTGAGCACGGCTACCGTGAGCTCGTCACCTACACGCAGGAAGGAAACGAGAGTATGCGGGCGATCAACGAGAAGCTCGGCTACCGGGAGCAGCCGGCGTGGATCCTGGTGCGTCGAGGCATGTAGACTGCCGCCGTCTGTAGGCGACGCAGCCTCAGGCGCCGCGGGCGCCTGGGGCTTTCGTGTTTTCAAGGGAGGTTTTTGCATGGCGCAGGTCGAGAGCAGGGCAAGGGCGACGAGTGACCCGGATGCAAGGCGCGAGGCGCTGAAACGGCTGCAGGACGAGAACGTCGACTTCCTGCTGCTCTGGTTCACCGACATCGAGGGTCATCTGAAGAGCTTCGCCGTCACGCCGAGCGAGGTCGAGGAGGCTCTCAACGACGGGATGGGCTTCGACGGCTCGTCGATCACCGGTTTCAACGCGATCGAGGAGTCCGACATGGTCGCGATCCCCGACCCGAGCACGTTCCAGCTGATGCCCGCGCGCGAGGGTGAGATGAAGATGGCGCGGATGATCTGCGACATCGTCACGCCCGACGGCAAGCCCTACGAGGGCGACCCGCGCTACGTCCTGCGGCGCGCGCTCGAGCGGATGCGCTCGCTCGGCTTCGAAACGTTCAACGTCGGCCCGGAGCTCGAGTACTTCCTGTTCGAGAACGACAAGGGCACCGAAACGCTCGACGAGGGCGGCTACTTCGCGATGACGACAATGGACGCCGCCTCGGGCCTTCGACAGGAGACGGTGCACGCGCTGGAGGGGATGGGAATCCCGATCGAGTACGTCCACCACGAGGTCGGACCGTCGCAGCACGAGATCGACATGCGCTTCGCTCCGGCCCTGGAGATGGCCGACCACACGGTCACCTACCGCCTGATCGTCAAAGAGATTGCGAAAAAGGCCGGGTACCACGCCACTTTCATGCCGAAGCCGATCTTCGGCGAGAACGGCTCGGGCATGCACACCCACCAATCCCTCTTCACCGACGGGCGTAACGCCTTCTTCGACGCCGACGACAAGTGGCACCTTTCTGCCGCGGGCAAGGCGTTCATCGCCGGTCAGCTCCGCCATGCGCGCGAGATCGCAGCCGTCTTCGCACAGTGGGTCAATTCGTACAAGCGGCTCGTACCGGGCTACGAGGCGCCGGTCTACGTCGCCTGGTCGCAGCGGAACCGCTCGGCCCTCATTCGCATCCCTCTGTACAAGCCGGGGTCGGAACAGGCGACTCGCGCCGAGATTCGGTGCCCGGATCCCGCCTGCAACCCGTACCTCACCTTTGCGACGCTTCTGCACGCCGGGCTCGAGGGGATCGAACAGGGCTACGAGCTGCCGGAGCCGATGGAGACGAACCTCTATCACCTGACTCCAGAGCAGCGGCGCGAGCGAGGCATCGTCTCCCTGCCGGAGACGCTGGGCCAAGCGATCGACGCGTTGGCCGAATCCGAGCTCGCGCGGAATGCGCTCGGGCCGCACATCTTCGACCGCTACATCGAGCTGAAGCGCACGGAGTGGGACGACTACCGCGTCCAGCTGACGGGCTGGGAGCTCGACCGGTATTTGGCGGTCCTCTAGAAACCAGAGTCCGAACAAGTCAAGATTGCAGGCGCTTCGCCGCTGCGGCTGGCGAAGCCAACTGACGGCCGATCGCGGGGTGCGGATTCGCACCTCGCGGTCGTTCTAGTCGCGGAAAGTGCTGCGCACTTTCCGCGGGGGGACTGCGAGAAACACGGCCATACGGCCGCGAGATTTCCGCTAGAGGAAGCTCTTCAAAGAGTCGCGCCCGACGCGAAGGCCGATCACGCCGGTCGCGTCGTCGACGTCCTCGATCGCGTCTGCCGGCACCACGCGGCGGCGGCGGGCGAGGAACCCCGAGCGGACGGCGAGCGCATCCGGAACATCGGGAGCGGTGCCGTACATCGGGCATTCGACCCGGCCGACCACTCGGCCCTCGCGATCGGCGACGAGGAATCCGTTCAACCAACGGAGGTCGGTGGCGGCGACGGCCATTCGCCATCCAACGTATCCCCGTCCTTTAAAGGGAAACTGTGACCGCTGTAATTGTTTTGTTAACAGCGAAGGTGGTGGGCTACGCCGGCGAAGGGTCGGCCGGCGCCGAGGCCTCGTAGCCTTTCTCGGCGCCCCATCCGGGACTTGCCGCTTCCTACAATCGGGGTGATGGACGCGCCGGCACGTCACCTCCGTCTGCTGACCGAGACGATCGCTGCCGTCAACTCCACGCTCGATCTCGAGGAGGTGCTCGGTCTCGTCGCGCGCAAGGTTGCCGAGGCGCTCGAGGCCGACGCTTGCTTTGTCTATCTCTACGACGAGCGGGCCGACGAGCTCGTCTTGCGCGCCACGCACGGGACACGCGTCGAGGAGATGACGCGTCGTCCGAAGATGCGGCCCGGAGACGGGATTACGGGGAGCGCCGCGGCGGAGCGCTCGCCGATCATGATCGCGGCCCAAGCCCATCTCGACCCGCGGTTCAAAGGCTTTTCGAACCTTCCCGAAGACGAGTACGAGTCGATTCTCGCGGTGCCCATCCTCGCGCGCGAGAAGCTTGCGGGCGCTCTGAACGTCCGGACGCGAAGGCCGCGGGAGTTCACGAAACCGGAGGTGGAGCTCCTGGTCGCAATCGCCGCGCAGGTGGCGCAGACGATCGAGCATGCCCAGCTCTACGCGGACGCACAGCGCCGCGTAGGCGAGCTCGAGGCATTGGCGAGGATTTCTGAGGCGGTCTCCGAGTCGCTCTACCTCGAGGAGTCTCTCGAAGAGATCGTGAAGACGACGATGGACGCTGTCGGTGCGACGGGCGCGGCGCTCGTGCTCGAGGACGGCGGCATTGCCCGTCCCGAAGGCCGTGCTGGGCCGTTCGCAGTGAGGATCCCGTTGCGGTGGAAGGGGCGGCAGATCGGCGAGCTCGTCTGCGACCGCGACACCGACTTCACGCCCGACGAGCGCGCGCTGCTCGCCTCGA
>Ga0137365_10002798_pt1 | contig 13842 bp, 16 predicted proteins | sample SagtaG_9_FD_104799 | JGI IMG/M metagenome (GOLD analysis project Ga0137365, IMG submission 104799) | Vadose zone soil microbial communities from Sagehorn Ranch, Mendocino, California, USA - Sage1_L_40_16 metaG | ecosystem: Environmental > Terrestrial > Soil > Vadose zone | place: USA...
AGCTCCGTGAACGCGTCGTCGGTGAGCTTGGTCTCCTGTACGCAGAGGACATCGGGCTGACGCTGGTCCAGCCACGGCAGCAGCCGTGGCACCCGCTGCCTGATCGAGTTCACGTTCCAGGTCGCTACCCGCACCGGGTCTACGCTAGCCGGCCACAACCGCCGTTTCACCCTCGCAGCAGCGCGCGAGGGTCAATCGGGATCCGTGTCGCCAGGGTCGAGGACGCCGGATCGCTCGTCGCGGTCCGCCCACTCCAGCAGCGGCTGGAGTGAGAACGCGGTGTCATCGATGCCGGCGTGCAGGTCACCAAGCTCGGCGAACCGGGCAGGCACGGTCGCTATGGTGAAGTCGCGGGGGTCGACCTGGTCGATTTCGTCCCAGGTGATCGGGGTGGACACCGTCGCCTCAGGCACGCCGCGGACGGAGTATGCGCTGGCGATCGTGTGGTCGCGGGCGTTCTGGTTGTAGTCGACGAACAGCATGCGCGGGTCGCGGTCCCTGCGCCACCAGGTCGTCGTCACGTCGTCCGGCGCGCGGCGCTCCACCTCGCGGGCGAAGGCCAGCGCGGCCCGGCGCACGTCGCCGAAGCTCCATTCCGGCTTGATCCGGACGTACACGTGTAGGCCACGGCCGCCAGACGTCTTCGGCCACCCGGTGGCGCCCAGCTCGTCGAGTACCTCGTGCGCCACGTGCGCGACCCTGCGCACCGTCTCGAACCGGCATTGCGGCATCGGGTCGAGATCGATCCGCCACTCGTCGGGCCGCTCGGTGTCGGCCCGACGCGAGTTCCACGGGTGGAACTCCACGGTCGACATCTGCACCGCCCAGATCACGTCCGCGAGCTTTGTGACGCATAACTCGTCGGCGTGACGGCCGTACCGAGGGAAGTGCACCCGCACCGTCTCCAGCCACGGCGGTGCGCCGTGCGGAACCCGCTTCTGATGCACCTTCTCACCGCTGACGCCGTCCGGGAAGCGGTGCATCATGCACGGCCGCTCACTCAGCGCGCGAACGATCCCGTCCCCGACGCTCAGGTAATACCGAGCGAGGTCGAGCTTGGTCTCGCCACGCGCAGCGAAGTAAACCCGGTCCGGGCTGGAGACACGAACGGTGTAATCGCCAACGTCCAGCTCAACCGCCGGGATCTTGCTCCTGCCCGCCGCCATTAGCTCAACATAGCGCCACCGGTTACGCCATCACTGATGGCTGGGACGCCGAATCCGGACGCGACCGCGCGATGTTCCGCGGGTTCTGGATACGGCGCCGCCGGATGCGACCACCGGCCAACCGTCCATCGATGCGATACGTACCAGGTGTGGCGCCGGCTGGGACGCCGCCACCGAACAGGGCCGTTCCGCGCCACGTCATGCAGTGTTCTGCAGCGCCGAACTGCACCCCGCCCACTGTGGAGGGTTGCCGGATCTGTCGGACCACGGGTGGTCGGCCGGAGCACGAGGAGTTCGACGTCCTTGGCGCCGCCGTCACGGGGCCAGTTGGGCCAACATCTGCAGCACCGGACGCGGCAGCAGGTAAACCAGCGAGGAACTCATCCCCCGGATCGTCGTCGTTATCGCTCGCCGCACCTCGCACAAAGCCGCACGTCACAGTAGCTGAACCGACTTCTCGAGCCCTACCCGCTGGATGACCAGCCGGGAGCGCCGGCGCCGCCGGTGCGGACATGTAGTTACTTCCTGCGGGTGACCGCCACGGTCAGCCGGGCGTTGTGGCGGTGAGCGTCGCGTACGCGACGACGTTGCCGCGGTACTCGCGGCGGATGGGGTCGAAGGTGCCACCGCAACTGATCACCCGCAGCCCGGGGTGATCGAGCGGCCCGTATACCTCTTCCGTCGGGAACGCGCTTTTCGGATACGCGGCGACCTGACTGAGGGTGAAGACGGCGCTGCTGCCGTCGAGCCGGCGCACCGTGACGGTGTCGCCGGGGTGTAGCTCCCGCAGGCGGTAGAAGACGGCGGGTCCGTCCTGCGCCGTGTCCACGTGGCCGAGGATCACAGCAGGGCCAATCTCGCCCGGTGTCGGCAGGTGCCGGTACCACCCGGCTGGCGCGTCGCGACGCAACGGCGGAACGGCGATGGTGCCGTCGGCGTTGAGCCCGAGTGCCATCAGCGACGTGCTGACCCCGATCGCCGGGATGTCGAGATGCACCGGTACGGACGGGCCGAGCGGTGCGGGTCCGGCACCGGAGTGGACCACCCTTTCCCGGCCGACCATCTTCCCACCGTCCGGATGCGTCCGGTCTGCGGCCGGTGGTGCAGGTGGGCCTTCGCGGGCAATACCGCTGGCCGCGGCGGACCGTTGGGCCGCTGGTTGGCCGCCGATCATGATCAGGATCACGCCGGTGACCGCGAGCAGGGCGCTCAACGTGTCGAGAGCCAGGCGGCGTGGACGCATTGCCATTGCGGTCAGAGCTCCATGTCCGGCGGCCACGCGCGGAACAGGACCAACGCGGCCGCGGCTACCACTAGCAAGATCCCAGCGGCGAGCAGGAGCGGGCTGTGCATGCCGGGTCCGCTGCCGCCACCCGTACGCGGTGCGCCGATCGGAGTCGGGCCGGCTCCCGCCCATGTTGGCCCCTCCAGGGTGGGAGCTGACGTGGGTGTGGCAGTCGAGCCCGGAGCAGCGGTTGAGCCTGGCGTCGCGGTCGATCCCGGACCCGTGGAGCGGGGCCGGGCCGACCCCGACGGCTCCACCCGGGTGGCCGGGGGCGAACCGGCCGGGCTGGCAGGCCCTTCCGGGCGGGCGGATGGCAACGGTTGCCTGTTCGCCGGTGACGAGGCGCTGGGTAACGCCGGGTTCGCCGAGGTCGAGCGCGCCGGGCCGGGCGCGACGTTGCGGTTGCCGCCATCGTTCGAGGAGCAGTACGTCGGGAGCAGCAGAAGCAGGATGATGAGCACGACAGCGCCGGCCACGACGGACCCGACGGCGACGGGGCTTTCGGGGGAAAGGCGCCTGGCAGGGGCAGGTTCGGACATCGGCTCATCTCTTCCGTTACGGCTCTATTGCGACCGTTTCCTTTCGCGTCGTAGTGCATCTCCTGTACCCGAATGCTTGCCTTTCCACAACCGATGCTGCTCGATCGCATCGACCCAGGCGGCAGCCGGTACGTTGCACTTAAGGCCGAGCAAGATGCGCATATCGATCCGTTCTCGTACTTCTCCGCACCCCGAGGGACGGTTGACCGGACTGACCCGTTTCGGTCGCCTGCGCCAGCCCGCCGACCACTGGGGCGTGCGCGGGTCCTGGTCAGTTTTGGGTGGTGTCGGCGGCGTTCGTGCTTGGCAGCATGCGCTGTACTGGGCGGCCGAGGCTGATCCCGAACGTCGGTTCCACGCGCTGCGAGACAAGGTCTTCCGCAGAGACGTGTTGTGGCGGGCGTGGGTGGCGGTGCGCCGCAACGACGGCGCGCCGGGCATCGACAAGACGACCCTGGACCAGGTCGAGCAGTACGGGGTGACCCGGCTGCTGGACGAGTTGGCCAGCGAACTGGGGACGGCAGGTATCGGCCGTTGCCGGCGCGGCGGGTGTGGCCAGCCAGGCTCTGCCGATGAGTGACGGGTCGTCAGTGGCCGTGCGAACCCGGGCGGCCAGTTGCTCCACCCACGTGAGCTGGCCAGAGAAGACGGCCATGTCGGCGGCGTCCGTCAGGAGCCGTGCCCGGTTCTCGCGCGTCGAGGTAAGGTCAGCGGCGCGTTCCAGCGCAGCGGCAGCGGTCGCATAGCCACCGCGGCGCCGGGCCCGCTCCGCGGTCTCCTGCAGCGCGGCCGACACACTCTCGTCGGGGTGCAGCGGCGCGGCGGCGAGATGCCAGGCACGCCGGTCCGGTTCCTCGCGCAGCCGCTCGGCCAGGGCAAGATGTGCTTCCCGCCGGGCCTCGAACGACTCGGCATGGTAGACGGCCGAGCGGATGAGCGGGTGGCGGAACGAGATCCCGGGGCCGTCCCGGCGTACCAGGCCGGCCTCCTCTGCAGGGATCCACGCCTTGTCGTCCGCCTCGGGCAGGCCCAGCGACACCGCGGACGCGTCCGCAGCGTCGGCGGCCGCCAGCAACAGCAGGGAACGGCGGGTGACTTCGGGCAGGTCCGCCACCTGTCGGGTGTAGATCCGCTCCAGTCGGTCAGTGATCGGCAGCGGTCCTTCCGGAATTTCGCCCTCGGCCGCCCGAAGCGCCGCGGCGCGGGAGAGTTCCACCAGAGCCAGCGGGTTGCCGGGGCTGCCTCCTCCAAGATCCGAACTCGGGTGCGGCCGCTGGGCGGAGCCGGCTGCAGGTCGAGCAACCGGTTCGCCGCCTGGCCGCTCAGCGGGCCGAGGGCGAGGCGCTTGAATCTCCTGTCGAGCCCGGGCAGAGGGTCCGCTGCCCGTACGCCCACCAGCAGGGTGATGGGCTCGCTGTCCATGCGCCGTGCCACGAAGGAAAGCGCATGCACGCCGCCCCGTCCTGTCGGACCCAGCCTACGAGCCGAATCGGTTTAGACTCCGCCAGTGTCCGCCTCCGGCCCGTTCCGCGCGCTCGTGCTGTTGGAGCTCGCACTCACGGTCCCGACCTTCGTGGCGCTGCGCCGCATCAGCGCCCCATACGGCCGGCACAACCGCAGCGGGTGGGGCCCGACGGTCGCGGCCCCGGTCGGTTGGCTGGTCATGGAGCTTCCGGCGGCGGTGGTATTCGCCGCCGTGTTCGCGGCCGGGACCCACCGGGCCGAGCCGGTCCCGCTCGCGCTGCTCGGGTTCTGGGAGACCCACTACGTCTACCGGGCGTTCGTGTACCCGCTGCTGCTGCGGCGCGGCGCCCGGGTGCCGCTGGTGCTGGTCATGCTCGCCATCGCCTTCAACACACTCAACGCCTGGATAAACGCGCGCTGGGTCGCGACGCTCGGCCACTATCCGCCGTCCTGGTTCACCGATCCGCGGTTCCTCGCCGGCATCGTGTTGTTCGGTGCCGGGTTTGTCCTGCACATCACCTCCGACCGCGCGCTGCGCCGGTTGCGCGGGACCGGCGAAACCGGTTACCGGATACCCAGGGGCGGCGCTTTCGAATGGGTCTCGTGCCCGAACTACCTGGGAGAGATCGTGGAGTGGACCGGCTGGGCGCTGGCCACCTGGTCGCCGGCAGGGCTCGCCTTCGCGCTGTTCACGATCGCGAACCTCGCGCCGCGTGCGCTGTCGCACCACGCCTGGTACCGCGACCAGTTTCCGAACTATCCGTCCCGGCGGCGTGCGCTCATCCCCGGGGTTGTCTAACGGCCGGAGGTCGCCATGAAGGTCCTGCTCACCGGCGCATTCGGCAATGTCGGGTCACACACGCTGCCGGAGCTGCTGCGCCAGGGCCATCTCGTGCGCTGCTTTGCCCGGCCCAGCCCCGCCAGTCGGCGCCGCACCCGGAGCCTGCCACCGGGCGCGGAGGTCGTCTGGGGTGACATCCGCGACGCCGGTGCCGTGACCGCGGCTACGGCCGGCGTCGACGCCGTCGTCCACCTCGCGGCGATCATCCCGCCAGCCAGCGAGGAGCACCCGGCGCTGGCCCGGGAGACCAATGTGGACGGTACCCGCAATGTTGTCGCGGCCTGCCGGGCCCAGCCGGTCGCGCCGCGACTGCTGTTCACCTCCACGTTCGACGTGCACGGGTACACGAGGCACAAGCCACCCCCGCGCCACGTCGACGACCCGCTCGTCGCCACGGATGCCTACACGTCGTACAAGATCGCCTGCGAGGCCCTGGTCGGCGACTCGGAGTTGACCTGGTGCGTGCTGCGCCTTGCCGACGTGCCCGTCCTCGGCATCCGCGACCCGCACCCGATCATGTTCGAGATCGGGCTGGACAACCGGATCGAGACGCTGCACGCCGACGACGCGGCTGTCGCCATCGCCAACGCGCTGCGCACGCCCGAGGTGTGGGGTCGGGTCCTGTTCGTCGGCGGTGGCCCGTCCTGCCAGCTGACCTACCGGGATTACCTGACGAGGCTGTTGGCGGCGATGGGCGTCGACGCATTGCCGGAGGAGGCGTTCAGCGACAAGGAGTACGCCACCGACTGGCTCGACACGCAGGAGAGCCAGCGGCTGCTGCGCTACCAGCGGCACACCTTCGACGACATCGCCGCCGCCGTCGCGGCCGGCCTCGGCTGGCGCCGCCGCCTGGTTCCGCTGGCCGCACCGCTGGCCCGCGCGGCGATCCTGCGGCTGTCGCCCTACTACGGCAGGTCGGTCGGTCGGTGACGAGCTTCCGGCACCGGTACGGGCCGTGGGCGCTCGTGGTCGGCGGCTCCGACGGGCTGGGCGCCGCGTTCGCCGACGAACTGGCGGCCCGTGGGCTCGACCTCGTGCTCGTGGCGCGGCGCCGGGCGGTACTCGACGACGCCGCGGACCGGATCCGCCGCACCCACGGTGTCGCAGTGAGGGCGATGGCGACAGATGCCGCGGCCGCGGATGCCGCGGTGGCCATCGCCCGGTCCACCGCCGACCTCGACGTCGGACTCGTCGTCTGCAACGCCGCAAACGCGCCGGCCGGCGCCTTCGTCGATCTCACGCCGGCCGAACTCGACGGCATGCTCGACCTCAACTGCCGGCTCGTCGCGCACCTCGCCCATACCTTCGGCCGCCGCCTCGCCGAGCGCGGCCGGGGCGGCATCGTCCTGCTCAGCTCCATGGCTGGGCTGCAGGGCTCGGCCCGGGTCGCGCACTACGCGGCGACCAAGGCGTACCTGCGGGTACTCGCGGAGGGGCTGTGGACGGAACTCGCGCCGCTCGGCGTCGACGTGGTCGCCTGCTGCCCCGGCCGGGTGCGCACCCCGACGTACGAGCGCCGGGCGCACCCGGCCGGCTCGCTCCACCGGTCATGGCGCCACAACCGGTCGTCCGCGAGGCCCTCGCTGGGCTGGGCCGCCGGCCGGTCGTCATCCCGGGCCTGCTGAACCGCGTCGCCGCCTTCGCGACGCAGCGCCTCCTCCCGCGACGGTCAGCCGTCGCACTCGTGTCGGCGTCGACCCGCGCGATGTACCCGCCCGCCCCGACGGAATCTCGTCGTCGGGCTCCGCCGGCCGCAGGAGACGGGTGATCGCCGGGCCGACCGTGGCAAGCACGCCGCCCACGGTTCGGCGCGCCAACGACGGCGTCGAGCCGTCCGCGTGCGGGAGCCGCCAATGGTGGCCGATCAGCGACATGTAGACACTCAGCGTCTGCCCGGCGGTGACGAAGTCGAGGGTGCTCAGCAGCTCGTCGGCCACGCCGAAGGGCACCGACAGCGGCAGCGGCCCGCGCGCGTACCCCACCGCCCACACGCCGTCGGTGAAGTTCATGCCGCGAGCCTGGCCAGGACCGACGTAGACGCGGTCAGCCGGACCGTAGACCCGCTTGTCGAACTGGCCCTCGCCGAAATACCGCATCTCCCCGTCGATGACTGTGTCCCAGAAACCGACGGCGTGCCGGCCCGAGCGGGTCAATGCCTGCGTGCCTTTCGGACCGGTCCGAAGGACCGTCGCCGCTGTGCCCTTCCACCGGTCGCCGTCGTTCAGCCCGGATCTGCGCTGGACGACGTGCCGGCCTCATCGAGGTCGCTTACGAGTGCGTCCGGCGCACGCATCCGCCACGCGTCGGTCACGAGCTCCCGCAGACGTTCGACCTTGACTTCTGTCAGACGCAGCATCACCAGGGGCAAGCCGTCGTAGCTTGGCGTGGTGAAAAAGACGTCAGGCTCGCCGAGCAGGAGAGCCTGTTTTTCGGCTTCGTCGCCGACGAAGAGCACCGCGATGTCGGTTCGGATCAGGCGCGGCTTCCCCGGCCTGCGCTCGGGATAGGACCAGACGAACCCCTTGTCGGCCACCCGAAAGTCGAAACCGTCACTCTCGATCTCCACAGCGTGAGGCAGGGCCAGCGCCAGGCGGCGTACATCGTCGGCGTCAGCCACCGAGATCGCTCCCAGAGCGCGCTATCCGCATGTGCAGAGGCTACGCGCCGGCAGCCGAACTGTGGATGGGCAAGCTCACTCGTGCGTCGGCGGGTCTGAGCCAGGCTGGGTGTCGGGCAGTTCGATGCGAGTGGGGTTGCCTCGTACGAGCTCGTCGTGGATGCGCCAGGAGGCTTTGGTAACGGCGCGGCCTGCGGCCCTGTCGTCATGTTCGACGCGCTGCCGGAATCGCTCCAGGGCGAGGCGGCGGTTCTGGCTGAACTGCCGCTCGGCGTCGACCACGACGACGATCACCGAGGGACGGTGGGTCGCCCGCGCCGCTGTGCTGGTCTTGTTCCGGTGCTGCCCGCCGGGACCGCCGGTACGGCACGCGACGATGTCGATGTCCGCCTCCGCGAAAGACGTGCGTGGGGCGTCGACTTGGCAAGATTGGGCGATGACGTATCAGTTCTTGCGGCCGGTTCTCGCACGGTAGGGGCTGGGTGCCTGCCAGCACAGGGTTCCGGTCCACAAGCCGACGAACTCCTCGGCGCCGTCTCCAGAGATCTGCAACCGGACCGACCGGTAAGTGCCGTATCGGGCGCCGGGGACCGTCTGGACCCGATGGGTCGCCAGACCCTGCCGGGTGGCGTCGGCTTCCAGACGGCGCAGTAGCTGGGCGACCGCCCAGGCGCACTCCTGCGGGCCGCGTCCGGCTGACGTGAGCAGGTGGACGTGGTCCTCTGCCGTGCTCACGACCGGCCTCGACTACGGCGGTGTTTGTCGCGGTCCCGCCGGGGCGCGTGCCCGGCGTTGCCATTGGGCCTGTCGCGTGTCTTGTAGGTGACCAGCGGGACCGTGGTAGCGACGGGGGTGGCCAGGCCGTGGTTGACGAGGTCGGAGATCACCTGCTCGATCCGCTTGTGCGCCGTCGGTGCCTCTTCGAACAGCAGCTGGCGGTCGCCGCACACCACGAGCGACCCCAGCGGCGTGCGGCGCAGTTCCTCGACCGTGTGCTTGGCCCGGCCCGGCGCAGGGCGTCGGCACGGGACATCTTGCGGCCCGCTCCGTGGGCCACTGACAAGTTGGCGTCCGGCCCGGCGTGGGCGGCCACGAGGTAGGAGCAGGTTCCTCTGGTGCCGGCGATGAGGACGTCGCGGCCGTCACCCCGGTGCTGCGCCCTTGCGGTGCAGATACACTCCGTCGCGGGTCTCGACCAGGTTGTGGCTCTGATCGACGATTGGCTCGCGGGGCTCGGCCCCCAGGGCGTGCGCGACCCGGGCGGCCATGAGCCGGCGGTTGAGGGATCCCCAGCGCACGGCGGCATCATGCATGGCCAGGTAAGCCGCGGGATCGGTAGCGGGGCCTGCGCCGGGCCGCTCGGTGTGCGCCCGCAGGATACGCTCGCCCAGACCCCGGGAACCGCTGTGGACGATGAGCCCAAGGTCACCGGCGGCGAGCCCGAGACGGGTCGCGTGGCCCGGGTCGAGGACAGCCTGGATCCGCGCCAGTTCCACGAAGTGGTTGCCCCGGCCTACCGTCCCCAGACCCTCGACGTAACCGCCGGGAACATCGGCATCCACGAACGCCCAGGCCGGGTCGTCCGCGTCCCGATCCGGGTCCAGAGCGCGGTCGAGGCTGGGGAACCGGCGGGCAAGATGCTCGGATACGGCGCGTTTCAGGTCGATGGGGAATACGGCGATGCCGCACCCGATATCAGACCCCACCAAGTGTGGGTACAACACGGTCGACGCCATAGCGGCGCCGATGGGGGCGCCCTTGCCAGGGTGCAGGTCCGGCATGGCGGCGATCTGAATCATGCCGTCGAGGGCCGCCACCTGGTGACACTGCTCGACGGCATCCGACTCGATCCAGCTCCCGGCGGAGGCAAACACGGTGACGGTCGCGGACCCTGTGGTCGGAACGGACCGCGGCAAGGACTCCTGCCGGGACTTCTGCTGCGACAACGACGCTCTCTTCTCCGGTTCGAGGTACGCCTCCAGTTGTTGGGTCGGGTGGCCCAGGGGAATCTCACCCCTTGGCCAGCCGAGGTTAGAGCTGGTTTCAGGGTGATTCCTGCGGGTCCGAGGCCGTCAGGCGTTGCGCGGCGGTCTGTGCGCCGTCGGTGCGCACTGTGGCGGCGATGGACCGTGCTCGGGCTGCGACGTCGGGCTGGGGGGCGTAGCTGAGGGCGGTGGCCAGCGAGTCGGTGGTCGGCATGCCCTGCGGGTGCGTGACTCGGATCCCGAGGTGGCCGACGCGTTGTGCCCAGTAGTGCTGGTCGTACCTCTGGGGATCACGACCTGGGGGTTCCGGCTCGCGCGACCGCGGTGGTGGTGCCCGCGCCGCCGTGGTGCACGACGGCGGCGACCCGCTGGAACAGCGCCTGATGGTTGGCCTCTCCGATCAAGATGCAGTCCGGGTGCGCCTGTACCCGAACAAACGGCCACTTCGTAGTGCCCGCCTACCGACCGGCGATCGACGAGATCCGCCTGTTCCTCACCACCGACGAGCCATCACTGCCATGACGCCGCCGGTGACGAGGCGCGACATGTTCAACGAGCATCGCGGTCCGGTGGTCAACGAATCCGGGTCAACCGATCATGGCGATGAGCGGCGATGACGATGGCGGCGGTCAGGAACGCCGAGCCGAGCAGCCTCAACACCGCCGTTGCGACGATCCTGGCGCACGATCAGGTGCTCGGGCGGGTCAACGTCGGCGGAGGCCCCGAGTTCGCGGCTAATTCGAGCAGGCGCTTCGCGCGGTTGGCCACGGGCAGGTCGACGAACTCGCCGTCCGGCAGTTGGAGCGCCGCACCACCCCCAGCCTCGAATGCGGCCACAACGCCCCGCGCCCACCGCAGCTCCGGCTCGGACGGGGTGAAAACCGCGTGGAGTACCGGCAACTGGCGGGGTGGATAGCGGACTTGCCGAAGAATCCGAGGGAGCGGGCGAACTGCGTCTGTTCACGGAGCCCAAGCTCGTCCTCGAGGTATGGGTAGACGCTGTCGATCGGTGGTGCGATGCCGGCGGCCCGGGAGGCAAGGACCAGTTGCGAGCGGGCGTACAGGGTGGGCAGGTTGCCGGTGCCGCAGTTGAGGTCGCGTTGCAGATCCACGCCGCCGATGGCCAGGTGCCGAACTCCCGGCACCGAGGCGATCTCCGCCGCGGCGAGCACGCCGCGCGCGCTCTCGATCGCGCAGATGAGTGGCAGGCCCGGGGCGCGCTTGGCGACCCACCGCACGTCTTGCGCGGATTCGGTCTTGGGGATCCGGATTCCGGCGGCGCGGTCGGCGACCGCGTCGAGGTCGGCCGCGCAGTGCGCGCTGCGGGCGGCGTTGACGCGGACCCAGGCGGGGCGGTCCCGCAGGGCCTCGGCGACCATTGTCCGCGCGGTCTGCTTGGCGTCCGGCGGCACCGCGTCCTCGAGGTCGAGCATGACGGCGTCGGCGCCCGCGCCGAACACCTTGCCCAGCAGCTTCGCGTTGTGCCCGGGTGCGAACAGGTAACTGCGGTGCATCAGATGACACCTTCTTCGCGTAGCCGGTCGAGCTTGTCGGGGTGGAGGCCGAGCAGTTCGGCGTACACCTCGTCGTTGTCCTGGCCCAACCGGCGGCCGGGGTGGCGGATCCGGCCGGGGGTCTCGCCCAGGTGGAACATGAGGTTCTGCATCTTCATCGCACCGAGGTCCTCGTCGTCCACCGTCGTGATCGCGTCCCGCGCGATCACGTGAGGGTCGTTCATGAGCTGCTCGACGTCGTAGATCGGGGCGAGAGCAGCTCCCGCCTCGTCGAATGCCCTGACCACCGTGTCGAAGTCCCGGGCGAGGATCCACTTGGAGACCGCTCCGTCGAGCAGCTCACTGCGGCGGCTGCGCTCGCCGGCGCTGGCGAACCACGGCTTCTCCGTGATGTCCGGCCGCTCGACCAGCCGCATGACCCGCTCGGCCACGGAGGTGGCGCTGGCCGAAATGGCGACCCACCGGCCGTCGCGGGTCAGGTACGCGTTGCGGGGGGCGTTGTTCGGCGAGCGGTTGCCGTGCCGGCCCGCGATGATGCCTAGCTGGTCGAAGACGGTCGGGCCGGGTCCCAGGATCCCGAGCAGCGGCTCCAGCAGGGAAAGGTCGATGACCTGCCCGGACCGCTCGTCGGTGTCCCGGTGGTACAGGGCGAGCATCACTGCGAGCGCGCCGGTGATGCCGGCGACACCATCGGCGAGGCCGAACGGGGGCAGGGTCGGCGGGCCGTCCTCCTGGCCGGTCTGGTGCGCGAAGCCGCTCATCGCCTCGGCGAGCGTCCCGAATGCACGGCGGTGCGCGTATGGCCCGGACTGGCCGAAGCCGGTTACCCGCAGCATCACCAGCCGCGGGTTGACGTCGAGCAGGTCGTCGGGGCCCAGGTTCCACTTCTCCATGACTCCCGGCCGGAAGTTCTCGATCAGCACGTCGGCGTCGGCGACGAGTCGGCGCAGGATGTCCTGGCCGTCGGGCTTGCTGAAGTTCAGCGTGACTGTCCGCTTGTTGCGGGCGATGACCTTCCACCACAAGCCGTGCCCCTCGCGGTTCCAGCCATGGGTACGGGCGGGGTCGCCGCGCGGATGCTCCACTTTGATCACGTCAGCGCCGTAGTCGCCGAGCAGCATGGCGGTGATCGGCGCCGCGTACACGGTTCCGAGGTCCAGGACGCGTAGGCCGGTCAGCGGACCGGTGCTCGTAGGTGCCACGATTCCTCCTTTTGGTGAGCGTGCCTGCCGCGGTAGGCCCGCGGCAGGCAGCACGTCTGTTGGTTTCGGTCGCGACCGGGTCAGCTCTTCGCGGTGGCGGCCTTGACGAACTCGGTGGTGTAGGTCTTGGACAAATCGATGCTGTCCTTCTTGCCCTGCACGCTCGGGGAAAAGGAGGCCAGCACGTCGAGGACGTTCTTGGCGCCGTCCGCGGGCATCACGCCGTCGGTGTTGAAGATGCCCTTGGTGTCGTTGACCGCCTTGGCGTAGAGCTGGGGGTCGCCACCGGCGTAGTTGGCCGGCATCTTCGCCGCGATCTCCGGCGCGGGGTGGCTGTCGATGAACTTCAGCGTCCGGACCAGGGCGTTGGCGATCTTCTGTACGGTCGGTTTGTTGGCCTTGACCCACGCGCAGTCCATGTAGAGCGAGCTGGCCGGGTAGAGCCCGCCGAGCGCGGCCCTGGTGCCTTCTTCGGTGCGCAGGTCGAGCATGACCTTCCCCTGCCCGGTCGAAGTGAGCTGGGCGATGGTGGGATCGGTGGTCATGCCGGCGTCGATGCCGCCGTTGGTCATCGCGGCGATGAAGGTCGGCCCTGCGCCGGCCTTGACGCGGGTGACGTCCGCAGTGGACACGCCGCCCCGGGTGGCGAGAGCCTGGGTGAGGAAGTCGGTGGAGGAGCCCGGGCTGGTGATACCCAGCCGCTTACCCTTGAAGTCCTTGGCCGAGCTGATCTGCGCGGCCTTGCCGGTGGCGACCACTTCCGCCTCGCCCGGAACGTTGGCGAACTGGACGACGCTTTCGATGCACTTGCCCTTGGCCTGCAGGTCGATGGCGTGGTCGTAGAACCCGACGACGCCCTGGACGTCGCCGCTGATGAGGACGTTCTCGGCCTGCGCGCCGGAAGGCTCGGTGAGCAGTTGGACGTCGACGCCTTCTTCCTTAAAGTACCCGAGCTGTTCGGTGAGCTTGGCCGGTAGATAGATGATCTTATCGAGTCCACCGACCATGATCTTGACCTGGGGGGCGCCGCTGCTGGAGGCCGCGCTGGTGCGGGAGTCGCGGCAGGCGCCGAGCGCGGCTACTACGGCCAGGCCGGCGACCGCGGTGGCGAGGAATCGGGATGTTTTCATGGGGTGCTCCGATCAGATCCGTGCTTCGGTGGTGATCGACGGCGGGCGCCAGGCGAGCAGCCGGCGTTCGAGGAGGGTCAGCAGTGACTCGGCGAGCAG
>Ga0137365_10002799_pt1 | contig 13839 bp, 15 predicted proteins | sample SagtaG_9_FD_104799 | JGI IMG/M metagenome (GOLD analysis project Ga0137365, IMG submission 104799) | Vadose zone soil microbial communities from Sagehorn Ranch, Mendocino, California, USA - Sage1_L_40_16 metaG | ecosystem: Environmental > Terrestrial > Soil > Vadose zone | place: USA...
AAGGCGGACGTCACCGTCAAGGAGCGCTACCGCCAGCAACGGCTGATCCCGAACGCGATCGAGCCGCGCGGCGTGATCGTCCAGCCGTTCCCGGCGACGGGCGAGCTGACGATGTGGTCATCGACGCAGATCCCGCACATCGCGCGCGTGACGCTCTCTATGGTCACCGGTGTTCCGGAAGCAAAGCTGCGCGTGGTCGCGCCGGCGGTTGGTGGCGGGTTCGGCTCGAAGCTGAACGTCTACGCGGAGGAGGCGCTCGCGCTTGTGCTCGCGCGGCGGCTCGGCCGGCCGATCAAATGGATTGAACAGCGCAGCGAGGGTTATCAGGCGACGATCCATGGCCGAGACCAGATTCAGGAGATCGAGCTCGCGGCGACCTCCGAAGGAAAGATCCGCGCGGTTCGCGCGAAGCTGACGGTCAACTTCGGCGCGTACCTCCAGCTTGTCACCGCGGGCACGCCGCTCCTCGGCGCCTGGTTGTACAGCGGTGCGTACGACGTCGCCGCGTACGACTTCGAGTGCACAGGCGTCTTCACGAACACGACGCCGACCGACGCGTACCGTGGCGCCGGACGACCAGAGGCGACCTACGCGATCGAGCGCGCGGTCGACGCGCTCGCTCGGAAGCTCGGGAAGGATCCCCTGGAGATCCGCAGGCTCAACTTCCTGCGCGAGTTCCCGGCGACGATCGCCTCCGGCCTCACCGTCGACTCGGGCGACTACGACGCACATCTCGACGCCGCGCTCGAGATCCTCGATCACGACGACATCCGTCGTCAGCAGTCCGAGCGGAGAGAGCGCGGCGACACCAAACAGGTCGGCATCGGCTTCTCGACGTATCTCGAGATGTGCGGGCTCGCGCCTTCGCGCGTGCTCGGTGCGATCCGTTACGGTGCGGGCGGCTGGGACGCGGCGACGATCCGCTTCCTCCCGACCGGAACCGTGCAGGTGCTGATCGGTACCTCGCCGCACGGGCAGAGCCACGTCACGACGTTCTCCCAGATCGTCGCCGAGCGCCTCGGGATCCCGTACGACGACGTGGAGGTGCTGCACGGCGACACGGCGGTTGCACCGCTCGGCATGGACACGTACGGCAGCCGAAGCCTCACCGTGGGCGGCGTCGCGGCCTACCACGCGGCGGAACGCATCGTCGAGAAGGCGCGGAAGATCGCGGCGCACCAGCTCGAGGTCGAGGAGGACGAGCTCGAATACGAGAACGGCACGTTCAGCGGGAACGGGAACTCCCTGACGACGAAAGAGCTCGCGCTCCAAGCGTGGACGGCGCACAACCTCCCGGACGGCATGGAACCCGGGCTCGAGGCGTCGTTCGTGTACGACCCGCCGAACTTCAGCTGGCCGTCCGGCACGCACATCGCCGTCGTCGAGGTCGACTCGGAGACCGGCAACGTCGATCTGATCCGGTACGTCGCAGTCGACGACGTCGGCTCGGTGATCAATCCGAAGGTCGTTGAGGGCCAGATCCACGGCGGCGTCGCGCAGGGCATCGCGCAGGCACTGTGGGAGGAGGCGGTCTACGACGAGGACGGCAACCTCGTCACCGGCTCGATGATCAACTACATGGTGCCGTCGGCGGCCGAGCTTCCCTCCTACGAGCTCGGACGGACGGAGACCCCGAGCCCGACAAACCCGCTCGGCGTGAAGGGGGTGGGGGAGACGGGCACCATCGCCTCGACCGCGGCGGTGATGAACGCCGTGGTCGACGCGCTCGTTCCCTTCGGCGTCACCGACTTGGATATGCCCGCGACTCCCGAGCGAGTCTGGCGGGCAATCGAGGCGGCGAGGACATGATCCCGGCCCCGTTCGACTATGAGGTCGCCGAGTCCGTCGAGCACGCGGTCGACCTGCTCGGCTCGCGTGAGGACGCAAAGGTCCTTGCCGGCGGCCATTCGTTGATCCCCTTGTTACGGCTGCGCTTCACGCGGCCCGCCCTGCTCGTGGACATCGGTCGCATCGACGAGTTGCGGTACGTGCGGGACGCGGGCGACAGGCTGGCGATTGGGGGGATGACTCGACACCACGACATCCAGAACGACCCGCTCGTGCAGGCGCACTGCCCAGTCGTCTCGTACGCGGCCGGCCTGATCGGGGATCCGCAGGTGCGTCACCGGGGCACGATCGGCGGCTCGCTCGCGCACGCCGATCCGGCGGCGGATTTTCCGGCAGTCCTGACGGCCCTCGACGCAGAGGTCGTCATCCGGGGGCCCGAAGGCGAGCGGATCGTGCCCGTCGGAGAGTTCGTCACCGGCGTCTTCGACACCGTGCTCGGGCCGCAGGACGTCCTGACGGAGATCCGCGTGCCGAAGCTCGGCCCGACCGGCTGGTCGTACCTGAAGTTCACGCGCCGCGCGCAGGACTGGGCCACCGTCGGCGTGACCGCCATCGTCCGCCGGTCGAACGGGACGGTCGACAGCGCGGCGATCGCGTTCACCAACATGGCGCCGAAGCCCGTGCGTGCGAAGGCCGCCGAGCAAGCGCTGACCACGTCCAACGACATCGAGGCCGCGGCCGAGGCGTCGCTCGAGGGCACCGATCCGCCGAGCGACACGCAGGGGAGCGCGGATTACCGCCGCCATCTCGCTCGCGTGCTCGTCCGGCGAGCCCTGGGGGAGGCAATCAGCAGCTAAACGCGGGCAACGTTTGGGCGTAGTCGGTTTTCTCCCCGACGAGGCAGCGTGTCGCAGTTCCGCCAAACTGCGCGGCAACCCAGTCCGACACGAGTAAGCGAACGTCCGCGCCGGGACGGTGATCGAGGTCAAGGTGTTCCGGCAATCGGACCGTCCGAGCGGTCCGGAACGCCGTGCGAGCGCTGCCCACTCCGAAGCGGCCGGACGAACCTTTACCTCAGCGGGCACGAGAGCGCGCGGCTGCGGAACCGCGTGCTCTTACCCTAACGCCCATCCGGCGTGCAGAGACCATCGCACCCCATGCGATGTTGCTCCATAGCGTTTAAAGGGCATGCCGGCGAGCCGATGTCGGACGCTGGCCGGTCCGCGTATTCGCGAGAGCTGCTTTGATTCCGCGTACGTGTAACTTGGGGAGCTGGCGGGCGGTGCTCATTCTGAGCGGCCGAGTTCCTCTTCGATCCGATCGGCCTGCGCTCGGATCCAGGCCGCGTAGTCGATCTCGCGCGCATGGGCGACGAGGTCACTGGCGGCCCGAATCGCTTCGATCAGCGCGACGTCGAGGATCCTGCTTTGCGACTGGTTAGCCCCGCAACGAACGGTCCACGAGCCATGCTCGCGGCGTACCAGGAGCTCGCGACCGTCCGGCGTGTACCCGTGCCAAGTGTCCATTGACCGCAGAGTGGGCCAAAGGTTGATTGACCGTTCAGTCGATTATCTAAACACACCGCCGCGCGAAACCGACCGACCGCTCGAACGGGTCTGCCACGTGCCGTCCCGACCTCTGTGGAAGTTAGTCCGTGTATCCCGGCAGCATCGCGTCGTAGCGGCTCAGGCCCGGGCGATGGAAGCCGGACGGGGCTAGCGACCCCTTTTGGGACTGATGCCGGCGACGGAAACGTAGCCCTCGGTGATGGGAGATGCCTCTTGGGAAGAGTCGTCTTCTCGATGGCGAAAGTCGAGGGAGCGTGGTGTCGTTGCGGAGAGTGAGCGTTGCGGGTGTGATCGTGATCGTCGCCGCGGTCGTCGGGACGCTGCTTGCCCGCGAGCTTGTCGGGGGAGGCGGGCGTGCCTCGTTGGCTGTAACGGTCGCGGGTAGGTCTGCGCATGTGGTCGAGGGGACGACGCTGGCCGGGGCCGCGGCACGGTTCGGCTTACACCCGCGCGCTGGTGACGTCCTCGATGTGAACGGGCAGCTGCTGCGCGGGGGCGCGGTCGCCGGGAGCTTCCTCGTCGACGGTCGACCCGCGTCTGCAGAGACGCGGTTGCGCAGCGGCGACCGGATCACCGTCGTCGACGGTCACGACCGGCGCGAGTCGCTCGTCCGCCGCGTCGTGAGCGTCACCGGTGGGATGGCGAGCAACCCGCAGTTCATCGTCAGCCGCACGCCGGGCGAGCAGGTAATCGTCAGCGGCGCCCTCTCGCACGAGCTCGTCTCGGTGCAGTTCCGCCCGAGCGGGCCGGCGAGGGTAGAGCGGGCCGTTGCCTTGACCTTCGACGATGGCCCCTCGCCGCAGTACACGCCGCGGATTCTCGCGGCGCTGACCAAGCTGCGGGTGCGCGCGACCTTCTTCGTGATCGGGTATCTCGCGGAGGCAAACCCCGACCTGGTCCGGCAGGAGCTGCGGCTAGGGATGACGGTCGGAAACCACAGCTACAACCATCCGGAAGTACCGCCATTCGCGCAGCTGCCCCGGCAGCTCCTCACTGATGAGATCGCGCTCGGCGAACAGGTTCTCTCCCGACTGGGAACGCGGCCGCACCTGTTCCGGCCGCCCGGCGGCAGCACCTCCCCGCGGCTTGTCGGTGCCGCCGCGGCGCTAGGCCAACGGATCGTACTCTGGTCGGTCGACCCGGCCGACTGGAGACCCGGCAACCCTGCAAAAGAGATCGTAAAACGCGTCCTCGCGGCCGTCCGGCCGGGCTCGATCGTGATCCTCCACGACGGTGGCGGCGACCGCTCCGCCACCCTCGCCGCCCTGCCCGCGATCGTGCGCGGCATCCGGCGGCGCGGCCTCCACCTCGTCGCCCTCACCGCCAACCCGCGCACAGCACAACGAGCGACCGGCAACCCGTAGTTCTCAAAACCGCCCAAAGCCGGGGGGCGCGCGCGAACCGCAGGGAGGAACCGCAGAGAGAGACGGGAGTGTCGCTGTCTTGTCGCCATCCGCCAAGGACGACGTAGGTGAGGTGGCGGCGCGAACGCTGCTCCCGGCGTGGGGCACATCGCTCTACGGCTGAGGGGCCAAACCCGCGGCGTCGAATCCCCTCCGATTGACGATCCTTCACGCATAGCGTGCGAGGTCACCGCCGCGTTGAGAAAGATCAACGCCTACTGACCGTCTAGTCGCTTGAAAGAGGAAGAGCGAGAACAGACAATTGTTCCAGGTGCGCCGATGAGCATGCTCGAACTGCGGCATTACACGATTCGTTTTCGCGAGAGCAAACGGTTGCGGTACCGCCTTCTGCGCCTGGTCTGGCGGTTCCTGATCCGCGCATCGGGTTAGGGGCGGTCATCGCGCCGCCCGCAAACCCCCTGCTAGCGAGGTACCCCACGGAACGGGAGCGATCGAGCATGCCGCCCTTCCGCCGAAGAGCGACTGATCTAGCGCCTGGCCGATCTCTCGAAGCTCGGCTTACCGCGCGTCGTGACGACCTGCGACTTGGTGAACGAGACAATCCACTCCTGCGCGTACTCCGTGAACTCCGGCTTCGTGTCCGCAGCGGCGCGGTCGCCACGGTTGTGCTGGTTCTGGCGCGATCCTTGGACGCATGGTGCGTCAGCCTTCAGGGACGGTCACCCTCGTCTGAGACCGGGCGAAGGGGCTCCAGTCGGCCCGCTCCCAGAGCCGCTCGCCGCACACCATGCAGCGCGGTAGCACTTGGTGGACGGTCACGCGATTCCCACAGGCGGTACAGGAGAACTGGCCCTTCGCCAAAGTTCCGGCGGGCCAGAACTCCACATACTCGTCCTCGCCGGCGGTAGCCGATGAGACCCTGAACTGCGACTCCTCCACGTCATCCCCTTCCACGAGTGGACCCTGGATAGCGAGCCGCAGCATCCTCGTTGTAGGTCGGCATGGTAGGTCTGTCAACAGGCCGCCATCCGCTCTTCCACCTTCATTTCCGTTGGAGGCAGCAGTACCGATCATCGTACTGTCGCGTTTTGGCGGAACTGCGACAGCCTGCCTTCGGTGGTGCTGATCCGGCCGAGGTACTGGCGAGTTCGACGTTCAGTTCCGACAAGACCCTCTGTATGTCGAACAGCCGGACTCAGTGCATCGGCCAAGCGATCAGGCAGGGCGGCGGGTTGCGCTGCGGGACTGGCCCGCCATCCTGGGCGCGTCGCGTCGGGGGGAGAAGCCGAAGCCAACGTCGCCTGGCCGCAGGCCCGCCGCGGTTGAATCTTCGCTCTTTGCGAGAACGAGCGCAAGCAGGGCCCGGGCGCTCACGATCTCCCCGGGGCTGTCTCCAGCCCCCGTTGTCCGCGAGCCGCCCGGACCCCACTGAGAAGATCGACCCTCGCGCTGAACGACTTGAGGGCCGAAAGGGCTCCTGAACTGCATCCCGAGGGCAGCGCCCGGAATGTAAGCCGGGCGAACAGTGAACGTGGCGCGTCGCGCGAGGTGCTAGTGCGAGTGCCCAGCCGTCGCCCTTTGTTGGAACTGCGACACCAGGCGAGAGATGGCTGCAGCTTCCTTCGCGGCGATCACCGAGACGGGTGTCCCGGCGATTTTCTTAGCGTTCGGACACGACCTTAGGCGTCCGCGGCTCCAAGTCGTCAAGGGCCTGCCTCTTGCAACTGCGCCGACACGCTCGTGGAACCCGGGCGCTGCCCGCAGGGCGGCGGAGCGACTCGATGCTCTCCCAAGGACCGAAGCTGACGCAGCGGCTGGGCTCGTCAGTATCTCGACCCTCAATGCCACCGGGACTGGGCATACACAGGGAGGCGGCGCCGCGGGTAACCTAAGCCGAACGCGGGAATCCCGCTCATGCCACTGCTCGCCCACCTATCCGAGGCGGACATCGGGCGCTACGTCGCCGGAATTGCGAGTGCGGAGACAGAGCGGCATGTGAGGATCTGCGTTTCCTGCATGCACCGGCTCGCGGATGCGGCCCAGCGTGCTGTTCGATGGGAGCGGCGGGGCCTCCTTGGCCGGCTCGTGCGGATCGACTCCTCGCAAATGATCGACGAGCTGTTGGCCGAAATCGAGGAAGAACTGCGACGCCACGCAGCCTGAACCAGACGACGAGCAAAGCCGCTCGCCCGGGCGGATTCACGTAACACAAACCGCGAGGAAGGCGGCCGGGGATCTGCGTCTACGCGCAACTCGAGCCGTGTATTACGTTTCGACGTTTCGCGAAACGCGACAAAACCCGCGCATCGTGGCGAGCGAGAGAATCGGGGCTAACCCTGAACTCGGCCGGGGGCGGGCCCGGTACCGCGTATGCCTCGACGGGGCCTAGTGTCCGTGACATGAACAGAACCGGTCCTTCGATCGGGAAACCTCGGGGCAGCTCACCGTGGGTCATCGCCGCGCTCGTGCTCGCCGCTCTTATCGCGTACGAAAGCGGGAGTACTGTGGCTGGCCTTCTTCTCGTCCTCGCCCTCGTTGGATGCCTCGTGATGCGCCCGCCGCCGGTCGGAAAGACGAAGAAGGCCGTCGTGATTGTGGTAGGGGCGTCGATCCTGGGAGTGCTGCTGGTTGTTGGAGTGTTCGTCCTGATTGTTGTGGGCATTTCGACGGGGGAGCAACAGAGGCACGAGTGGGGGAGGCAAGTCGCGACGGCCTACGCAGGAGCGACGAGCGGAGCGTCGGAGAGCATGGTGCGTAGCCAACTCGGCGAGCCGTTCGCGGTTCGAAAGCGCGTGCTGGCGTCGGATCCAACGGCAGATGTGCGCTGCCTGATCTACCACGTCCTCCTTTCGACGGTTGAACGCGTCCCCTACCACTTCTGCTACACGCGCCACCGCCTCGTCACGAAATACCGAAGTTGGGACAACGTGCCCGACGACGAGGACTGAGCGGATGCGGACGCGGCCGTGCTGGTCAACCCCCCACTGCGGCGGAAACGCGACAAGGCGCGCCGTCGCGGTGCTGCTGTGGCGGCATCATCGCGTCGTGACGATCGTCGGCAAGGCGGAACCGAATAGCGCTTCTGCCGAAGCAGGACGCGTGCGAGTGCGCGCAGCCGCCGGCGGCGCAAAAGTACAGAAGTGCCAAGTCTCAAAACCCGACTGGTTTCCGGACGGCGAGCGGCTCGTCTTCTACGAGCGCGGAGTCGCCATTCGCATCGGCATGGTCGAAGGGTTCAAATCTGCGGCACCGCCGGAGCGGTCGGCCCCCGCTTCCGCGGGGACCGCCCGTCTCCGATCCGGTGACACCGCTACGGCGTGTACAGGTACTTCTTGATCGCCGGGCTGTTGACATTCGCCCGCGTGACGATCGCTGAGCCGGTGCCATAGTGCTTCTTGATTCCGGCCTTGTGCCCGGTCACGTACTTGTACGCGAGGGCGACTGCCTTCTGGCCGATGCCGTACGGGTATTGTGCGATCAGGGCGTCTATCGTCCCTGCCTTGAGCGCCTGAACCTGCGGCGGGCCCGCGTCGAACTCGACCAACTTGACCTTGCCCGACTTGCCGGCCGCCTTCACTGCCTGCGTCACCCCGTTTCCGGAGACGACGTTCATGGCGAACATGCCCTTGAGGTTTGGGTGCCCCGCGAGGAGCGCCGACGTCTGGTTCGACGCTTTCGTCTGATCGTCGTTGCAGTACTGAACGCCCAAGTAATTGATGTTCGGGTACTTCTTCAGCTCCGCGGCGAAGCCGTCGCGGCGCTGGTCGGTCGTGCTGATGCCCGGGTTGACGCTGATCGCGGCAACGTCGCCTGACTTGCCGATCGCTTTCGCGAGCGCGTCCGCGGCGGCTCTGCCGCCTGCGGGGTTGTCGGTCGAGACGTTCGTGAACGCGATCGGCTTCGTGATGAACGTGTCCACCGTCGCCACCGGGATCCCCGCCGTGATCGCCCGTTGGATCGGCGCGATCAGCGCCGTCTTGTCCGTTGGTGCTATCAGGATCGCGTCCGGCTTGCGCGCGATCGCACCGTTCAGGAACGGGATCTGGGTGTTCGGTGAGAACGCCGCAGGTGAGCCGGTGAATATGACCTTTACGTTGCCGAGTTTCTTCGCCTGCGCCTGCGCGCCCTTCTTCATCGTCAGGTAGAAGGCGTCGGAGGCGATCCCGGCGACGAGGTAGAAGGTGTAGGTCTTCTTCTGTGCCTGCGGTGCCTTTTGCGACGCGCCGCCGCCGAGCGCTGCCGTGGAGGCGAGCGCCGCGGCGAGAAGCGTGAACGCGATGAGCACCGCGATCATGCGGCGTGACATCGTGGAAACTCCTTCCCGTCGAGTGAACGACGACGTAGTTTGGGTCGTGCGGGACGCAGTGAGATCGGTGGCACCTCCTTTGCTCGATCAGGCATTCGCCCGCCGGCGGCGAATCTGGTCAACGTAGACGGCCAGGATGATCGCTGCGCCGACGACGACCTCCTGCCAGAAGGGTTGGACGGCTTCGATGACGAGGCCGTTTTGGAGAACAGTTGGGATGAACGCGCCGACAGCGCTGCCCAGCACCGTGCCCACACCGCCGAAGAGGCTGGTCCCGCCGATGACGACGGCGCCGATCGCACCGAGGTTGTCCGTCTGGTGCGAGATCGACGTCGTGTTCGTGAAGATTGCGAGATCGAGGACGGCCGCGACGCCGGCGAGGAACCCCGCGAGTCCGTAGACCTTGATGATGTGGCGGTCGACTGAGATGCCTGTGCGCCGTGTGCCTTCCTCATTCGACCCGATCGCCGCCGTGTAGCGGCCGAAGCGCGTGTGGTGCAAGACGACGTGCGCGACGACGAGGAAGAAGACCGCGACGTAGATCGGCGCGTACAGCCCGAGGATCTTCCCGCTCCCGAAGTGGCTCGACAGGGCCGGCGGAACCGGAGCGGGGAGGTACGAGCCGCCGTCGATCAGGTCGCCGAAGCCAAAGGTCATCCCGAACGTGCCGAGCGTGACGATGAACGGCGGCAGGCGCAGCTTCGTGATGAGCGTGCCGTTGATCAGCCCCCAGATCGTCCCGGCGAGGATGCAGACTGCGATCCCCGCGGGGATCGCAATGCCCGAGTGCGGGTACTGGCCGTTGATCGTCTGCTCACTCGTCCCAGCGAGGTTGAGCATCACCTCGCCGCCGGCGACGGCGCTGAAAAAGAGGATGCCGCCGATCGAGAGGTCGATCCCTGCGGTCACGATGACGAATGTCTCGCCGATGGCGAGCAGGATCACCTCCGACGTGTTGAGCGCGATCTGCTCGAGGTTCGTCCAGGTGAGGAACGTCCCGGAAGGAGTCGAGAGCCAGAAGTAGGCGATCAGGGCGATCAAGAAGAAGAGGAGCCACGAGCGTGCGAGTGCCTCCATCGCGCGATCGCGCCGCGTACGGTCGCCTACGTGCGTCACGACCTCGGACTCCACGCTCTCCATCTCGGGAGACGTCACGCTTTCGAATCTCCATTCGGAGCGGGCGGGAGGCACCGGATCACGTCGACCGGGCCTGTCAGCTCACCCGCGCCCGCGGCGTGCGGGACGAGCAGCGACTCGCCCCGCCGGAGTGTCGCCGTCCCGCGCTCTATCTCGAGCCTGCCGTCACCGTCGACCACGACGAGGATCGAGAACGCCGGCTCGAGGGACACCGCTGGGGCCGGGCGGAGGCGCTCGGCCCTGAAGAAGGAGCACGCGGCAGACGAGAGGAGCGTACGCGCGCCGGGGCGCGATTCGTGAGCGGCCGCCGTCTGCCGTTTCAGCTCCGTGAGCTCGTCGCCTCGAACGGCGGTGCGCCGCGCGCTCTCGAGCGCGACGTCAAAGCCGAGCCCGAGGTGGCCGTCCCGCGTGCCGTCGACCTCGAAGCCCTTCCATTCGAGCAGCACCGAAAGGTCCGACGGCTCCTGAAGCTCGACGAGGAAGATTCCCTCGCCGATCGCGTGCGGGAGCCCAGCCGGGACGAAGATGCAGTCGCCTGGACCGACGGACAGCTCGTTGAGTGCGTCGAGCATGCTCGCGCGCTCCTGGCGATCGACCCAGCCCGCGAGGAGGTCCAGGTCGACGTCGTCGTGGAAGCCGAGCCACACCGTAGGGCGCTCGCCGCGCGTCTCGACGATCAGCCACGCCTCGGTCTTGCCGTGGGCGAGGCCGAGGCGACTCCGGGCGAACGCCTGGTCTGGATGGAAGTGCACCGGCAGCCGCTCGCCGGCGTCGATCAGCTTCACGAGCAGAGCGGGATCGGTGCCGTATTGCGCCACGTGTGCCGGACCGAGGTACGCGACTGGATCGGCCGCGATCGCGTCCCGGAGCAACCGCCCGTCCGGAAGCGCGCTCAGGCCGGCTCCGTCCGCTCCGAACATCGTCGTCGTAGACCCGACCCAGTCCTCCGGGGCGTGGTCGTCGGTCGAGGGGATTCCGCGGAAGCTCGCGATCGCTTCCCCACCGCGATAGAAGTGGTGGACCTGGTTCGGCGCGAGCTCGACCGGGTTCAGGGCTTCACCTCACCGGAGCCCGCGCACGATCAGCGCCGTCGGAAGGACGACGCGCTGCTGTGGGCTGTCCTCGCGACATCGCTCATCGCGGGCCGCGGCTTCGTGCCCGTTCTTGCGGCCGGGTGCGATCGCCATGACAAGCCCTATGCGGCGACCGCCAGCGCGCCGGTCATCATCCCGACGATGGCTTCGAGGCTGGTGTCGCCCTTGTCGAGGGTGACGATCGTCCTGCCGAGGCGCAGCACCGTGATCCGGTCGGCGACGGCGAAGACCTCAGGGAGGTTGTGGCTGATCATGATCACGGCGAGTCCCTGACTCCGAACCTCCTTGATCAGCTCGAGCACCATCGACGACTCGCGCACGCCGAGCGCGGCGGTCGGCTCGTCCATGATCACGATCCGCGTACCCCAAGCGATCGCGCGGGCGACGGCGACCGCCTGCCGCTGTCCGCCGGAGAGGCTGAGGACGGGCTGGTCGACCGAGTGGATGCCGATCTTGAGGCGCCGCATCTCCTCCTGGGCGCGGCGGCGCATCGCCTTCTTGTCCAGGAATCCGAACCAGGACAGGGGCGGAGGACGCAGCTGCTCGCGGCCGAGGAAGAGGTTGCCCGAGGCGTCGAGGTGCTCCGCGAGCGCGAGGTCTTGGTAGACGGTCTCGATGCCGAGCTCGCGCGCCTCGCGTGGGTTCGCGATGGTGACGGGTCGGCCGTCGATCGCGATCTCGCCGGCGTCGGCTTGGTAGACGCCGGAGAGAATCTTGACCAGCGTCGACTTGCCGGCCCCGTTGTCGCCGACGAGCGCGTGCACCTCGTTCGGCCGGAGCGTGAAGTTGCCCTCGCGCAATGCCACGACACGTCCGAAGTGCTTCTGGACGTTCCGCGCTTCGAGCAGCGGCGGTGGTGGCGACGGCTTCGTCATCGTCGAGATGACATCGTTGTCATCGACAGCGTGACTATCCCGGGCCGCGGCGCGTGCGTCAAGCGGAAAACCCCGGAGGCGGGTGCATCGAGGCTGTGCGGGCAGCTTCCAGTGGGCGTGCCTGCCGCCGCGCGTTTCCCGATAATCGTCGAAGCCGACAGCTCTGCCGCGGAAGCCCGCTTCCTCCTAGGCCGAGCTGAGCGAGGCGCTCGCTGAAGACCAGACCCGATCTACGCGCGTGCTCCTTCGAGCGTCATTGCCGCGCTTTGGCGCTGGCGCGACGGTATAGGCTGCCCCCGCCCGATCGGGTAACGGCTCCCGACCTTGAACGCCCGCAACGCGGGAGTCGCCGCCGTTGTCGGCGGGTGGAATCAAGCGCGGCCTAACCGTCCTCAAACCTCTGCTGCCTAGATTGAGTGCTGTGAGGTTGGCACCTCTGCTGACAATCGCAGTCTTCGTGGCGCTTTCGGTCACGGCCTGCAGCTCGGGCCACGAGACGGCGGGAGTGCCGGTGCCTTGGGTGAACCGGCCGCTTCCCCGCTACGAGGTCCCGGCTCCGCAGGTGATCCCGTATCCGACCTCGGCACCGCCGTGTCACGCGAGCGAGTTGCGGATCGCCCAAGGCCGGAGCGCCGCAGCCGCAGGAACGCTGTACGAGCGCCTCGTCTTCACCAACATCGGCCGGCGCACGTGCCTGCTCCGCGGCTACCCGACGATCACCGCCCTGGGCCCGGACGGCAGCCGTCGCCCGCTGCGTCACCACCGTGAAGGCTTCACCTTCTTCTACCTCGTCCCAGCCAACCTGCCCCCGCGCGGCCACAGCTTCATCGGACTCGCAACCGGGGACGGCTGCGACAACGGCACCAAGCCGACGACGAGCTACCAACAGCTCAGCGTCACGATCCCACACAGGGAAACCGTCCAGGCCGGCGCGGGCGTCCGGATCACCGAGGTCTGCGGGCTCTTCGTCAGCAGCTTCGGGCTACCGGCGCGCTACACGCCGCTCGCACCCGTCGCGGGAACCCCGCGACCGCAACCCTTCGCGTCCACCTGCCCGCAAGGGTCCGCGCCGGGACAATCCTCCGCTACACGATCACGCTCGCGAATCCCACGCATACGACGATCACGCTTCGGCCCTGCCCCGGCTACAGCGAAGGCATCTACGCCTCAGGCCTCGTCGTCCGCCGATCGCTCGCACTCAACTGCGACACCGTCCATGCGATCAGCGCTCACGAGCAGGTCCGCTACGCCATGCAGCTCGCCGTGCCGACCCGCGCCGCAGCGGGCATCGCCAAGTTCAGCTGGAGCCTGAACGACCCGAACGGGCCCTTCGCCGGCAGCATCATCCGAATCACCCGGCGCTGATCCGCCCATATCCAACGGCGAGCGCGACGCTGTTCAGCTTCTCAAGCTTCCGCGCTCGATTGCCTGGAAAGCAGGAGCGCGTAAGCGGACGCCTTCAGGCTGACTGCGTCGCGTTGGCCCTCAGCTTTGGTCGGTCGCGCGCTCCGCCTCAGCGGAGTCGACGGTGGCCGCCCAGCTTCCGAGGAGCTTGAGCGCCTCCTCAGAGCGCGAACCGGGCTCGGCGGCGTAGGTGAAGATCGTCAGCCCGTGGTCGGCGGGGCGGTCCCACCGGTTGTAGCTCAGGCTGAGCTCGCCGACCTCGGGATGATGGAGGTGCTTGACGCCGGTGTTGTGGAAGCGCAC
>Ga0137365_10002808_pt1 | contig 13808 bp, 10 predicted proteins | sample SagtaG_9_FD_104799 | JGI IMG/M metagenome (GOLD analysis project Ga0137365, IMG submission 104799) | Vadose zone soil microbial communities from Sagehorn Ranch, Mendocino, California, USA - Sage1_L_40_16 metaG | ecosystem: Environmental > Terrestrial > Soil > Vadose zone | place: USA...
CACAGGACTACTATCGCCAGGTCTTGCGTATCGTCTACCGGCTGATCGTGCTCTTCGTTGCCGAGGATCGCGACATGCTCTTCCATCCCCAGGCTTCCGAGATCGCCCGTACTCGCTATACGCTGTACTACTCGATGTCCCGGCTACGGCGGCTGGCCGAGCAGCGCCTTGGCACGCGCCACTCCGACCTCTTCTCCGGGCTTCGGCTCGTGATGGAGAAACTCGGAGGCGACGGTGGCTATCCTGAGCTTGGTCTGCCCGCCTTGAATAGCCTTCTCTTCTCGCACGAGGCCATTCCAGACCTCGCAGACGGCGAGATCGCCAATCGCGACCTGCTCGATGCCATCCGCGCGCTCGCCTTCACCAGCGATGGACATACGCGCCGCGTCGTGGACTATCGCAATCTCGGTCCAGAGGAGCTGGGCAGTGTCTACGAATCGCTGCTCGAACTTCACCCCATCTTGCATATCGATACGGCGACCTTCAAACTCGACACGGCCAGCGGCCACGAGCGCAAGACGACCGGCAGCTACTACACGCCCACCAGCCTGATCATCTGCTTGCTCGACTCCGCCCTCGACCCTGTCCTCGATGAAGCCTGCGTTAAATCCGATCCGGAAAAAGCCATCCTCAATCTCAAAATCTGCGATCCCGCCTGTGGCAGTGGGCACTTCCTCATTGCTGCCGCCCATCGCATCGCCAGACGATTAGCTGCTGTACGCACAGGCGAAGAGGAGCCAACACCGAATGCCCGACGCAGAGCATTACGCGATGTTATTGGCCGCTGTATCTACGGTGTAGACATCAACCCCATGTCTGTTGAGCTCTGCAAGGTCAATTTGTGGATGGAAGCGATTGAGCCAGGAAAACCACTCTCATTCCTCGAACAGCATATTCAGTGTGGCGACAGCCTCTTGGGGGCTACACCCGCACTACTAGCTAATGGTATCCCAGATAGTGCTTTTGAGCCAATCGAGGGCGACGACAAAAAATTGTGCAGTGAGTACAGGAAGAGGAATAGGCAGCAGCGTGAAGGGAACCGATCCCTTTTCGACCCCGAAGGGAAGCTTTGGGATCGCCTTGGAGACCTGACAAGGAGCATGATGCAACTTGAAGAGATGAGCGATGATACAGCGGAGGAGATACGTCTTAAGCAGGAGTATTATGGTAAGCTCGTCGAATCTGGGACTTACAAGTTTGGGAAATTATGGGCTAATGCCTGGTGTGCCACCTTCGTCTGGAAGAAAACACGTGAATTTCCTTACTCTATCACCGAAGAGGTTTTCCGCAACATCGAGCAGAATCCGTATAATACGGCAGCGTGGATGGAAGACGAGATCGATCGCCTCGCCAACCAATACAAGTTCTTCCACTGGCATTTAGCCTTCCCTGATGTTTTTAGGGTGCCCATGAAAGATGAGCAGCCAGAAAATGAGCAAGCCAGTTGGTCAGGTGGCTTTGATCTTGTAGTAGGGAATCCACCCTGGGAGCGTATCAAAATCCAAGAAAAAGAATGGTTTATATCTCGCCGTCCTGACATCGCTAATGCTGTCAATGCTGCTCAACGTCGGCGCATGATATCTGCCCTGATGCACGAAGACCCGAGTTTATACTTGACATTTCTTGATGACCTTCGCAAAGCTGAAGGAGAAAGTCATCTCATACGACATAGTGAACGGTACTCTTTGTGCGGTAGGGGCGATATAAACACTTATGCAATCTTTGCTGAAACAATGCGCCTTATTCTCGGGCCTGACGGACGAATCGGCTGTATTGTTCCTTCTGGTATAGCCACGGACGATACTACCAAGTTTTTTTTCAGAGATCTTGTTGAGTCCCGTTCACTTGTTAGCCTCTTTGCATTCGAAAATGAAGCCATGTTATTTCCGGGTGTTCTCCACAGTATGAAATTCGCATTGCTTACAGTTGCAGGACGCTCGGCATTTATAAGCAACGCAAAATTCGCTTTTGGTCTTCGATATACAGAAGATCTAAACTCGAAAGAGAGGCTTTTTTCTCTCTCCGCTGAAGATATTGCTTTGTTCAATCCTAATACCCATACAAGTCCTGTTTTCCGATACAAGCGTGATGTTGATTTGATGAAGTCCATCTATACACGCATACCAGTGCTTATCAAGGAAGGAACTCCAGATGAGAACCTTTGGGGAATCAAATTCTCTATGATGTTTCACATGGGGAATGACTCAAATTTGTTCCGTCTTCGTGAACAATTAATATCTGATGGCTGGACTCTCAAGGGTAATATTTTTTACAAGGATGAGAAAAGATATTTACCTTTATATGAGTCTAAAATGATCTGGCAATACAATCATCGTTTTGGTACCCATGAGTGGGCATCTACAAAAGAACCTACGCACAACAAATTACCTGAACTTTCTACAGAACAACTTGCTAACCCGGATCTTTATCCTTTACCTAATAACTGGGTATTATCAACCGAAGTGGAGAGAGCCTTTTCTTATGTTCCACGTTGGTTTCTCAGTTGTCGAAGAATCGCGAGCGCAAATGTAAATCGGACTTTCGTGGGTGCAATTATACCGGGTATAGCGGCTAGTGACTCATTATCTCTTATATTTTCTTCTCACGCTAGAGCAAGAGAATACCTTTGCCTTCTATCGAATCTATGTTCTTTCATCGCGGACTACATATTGAGACAAAATGTCGGGGGACCTAATCTTAGTTACTTTATTCTCAAACAAATACCCTTCTTGCCCCCAACTGCCTACTCTAATCCTTGCCCTTGGTCAATAAACTACAATCTTGTTGACTGGATTAGCTTACGTGCACTTGAGCTTACATATACTGCCTGGGATCTGGAACCCTTTGCTAATGACTGCGGTTATAACGGCCCTCCATTCCCTTGGAAAGAGGAACGGCGCTTCCTGTTGCGGTGCGAACTCGATGCTGCTTACTTTCATCTATATGAAATCAGGCGAGACGATGTGGATTATATAATGGAAACCTTTCAAACTATTAAGCAAAGAGATGAAAAACAGTATGGAGAGTACCGAATAAAACGGGTGATTTTGGAGATCTATGATAAACTGAAACAAGCAATTGACACTGGTGCGCCATATCAGACGATGCTACAGCCGCCACCGGCTGATCCTTCATTGGCCCACCCTCCGCAAATAGGGATGAAGGTGTAGGAGCATCGGTGCGAAAGGAAATGAGCAATGGAGACCTTTTTCACGCTGGACGTGAACTTGTAGCTGCATTCACTATGCCGTTGTTTACGCCGGAAAAAAGTGTCACCATCTCGGTTGCAATAGAGACGATAAACACTAACACACACCCTCACGGAAACTCACATATAGAATTTATAGGTGGGCTGCACTTTTCCATCCTCTGGAATATGCTTCATAATATCGCCGATCTTCTGCGAAAAGGATAAGGTAATGGGAACGCCGTCGGCAAACGTGCAATTGTTCACGTTCATCTTCGTCAAGGCGAGGACCTCGCGCAGCAGCTCTTTGGGAGCGCTTTCCCCATGGTGATCGGTAATTTGCCAGGGTTCAGGAATATAGGCACCCGGATACGTATTCAAGTAGGGAATGAAGCCCATAGTGTGCAGGAAATGCTGCCCTTCCAGTGCGCAATAGGTTCCCCGTAGCGGCGGGTATTTGCCTTCGCGGAAGAGATACAGGCCTGTTTGCCTCAGCGAGACGAGATCGATCTCTCGATGAGCGTACACGGCATCAATGCCCTCGTAGAAACCATCGAGTTCATTGTACTGTCCATGCTCCGCTCCCCAGAACTCCGAGGTTTTATGGATGACGACGCGGCGCGGTGGTACTCTATTGGCCTGCACATAGGCTTTCAACGTGTCTCGAATGAGAGTAGAGGCAGCTTCTCTCGTCAGATGGGGGCTCGGTCCATCGGTGTGCGTGTTCCAGGGGAAAGGGTTTCCACGAAGCACAAGCCCTTGACCGAGGTAATCAAAAGCTTGTGCGACGCTGGAACGCATGGTCATCTTTTCATCGAGGTCTTGTGCCACGTAAAAGCTGATCCCGATAAAACAGGTATCGCGCGGCAGGCTGATGGTGCGCCAGGGAATGCCATCAGCTTTGTAGTACTGCGCCGTACAGAAATTCCAGGCACGCAGCGTCTTCTCCTGCAGCGTCCGGTCGGTTCCCAGGACTGTTCTGCGCTGTAAAAGTTGCAGAGGAATGCCCCAACGCATGGCTTTCGCTTTGATGGCGCGCCGGAAGTTCAGGTAATAGTTTCCCGAAATCTGGACAGAGTCGGCATATTCAACGATCTCCGGTGTGAGGGCAAGGATGATAATCGTCGGGGCGGGAGAAGTGGTGGCCAGGCTTTCGATCTGGCTGTCAAAAAGCTCCACCAGTTCCCAGATGCGCCTTTGTTTGTCTTCTATCCGCAGTAGGACTTCCAGGTCTCTGGTCGTGACGAAGCGATCCCAACGGTCGTTGATCTGGAAGCAACAGTTGAATGAGGACTCCCGGTTGAACCCGATGAAATCGCGATTGAGAATCTTGTTGACGCGTGTGCGCTGCTCCGGCAGCTCGAAGAGCGTTGCGCCCGCATATCTGGAGGAAGCGCCAATGGCCTTGATGTTGCTGCTCTCAATGGGAGAGCCGCATTCCCTGACCCACTCCTTTGCCCCTGCCACAGATTCACGCGTGCCGATGAACCCCAGCTTTATCTCGGAGGGATGCAGCCCCGCGATATTCTGCCCGAACGGGCCGTATTCTGCCAGCCCCGTTTTACAATCCTGATGCTCAAAATAGGCACCGAATTGCAGATAAGGTTCCTCCAGATGCTCAAGCGTAAAAGTCATCGTCTTCCTCGTTCGTTCCTTCCCAAAGATCAAAGAGCGTTGGTTGATTGTCTAGCTCTGTTTCGTCGTAGACGGCTGGGTCGCTCACGATAGCGAACGGGGCTATCCCAGATAACGGTTCCTTCTCGATGACCATCAGAGTTCTGCCGTCAAGCCGCAGTTCAATAGTTGGGCTGCGTTCAGAGAGGAAATCCGCCCAGAACAAGACCTGGTTGAGCACATTGATGTTGTGCTCTACTGCCTTGATTCTGGTGGTGGCTGCTCCAACCTTTGTCGTGTCATAGGGCGTCTGCCCATCGGAGGTGTAAAAGTATTTGGGGAGAATCTGCAAGCACAATAAGCTGCCGAAGCGCTTAAACGCGAACTTCGCGGCGAGGTGACGCCAGTAACTTTCTTTTCCATACCGATAGTGCTTGGCGACCGCGCGATACGCGGTATGGCCAGTGCGGACACTTAGCCACCCGTGCTTGAACTCCTCGCTTGTCTCGTCCCGGCGAGGGAAGTAGTGCCGGTGCAGGTCATGCTGAAAGTAGAGGCCGTTGCGACGAAGATGGGCACTGAGCAGCTGATTGAGCAAGAAGATGTAATCGTTCGCCCCCTGTGCCTCTTCGATCCAGCGCGCGGTGGGCAAATCCCGGATGGTAGTGGTATCACAGAAAAGCCGCAACGGGCATTGCGGGTTGCGCAAATCGGAGAGGGTGTAGAGCTGCCCTCCAGTGATACAGAACGGCGGAACAAACCCTTTCAGTTGCTCGCGAACCTCCCGCATATGGCCGTAGGCTGTACTCGCCTGCGTCAGAAGTCGTGGGGAACTTTTCACGAGCAGCAGATTCGAGTAGAGGCGCTCTTTCTCAAGGGTGGAGATAGGCGGTGGGCTAATCGCAGCTAGAGCGCACAACACAGGGTAGCACGTCTCGTCAAAGAGGTCCTTCGACTTATCGAAGACAATGCGCAGGGGTGGCTGGAACACGAGGGACGTGGTTTTCACGTAGAGCTTGATATCTTTCCAGTACAGCACATCATCCTCGGGATGGTAGACGATGAAGATCACGGGTACGTTCGCGCCGACCCAGGCTTCCAGATCGTTGCGCTCAACTGGAGTGGAAAAGGACTGCTCGCTGTTCTGCTTGATGTAGCTCGCCCCTGACTTCGACTGCACTTTAATGATGCCGCCAGTCGTTTCAAACCCCTCTCCACTGGCCTTCGGTGCCACGATCTCGATTTCGCCATCGATGCCGAAATCATCTTTGCTGATCTCCCGAAAGATACTCGGCATGCTATGCACCATCGGGCCGATTCTGTCGAGGCCTTTCCACTCCGAGAACTTGGAGGCGGTTACTGTTTTTCCCATGCGGCATTGTTTCCTTTAGCTACTGGTTTCGTTCTCGACAGTATCTCACGTTAGAACGGAATGTCAAGAATCGTAGGACTTGCAGTTCCCTCCATGGCCGGAGAGAACGGCCTTCTTCAAGCACGATTCTTATTTCATAGCTATGTACTGCAAAACTACAAACTTTCGGCAGTCGGAGTAGGTAAGGCTTGCTCTAGCACGTCCCGGTAGTCTTCTCCCTGTGCGCCCAGGCGATGGACCACCTCAATGGCAAGTTGTCGAGCCTCGCCGTTATCGCTGGACAATGCGCGGCTCAGGATCACGCGTACCTGCTGCGGCCAGTCGCTCGGTTTCCGTGCGTCACGGGTTGCAGGGGGCAGGAGGGAAAGGCACCGGACGGCGCGGCACGGCGCGGCTTCGCTGAGTTCGGCCAGGCGTTCCGCCATTGTGGCGGGGGCATCGACCGTCCCATGCAGCTGAAGCGTTGCCTCCAACTGCCGCAACGACCATTCGACAGGGAATTTGCCCGACTTGAACCACCACCGGAACGGGGCCAGTTCTCCCGCATCAACTGTCCCCTGCTGTCGACTCAGCTCGGCCAGGCACCACTCCCATAGCGTCTGCAACCGGGAGAGCATCCCGGCACTCAACGGTTCGGGGGTGCGTGCGAGGTCGATGCCTATTCCCTCCCAGAAGAGCCAACGCAGCGCACGCGGCGCTTTTGCGAAGAAGTCCTCGAGGAGGGCGAGAAGATCCTAGAGCATAACGTCAAGGTCTACATGAAGAACTACCGCAGACGCAATAACCTGCGCTTGTGGATATGCTCACCTATCGCGGTATTCTTCGGACTCATGGCCTGGTACAGCTTCACACATTCAGGCGGGCTTATCGTGGCCACGATCTACATTTTCGGCTCACTGGCATTTCTTGCATTGTTGGTTCTTGGGGCTCTATTCGACAGACCCAGGTGGTAAAAAGGAATAGAACACCACTGTTTTCTCCCTAAAGCGGAAAGAAGGCGCAAGAATGGAGAAGTCACCAGAACAACTCCCAACCGTCTGGACCTCAGACAAACACTTTTCCCTGGATCTCTACCGGAAAGATCGGGGAGGCTGGTGGCACATGAGCGAGGCCACAACCCTCCAACGTGCGTTTCAGACCATTAAGTACTTGCTTGATGAGTCGCCCGTGCTGGTGGTCGCCCTCTATAAAAAGCAGATCATTGGGCAGGGAGAATATTATAAGCGCGGACCTGCTGGCCGACTGGAGCGTATCGAGACAATCAGGACGGAGGCCGCGATGATGGGCGTGATTGAGCGCGCCTTCCAGGACTATACAGAGGAGCAACCCTCGTTAGAGGAGCTGGCGCAAGACTATCCCTGCGACTGGCCCGGCTGCAGCCGAAACGTGAATGGGACGGCAGTGGTGCGCACGTTGCGGCTCCAGGTTGACGATCAAAGTGTGCAGGAGCGTTCCTTTTATGGATGTGCGCAGCACGCCGAGGCCCTCAAGCAAGCAACGGCGCTCTCGATCTCGCTCGCCGTCGGCACACCAGGTCGCTCACGCCGATCCAAATCACGCAGCGTCGATTTTCGCTAAAAGAGAGAAGTATGCGAACACAACAGGAAGTTACACGACAATTAGAGAGTTATCAGCAGGCACTGCAGCAGACCAATAGTCAGATAGAGAAGGCAACCGCCGGCGAAGAATTTGAGGAACTGCTCTTCCTCAAGGAGGAAAAAGAACGGCTCATCGGCGGCCTGCATGCGCTCGAATGGACACTTTCTTCTGATACGGACGAACGCCACGTATACCCATGGGCATATGACTAGCGTGGCAAGGATTCGTGCTCTGTAGGGCCATTTCGCCCGCTCTTGCCTTTTTTACCGTTTCCCTTCTAAAGAGACCATTCATCGCCCTGGTGAGTGGTCCCTTTGCGTTTCTTTCACCTTTTGCTTCGTGCAATCACCCTGATCAAACGGCATTCCTGCCTGTATGGAAGAACGTGTGTCTCTGTACTTGCGCGTGTGCTCACCCCAGGTGACCGTCTTGTTGGAATGCCGCTCTGACTGGTACAGATACCAGCTCTTGTGTGGAAAGGGCGTGCGGCGACCATGAAAGAGAGTATACGTATGCAAGTTCTTGAGTTGTTGACGATCGTAACAGTTTCTTTTTCCCTTTGTACGATGGAGGCATTCATTGTGCCCTCCATCGTCACACATTTGTCTCAAGAAAGGACCTCCTATGCTGCTCGAAGATGATATGCGCCTAATCGTTGGCTTATATGGCTGGAAATTGAGCTTGCGGCGACTGCACCCGGATAATCCGGTCTACGTAGCCTGCATCTACTGGCAGCGGCGCAAACATTGTTTAGGGCTGCTCGGCGAAGTCCAATGCATGAGCGTGGACCAGCTGATCGCGCTCCTGCTCACCTACGCTGATTCTCCTGAGTATGGAGTGAAACGCCTGAAAGGTAGAGAAAGACCTTGAGCCAGGGCCAGGATACATGCAAAAACCTATCACAGCACATGAATGTCCTAAAAACGGACCACTTCTACCTCTTATGCCTCTTACGCGGTGGATCAGCATTGACAATCAGAGACGATTACCTGAGAGGAGAAAGAGTTTGTACGGTAAGCGCATCGATCTGCTTTTGCAGGGTAAAGGCGCGTGCGGCGTGGTAACGCTGCGCTTCTGGGTCGTCTCGCTCGGCGTCTTCATCTGCCTTCGCTTCGGCTAAATTCTTGCGTAAGAGGTGCATGAGTCGCTCGTTAAAGCTATCCCGTTGCAGCTTAAACTGGCGTAAGGCATCTTGTTTTCCAGCTATCTGAAGGTTTTGTCTCTTCATACTTATGAGGATATCACGAACGATGGCGCTATGATAGGTTTTTGCATGTATCCTGGCCCTCTGGCCCTACTTGAGTGCAAAAGAGCAAGCATTTCGGTGATAACACGATGTTTTCTCACGTTCCCAACACTGCTACTCCAGGTAGGAAATCATAAAAGTACTAGATTCTTGGCTTACTTCTATTATATGAAGTATAGTGAAGGAGCAATACTACAATCACCCTTCAAGGAAAAAAGAAGCGCATGCGTGAGCTATTTGGAGAATACTATAGACCCTCTAACGATGAATTTTCACGTTTATGGCAAGAAGCCACATTTGTTTTCGATACCAACGTCTTGCTCAATCTTTATCGTTATACTGCTAGCACACGTGATGACTTGCTTTACATCATTGAGAGGCTACAGCAGCGCATCTGGCTTCCCTACCAGGTCGGCCTGGAATTCTCAAAAACCCGTATTTCTGTGATTGATGATCAGAACGGGATATTTGGCTTAGTTAGTAAGTTTGACGATTTTGTTAAAGAGAAATTCACAAAGGAGATAGTGCAGAAATGTGGGAAACGCGGTCATTTTTTTGCAGACCTGGAGAAGCTTCAAGCTATCTTTCAACAAGCGAAACAAGCTTTAGAGGATGCGTTACAGAAGGCTCGTGCTCAGCATCCCGATCCTATGGGTCAGGACCTATTACTTGAGCGGCTTGATAAACTCTTTACGGGAAAAATTGGCGACCCATATTCAGATGAAGCTATGGCTCAGTTGGCGCCTGAATTTGAGAAGCGGTATACACAGAAAATGCCGCCAGGCTATAAGGATGCAAACAAGAACCCAATCGATCAAAATGACGATCCGGACAATCCAGCAAACAAATTTGGAGATGTGATTATCTGGTTCCAGATTATCGAGTATGCGAAACAGAAAAAATGCCCAATTATTTTAGTTGTAGATGATGTTAAGGAAGATTGGTGGCAACGAATACACGGGAAAACAGTAGGTCCAAGAGTTGAATTGCGGCAAGAGATGCGAAAGAAAGCAAATGTTCTTTTCTACATGTATACTTCTGATAATTTTATTCAGAAAGCACAAGAATTCTTACAATTACAAGTACAGGAAAAGACTATTGAAGAGGTGCGAGAGAACAGGATACAGGAAGTAAAGCAACACGTGTACCCGAGCCCTGATCTGTACCCCAGTCCTGACTTATTCCCCAGCTCTAACTTGTACCCAACTCTTGCAACGATACAGGCAATAGAGAGACATCGTAAAGCAGTGCAACAAATGGTCAATTTGTTAGGTGGTACTGACGAATTTAACCGAAAGATACAGCAGGCGCAGCAATTTTTGCGGCAGATACAGCCGTTTTTACCTCCTTCCAATGCTCCTGGGGAGAAGAGAGAAAATCTGGAAAATTCTCAAACTTCAGGCGATGATGAGTTGAATCAAGATCAACTTGATCATTCCTCAGACGACTTTTTGGATGACTCTTCTGAAGAGTAAAAAAAGTCTCAAAAGATTCTATGTAACCTGATATACCCACAAATTTGCGGGTATATATCTATCTTGCAACGTTTGCCTTGAAAACGCCTTGCTCAGATTATCATTTAATAATATGTAGCATCTTTTTGTCCACCGAATCATGTGCCATTTCAAATTTTTTTGCCGAATCGTTTGAAAAACGCTGATCAAAAAGCTGGTTGGCAATCGGGATCAAAAGAGGTGACAGCGAGCAGAACTTCTGATAGAATAGAGGGGGGAAATAGGGTAATTAAAAAACGATCTCGTCATCTTATAACCTTGCCTCTCGCCTCCACTCTCAACAGTGTTCACTTGTTTGTTGAGCATTCTTCTGTGCCTGTATTCTTCCTAGATTATTATATTCCCATGTATGCTATAATCAGCAAAGATCTCTTCATTCACACAGGAACGTTGGGAGTCGGAGGATATATTGTCGCATGCCACGGACAGCAGGACCAGTTACAGTTTTCTATTCCTACGCGCATGAGGATGAAGCACTGCGAGATGAGCTGGAAAAACACCTGACGCTCCTGCAGCGCCAGGGCCTCGTTGCGAGCTGGCATGATCGGAAGATTCTCGCCGGACAGGAGTGGAAAGGAACGATCGACCAGCATCTGGAGGAGGCCTCGCTTATTCTCCTGCTGATCAGCCCGGATTTTCTGGCTTCCGACTATTGCTACCAGGTCGAAATGCAGCGTGCGCTGGAGCACCACAAGCAGGGAACGGCCCGGGTCCTTCCGATCATCCTGCGCCCGGTGTACTGGTCGGGCGCGCCGTTTGCACACCTGCAGTGCTTGCCGCGTGATGGCATTCCGGTCACCGAGCAGCCCACTCATGATGCCGCATTCCGCCAGATTACCGAAGGGATCTGTCATGCGCTTGAGCAGCGGGAGCATGTTGTTGCCCCTTCGCTGTCCATGCATGATCGTCAAAACCGCGAACGCATGCTCAAGCGCGTCCGTGCCATCTGGATAGAGGGGGTTCTGGACCATTCCTTACAGCAGGCCATGTTTATCGAATTGGGACTCCATGAGGAACCGCGTGCTGTCGCCAACCCCTGGAAGCTGGAGGTGCAGGAAACGAATTTTCCGGCGCGTCCGCTTCCTGCAGGAACCCGCGTGACCTCTGTCTATGATGCCTCCGATGGGGAACTGCTTATTTTAGGGGAGCCTGGTGCAGGCAAGACGACGCTGTTGCTTGAACTCGCGCGGGATTTGCTGACGCGAGCGCAGGAGGATGAGCACGAGCGTCTCCCCGTGGTGTTTCAGCTCTCGTCCTGGGCCACGAAGCGGGAGACGGTGACCACCTGGCTAATTGAGGAGCTCCACACGAAATATTCTGTTCCCCGCCCGCTCGCCGAACAATGGGTGGCCCATAGTCGGATCATTCCGCTGCTTGATGGGCTTGACGAGGTTGTGGGAGAGCATCGCCAGAGGTGTCTTCATGCGATCAATGCCTACCGCCGGGAACATCCTCTCTCTCCCCTCGTTGTCTGTAGTCGCCGAAGCGAATACGATGCCCTGGCTGAGCCGCTCATCATACAACGAGCCGTGATGATTCAGCCGTTGACCATAGCGCAAGTGGATACTTATTTCGAGCACCTCGGTGAAGCCGTTGCCTCACTTCGACATGCCATTGCGATTAATAAGGGCCTGCAGGAGTTCGTGACAACACCGTTGATACTGGGTATCTTGACATTGACCTATCAAGGGATACCAGCAAAAGATCTGACCGGCAAAGGGTCGATCGAGACTCTGCAACAACACATCTTCAAGCAGTATGTGGAGCGTATGCTGGCCCGTCGGGGAACAACACATCGGTATCCCCATGACCAGACGACCCAGTGGTTAACGTGGCTGGCCACTCAAATGAGGGAACACAACCTCACCACATTCTATATAGAACGTCTACACGAGAATTGGCTCCCAACAAAACGATGGAAGCGGATCACCAGCATCATCTTCGGGCTGCTCGTCGGGCTGCTCAGCGCGCTGCTCGTCGGGCTGCTCAGCGCGCTGGTCGGTGGGCTGTTCAGCGGGCTAGTCGTCGGGCTGCCCTCCGGGTTGGTCTTCGGGCTGCTCGGTGCGCTGCTCGGCGCGCTGCTCGTCGGGCTGTTCGGTGTTTCTCCCGCTGAAACAGTACACTGGTCATGGAATAAGATGAGAAAAGGCGTTCTCCAAACGCTGGTCGTTGGGCTGCTCGTCGGGCTGGAGGGCGGGATAGTCGTCGGGCTGTTCAGCGGGCTAGTCGTCGGACTGGAGGGCGCGCTGCTCGTCGGGCTGCTCGGCACGCTGGTCTTCGGGCTGCTCGGCGCGCTGCTCGGCGCGCTGCTTGGCGCGCTGCTCAGCGGGCTCTCAGGTGATCTGATCGATCCACACTTGCTCCTCAGGCCAAATGATGGTATGAAACGCTCTGTACACAATGCCATCCGTGTAGCGCTGCTCGTCGGGCTGCTCGGCGCGCTGCTCGTCGGGCTGCTCGTCGGGCTGCTCGTCGGGCTGCTCGGCGGACTGGTCTTCGGGCTGCTCGTCGGGCTGCTCGTCGGGCTGCTCGTCGGGCTGCGCTTTGGAGGAGCTACCTATATCCAACAGCAAATTCTTTTGCGGATCCTGCATCATCTAGAAAGGATTCCTAACGACTATATCGCCTTCCTGGACTATGCGACGGAGCGCATCCTGCTGCGTCGGGTGGGAGGGGGCTACATGTTTGCGCACCGCCTGCTCATGGATTACTTCGCCTCGCTGGATTCATCCGGTGCTCTTGAACGCGAACAGGTCTCGGCGATGCAGGTGCAGCGTGACGCCTGATCTGTTCACGTCCCCCGAGGCAGCCGCATCTGGATAGTTTCGTCAGAAGAGGAACTCTTCGCGGCACCATCCAGACGCGCATTGGTTGTCCTCTTTCAACTCCTGTGCTGCTTTTTCTTATTTCGCCCTCAATACCTATCTCTCCTTCTCTTTTTCCAAGAGATGCCCTGCACCCATAGCTCGCCTGGAGATAGATCAGAGTAGCAACACGAACGATTTCAATCTTTCACAGAGTAGTATGAGGTCACACACTTCAAAAGAGAAACGGCACCGTTCTCTCTTGAAGGTTCCATGTGCACATGTGGGGACGAACTTGCATCTTTTTTCCATTTTCCCATGATACACCTGTTGTTTAACAGAATCACTTCGAGGGCATTTCCTAACTGTTAAAAGTCGGGTAAACTGACTCCAGACAAGGCTAGTTCCCTCGTCAAAGGAGTCAGTCGATGATGCCTTCAACTTGCAATCAACAGGCACCAGTCCCGCCCCC
>Ga0137365_10002826_pt1 | contig 13781 bp, 20 predicted proteins | sample SagtaG_9_FD_104799 | JGI IMG/M metagenome (GOLD analysis project Ga0137365, IMG submission 104799) | Vadose zone soil microbial communities from Sagehorn Ranch, Mendocino, California, USA - Sage1_L_40_16 metaG | ecosystem: Environmental > Terrestrial > Soil > Vadose zone | place: USA...
ATTCCCAATCACTTTTTTTATTAGTTTCAGAAATACGCTGAAGTTAGATCGGTTTATACTTCCAATCTAGTTTCTATTCTTAGTAAGCCACACTATAATAGTGATGTCATGCTATCATCTTGTCTTCTCTTCTTACCGCCCTCCGATTATATAATCAAAATAGAGTTATCTATTATTTTGTAATAGAGAATTACACTCTCCCAGGCCGGCTCGAACGGTTAACCTCTATTGAAAGAACCGTGCAGTACACCGACTTTGCGGAGGGAAAAGAGAAAAGTAGAGCATTGCTGTCTGCCAATGAATCATTCAATGCATTTGATTTACTTCCTTGAAAAATAAAAATAAGAGAATTACGGTCTAATTCTGACCTCTTCCCATTTTGGTGTACCCTAGCTGCATGTTATACGAACTTTAAATGTATTTGCGTTTCCAGTAGATGTCTCTGTATACTTGACGGTTTTTACAGTTCCACATGTAAATATTCCTGTTTGAAATCCTGTGCCGGCAAATTGCAAGCCCGGAAAATGACATAGAGTATTGCGTGTGTCTAGATTGCCTGTAAAACTAAATGAAATGCCTTTGCCAGTACTACTATGTATGTGTCCGCTCTTCTCTCCAGTGGATCCTTTTATTGAAATTGTACCTGACCATTTGCCGTTCTTTTTATCAGCAGAGATCTTGAAGTTACCCGGAGAGATTATTACACCTTTTTGCGCCGCTGCGCATTTGTATACTGATTCTTGGATATTTTTGGCCTGAAGATGAGTTGTGGTCGATGTTGTTTTTCCAAGTTTTTGAGCAGATGTTGTGCTACCGGATGTGCCAGAGGAGGAATCAGCCGAGGTATTATTGGCACTAGTGGCTTGTACTGCAGACGGAACATAGATTGTTGTTGTTGGGGTTATTACTATCGCAAGGGCCATCAATAATGATACTACTATTGTGCTTTTTCTTATTGATCTTGGCTCCGTACCCGTACTTTTTTAATATTTATCGTGATACTTAAGCGATTGGTAAGCGAATGCGTTGACCTGACCTAAAGAATGCGACGATGAATGATATATAATTCAAGAGTCAGGATTAGAGATTCAAGGATTCCAACAAGATCTTTCTACTTGAGATTGTATAGCAAATTTTTCCGCTCATATTTTGGGTTATTGTAATGAGATATGCGTGAGTACAATATCCATATGCATAAACGAGCTATTCCGTGTGAATTACGATGACGGGCCAGTCGAATTAACTTCGGTGATCCAGTCACATTTAATGCCAAGTTTTTCATGGTGTCTTTCAACAGCTCCTCTATTTGGAGCATCAAGTAGACAAAAACATAGACCCAGCTCCGTATTATAGAATATATCGACATGCGTAACACCGAATTCATCTGCTGGCAATTGTTTTGATTTCTTCAATTGATCCTCAGAACAATTGTCCAAAGAATGAATATTTAGGAATTTTGGCATGATTATTACTTTTTTAACTATATCTCAAGATAACAAGAAAGTTTATAAATATTTTTTTTATCTGATATAGTTTTTTTGTTATTGGAGGTATAAATCTATCTGGAGGATCGATATCGGTTCGAGCTAAAAAATTGAATGGGAGTCGCGTAGATCTCCACATTACACTACTGTTGTCTTATCCTTATGGTTGATTGCCTACGAGAGTTCCTGCGTTATCGTGTCCCTGTGTTTGGCCTAATAAGTTCTGACATCTAGCATCTTCGTTTATACAAGACTGAGCTGCAGTCTGGTGATAGCTCTTCTTGCTGGCGAATGCTTGATTTGTCAACGTTCCCATAGCGGTTGTCGCAACGAGCAATGCTGTTATTGTTGCTGCAATCATTACGATTGCAAGAGTGTTGTTCTTCATATTTCTAATCATATGTTACTTTTTCTGATTTATTTACATTAAGAGACATAAGATGCTATTTTCAATGAGATATGATAATTCGAAAAGATTACAAGAATAATGATTCAACTAATAAACTTAAAAAGTGGATAGTACATTTCCTACTAATTATTTCTCTCTGTTTGTCCTGGAAGCTTTCGCAGTATGATTGATTGAATAAATGATTGATAGATTGATTGGTAGCTTTACAATATTCCTGAGAATGCCACAAGTTAAGTCCATTTTAATATTCTTTGGTAGTTTGTTTCTGGAAGCTAAAAATGATAACATAGTTTTAACTTGAATTCATGTTCTTTCTTTATGATATAGAAATTGCTTAAAAACCTCAAATAGAAACATTCTATATATTGTTGCTTGTAAATGGTAACAAAAAAAACAACCGTATTAACGATAGGATTAGCAGCCATTGTGGCTCTAGGTGTACTTGCAACAATAATGCCAACTCAAAGTGCATTTGAAGATACTTTATGTAAGGGGGAATTTGCATGCGCAGCAATCGGTGGTACTGGTGGGGACGGCGGCGAAGGTGGCCGAGGTGGTGATACAGGCGATGCTATTGGTGGAAACATTGGTCCTGGTGGCTCGTGTCTTGCAATAAATGCACAGATTGGGGATGAATGTGGTGGTAGCACCGGCAGTAGCGAACCCCGTAGCGGCAGCGGTGATAATAGTATGAACGGCGGCGAAGGTGGACAAGGCGGCCAGGGCGGAGACGCGAACGTCAATATTAGTGGCTAAGCAATATTCTTCGGTCAATTACATAAGCCAGAGTAGACGAATCATAAAAAGAAGAGGAAGGGCTCATAAAGATTCCTTCTTTATTTTTTATTATTAGTATTGTTATCCTTATTTTCAATGTCTTATCAGCATTTAACGCTTGAAAGATCATCAATTCACATAGTTAAAAGATGTGATCTTGTGTTTATTAGCATCTCTCCGATGTAAGTTCAAGAAACAACACTGTAGAAATATGTTGGGTTCTATACCTTAGCAACATACCTCATGTCGTTTTTATATCCTGGAATTATAGGTGGTGTAAAATTAAGGATGATTTAGCTATGAATCTCTTTTTCTAGTGCTTCTTTAAGCAAATGCATATGTCTTTTTCTATCTATTTTGATAGTTTGCCATATTTCTAACAACTCTGTTTTATTGGCTTTCTCAGCATCTTTGATGTAGGTTTCGATTGTATCGTACAGAAAGTCCGCATCCTTCCCCAGAACTTTCAAAATATCATATGCCGTGTCCGTCAACTCAGGTGAAGATGACATGTAATAATAATAAGATAATAAAATATTTAACAGATACCATTTCAATACAAATTATGACCCACCATCGCTGAAAGTCTTATTTATTATTTTGATCTACAAGTTTTGAAACGTAATTTAGCATCTACACCACTTCCTTTACTATACTGAACGTATACATCTTCTGATCTATGCTAATAACCATTGTTCTAATATTTATTGAAACATTGTGATTTCATATTAAGAGATTGCAAAGTTTTCGAATATCATTTTTCAAGTACAGAAATTAATCATAATATGGTTTTAGATGGGATAGACGGATATATGCCTCAACCAGATCGATAGTAGAATAAAGATTTGCTATTAGGAGAAAAGAGGGTAGTTAATTCAGGTTTCAGACGGCTGACAGGACACAAGAGATCGCATTTTCTGTAGTCTATTCAAGCAGGTTAAAAAGCACGTAATTTTGAAAAGTCTATAGCATCATACCTTATATCCATATTTTCTCATTATCTCTTTTACCTCGTTATCGCTAACTTGAGCAAAGTCTTCATAAAACCGTCCAATCGCTATAAACGGCTCTGGTGTATAAAGAACTATTACTTCATCTGCTACTTGATTTAGATCATCTAAAATTTCAGCTGGCGCCACCGGTACAGCAATAACTAATCTTTTACATTGCTGCTTGTTCTTTATCCATTTTGCTGATGCGGTCATTGTTGCACCTGTTGCAATACCGTCGTCAACTAATACAACTGCTTTACGTTCAAATTCGTTATCATATTCCTTACTTCCTCTATAGGCCATTAATCGACGATCTATTTCTTTTATCTGTTCATAGGCCTGTATTTGTATATATTCTTGCGGTACATTTAGCATATTTACAAGTCGTTGATTTAGAAAATAACTACCATCAGGCATTACCGCACCTATTGCAAGCTCTGGATTGTCAGGCGCACCGATCTTTCGTGAAACAATTATATCGAGTTTAGCATCTAGTTCAGAGGCAATAACATCTCCAATAATTACTCCGCCACGAGGAATGGCTAATATGACAATACTTTGTTGCCTCCTATCACGTTCTTCTTTTAACTGATCTTGTTTAAGCCACGATAATTTTTTTGCAAGTCTCTTGCCAGCATCTATTCTATCTTGAAATATTATTGATTGCATTTTTTTATCTAATAGTTACTAGTTGCACTTTGTCTTAATCTTTCACTTTGACAAACATCTTGATCCAGCAGCAGCGTTACAGAACGGCGTTCTCTTCTGATAGCTACGTGATTAGAGGTGGTTACGAACAACCCATCTTATCAAAAACAGTGTTTTTAGAATCTAGGGTAGCGATATATATTTTCCATTGATTCTATCCGTTTGTTCTGTTATCTTACAATACCTCAGGTTGTTCTGCCTCGGGATGTTCAGAATCTATATGTGCTGCAAGAGCTTGTGGGGTTAAGAAAGCTAGCCCGCATATTTTACATACATATCCATCGGCCAGATGAGATGAGGGGTTGGAATCAGACATTTCAGATATTATATATTGAATCTTGTATTTGAACGTCACGTGCTTTCGTACAAACTATCTGAAGGTTTCCTTCTCTTTGAATCATACCTAACGTATTAGGTTAATTCGTCGAATCATCACTCATATTTTTAAGCAATTTGAACGAAAATGTTTGTGTATAGAATTCTATGAATAAGGCTACTCAAGATCTAAAGCAGGATCATGTAACTGCCAGCAGAATAAGGGATATCGCTCAAATATGTTCAGATAAACTCTACGCAAATGAAAATATTCCTCTTGAAGATATTGAAATTATTTCTGTCGTGATTGAAGAATTTGTTGACAGATTTCATCACGGAAAAGAAGAACAAGTATATTTTCCACAAACTAAAGACAAAAATGGGTTTGGAGAAGACATTCGCAAATTTCTTATTGAACATGAGCTTGGTAGAAGAATCACCAAGATGCTTTTAAGAGAATTGAAGGCGTGGAAGAGAAGCAGAAATGATTCAGGAAGAGAACCAGTTGCGAGGTTCTTAAAATCATATGCAGTTTTTATAACTGACCATACTGGAAAAGAAGATACATTTTTTGATCTAATTCAAGAAAAAGGCAGCATATCAGATGAAGAAGATGAGATACTAATGAAACATTTTAAGACATGCAGAAATAATGTAGGCGGAAAAGAAAGAATAGAACAGATGTTGAAACTAGTAGAATATTTGGAGAATAGAGATTGGATGAAAAAACCGATGTAGTCATCACGAGGGAGCGCGAATGGCTGGGACTTCTTAAGCATTATAGGGTAGGGTGTGGTAGCAGCCGTATAATGCTCGTGACTATGTTTATTAGCTTGTCGTTGCAACGAAGACTTCGAATGGTCGTAGACTTATGATCTATTTCTTATGTAGATCAACTACTCTTAGATTCTCTTTCTTTTAGATCTTTCAGATCTATTATCGATTGGGATACTCTTTCATTTATAGTAGTAGACAGGGTAGATTTTGCAAAGGCTGAATGATCGTCAGGTTGGCTATAACATCCGTTTCAGGTCGGACCGAACTGTTCAGCAATTGGGTTCTGTTTGGCCTCTGATTGAGTTCAATATAGGTTTGACGGATTTGACGGCTGCATTTGACGGTCGATCTGACGACCAATTTGGCACATTTGACGACCCATTTGACGGGTTACTCAAATGTCTAAAATGTCTAAAATGTCTAAAATGTCTAAAATGTCGGAAATAGTCCAAATGTCACAAATCATCCACGATCTTATTTATGTCGTATTTTATTAATAGAAAATATGCCAACAGCAATACCAGAAATACCTAAATCGCGAGTCATTAATCAATGGTTCTTCCAGGGTTTAAGCCGAGATGCCATAGCTGAAGACAACAAAATAAGTGGAGGAGCAGTGACCAACATAGTCGATGATTGGATGGACGATTTCGGAAGACCCGATGCAGAATCAATGAGAGAGTTAGCAAAATCACTCAGAACTCAAGGTATTACTCCGGCTGAATGTGCAAGTGGGTATAGAGTCATGAGATTATTAAGTGGACGTGGTATAGAAAGAGAAAAAGCCGAAAATTTTGTAACGGATATCCTCAAAGGATGTGAAAATATGGGTATTACGGCTAGTAAAGCTATTACTCATATTGAAGATCTTCTCAAATTTTCAGATATAGTACCTTTACCGCATGTCCAAGATTATCTAAATCAAAGGACAGCAGAAAAAGCACAATTGGAGAGGGGAATTAAAGAGACAGCGGTTAAAAAATCCGCGCTGGAAAAGGATGCGACAGAAGCTCAAAAGAGTCGTGACATGATTTTGGAGGAAAAAAGAAAAGACACAGAGGAAATGAGCTCCTACCTTGCTGCAAAGCAAGAACTAGGTAAACATGGCATATCATTGAATGAGGATCTTACGAAATTTGCAAACACTGTTAAATGCATTGCACAATATGGATACAACCCCAAACTAGTCCTTGCTGAATTTAAGAATATTGGTTATCTCGAAGATAAATTACGATCTTTGCAGACTGCAGTAGGTGAGAAAGAGAAGAAAATAGCGGAACTTTACCAATCTAAAGATGAACTTGATGATCGTTGCAACTACTTAGAAAGAGTAATCAAGTTAAATCTAGAAGAGCTGCCTGTGTACACGGATCTTGCAAAAATTGGAGTCGGCCCAAAGCATCTGAAAGTGCTTTATAATTTAATGGTAAATATTACAAACTCAAACGACATACCCTATTGGCAGGCCGCTGAAAAATTCTTCAAAGACATAGGAACACAGTATGATGCCAAACTAGGGTTTGAGTCAAAGATGGAGAGACAAAAGTCAGAAATTCAGCTACTCAATGACGAGCGAGAAAAACATTTGAAGATACTGAAAAATCAACATCTAGTGGGCCACGTTGTGACGAAACTTTTGCAGTTGGATTTAACTGTAGATGATATCTTAAAGATGGGACAATCATATCTTATTCTGTTGAAAAGAACCTACTCTGTAGAAGACCTAAGCAAAGGGATGATAAAGGCCATCTACTGCAACGACCCCAACACGTACTACAAAGACAAGTATTGATGACAAGTTCACAGAAATTCTAACCAAAACTCGTAATGAATTGTCAGAATTACGCTTCAATAACCAACCGGCGGCATAGAAATGAATCACTGTTATCGTCAGATATTCCTATTTATTAAGAAATGGTAGATAGAATTTCTCCTGCTAATTAATTACGTAGATTAATCAAACGAATTATTATTGTATTTATTTTGCATTCTTGTAGCTCAGTAGAAATAGCACATTATATCTCTTAATCTTATTAAACTAGAAAAATGTAATGTTGATCAGAGTTATGAAGAACAACATGACGTTTGCAGTCGTAGCAATAGTTGCAGTAGCAGCGTTGCTGATCGCCACAACAGCTGTGTCCTCACTGACAAATCAGGCATTTGCATCAAAGAGCTCTCGCCAGACATCAGCTCAGTCTTGCATTAACGAAAACGTTAGATGTCAAAACATCCAAAACCAACTACAAGGACAGGATAACGCAGGAACAGTCACAGGCAATCAACCATAAGGATAAGACAAGTGATTTAGGATAATGGCGTTCTATTGACGCCAGCCCTTCATTTTTTTGTTTTAGTATATAACGTAAACAGCAATGAATTGGACTTTATACTGTTTGTTGCAGCACGGTTTGTCTAGCAAGTAATGATTCACCACTAGGTCGTCTAATCCTGCTCTTGACTACATATATAGGCTATTGAATCTGATAAACGAGCGAAAAGCGAGATTCCGATGCAGCATGAAGGCTAGCAAAATAATTTTCGTCGTAGTGAAGGCAAAAGAATGATGTTTCTAATTCTACAAAGCGGTGCTCGCAGGAGAGCAGAGGCTAAGTAAATGGGCAGAACAAGTCCATACAATACGTGACTCGGTTAGCCATGTTCTCATGAAGGGGGTCGACTAGCTTAATGCACAAACAATTTATCACTATTCTTTCCAGCATATTAGGCAATATCCATATAATAACGAAGAAAATCACTAACTAAATATATACAAAGAAATAACTAAATTCTATGAACAAGAAGCAGCGAAAGCAACAGAAAGTCAAGTCTAAAAAATTTCCCATATATACGGTCATAATCTTTGCTGCGATAGCAGTTGTTGTTTCCTTGGTAGCATTTTTCGGAGTCAGATCATTAGTCCCTGTAAATGGCAATTCCCCGGTCTTCGCAGCCGCAACTAACACATTCATTAAAGCTACTCATTCGCCGCAACTAGGATGGGTCTTTACAAGCCAATCGACAGGCGGAAGGGGAAAACCTATAGGAACAGGATATAATAGTCCTCCTGTAATTCTCAAAAAAGGCGAGCTTACCGCTATCCATCTGATAAATGAGGATTCAGAGACACATTCGGCTCATAACTTGAATGTAGACGCGTTCAACGTACATACCAAAGATTTGGGCTACTTTCAGAGTCAAACTATAACATTTATTGCGAATAAAAACGGAACATTTCCATATTACTGCACGATTCATCCCGAAATGAAAGGCCTCATACATGTAAGTGAATAATGATAAAATAGAACAACAATAATGCAATTTGATAGTGCGAAGGATTATCAGCACTAATTCCACAAATGCATTTGGGTTTCTATCGCTCAGCTAATGAAGTCATCAGCTGAGATCAATTCTAAATGCGAGAAGAATTCCATTCTGCCTTCTTCTTTTCATAATCTGCTCTCGAATATTTCACTCTGGCAGGATGTCCCATCACAACCATCTCTGCGGGAACGTCCTTTGTTACTACCGCTCCCATAGCTACAACGCTGTTTCGTCCAATTTTTATCCCGGGTTTGACGACTGCCCTACTACCTACTATAGCACCATCTTCAATAATGACACCTATCATGTTTGGACTCATGGGGTAAGGGTCATTAGTAAAAGTGGCTCCTGGGCCGATGAAGACGTTACTTCCAATTTGTGTTAGAGGAGGGATGTATACTGACCCTTCTATTCTTGTATTGTCACCGATCTTTACTTTATAGTCTACATGGGTCAGCGAACCAACCATGACGTTATCTCCAATTTCTGTGTCGTTCCCAACATATGCAAAATGCCATATCTTTACATTTTTGCCAATCTTAGCAGTTCTTGAGACATAGTTATTTACTCCAGGGTTTGAATAACCATTGCTATGATTGTGATTATTATTATTATTTTGGTTCTCCGTACTCTTTGCCTCTCTCAATATACTCTAACAAGTAGTTCTTGGCCTCGTTTATAACTTTAGCAGAATTTTTTTGGTATATGTATGCGAGTCTATTTTAGGAATCGTGATATTTTTTATTGATGGTTTGAGGCGTCTAAGTAAGAAGGATGATGTGAAAGAGCTACGGATAAGATAACTGTGACAGACAGGCAGTTCCGGTAACTGGGTCACAAGAATTGAGAAAATGCGTAACCATTCAAAATCAATTCTTCATATTTTAATATTCTTGATTATTATAGAAACAGGCAGATCTGTCCAGAGACTCTTATCAGCATATGAGTGGACACCAAGAATCAATATATCAGGTATTATATTGATGAGTCATCGAATCAATATAAATCGTCTTTTTACGACTTTTTGGATACCATCCTTTCAGCAGGCATTATTATCACTATTATTATTATGTTATTGTTGCTTATTCTCTGGCTATGATGTGCGTGTCAGAGTAGCCATTTCATCAAGCTGGTTGCACATCTTCAACACATGCATACCCTTTTCAGTCAGGCTATACCCTCTTTCGCTTTCTTCATATTCTATTAAACCATTCTCCTCTACTAAATCCATATACTGATTTAGCTGAGCATATGACAGAAATGCTCTATACATTATTCTTGTTTTTGGTACTGTGCTACTTCCGTCTTGGTTGACAGCTTCTAGGATAGCACTTACAATATCATTTCTACTTCTGTTATTTTTCATACAGCAGGGATAAAAATGCATAAATCGTACTTATGGAAAACGCCTAATTGTACTCACTTGTTTCCTAGTTAGTATTGAGAGTAGGGATGTCAGTATAGTCTGGATTGTGTGTTTCTTCGGTTTTTTTGGTACTTTTTTCTTTGTATAGATTTATAGCTAGATTTTGTATACTGTGATATCCTTAGCATTATTTTTAGTATTTTTATTATGTCTATCTCTTTAGCTCTATGAAATTTGATTGTGTTGAACTAAACTAGTGTTGAGAAAAGTTGTTGAAGTTATGCTGAAATTTTTGAAATAATCAAAAGAAAGCTGAAAGAAGTTAAGGCAACACCTCCAAATGACCTATCATACTTGGTAGATCATATCTACAATAGTATGTAAAACCACCAACGGTATCAGCCTTGAAACTAAATGTTGCATTCTGTCCGCCAGCAAGATCATGATCCATCTTGTACGGCGATTGCATACTGAAGGTGTGTCTGTCGCTAAGTTCATCTGCAGTGTTATAGAAATGAATTGTCACGTTGTCTCCCTTGTGTACGATAATATTTGTTAGTGTGAACACCGCAACTGGAACACCCAGTTTAGATTCGCTGGCATCTAATTCTTGCGTAAAAATGTAGTATTCATTTGGGTTTAGACCTGGTGCACTGACCTCTTTGACTGATGTCTGGGCCTCCGCAAGGTTCACTCCAGCCGGCATTAGAGGTACAAGTCCTGAACTTACTGTCAGTGTGGCTACAAGTATCAAAATACCTGGTATCATTCTATTCGTCTTCGTTACCATAATAGAATACATCTAACAAGATCTAATATTTTTACTTTTAGCTTCATGGTTAAGATAGGAATATAATGTTTAATAGATTATAGTAGATTTATAATATATTAACTACTTTATGATTTATTATAACACATCCTTGCGCGTTCCTAATGAGCGGCATTGAAGCATATCAAAAACAAAATGAGAAACAATATCACATAGTTCATAGAAGATTAGAAATAATGTCTCCGCATTTTAGTTATTTTAGTCAACTTAGAGACGATAAGTCAAAAGAGAAAATATAAGAAAGGCTTTTGTTACTCTATTTGGTAAAGACATTTATGCAGGTGCTGGCTCTTTATACTTCCTTGCGGTCCTGTAACTCCTATCTTGTGATTCCATATGTCGGATTGGCCGCAATAAGTAGTACTAGTTATCGAGCTAACTTTATTAACATTGGCAGACGTATGTATCTGTGAAAGGAATGAGTTGGTAGAAGATGGCGACTACCTACTCGACGGCAGGAATTTTCAGCGGTTTTTAAACTTTCTAGATGAGTTAGGATACGTAGCAGTACCTTCACAAGCTGATAGGATTCTCTATGATGCAGCAAGAAGAGCTATAGAGAGATTTGGTCAATCAGCCTCCAAAGCCATACTAGACCATATGTGTTCAATCGATGGATTATCAGAAGAAGAACTACTTACAAATTTTGACTTGTTGGAAAAATCGCTACAAATAGTACTGAGAAAAGGGGCTTAGGTTGTTCTTCATGATGTTAAAACAGAGATCCTGACACAAGTTGTATTGATAGACCCAACTATTACAATCAGCGAGATTCGTAATCCACAACTCACAATCTATAATATACTAAAGCGTATACGTTCTGCTGAAGCGCTAGAATTATCCGTGAAAAGGCCTCACATCATCATATTGCTTTTTTATACAGAAATCAAAATGCCAAGAACAAGATATTCTCTGCATTCTTTGAAACAAACATAACTGCTAAGGCTTCCAAGGGTCTTTTATTATCTAAAAAACCGAGCAACGGTCTCAGTCAAGTTCTCAATTACGTTGACAGTAGTATGCTATATGAAGAGCTTTTACATGAATCTCGCGAGGAGCAAGTAGTAGCAAGGAAATTAGCTGATTGGGTGCATTCATTAAAAAACTTACATCTAGGTAACATCAAAAATGGTGCAACTAGGATTGCAAGCGAAGATGTAACATGGTGGATGAGAAATGGTTTTGATGATCATTACTGTATAGGGTTTGAAGAATCGATAGGGAGATATCTACAAGATAATCTGTCCGTTCTTTGCGGATATAATATTTCAGAGTATAGTAATAATGGTACCATTAACACAATGATTGCTGCCCATGGCTATGTTATTCTTGACGAACCTTTCATAGTGTACAGAGCACCGGGGGTCGGAGATTAGATATATGAATGACGGTCCAGAGAGCAATGGTAATACTGGTGATGACATAATTAGTAGAATCAGTAATAGCAAGAATAATACTTATCATGATCCATTAAAGTTTTTAGATACCCTAAGTGATCAAAAACACATTGTACTTTTTTATGAAGACGTTGTAGCAGCCAGAATAGTTGAATTTCATTTTATAAAAAAATGGACTATCCAAAGGACAAGACGGTGTTTATACTTTTAGTAAAGATACAGAGATATCGTTTATTGAAGATGAAATGATAAGAAGCGGTATAGATGTTGAGGACTCTAAGAAAAAGGGTTTACTTCATATTCGCCAAATTTCAGATGCTGGATGCTGAGTTAAAATCGCCTTCTCGTTTTCGTATGATAGCAAGAGCTATTCCTGATGTAAATACAGAAGACCAAATGGCAGCTGAGTTAGAGGTCGAGCGCGCATATCATTCTTCGTTTGACAGCTTTGGCGGTTCTTTACTATGCTCTTATCCAGTTAAACAAATTGAACCTAGAAGTCGTGGAAAATGGATAGAGTACATTTTGCAAACCCATCATAGTGCAATTTTTGTTACAAAGCCAGGACAAGGCATAGCTTTCAATTTAGAGTAACCCTACTATTGCCCAATCAACTTTTAATTTTTTACTCTTGTATTGGTCAATGATATAGAAGGAGTATTAGTATTATAGCCTTCGAGTTCGTCTAACGCAAATACGTATAGTCACGAACCGATTCATCCAGAGATAGACTTTTCATTAGCCTCTGAACGCGAATATGCATCGTTTTTGGGAGCCATCAAAAGGTCTTTGATTTCTTTGCTATCTATTAGTGATTCGACAATCTTTTGACGCTCCTCCTCTGGCAGGTTATGATCCTCCTTAGAGTTTAGAACTGAATCAACTGCTTTGAGCTTCCAGTAATTATCAATGGCTGTTTCAGTTAACGATAGAGAATGATGAACTACTCTTCCAAAGGATGTAACAGAGTATCTTGCCTTGTCTTTACCAATCAAGCCAGCCCTTGTCAAATTAGCCATTCTTGTATAGTATTGCTTTCGACTTAGTTTGAATTTTATTCTTATCATCTCGCTTCTATTTTCATTGCCATTGGAAATACTCTTAAAAATGACAAAACCTTTTTCGTCTGACAATATACGCAGAACGTCACTAATAGATGGCAACTTTTTGATTGTACGACTAATTCAATATAATCATGATATTATTGCTTGGTTTCTGAATCTGTATGTTTAAGGCTTTAGTAGCCTAATTGTTGCACATTAATGGTCATTTCCCAGGTTATGGCTAATCATGCTCTGAGCATAGCAGTATGCATCCTACCGGGTGCTCGTTATAGATAATTGAAATTCCTAAAATAGATCATGTCCATGTACGGGTCTAATATCCTATGAAAGAAAGTAAAA
>Ga0137365_10002828_pt1 | contig 13776 bp, 9 predicted proteins | sample SagtaG_9_FD_104799 | JGI IMG/M metagenome (GOLD analysis project Ga0137365, IMG submission 104799) | Vadose zone soil microbial communities from Sagehorn Ranch, Mendocino, California, USA - Sage1_L_40_16 metaG | ecosystem: Environmental > Terrestrial > Soil > Vadose zone | place: USA: California...
CAGTAACGCTGAGCGCAATGGCGTTTAAATCGGGTATGACTGATTCGGACGTGCATGTCGATTTTTACACCCGGGACAACCGCCTGTCGCCGCCATGAACGCAGTGGAATTTTTCTCGAAGGCGAGTGACGCTTCGTTGGCATTTGTTTTACATCGCCGATTCCAAAACCCGTAATCCTGAAGGAAAAATGCACTCTCATCTAAATATCTGGTTAACCTTAATTCTTAGCGCAGTATTTTTGGCATCGGTTAACGCGCAACAACCAACGCGGCCAACTGGTGGCACGGTTTGGTTCCGAGAACCCAGGATGGCGAAATCCGCTCCCCAGCCACCTCCAAGTTTACGACAAATCTCGGTTCATTTATCGGCAAGACTTGTAGGTGAGTCTCCGAATCTCTCAATCGGATTCATTCTGACATTACAAAATAATGGGTCGGAAGAAGTCAAAGTTTTGGATCCTTTGGATTCGCTGTCGCTGAATTTTACCACGCTAGGCAAGAAACCGATACCGGTCCCGAGAAGGATTAAAAAAATTTTAGTCGATACGAGCAAGGACAAGAAGGACATGCCATTCCCGGCTGCAATCGTATTTCGCCGAATCCGGCGCGGTCCTTTCGTGGGTTACGAGAAAGAGGAGGTGACATCAATCGCTCCCGTCGAAACGGTACAGATCGAATTTGAGAGCGAGCCAATCATTATGGAGAACGTCACGCAAGCGCTTCGAACTGAAACGGGAGAAGGTGCGAAGTCGTTTAAGGTGGAAGGATTCCTGGCCTTGATCAACGCTCCTCCGCAGCTGGGCGGTCGCAGCCTATTGGCGGCTCCCATAGTCCTCAAAATTCCTCCGGTTCCGTCCTTTCCTCGGGTGCCCTTGCCACCTGTCCCCTCGACCCCTTCCGCGGCCTCCCCTTCTCCCTCACCGGGAGGCCCGAGATAACGTCTGTCAACGGAACCGCCATTTGTTATACAACCGGAGCCTACGGCGCGCGAACCCGCGCTCCCTGAACAGCTAGTGCGTGCCTTCTGGATGGCAGACAGTTGAGCCCGATGAGGCGACACATGGAGGCGCTGGTGCAGTGAAGTATCCGGCGTTGCGCGGTGGAATGGCGACTTATAACGTTGACGCCTCGAGAGTGAGTCTCTCAATGACTGACACGCCGATTAGTTATGCGCCGCCGAAAGGCCCGGCCATTAGGTTTACCGTCTCATATCAACAGCGTGAAGTAGCCCCCGTTTCTACGCCCAATTATTCGAACCTTGGAAACAAATGGAGCTTCAATTGGCTAAGTTACATCGTTATAAATCCCGCGAATCCGAGCGCCGATCTCACCGCCTACGGACCAGGTGGAGGAACGCTCGTTTACCGTGGATTCAATTCCACAACTCAAAGTTATAACCCGCAACTTGAGACGCAGGAGAGCTTGGTAAAAGTCGGGTCGGATAGCTACGAGAAGCGACTGCCAGACGGTTCGAAGCAAATTCTCAATCTCTCGGATGGCGCGCCTGTCTATCCGAGAAAAATATTCATGACACAGTCTGTCGACGCGCAGGGCAACGCGCTTACTTATACCTACGACGGAAGCTTTCGGTTAGTGGCCGTAACAGATGCGCTCGGCCAAGTCACGACCCTAAGTTACGAGCTTGGCAGCGACCCTCTGAAGGTTACAAAGGTCACCGATCCTTTCGGTCGCACCGCCACGTTGCAGTACAACGCCGCCGGCCAGCTTTGGAAAATCACCGACACGATTGGCTTGGTTTCTCAATTCACTTATGGTTCCGGGGATTTTATAGGCAAGCTGACCACGGCTTACGGCGATACAACCTTTGTCACGAGCGAAGAGTACGGTCATCGCCTATTGGAAATTGAAGATCCGCAAGGCGCCCGCGAACGCGTGGAATACCTTAACCCTGCTCCTAACATTCCATTTTCGGTGCCCACAGCCGTTGTGCCGTCGGGGATATTCGCGTTCAACCAGTATATGAACTATCGGAACACCTACTATTGGGACAAAAAAGCCATGGCCGAAGCGCCGAGGGATTACACAAAGGCGCGAATCACCCATTTCCTACACACCGATTACGACATCAATACCGTGTCCGACATCCCGGCGAACACCAAGCAGCCTCTGGAAAATTGGGTCTGGAATGATTATCCAGGGAACGGCGGCATTCAGACTGGAGCCAGTAATAAGCCATCCAAAGTTGCTCGCGTCCTCGATGACGGCACAACCCAGCTATACCAGTACGAGTACAATAGCTTCGGCAAAGCGACGAAGGTAACTGATCCGGCAGGCCGCATCACTGCCTACGTTTACGGTACGAATGGAGTCGATTTGCTCGAGGTGAGACAACAGACCGCCGGTATTAACGAGCTTCTGGCCAGCTACACCTACAACGCTCAGCATCTGCCGCTGACCGCGACCGACGCATCCGGCCAGACGACGACAAATACCTATAACGCAGCCGGCCAAGTCCGCACCATCACGAATGCGAAGAATGAAGTCACGACCTACAACTACGACGCGAACGGCTATCTCCAGAACATCGTCGGATCGGTACTAGGGGCAATCACATCTTTTACTTACGATGGGTTTGGCCGGCTGAGAACGATGACCGATTCCGAAGGTTACGCTCTTACCAACGATTATGACGCCATTGGCGGCGATCCAACGAAAACGATGGACCGCGTCGCCAAAGTCACGTACCTGGACGGTACTTACGAGCAGGTCACCTACGACCGGCTCGACCCGGAATGGACGCGTGACCGGCTGGGCCGCTGGAGCCGGAAATTTTACGACGCTCTCCGCCATGTGGTGGCTACGCAGGACCCGCTCAATCGAATTGTCCTCTACGACTGGTGCATTTGCGGCAGCCTGGAGGGCATTACCGATCCAAATGGGAACATCACGTCTTGGATTCGCGATATTCAGGGCCGTATTACGGACAAGGTTTACGCCGATCAGACCAGCACTCACTACACCTACGAGAGCACGACCAGCCGTTTGAAGACTATGACCGACGCGATGGGGCAAAGCACGAATTACAGCTACTTCATCGACAACAATCTCCAGCAGGTCGGTTACACGAACGCGGTTCATGCAACGCCAAGCGTCAGTTATACCTACGATACAAATTATAATCGGGTTTTAACGATGAACGACGGGGTAGGCCTCACAACTTATGCTTACAATGCCGTCACTGCGCCTCCCGCATTGGGTGCTGGTAAGATCTCGAGCGTCGATGGCCCGCTCGATAACGACACGATTACCTACTCGTATGATGAGCTAGGCCGCGTCACCAATTCTTCGATAAACGGCGCGGCAAATGCTGCTTCTCAGGAGTACGATTCGCTCGGCCGCGTGCAAAATGTCACCAATCCACTCGGGACATTCAGCTACGCGTACGTAAATGCGACCGGCCGGCTCGACCATGTCGATCTGCCAAATGGCCAGAAGACCCAGTATTCCTACTTCGACAATTTGGGCGATCAACAGCTGAAGCAGATCAAGAATCTTGATTCCTCCAGTGCAGTGATGTCGCAATTTGATTACACATACAATCCAGTCGGCGAGATCACCAGTTGGACACAGGCAAACTCGGGCATGGCTAACCCGCAGCGGTATGATTTTGGGTATGACAGCGCTAGTCAGTTGCGGAGCGCTAATCTGACTGATACTGGCACAGGCGTCGCTGTGAATCAATATGCCTACGATTATGATTCGGCCGGCAATCGCCAAAACACACAAATTGGCACAGCAATCACGAGTTCGACTGCCAACAATGTCAATCAAATCACGAGCCAGACGTCTGGCGGGAAGATGCATTTCCGTGGCACGGTGAACGAACCGGCAACCGTAACTGTCGCAGGCAATGCCGCTACTGTCGATGCGGCGGGTAACTTTGACGGTGTGGCGAACGTGAACATCGGAACGAACACTGTGGCAGTTGTTGCCGCCGACGCCAGCGGAAACACGCGGACGAATAATTACCAAGTGAATGTGCCAACCGGTGCGAGCACCGTTCTGCTTTACGACCTTAACGGCAATCTCATCAACGACGGATCGAAGAGCTACGAGTGGGATGCTGCCAATCGGCTCGTTGCAATAAGCTATGCCGGCACAAATGATCGCACTGAGTTCAAATATGACGGGTTGAACCGACGCGTTCAAATCGTTGAAAAGACCGGGACAACGATTAATAGCACGAAGAATTTGGTCTGGATTGCAAATGATATAGCAGAAGAACGAGACGCCAGTAATTCTGTTAGGAAGCGTTATTTTCGCCAAGGTTTCAGTGTCGTTTCACAGTCATCAACGGCCAGCTACTTTTATACTCGCGATCACCTCGATTCCATTCGCGAGCTCGCAGACAGTAGCGGTGCAATTCAGACGCGTTACGATTACGACTCGTATGGACGACAAACGAAATTAGGCGGCACGATTGATGCCGATTTTGGGTTCACAGGTCACTACTATCACCGAGCAAGCGGTCTCAATCTCACGTTACACCGCGCTTATAGCGCTGACTTAGGTCGGTGGATTAGCCGTGAGCCAAAGCCGGATAGCGAACTTCGCAAGGACGGACCAAATCTTTACGCATATGTAGAAAATAATCCAGTAGGTCGGATTGATCCTTTAGGCTTGGCAAGCACCGAACCTTACCCGCCGCCGACTCCAACTCCGGGTCCTTCGAGTCCATCGTTAGGCCTACCGGGCCCCGTGCCGGGACCGCCTCCAGCTTCTCCCGGATCGAGTTGTCCCTGCGGCCCACCGCCGGGCTCTTTGCCGCAAGATCGCATATGTTCCTTTCCAGCGAACTTCCTAAACGGGAATCCGCACATGAAAGAATGTTGCAGGAAGCACGACGAGTGCTATACGGCTCACGGGTGTCGGGCAAATTCATGGTTGCGCCCAGGCTGTTGGCCGGAGTGTGACAAGTGTAACAAGGCCGTAGCCGCGTGCATAATTTGGGGAGGGGGCCCTTATTAAGTGACAACAAATCGAATGAGAGCGTTGGGCGTTGTTGGGCTCTGCTTCGCGATGTCTGCGTGTGCTCTAGAGGAGTCCCGCCTGGAAGTAGCGAACCCGGAAGCCTTACCTTCCCCGTTAGTGGTTGATTCTGGTCGGAGAATGAAGGCATCCCTAGTTATATTTACGAGTGGTGACGCGAACCTAATAATTAAGGAACCGGGTGGTGTAAGTCGGGTGACGCGTGGTAAGATCGACATGTTAGGCGTGAAACAATACTCGACGTATCCGCTGCGCTTTGATTTCGTGGCAGATGAAGTGCGAGTGCGATTCATTCAACTTGCTTTGTCTCCCGAAGTTAGAGTAGTTACGGATTGAAACTATTGTTGTCTGAGAGAGTTTGGCCCAAAAACAGTAACCGAAAGAAGAATGCGACTAGAGCGTTACTATTGCTAGTGATTTGAATGGCAACTCAACGAGTGATGGTTCTAAGACGTACGAATGGGATGCAGTGAACCGCCTGACTGCAGTAACCAGCGGCACGCACCGGACCGAATTCACCTACAACGGCTTGAGCCAGCGCGTCAAGATCGTGGAGAAAGACAACGGCAGCGTGACGATCACGAAGCAATTCGTGTGGATTCCCGGAGACACACAACCGTCCGAGGAAAGGGATGGTAGCAACGCCGTCACAAAGCGTTTCTATGCGCAGGGAGAACGGATCGGAGGCGCGAGCTACTACTACACGAAGGATCACCTTGGCTCGACCTGGGAGATGACGGATGGTAGTGGGGCGATCCACGCGCGGTACGGCTATGACCCGTATGGGAGACTGACGAAGATAAGCGGGGATTTGGATAGTGATTTCACTTATGCAGGTTACTACAACCATTCGCCGAGCGGGCTTTATGCAACTCTCTATCGGTTGTACGATCCCGATCTAGGCCGATGGATTAGTAGGGACCCAGTTGGGGAAAGAGGAGGTCCCAATTTGTATGAGTATGTGCTCAACGATTCAATCAACTTGGTCGATTTGTTCGGGCTGCTTTCCCGAGGTGCGCAGAACATTGTAGATTCCGCTTTGGCGCAAAGTGGAGGAGACGCATATCAGGCTTGGCTAAAGGTAAAGAGCCAACGGGATGATGATCCGAAATGCCCAGAGCTTAGGGACGCAGAACACTTCCTGTTTGCGGATTACTTTACCCAGCGCTTTGGACTGCTGGGTGGCTTCGCAATGGACATCGATATTCCTATATATACTGGATTCAAGGCACTTGTAGGAGCGACCGGAGGTCTTCCTTCGACTACTTCGGATCCTTCCTGGAGTGAAATCGCCGCGGGCTACGAGGGTGTAGGCGAAGGAGTGTATCAGAATTACAAAGAGACACCTTAGAGCGCTCCTCGTCGCGATGATGACTGGTGACAGGACCGGTTGAAACAGTTGTCGATTCGACCGGCGATCCAGAAAGCAGAAGTATTTATTTATGTCTGTGAAGAATGCGGAAGAGAGGCGTGCGATGGTGGGTGTGGTGCTTTCGTTTTGCCTATTCGTGGCTCTATCAATCAATTTTGCCTACGCGGGCGGGTATGCCCTAATCTTTTCGCTTGTTAGCCTTTCGATTCCAGTTTTAATTTTTAAAGGTGTTAGACTTGGATACATCGTGGCTAGATTCGTTCTTGGCGGATTAGCTGTCCTACTTTTGGGAGCACTTACTCCATTTGCTTACGAAGACGCGGTGCGTGCCAAGATCCCATACGTATATATCGTGCTTGGAGTTGCCGTAGGCGAAGCACTTCTGCTGTTTTTGTGGTGGTCTTTAGGTGAACATGTGAGACTAAGAAACTCGAAGCATGGAGACGGGGTCAGTCTGTGAAATATGTGGGCAACCAATAGCTAGCAGAGTGTCAGAATGGATAATGGGAATGGATAATGGGGTCAAATCTAAACATTTGACATTGGTGGGACGGTTTTGATAGAGACGGTGCTAATGGCGCGTCCGCTTCGGGTCAAATTTGAATGTGTGGGCAACCAATAGCTAGCGGTGTGCAAGCTGCATCAGAGGTCAGAGGTCAGAATTGCTCGTCTGTGGAATCGCCGGCGAAACGAGTTAGAAACGGTCCGAGCCGGACTGGCATTACCAGCTCAGCTCTGGACAGGATTTCATCCCAGGCTGACGGGTTTGTCGACGATAACGTCGTTCCAATGCAGCCTTTTGACGGCTGCGGCGCTAACGTGCGCCACCAGCGACAAAATGAGCCGCCTCCTGATTATTATCTCACCACATAGTGGCCGTGGATCCAAACGCGAGGATGCCGACGTGACCAATGTCCCGGAACCCAGACGTAATAAGAGCGGCCTACATAATAGCCAGCCCCGCGAGTATAATACGGTCGGTCGCCAACCTCGACCGTGACCGAGCCGGGGTAACCGGGTCCGTAGTATGGACCAGGGCCATAACCAGGACCGTAACCACCATAATAATCAGTGCATCCGCCTGCACCGATAATCACAGAAAAGAGAAGAAGCAGGAGAATCGGCCATTTTGCCCTGCTCTTCTTCGCTGCCGCGAAATCAATAATGTTCATCTTCATATAATCATATACGAAACTAGACAGACCTTCACGCGTCTGGCCGAGGCGTATTGTGCAACCCGACCTTGTCGATCTTACGAATCGGCGAAGATGGGCGCGTGGAAACATCGGCGGCGTCGAAAGTGAGGCCGTGGCCGTTGTGCCGGAGCGATTTTAGAATCGCGGCCACGCTTTGCGCAGCGGTGGCGGAGTAAAATCGGACCAGGCCAACCGTGGTGCCCGCGCCAAATACCGTGATCATGATGGTGTCGTCATCGACTGAGTTCATGAACATGTGGCTGCCGTTGCCTTGATGGTAAAGAGCGTTGAATTCGATCTCGCCAATGCGGCGCGCCAGTTCGCGGGTGGCGGCAAATGAGCCGGCGGCAAGCGCAGCAATGATGGTGACATCCATTACGCTCATATCGCCAAATTGGGAGATGACGTTGCCGCCGCGATCGATCACGACGGTCAGTTCCGCTTCCGCTTTTTTCAGGAAATCGCCGAGGACGCCGTCGAGCGTGGCGACATCTTCAATGGTCAGGACCGGAATCGAATTCATACCGGCGCGCCCTGGCTCTGCGGAAGCGGTGGTTCCACTGAAACTGCCACGGGCGTTGCGGTCACGTTCGGCACGTCGCTTTGTTTGCTGAATTTGTGGAGCAGGATTTGGGAAACGGCGTTGAGCGCGGCAAAAACGTTTTGTCCGGTGCTGGAGATGACTTCAAAACTCTGGAGACGCTTTTTCCCGTTGTTCAAGGCGTATTCCATGTAGTTAACCGGCGAGATGTTGGGCAGATCGCGTTTGTTATATTGAAGCACGCACGGCACATCGTTGATGGCGATGTTTTGTTTGGCGAGATTGTCCCCGAGATTTTTGAGACTCTCGACGTTTTCTTCCATCTTTTCCCATTGGGAATCGGCGACAAACACTATCCCATCGACGCTGCGCAAAACGAGCTGGCGAGTGGCGTTGTAAATGACCTGGCCGGGAACGGTGTAGAGCTGAAACTTGGTGACAAAACCTTTGATCACAATCGCGTTGAGCGGCAGAAAATCGAAAAAAAGCGTGCGATCTGAAGCCGTGGCCAGAGAAATGAGATCGCCGCGATTTTGCGGGTTAATCCGCTGATGGATGTAGGCAAGGTTGGTGGTCTTGCCGCAAAGTGCGGAGCCATAATAGACGATCTTAAATTGGATCTCCCGGCTCGCGTAATTAATGATCGACATGAGCAGGCTCCGGTTGCGAGTAAGTTCGTGAAAGTTCTTCCACCATTGCGGCAAGCTGACTGCGACTCCCGGAGGGAAGCTCTTCGCCGGCATGCAGAGCCGCCAAACAGATGTTGCCGTGCATTAAAAATGTGACCGGCGATGTCCCGGCATGCAGTGTCATTGCCTTGAGCGCACCGAGCTTTGCGCCGGCGATATGATTGTCGATCCTTTGCAGGACCGATGGGGCCACCGCGCACAGACCTTCGGCCCCGAGTTCCGCGGGCAAGCTCCCGGCGAGACTTAGACCATCGGCGAACGTAATTGCGCACGCGGCCACGCCGGGAAGGGCATTGGCCCGGACAACAACGCTCTTGGCGTCCAGTTTCTCCTCCTTTGCCGAGGTTGCGGCGGGCAGCACTTCGCCCTGCTGCTCGATCTTTTCTTCGGCTTGCAATGGCTCCGGCGATTTTTCGGAAACTTCTGCGGCGCGCTCGACGACGGCCTGGAAACGTTTCGTGTCTTCGTCGGCTTTGATTGAGAACGGCGTCTCAATCGTTTCTTTCACTACGATTTCTTCCTGATCGTCGCGCATTCGCAACGCAGTTGCGGGCAAATTCTTCAAAATTTCGTGCAACGGCAGCGAGACTGGTGTTTCCACCGGATCGATCTTGAGAAGTTCGCGATAAATTTCAGGCATTGCTCGCTGCAAAACATTCGGGGAAACCACGACTCGCCCGCTCGCGAGCTGGGGCTCGATCAAAGACAGGGGAAATTCTACGCGCACATCTTCGGAAACGGACGCTGGGCTTCCGTTTAACTGGAATGCCGGCACCTCCTCCAGGATCTTTGTTAACGCGAGCGTGATTTTGGCTTCGGAATCTTCGGGCGCATGTCTGGTCGCCAAAATCGGCTGCTCCTTCGGCTCCATCCCAGAGACGCGGATAAATTTGGGGCGAAGGTCGTTACAAGGTGGAGTAACCCGGAAAGGAATCCGTGCCGGCGTTTGCGGTTCCGGCCGCGCAGTTGGAACGGGCGGCCCGCTTAAGGCTGGAACTTTCTCAGAGGCGGGCGCACCCGTTCCGTTCGGTGGAAGGTGAAAAGGAATTTTGGCGGGAGGCGCTGACGCCGGGCTGTCCGCTTCCTTCTTTTCCAATATTGGATCTGGCAACAAAATACCGGGACGGAGCAAGGGCGACCTGACCGTTTCGCTCACAGTTGCCTCGGGCTGGGCGGCGGCAATTGATTTCGCGGTCGCCGGTTCCACTCGCACCGGCGGCATCGGAGAAATTTGCAACGGCTCCATGGTCGTGCCGAAACGCTCCGTGTCTTCGAGCGTGACCTGCAAAAATGGCGTTGCGACCTGCGGGACGACGTGTTCGCGCACTTGATCGGGTCTCACCTGCAAACTCATGAACTGCGCGAGGACTTTCTCGAACGGCAGCGGCACAACTGTGGAATCAGTAGGTAAAAGGCTATTCAAAAAAATTTCCGGTGCTTGTTCGTAAATGCCAGCCAGCGAAACAGTCGGTTTGCCACTTGCCATACCCTTTTCGATATCCGAAGCCTTGAGCAGAATGGTCCGATCCGAATCGAACGACTCCGGCGATTTAAGGTAACCGCCCGGCAATTGATCCAGAATATCACTTAGAGGGAGCGAGATGATGCGCTCCGTTTTTGGCTCAAGCGCGAGCGCAACGGCCGTCGGCAAATCACGCGAGCGCGGAGAAACGGGCGGGGGAGCGAAACCGACTACGCCCGGCGCAGGCATCGACGGCATCTTTGCCATCGCAGGGATGCTGCTCGCGGTTCGGACAAGCCCCGACGCCGCCACTTTGCGTGCCATGTTCGGGAGCACGGTTTTGCTCAAACGTTCGCTGCTCGGTTTTGTGGCGGGCACGGCGATGGGGCGCGAAGCCAAACTATCCGCCGAGGCGGGAAATAGACGCGCTCTCGTCCGTTTGAAAAGATGGAGAAAAGGAATCGTCATGCGCTAACGGTCTTCGGATGTCACGCGCCAGATTTCCTCGAGCGTAGTAATGCCCTCGAGGGCTTTTTCAATGCCAACCATGCGCAAGGTTTTCATTCCCTCGCTCATGGCTTGATTCTTGATGATCGCGGCGGAGGCGCGCTTTATAATCAACCGGCGGATGGCTTCGCTTACCGGGAGCGCTTCGACAATTGCAATCCGCCCGAGATAACCGCGCCCCTTGCAACGATCGCACCCAGTGCCGCGGTAAAAGACTGTTCCTTTTGTTCCCTTCATGCCGAGGCGTTCGAAAATCTCCGGCTCAGGGACAAATTCCTCGCGACAGTTTGTGCACACTCGCCGGATCAGCCGTTGGGCGCAGGTCATGAGAATGGAACTGGAAATGAGAAACGGTTCGATGCCCATGTCGTCGAGACGAGTAATGGCGCCGGCGGCGTCGTTCGTGTGCAACGTGCTCAAAACCTGGTGACCGGTGAGGGCCGCTTTGACCGCGATATCGGCGGTTTCGTTGTCGCGAATTTCACCAACCATCACGATGTCCGGGTCCTGGCGCAGGATCGACCGCAGGGCCGAGGAAAAATCGAGGCCGATATCGCTGCGCGCAGCGACCTGGTTAATGCCCATGAGCTCGTATTCGATCGGGTCTTCGACCGTGACGATGTTGTATTCGGGGCTGTTCAGTTCATGGAGAACTGAGTAGAGCGTCGTCGTTTTTCCGGAGCCGGTCGGCCCGGTGACCAGAATCATCCCGTGCGGGGCGTCGATGGCTTTTCTAAATTTATTGAGCGTGTCCTGATCGATGCCCATCTGGTCGATGCCGCCGGTGAGCGATGCCTTATCCAGGATGCGGATGACAATTTTTTCTCCATGGGCGGTGGGCAAGATCGAGATACGCAGGTCCACTTCCTTGCCCATGACCTTGATGCGAAAGCGACCGTCTTGTGGCAGCCGGCGCTCGGCGATGTTCAATCCAGCAAGGATCTTGATGCGCGAAGTGATGGCGAGTGACAGTGCCTTTGGCGGCGACTCGGCCGGAGCCAGTTCACCATCGATGCGGTAGCGGAGCTTGAGGGAATTTTGGAACGGCTCGATGTGAATATCGGAGGCTTTTTCCTTCATCGCTTGCACGAGAATGAGATTGACGATCTTGATGACCGGCGCGTCTTCGCTGTCGGCGGCGAGCCGATCAAGATCGATCTCCTCGTGTTTAGCGGCGTGAACTTCTACCTCGCTGGTTTGCACTGCCTCTTCCGAGACTTTCTTCAGCACCCGGCTCATGTTGGCGCTGGAAGTATGGATGCCGCTGAGAGCGTCATTCACCGCCTGTTCGGTCGCGATCATCGGCACGATCTCGAGTTGCACACGCCGTTTGAGATCGTCGACGGCGAGCACATTTGTCGGGTCGGCCATCGCCACGAAAAGTTTTCCGTTCAAGCGTGCAATCGGGACGAGCTTGTTCGCTCTCGCCATTTCACGCGGCACAAGCGACATCACGTCGTCCGGCACACGCAGCTTGGTCAGATTCACCGGCGGTGTGTTGAGACAGCGGCCCATGCTGAAGGCCATGTCCTGCTCGGTGACAAATTGGCGGTCCGTCAAAATTTTGAGCAGGCGACCGCCTTCCGCTTTTTGAATGCCGACCGCTTCCTCGAGCTGGTTCGGCAGCAAAAGCCCGTCTTCGATCAGGACATCAGCGATGCGTTCCGCGAAAGATTTGCTTCTCATGTCGAAGAACGCTCAGGCCCGCGTATCAAGGCGATAGATTGACTGCAAATTTTTGACGATGGCCGATGGTCGGGCGAGGTACCACGCGACGGTATAGTCGACCGATTGCTGCAGGGCTTCCCGCCCGGCCACATCGAACGGGTTGCAGCAGGCCACCATGACCGTGCGGCTGACCAGGTCAAACGGCACAAAGAGGCGTCCGACCGTAAGATAGTCCGGTAACATCGGCGCGATTTGCCGATCGACGTCGTAATATTCAAGCGGCACGTAAGCGAACTTCGTTCGATCGATTAAGGCCGATAATACCATCTCAAGCCGCTCGACATTTTCCTGGCAAAGCTGATCCAGCAACGAAGCAGCCAACCCCTGCCCGCCCAAGTCCTTGTTCAACTGATTGACGCTCTCGAGCGCGCCCTGGACTTCCTCTTCCCCAAAGAGCTGCTGCACCACCAAAAATTTCGCCAAATGATCGTCGCCCCGTTCGTGGAGATTGGCCAACTTGCCGACTTTCCCGGCGCGACTGCCGATGTCGATCAAAGAACCATCGGTTTCTTCAGTCGAGCCGTTCTTGGATGCGGCTTTGGCAATGGCCTGGCCCGACGCCTGCAATCTCGTTTCGATTTCGCCCAGCATGGCCAGAATGTCCGGAGCGTTCGGATCCTTCGCTAAAATCGCTTCGCACTCCTGCATCGCGTTGGTGTGCGAGCCGACATTGAAATAGGCCTCGGCCAGCCTGCGGGAGACGCGCAGAGACTCGTCGTGCCTCCCTACTTTTTGGTAGGCTTCCTTCAGGATTTCCAGCGATTGATAATCGTTAGGCTGCGTCTGAGTAATGGCCTCAAACATCTCGATCGTCTGGACGATCTGGTTATATTCTTCTTCCGACAGGGTGTGTTCCAGCACGGCCCACTATAAAAGCTAGAAACATGCCCCTGTAACTGCGCGCGGGCGTAATTCGCTCTTAAATTTGCGAATTTCGCAAGGGTGAGGAATTTCACCGTTGCTCCGCGCCCGGCTCTGAACGCTAACGCCTCGTGCGGTGATCGGAATTCGATGCCGTGCTCGAAATCGCTATCAGGCCGCGCAATGCGCCGCGGCTACGCAGATGTTTGCGTCTTCAACATCTTGATGGCGTCGCGTAATTCGGCCGCCCGCTCGTAAAGTTCGCTCGCGATCGCGGTCTCCATCTCACGCTGCATGATCTCGAGCTTCGAGAGCGGCCGTTTCGCCCGCACTTCTTCGAGCCATTCGTCCAAAAAAGCGATCTCCGAACTTTTCGACGCTAGCTCTGGAAAATTTGAGCGCTGAAAAAA
>Ga0137365_10002831_pt1 | contig 13766 bp, 18 predicted proteins | sample SagtaG_9_FD_104799 | JGI IMG/M metagenome (GOLD analysis project Ga0137365, IMG submission 104799) | Vadose zone soil microbial communities from Sagehorn Ranch, Mendocino, California, USA - Sage1_L_40_16 metaG | ecosystem: Environmental > Terrestrial > Soil > Vadose zone | place: USA...
CGAGGTTCAGGAAGGCGGAACCTCTTCAAAACAATCTTTTTTTGCAAAAGGGTTCGACAGAAGGGCTTTCCGACGATTGTCTATCGTGGCCGACGGACCCCGAATGAGTCTTTAGCGAATAGGGAGGAGACTCCCTCAATCCGTCGAAATATTCGACTCTAGAAGTCAGCCGCGGAAGCGGTACGGGACACTCGGGCAGTCTGAGAGCACTAGAGGAACTAAACATAAAGCCACAGCTGTAGCCCGGCCGAGGAATTGGGTGAACATTCGAAGCAGTGGAGACGGCCCATTGGCGAGCAGGGCGATAGGCGGTATCAACGAACAAACCGTAAGATCCACGACCCTCGGGTCCGCTCTGCAACATTATCGAAGTTGCGAACATGGCGGCTGGAACACGCCTTCTGGCTACTGGCGTGATAGATTTGCGGCTGAAAACCTGAGACGAGCTTGAAGCTTTCCAAGCCGTTGGCCATATTGGTGGTGCTGACCCTCGCCTTCGCAGCGGGAGCCATACTCCGTGTGCCCGCCGCTCCGACTGGTCAACAGTATGATCATATTGTCATCATCGCGATGGAGAACCAGGACTATTCCTCGGTCATTGGAAACTCCGCCGCTCCCTTCATCAACAGCCTGGTCCCCCTGGGAACAGTCATACCGAGATACCACAGCTATGGCGCAGGCGCCTTCGCTGGCGACAGTATCAGTGGCTGTTCTGCAGCCTGTTATGTCGCCTTCATGAGCGGATCCACGCACGGTGTCTCTGACGCATACTGCAATTCAGGCGGATGTCTCACCGGCACGACTCTCGTCGACCAGATGCAGGCTGCGGGATTGAGCTGGCAGGCTTACTGTGAAGCCGGATGCCCCCGTGAAGCCGATCACTTTCCCTTCTTCGGATTCCAGAGCGACTACCAGAGTCCGAATGTGTTCATGTCCAGCAGCGTCTCCACATCCGACTTCCTAGCAGCAGCCAACGGCGCCAATCCGCCCAACCTTCTCTGGCTTACGCCTACCGACCAGCATAATATGCACAGCGTGAGCGTGTCTACGGGAGACGCATATCTACAGTCGCTCCTTGTTGGATCTGGAACCTTTTTGGCTCCAGCTCTAGGTTCCCTGTTGGCCAGCAATCTGTTCAAGATGCGGACTGAGTTGTACCTCTGGTGGGACGAGTACGACCCATCGCCCAACCTCCAGATTGGCTTCGGAGGAGCGTCGATAAAGGCGGGTTACAGTTCACCGTCAACAAGCTATGATGAGTACGCCTCGCTCCAGACAATCGAGAACAACTGGGGGCTTAGCCCTCTTGGCAACGCCGCTTCAGCATCAGTTACCAGCGACATCTTCGGGAGCAATCCGAATTGTGGAACTCCTATCCTTACAACAACAGATGTCGTTTCTGCAAACACTCTGGCTGGGGGAGCATTCGACCCCGGGATTCCGGATAAGAGAAGCACAGCCCCGCCCTGTTCCGTCAATGGAAAGGGGATGTGGATACAAATCAACAATGTTTCACTTTCAAATATTCAGAACGGAGCCGCAAGCCAGGACTGCAATCCCATTAATGGCGTAACCTATTGCGACAGCGTCGCTGATGCACTATCACCAAACAACTCGAACAGGCTACACATAGAGATAGACCAGACATGGAAGGCTGCCGGAATCGCGCCGCCCGATTTTCCCACAGATGGATCTCGGATCAACATTGTAGGCTTTGCCTACTGGGACAATGAGTCATCAGGCCAGTGGGAGATGCATCCAGTCGCGAGCTGGAGCAGAGCCTCCCAATCCAGCGGGAATTTTGGAAGCTGCGCGTCTCTGCCGGGGGGATGGAACTGTGGCGGTACGAACGGCCTATTAGGCAGCACAGTCAACATAGTCGGCGGAGTTCTTGAGACCCGCCAGCTTAACTTCGGAGTAGGAAACGATAGCAGCTACTACTATGCGAGTACGAAGAAGGGGACTTTTCCATGGTCTCCCTGTCAATCTCCAGCAAGCGGTATGCTCCCGACAAACCTTACCGACGTGACTGTTGACTTCAGCCTGCTCAATTTTGTGCCTTACGGCTCGTATCGCTACCACGTCTTCTTGGCGTTGTACTATTGGCTGCCGAATGGAGCTGTCAGTGCCAGTGGCTCGACGTATCAATGTTTGGACACGCAGTCGCGGATCGAGAATATCAAGGGTGCCTTTAGCCCCATCGGGTCGACGGCCACCTACAACCCAGGCGACAGCTTTGGCTGGGACAACGTCACTCTCGGACCCATTGCCGTGGGCCAGACATACACGCTTACAGCCAATGTTTCTCACCAGTGCCAGCAGGACCTCAAAGCCTGGGGTCTCAATCCCAACACTCCATGCCAGCTAGCAGGCATAGAGATAGGCACCGAAGGCTTCCAATTCCAAGAACTAGACGTCAACTGGTACAAGATACAGTTCACGACCTCTCTTCCAAAGCCTCTAACGAGCACATTCACGGTCACGCCATCAGCACCCCAGGCAGAACAGCCAGTCGACTTTGCTGCAACCGCGACGGGAGGCACACCACCATACAGCTATGCTTGGAGGTTCGATGACGGATCAACTGTCACCGGGCAGAACGTGTCCCACACCTATTCGACACCTGGAACGTATACGATATCCCTTAACGTAACCGATTTTGCGGGCCGCGATGCCATCGCATCCAAAACAGTAAACATTTCACCACCTTCCCCACCAGACTTTTCCGTCGTGGCGGACCCAAGCAACGCTACCATCGGCGTAGGAGCTACAGGCACCTCTACTATCACCGTAACATCAGTGGGCGGGTTCACCGGGACGGTTGGCCTCAAGGCGACCGTGTCTCCCTCCAACAGTCTAGCCTGCGCACTAAGCCGGACCAACGTCACTCTGGGAACCTCCGGAACATCAACAATATCCTGCAGTGGACTACCCAGCACCTACATGGTGACTGTTAACGGAACCAGCGGTTCAAAGTCACACTCTGTCACCATGACCTTCAACGTCATCATAGCTGACTTCTCCATTGGCGCGAGCCCGGCCAATCCTACGATTATTTCGGGGCGCACGGGCAATTCCACAGTCGCGATAACGCCAATCGGAAGCTTCGCGGGCACGGTAACCTTGGCGTTCCAAGTGTCCCCCAGCACAGGTCTCACCTGTAGTATGAACGCCACAACAATTGCAGTGACCACCTCTATGACGTCCAACCTTTCATGCACCGGCTACGCCGGCCTATACACTGTAACCATTATAGGATCGGACGCTTCAACATCCCACAACACGACAGTTAGCTTCACTGTTCAAAGCTTTACAATCACAGTCGCACCGAATAGTGTCACGGCCAATGCTGGAGCCCAAGCCGGTTCGACCGTTACCGTATCGGCAGTCAACGGATTCACCGGTACAGTGACTCTGTTAGCGAGCGCGTCTCCTACCTCTGGCGTCATCTGCACACTGACCCCGACCAGCATAACTGGAGGCTCTGGTACCTCGGCAATATCTTGCAGTGGCACGGTTGGAACCTATCAAGTAACCGTAGCGGGAAACAACTACTCCCTGTCTCACACGGCCAGCGCCATTTTCAAGTTCACGGACTTTACGATAGAAACACCGGCTCCAGATGCCGTGACAGTCGCTCAGCCAGGAACCTCATTGATCACGGTAAGAGCCATCAACGGGTTCACGGGCACCATAACTCTTAGCGCGCAGACGACGAGTACGACCGCCCAACTCGCCCTGTCGACTACCACCATGACACTGAGATCCGCATCATCGTCCGGAACAGTCATCCTCGATGTTACGGACAGCGTTGCCGAGAACGTTCCAGTCACCATCACAGCAATGATAGGCTCGCTGAGTCATAGTGCCTCTGCGTCTTTCGGCTTCACCGACTTCACCGCGTCCGCATCCCCAGTCCCACTGGTCATCCAAGCCGGCCAGTCCGCAACATCTACCATTACCATAGCTAGTGTAAACGGGTTCAGCGGAAACGTATCGCTATCAGTGAGCAACACGACCAAACTGGACATCGATTTGAACCAGAGTAGCGTGGTACTCTCCACTGCCGCTCCCACAATCCTGCCAGTCACGATAACAGTTCCCGCGGACACGGCCCCCGGCTCTTACGTGGAAAGCCTAAACGCCACCGGCGGGCCGATAACAAGTTCAGCCACTCTGATAGTGCAGGTAACAGCTCCGGAGCCATCAAACCCTCCACCCAGCTCACCACAAAAGGCGCCGAGTGCGTGTCTCTTGTGCAGCGTATTGCAAGCAGTAGAGACGGGCTGGGGGCTTCTGGTCACAAGCATCTTGGTCGGATTCGCGTTGGGTTGGGCAACCCTCTCCCTCGTGGCAAGAGTGCGAAGGTCCGAAGCCCACCGCATTAAGCACCCCCAAAGTCACGACAACAGGGGAACAAATAGGCTACCAAGGTGGCTCAGACGGGCGCGATCCTCGCAACGCACGAGAGGGTCGAGGAGATAGATGGTCCCGCCAGGAGAAACGCTCAGACTTTGGAGCGGCCAATTCAATCCATCAAGGGCACTAATTCGGCGTGGACGGTCCGAGGGATCTTCCGATAGGCTCAAGTCTACGGGTACCCCCGTCAGTATTGTCGACTATCGTCCTAGGAGTTTTTAGAATCTGGTCATAGTCGGAGGCACTAGCATCTAGATCAGATGCTACCCTGTGCCAATGATCTGGGACCGTTGCAAAGACTGGCTCAAAGATCGCCCACTCCTTGGCGTACGAGAAATACCTCCGTCCTACCTTCAGAAGAAGACGATATGCTTCCTCCACCGACTTTTCGTCAAGGCTCCTCACGTGCCCTTTATGGAGAAGCATGAGCCTCTCCTTGTGACCCTTCATCGTCTTCGTCCTGACCAATCTCCACCTCGGATATTCCTCTAAGACCTCAGCCGGCGTGATGTTGCACAGTGGGCAATTCCTAGACATACCGTCTGCTTCTGAGACGGATCCAGAACCCGATGGTCCATAGCCCGTCCCTCCTTCGAGCCCCGCACCATTTGCGGCATGAACGAGAGAAACGGCATCTACCTTTTGTTCCGTGTCACGGTCCATGAATAGGTTCCTCAGACAATTTCATTGCGCGTTGTGACCGCGACTGCCGTTCTTGTCTCTGAAATCTGTGTCCAATTGACAACTGGTCCCTTGAAGGCTAGTCTGAGCAGGCTTGCGACCAGGGCTATCTGGAAAGATATGTAGGCCGCGGCTGCGAGTGGCCAGAAGCCGGTCCCCCTCGGTGTCGCCGCATCCATGGTACTGTATTTGTGGATCAGTCTGTGGACAATGGCAAGGCTCGGCAATGAGGAAAATCCTCCAACGAGAATTGCTATCAGTCCCGCAACGGGGTCAGTGATTGTTAGTGGAATCACCACGCATACGGCAGCCAAGAGCAACACGGGCGACACTATCTGGGTAAAGAACTCGAACGGGTAGACGACAGTCCCATATCTTCCGTAAGCCTTGTTAAACAGAAGACGGGAATTGCGGAGAAGAGCTTGCTGATTCGCCATTCCCCTTCTAAGCTTGTGCTTGAACTTAGACTTGAGTGTGCCAGCCTCGGCTTCGAAGAAAGGCGCCTGTAAGTCGTAATCACTTCTATAGCCCTTCGACCGCACGCCAACCGTAAGCTCGATGTCGTCGCACATGGTACCCGATGGGAGGGGTTGGAGTATGTTTCTACGGTAGGCGGATAGTTCGCTCTCGCACATGAACGGCGAATCAGTACTCGCCTCGGCCATCCGTATAGCTGTGTATATTCGCCTATAATCGGCTTCTAGCCTGTGCGCCATCGCGTCACCACCGACAGGAACCTCAACACCGGACACTGCTCCAATCTTTGGGTCTTGAAAACTCGCAACGAGCTCGTACAATGAGCCAGCTGGAAAAGTCACGTCCGCGTCTGTAAGCGCTAATATTTCCGAGTCGGAGTGTCGAAGAGCCTCGTTTATCGCCTCGCTCTTTCCCATTCTGCTTGGCTGTTCCAAGATACTGACACTAAGCCTTCCATCATGCTCAGAGGCGAACTTCCTGACGATGCTCCTAGTGTCATCGGTGGATCCGCTGTCAACCACAATGATCCGTAGTCTATCCCGTGGATAGTCTAGCCCAAGGACATTATCCAGCTTTCTCTCAATGACCGCTCCCTCATTGTAAGTCGGTATCACAAGAGTAATTGTTGGAGCGAAGTTTCCTTTCGGCTTGGTCTTATACTCCTTCCCATTCCACAACAGGACAAGCAATCCTAGTGTGTATGGTACGATCAGCGAGGCTAAGATCGAGTAGAAGAGAACGTCCAAGAAGGACAAAGCTATCATCCCACAAAATGGCTGGCCTGACTGGACGAGGACGACGAGGCCAGTCCGACAGGGGAGACGCCCGCTACTTTGAACCCGTCTTCTCCGTAGTCGGTCACTAGCTCCACCTGAAGATCTCGAGTTAATTTCTCGGTGTCCTGTGAGACGATCGAGACGTGATCTCCACCGAGTTGGATCCGAGCCCGGTTTCGCAGATTCCACCAGTCCACAATCTCTCCAAGAGTCATTATGTCACACTCCGGATCTGACCGGAAACTATCCAAAAGCCTGTAGTATTCGTCTCTATTCTCGGCGTTGCCAAAGTCATAGTCTGGGTGCGTTAGTAGGATGCAAGCTCCTCCGAGACCCCGGATCCATCTGGAGAGCCTAATGAGAAGATCGACGGCGTCTGAGGTTTTCTGGCCTGCTACTCGCATAAGTTGATGATCCTGTGGCAACGAGACGGGGACCTCAAGAATGCCATCAGCGTAGAATGGGAAGATTGTTCCTACGCCGTGCGGGTGAAGCGATGTGGGAGAAAGAATCTCCCACGAAGGACATGAGGAATCATACTGGTAGCCCGCATGTGACAACGCCTGCAACAACCCTTTATTGTGTTGAAGCAGTGGTGCCCTGAACCCGCGAATTTTCTGACCCGTAAGCCTTTCCAGCTTGTCTTTGCACTTCGCCACCCTCCGGATCTTCTCCTCTGAACTACTGAAAAGTAGCCTTCCGTCATGCTTCGTATCGTGAGCGCCTATCTCGCCGACCTCCCTCAATCTCGTCAAGGAAACGGCGTACAGGGGGTAGCGGTCGCTGGGAACGTTCCAAGTGGAACGGATGCCCAAGGACTCCTCTACTTCCATGAGTCTATCAGTCCCGTCCGTCAGCCCAGCCGCTGTCTCCACGTCATGAGTCACTGCGAGAGCATAACTCTTCCCGCGTCTCCAGAACCCAAGCCGGGGGATTGGACCCGAGCACTTCACTAGAGTCGCAAGGAAGATCGACCGGAGGGATTCTACTGGTCCCAGATTCTCCTCCCTTATCTCTGCCATGCCGTCCCTTGAACGGAATGCTCGGTTTCGGATGAACAGCGGCACCGCCCCGTATGATAGGGGTAGCCTCGACACGATCCGGAACTTCCAACTGGGGATTTCCTCTAAGCCTTCGTTAACAAGCCTCTCATACTCGGTCACCAGGTCTACTGATAGAAGATGAACTCCTGTACCACGGACCCGCGACAGTATCGGACTACCATCCGTCTTGAGGATGTGTTCGATCCCTGATCCGGAAAATTCGTAGACATCAGTCGTGAGGGAGACCATGATTCCCCTTCTCACCGGTAGCTGGATGAGCCTCTTCTCTGACGAGACTTTGGCTCCATATTCCGAGGCGGTCTTCTCAAACTCCTTCTTGCCAACGGGCGATAATATTACCGTGCTTCTGCTGCGATCAGTCGCGGTTGCCCTATCCGACGTAAAGATTGTAGACTCGGCTCCGCCATTGTTGCTTATCTGAAAAGGGATCTTCCAGAAATCAGCATAGGTTTTTAGAACACTCAACTCTCGGTCATTCGTACACTTCAAGACCACTGGCCGGAAGTTGGGGAGCATTGTCAGGGCTAGTGCCTCACTCCAAGCCGTAGAAGGAACATTGGCCCCACTATCTGCCACCAGTCCCTTAATGGTGATATGTGAGAATATCCTCTCTTCCCAATGTGCGAATAAGTCTTGGTCACGGGTCTCTCCGTAAACCTGTACCTCAACGTAAGGGCCTTGTAGTGGAGATAGTACTCTAGCTCGTACCCGTCCAACCACGACTGCCAAACATTGACCCTTGGATCTGTGAGGATAGAAGCCTTGTAAGCTCTGAATCCATTTGTGACCTCAGTGCAGCGGACACCCGTGAGGAGCGTCCAGAAGAGAGGAAACGCCCGGCTAAATATTCCTCTGAGCAGAGGTGTCTTCTCAGGTCGCCCTCCTGGAAGAAATCTCGATCCTTGGACGTAGTCGAAGTCTCCCCTTAAGATCGGATCTATCAGTCTCGAGATCTCTCTCGGATCGTCTTTGCCGTTCCCCGCCATGACGATGATAAGATCGAAACCATGTGACAGCGCGTAATCGTATCCCTCCCTGATCGCGTGACCGACACCCTCTCTATCCGGGTTTTCTATGATAGTTACCGGAACATCTGTTCTCTTTCTAGACTCTTCTATCTCAGCCCGAATGGATTCGTTAGGACTGTCGAGGGTTAGACAGATCTCATCAACCGACCCGGGCTTGAACCTTTCAAGGACCCGGCCAATTCTTCCAACTTCCCGGAAGACAGGAACAATTGCAATGCTTCTCATTAGCCCATTCTACTTCTCTTCGCAGCCGGCCCCTCATCTTCTTCAGGGGGCTGCTTCCTATACCCGACGACCCTCGCGGGAATGCCTACTGCTATCGCGTTTTCGGGAATATCTTTCGTTACCACAGAGCCTGCTCCTATCAATGCGTTTCGGCCGATACTGACTCCGGGGTTGATGGTGCTTCCAGCGCCTATTGATGCGAATCTCTTGACCGTGGTGTTGAGTCGAGTCCAGTCCCCATGAGCTCTCGGGTGCTTATCGTTGGTGAACGTTACGTTGGGAGCGATGAACACGTCATCCTCGATCACCACTCCCGTCGGGATGAATACAAATGGGCGAATCTTGCAATTATCTCCGATCCTCACGCCTTCCTCGATGTAAACGTATGAGTCGACCTTTGTGTTCTTTCCGATCTGGCAGCCGTAGAGGTTTACCTGATCGTAGATCCTTGAGTTCTTGCCGATGGCGGCCTTTCGGATAACTGAGAATCTTGACCCTTTCATTACTTCACGGGGATCTCCGGGGCGAGGGGCAGCTGGACGTGGATGGCACGGTCATGGAACAGCGACTCACGGCATGCCTCTAGCATCGTGACTACTCGAGCTCCGAGGACTCCGTCAGAGTGGTTGTGGAAGGGTGCAGAATTACCGTTATTCCGGATGCACTGGGAGTAGTGAATTATCTCTTCTCTAAGAGTGTTGCTGGGTGATACTGGTATCTCCTCGTGGGCCTCTGATCTCTGAATGAAGAGTTTCTGATCCGCGCAGTCCAGACGGGCGCTCCCCTTACTCGCGACAACACTCACCTCCCTCCTTTTATCCCTGTCAAGCCAGCTAAGCTCGATGTGGGCCAGTAGGCCGCCACTGTGCTCTGTAGTGATAAAGGCCACTTCTTCGTTCTGTCTGGTCCGATACCCTCTGCCCTTGCACGAGACCTTCTCGGGCCACTTGTCAAGAATGTAGTTGCAAATGTCGAACGGATGAGGGGCTAGGTCAGTGATGACCTCTCTCTGCAACTGCGGACTCATGAAAGCGGTCCATCGCATGAAGACATAGTAGGGATCTCCGAGAAGCCCCTCAGACATAACTCTTCGGAGTTCTTTGACCCCGTTGTTGAACCTGTGAATGTGGCCGACGCATAGGACTCGGTCGTTTTCTCTAGCAAGCCTTACCAACTCATTGGCTTCGTATGTCTTCAACGTCAGGGGCTTTTCTACCAGGACGTGTTTTCCATGTCTGAGAAATGCCGACGCAACTTCGAAGTGTGTGCTGTTCGGCGTGGAGATGTGAACCCCTGATATGGAAGGATCTGATACGAGCGATTGGTAATCGGAGATGTACTCGGGCCCAGCGCCGAATTCTCCGCTACACCTCGCCAGGCTCTCCGGGGAACTATCGACTATTGAGTGAAGTTGAACTTCTCCCGTAGTCCGGCCTATGTCTAGAATCTCCCGCGCAACCTTCTTCCCCCAGTAGCCGCCGCCAATGACCGATATCCGCAGTGGGTTCATTTTGAAAACGCGCCCGGTTCAACGATGCGGTGGAGAACGGAATGGAGTCAGGACCTGAACCTGGGCAGACCGCCCGATATATTCTACCTCATCGAGTACTGGTTCCATTCTCGCCACAGTGTAACGAGTGAGAGAAAGGTGCCATTCTTAACCTTCTTGGTTGCGAGGCATCTTCCTCAATAAAAATATGTCCAGTGATATTCTTGGATAGACTATGATCATCTACGCGTTAATTGAACGAGCAGCTCAGAGAGGGCGCAACTCGCTCTTCCCACCCAGACTGGAGATATCTCGGTTAGTCCAGTCAGCGTCCCTCAAAACTGGTTATCTGGGAATCTTCCTACGCAACTACACTCTGATGAGAAACTCGCGATTCCCAAGTTCAGAACGCTGCTATCGAACAAAACGTTTTTGTCACTCTAGAGCTGGCGGCCAGCAATAAGAGAAAACTCGCAACTGTGCTACCCTCGTCCTTGTTGTATCCTACCGCCTGCGTGAAAAGGGACACAGCGCATCTCTATTCAGCGTGGTAGTTCGATCATAAACAAGATTAAGAGCCGAGACAGGCTTCTTCGGAGCCAATGCTGGCGCCACAAAATCGTTTGCGAAGTTTCAAGAACGATCCGCATCATCGCGCTAAAAGCCACTTCTTCGAAGAACAAGGAGGCTGAACCTCGGCCAGGTCATACACGAAGCAGAAAATAGGAAAATTGAACCTTTCAGTTATTCACCATTCTGAAGGCAGGACCACGAGACTGTCAACTTGGTCCCACTCTGTGGATGTCACCTTGAGCTTGTTGCCCCAGATTCTAATGCAGCCGTAGAGCCCATCGGCCCAGTCTCCGTTAGCCTCGAGCACATAACCAACACAGGGTTCGATCGAAAAATCTTGCACCAGCCTCTGCACGAATGCCATAGTAGCTGGAGAGTAGTTGCATTGATCCCCAGGGTACGATAAGATGTTCCCATTTTTTTATCGTTCCAGAAACCAGCGGTTCGTTCAACGGCTCGTACACCACCTTACTGCATCCGTTCTTGACAGAACTTACCACACTCTGCCAGAAGCTGAGCCATCTTGAGTGAGTGTCTGTCACGGTTAGTCCAGTCTCGGGATTGCTACATGTATAGGTCGAATTGACCCAGTCGCAGTCCTGACGATAGTTGGGTACAACGTAGGTCCCAAAGTGCTCGGCGACCCTCATAGTCCTTGCCAACCTCGTGTTATTGAAGGCTATTGGGTTGCGCTAGTCTACCCCGATGTGTCAGGGTTCTTGAAAGTAATTCTCTCAGTGTTGAACCCAATTAGGTGAGATTCGCTATCGCCATCTCCATATCTGATGCTGGCTCGCCCGGAAAAATGGAACTCGGCGGATTCTCGACACTTGAGTCGCTTTCGCCTATCCGGACCCCTGCTCAGCCGACTAGTAATCGTGTCTTCCCGAATCCATTTTTGGCCAATGGCAGAAGCCAAGGCGTCGTGAAGGCCGCTACAGCCATTACTATTAGCACAATAGCGACCGATAAATGCCCACTTCAACAAAGCTCGCTATTCGGCGCGAGACGGATGCTTCGACCGCAGCGAACTACCGCGCCTGAGAGGGGTGTATGCGATTGCGCTGAGCCCCCAAAACGGCGAAGGGGGTCAGTAAACGGCGTGAGTTTTGCAAATCCCAGTGTGGCAGCCAGGACCGAACAATCGCAAGTCCGACTGCGATCCCACATCTGTGTCGTCAATATTTCGGAATCCTGCCCTTTTGACGCCCTGCTGTTCTTCGACTTCGCCATATTTATCGAGGCCGTAGACAGTCGGGTTTCCAGCGGATAAACCTGTTACAGTAGAGCACACGTGGCCACCTCTGCCTCCCTAATTCTCCCTCAAACCTGTCCGAAATTAACAAATCCTCCAATTGGCACAGGTTTCCGGGCTATTTTGCGAACAGCAACGCGCCAACTCGTTTCGGAAAAATCGCCTAGAAAGAATTCACCCCTGAACAGCCGTCCAAGAATGGGCTCCCGCCAGACCAGACAGCGCCTCAACGAAGACGCGAACGAGGACAGATTTTCGAACATCTGTGAGCCCATGAAGGCCCTCGTGAGGGACCTACCACCGAAAGGCGGAAACGCTCAACGATCAACCTCGATAATACTCAATCATGTGATCGACGAAATCAGATCTCGCGGTGACCCACTGATGGTCACCGGAATGGCAAGGTTCGGAATAGAGACGAGTAAGGCCCTCGGCGTCTCAGTCCCACAACTTCGAGCATTGGCCAAGAACATAGGGAAAAACCATCAACTGGCCCAAGAACTATGGTCGACAGGGGTGCACGAGGCCCGCTTGCTTGCGGGCATGATCGATGATCCGGCTGAAGTCAGTCAGGAACAGATGGAGGAATGGGCAGGAGACTTCGACTCATGGGATGTTGTCGACGGAAGTTGCGGAAACCTCTTTGACAAGACCCCGTTCGTGGTTGGAAAGGCTCACGAGTGGTCGGCGAGACAAGAAGAGTACGTCAAGAGGGCAGGCTTCGTGATGATGGCCGAACTCGCGGTCCATGACAAGAAGACAACCGATAGAACCTTCCTAGAATTCCTCCCCCTCATCATAAGAGAATCCTCGGATGATCGAAACTTTGTCAAGAAGGCAGTAAACTGGGCACTTAGACAGATCGGCAAGAGAAACATGACTCTCAACAAAGCCGCCGTGCAAGCCGCGAAGACGATTCAGAAGCAAGACTCTAGCTCCGCAAGATGGATCGCCGCCGACGCTCTGCGCGAACTCGCAAGCGTACAAGTTCAGAAGAAATTCGGAAGCACGGCAAAGAAAAGCATCTAGAAAATGAGATGGTCGTTCTGGTCGAAGCTATAGTTCGCGAATCTTATCGTAGAACTCGATTAGCTTCTGAGCCGCCGGAGCTTCCTTGTTCAGTGCAAAGATCTTCATGCCCTTCTCATACCTTTCAAACAGGAGGACTTTGCATTTCACCAATGGTTCAGCGATCCGGGCCACCGTTGACGGTGAAACGTCCATGACCCTTGCCAGCCCGGCCTGGTTGAACACCTTGTCACGGTTCTGGAGCAGATGCTCGACCAATTTGACCTGAGCTTTGGACTGAAATAGATCTAGGAGCTTCATTCCAAAGTCCTCTCAGGAATACGATACGAGAGTTCCAATGTCCCGACCTCTAAGAGCGCTGGTAATATTGGAAGGATCCTCCAAGGAGACGAATCTAGTAGGAATCCTTGACCTCTGCATGATCTTCAACGCCACCGGATCCAGCAACTCGTACTTACCAGCGTAGACATCGCCGGCCATTGCCCAGCCCAATAGTCTATCGACACTGACAGATCTCAAGAGTTTGGCCTTAGGGTCCTTCTTGGGATCAGCACTGTACACACCAGCGACATCAGTCGCGTTGACCAAGAAATCCGCGCGCGTGATCTCAGCAGCCAAGGCAGCCACCGCGCTGGTTGATTGCCCAGGCTGGAGGCCTCCGAGAACAACCACCCTTCCCGAACCCACGTAATGGGTTAACTCTGAAAGCATTGTCGGAATCTTAGGAACTGCTACACTGCCCAATGCAAG
>Ga0137365_10002852_pt1 | contig 13718 bp, 10 predicted proteins | sample SagtaG_9_FD_104799 | JGI IMG/M metagenome (GOLD analysis project Ga0137365, IMG submission 104799) | Vadose zone soil microbial communities from Sagehorn Ranch, Mendocino, California, USA - Sage1_L_40_16 metaG | ecosystem: Environmental > Terrestrial > Soil > Vadose zone | place: USA...
CTCTGGTGTCTCCGGGCTCTCTGATGTCCGGGCTCTGGTGTCTCCGGGCTCTCTTCGGCTGTCCTTCTGGCGCTGGCGTTGTCAGGACGCGCCGGCTTGCCCGGGAACAGGCAGCGGCCTGCGGCTGGCGCCCTCACTGCCCTACGATGTTGTGCCTGGCATGACCCTGGCCCGACACGATGCCGCCCCGGGCCAGATGCCCGGTCAGGTGGCTAATTGTCTGTTTCTCTGGGGGGCGATCTCATCGCTATTGGGGCGATAACTGAGCATTTACGCCATGTTTCGGCGGTCGCCGATAGCGGCGGGGTAATGTCTTCGCCAAGTGCCCTCGTCGTGCGTCTGAGCCGAATGGCTCCCCTACCCGGAGGGCACTTCAGCTTTCGACGTCATCCGGGCAATCCAGTCCAGAAGGGACATCAGTGAAAAAGTTCTACCGAGTTACCGGAACAATGGTCGCGGGACTGACGCTCGCCGCGTCAGCCGCGGCCTTCAGCGCACCCTACGCGGCCGCCCAGCCGACAGCGCACCAGGCCGCCGCCAAGCCCGTGACCGGCACGCCGGTGGCCGGCAAGCCTCAGCCGCACCCGATGATCCCCGCGCCGATGTCGGCCGGCGTCGCGGCCGCGAGCAATAGCATCGCGGGCATCACGAAGTTGACCTCCCAGAACTGGGCCGGTTACGCGGTCACCCGAGGAAGGTTCAGGAGGATCCGGGCGACGTTCTATGTCCCGATCATGAACTGCAAGAACAGCCCCACGAACACGTTCTCCTCGCACTGGATCGGCCTGGACGGCTTCAGCAGCAAAACGGTTGAGCAGGACGGCATCGAGGCGGACTGCATCGGCGGTAAGGAGCAAGTCTTCGCCTGGCGCGAGGTCTTCCCCCACCCGGAGCAGCCGTTCAGGACCCTGCGGATCCGCCCCGGTGACTCGATCACCGCGACGACCACGTTCAGGCACGGCAAGTTCAGGATGAAGGTCAAGGACAACACGACCGGCCATTCCCGCACCGCAATCCAGCGCTGCGCGGGCGCCACCTGCCGCCGCAACTCCGCCGAGGTCATCAGCGAGGCGCCGACCGTGAACGGCAGCCAGTCCTCGCTCGCCCCCTACGGCGCGCAGGCCTACTCCAGCATCTCGATCCGCAACGCCAGGGGCAAGAACGGCGGGATCAGGTCCAGCCACTGGCGGGCGTTCCGGATCTTCCAGGTCGGCGTCAGCTCGCACAGCCTGATCGCTGCACCGACTGCCCTGCACGGTCCGTCGTTCGCGGTCTACTGGCTCGGTTTTAACTGAGCTAGCTGACCCGTTCTGGCCGGGCCGCCTAGCGAATCAGCGGCCGGGGTCATGGCATGCCATGACCCCGGCCCTTCGCATGCGCGGGATGCGTCCTGCCCGTGGCCATGGTCCGCCCAGGCCAGGGCGCACGGACCCCGGATGGGTTGTCCCGTCACCGACGGCTCCTCGTCGGCCCTGGCCGCCACCGAGGCTCCTCGTCAGCGGCAGGCCTATCCCCCGTCCCCGGTCCGCTTCAGCTGAGCGGACAGGTGCGCCTGCAGTGGCTGGCCGACGGCCGCCATGTCGTAGGCGTAGCCAAGGTCGGCCCCGATCAGGCCGTACAGCCGGCGGCCGGCGGTGACTTCCTTCGCCGACGAGGTGCGGACGACGGCGTCCGTGGCCATCTCGACCTTCGTTCCGCTGACCTCGCCGAGGTAGACCTCGGCGAAGCCGGTCGGGTGCGCGAGCAGGACCTCCACCTGGTTGTCCGGCTGCGGGCGCCAGAAACCAGTCTCCATGGCCAGCGGACGGCCGACGTTTCCCTCGTCGTCCAGCAGCCAGGTGCGGCTCGAATAGATGAGGTACGGCTTCCCGTTGTGGCTGAACGAGATTTCCTGGCCGAACCGGAAGCTCTCGATGGTCGGATAGCCGCCAACGCCCGCGCCCTCCCAGCGGCCGAGTAGGAAAAGCAGCGGACCGAGGCTGGCGTGCGGCTCATTCTCCATGCACGCAAGGGTAGGACGGCTGCGGCCTAAGGATCCTTGCCGGGCGAACTCAGGCCGACCAGCCGCACGGCCAGGAACACGCACAACGCCGCGACCGCGGCAAATGCCGCCACCAGCAGGATCCAGCTGATCTCGCCCGGCATATCGGGAAGTCTAGGCGAGACCGGGACGGTGGTCCCGCTGCCACGCCGGACCGGTCGGCGTCCCCGTTCCGCCGCTACCGGGTTAGGGTTCGGGCATGCCTTCTCATTCTCTCGTGGTCAAGATCACCGCGGGCAAGGATGACCCCGAGCGCTGTAATCAGGCATTCACCGTCGCCGCCACGGCGGTCGCGGCCGGGCTGGACGTGTCGCTCTGGCTCACCGGCGAGGCCGCCTGGCTCGCGCTGCCCGGCCGGGCCGGGGACATCGTGCTCCCGTACGCCGCCCCGCTCGGGGATCTGCTCGCCAGCATCCTCGCGGCCGGGACCGTCACGCTGTGCACCCAGTGCGCGTCCCGCCGGGAGATCACCGAAGACGACGTCATCGCGGGGGTGCGCATCGCGGGGGCCTCCACGTTCCTCGCGGAGATCGTCGCCGACGGCGCGCAGGCGCTGGTCTACTAGCCAGCGACTGCGGCGAGCCGCTCCTCGCGCAGCTGCCTGGCCCATTCCTCGTCCGCGCTGTCCAGCGGCTCGAGCGGCCCGGCCGCCCAGCTCAGCAGGAGATCGGCGAGCCCGGGGTTACGCGCGAGCGCGGGTCCGTGCAGGTAGGTGCCGAGCACTCGGCCGGCGTACGCGCCCTCGGTGCCGTCGCCGTTGCCGACGCCGAGGGTAACCCTCGCCAGCGGGCGGACGCCCGGCCCGAGCCTGGTGACGCCCTGGTGATTCTCGAACCCGGTCAGCCGGGGCACGCCGAGCCCGGGATCGACGTCCGCGATAATCTCACCGACCCCGCGGCGCTCCCCCCGCCCGCTGCTGATGTTGATGATGCCAAGACCCGCGACCGGCTCGCCCTCCACCCCGCCGAACTCCGTGCCGACCAGCTGGTAGCCGGCGCAGACCGCGAAGATCACCGCGCCGCGGCTGGCCACCGCGGCCAGTCCGCCATCGTCGCGCAGCCGCCGCGCCGCCAGGATCTGCGGCAGGTCCTCGCCGCCGCCGAGCAGGTAGATGTCGCCCTGCCGGGGAATGGCCTCATCGGCGTTGACCTCGACGGACTCGACCTCGATACCCCTGAGCCTGGCCCGCCGCTTGAGCACGAGCAGGTTACCCCTGTCCCCGTAGGTGCTGAGCAGGTCGGGGTACACCCAGACGAGCCGGAGCCGGCCCGGTCCCCGCCTGCCCGTGCCAGCCCGCCCGAGACCAGGTCGCACCGTCACCAGCCCATCTCCTTCACCTCTTCCGGCCCTCAGCTGTCCCGGCCCTTCACCTCTTCCGGCCCTCAGCTGTCCCGGCCCACCACTGCCCGGATCTGCTGGAACGCCGTGTAGTTGGCAACCACGTTCAGGTCGCCGGGCGGCACCTTGTCCACCACGTCGTCGATGCCGTCGGCCAGCTCGAAGGCCACCTGATCAGCTTCCAGCCGCACCGCAAGGTCGAGCCGCCGCTGGCCGGTGACGAACACCGGGCGGCCGCGCAGCAGCCGGTAATCCACGTCCCACAGCCATGAGGTGTCCCGGCCATCCGGCACCTGCGCGTTGACCGACAGCATGACCGGCGACGAGCCGGGCTCAAGGACGTCGAATGCCTCCAGCCAGCCAGCCGGGTTCTTGGCCAGCAGCAGCCGGACCCGCCGTCCGCGCCGGTCGACCTGCGTATAACGCCCGGCCACCGAGCTCACCTCGCGGAGCCTGGGCAGCGCCTGCGCCACTTTCGCGCCGAAGAAGTCGGCCACGGCCAGCGCCATCACCGCGTTGGAGCGGTTGGCCCGGCCGGGCAGCGCGAGCGACAGCTCGCTGACCCGCCCGCTGGCATCGATGACCGTGGAGTCCTCGAGTACCCACCGGGCCGACGGCCGGCGGAAGGAGCACTCGCCGCACCGCCAGCCGAGCTCGTCCCTGCGCAGGTGCGAACCGCACTCGGGGCAGCACCAGGAGTCCTCGTGCCAGCGCTGGCCGGCCGCGACCCAGGTGACCCGCGGCGCCGCGGATGCCGCCCAGGCGATCAGCGGATCGTCCGCGTTGGCGATCACCCGGCAGTTCGGCGCGGCGGCGAGCGCTTCCCGCCATCGTCTCGCCACCATCCAGATCTCGGCCGCCCGGTCCATCTGGTCCCTGCTCAGGTTCAGCAGCGCGACCACCCGCGCACTCGTCGCGGCCAGCACCGCCGGCATGTACTTCTCGTCCACCTCGAGCACAGCGAACGGCGCTCCCCTGGCCTGGCCGAGCGCGGACGTCAGGCCCGCTTCCATGTTCGCGCCGAAGGCGTTGGAGGCGACCTCCTGGCCAAGCGCGCCGAGCGCCGCCGTGATCAGCCGCGTCGTCGTGGTCTTGCCGTTGGTGCCGGTCACCAGCACCACCTGGCGGTCCACGGCCAGCAGCCTGAGCAGGTCGGGCTCCACCCGCAGGCTCAGCACGCCGCCGATCACGGAGCCGTCACCGCGGCCGGTCAGCCGGGAAGCTCGTCCTGCCGCGCCGCCGATGGTGGTGGCAAGGCGCGCCCGCAGCGGAAGCTTCCCCATGGCCGCCGATGCTATCCGGCAGCGGCACCGGACTGATAGGCCGCCAGCGCCGTTCCCTGGATGTCGGGGCCGGCGATGAACCGGCGCGGCCAGGACAGCACGGTCTCCAGCCAGCCGGATATCCCCATCTCCCCGGCCGCCTGGCGCAGCTGGCCGCGGTGGCTGACGCCGATCACGACACTCGCCAGGTCCTCGGCGAAGCCGCGCTGGTCATCCTCGCCGAGCAGGGTGTTCCATGCTGGCAGCCGGTTGCGCGGCAGCTCCATCGAGAGCGGATGCCTGCGCAGGCCGCGCACTCGCTGGCCGATGTTGATGTCCGGCCGGTCGGCCACCCCGGCCAGGGCGAAGTCGAGGCGGGGCGCTGGCGCGAACACGTCAGGCGGGTCGCTGTTGAGCGGGTAGACCCGGTCGATCTCGTGCAGCCAGCGCAGCTGGGGGATGACCCAGTCCTGGCCGGCCCGGGTCCCGGCCCCCTTGCCGCCGCCAAGCATCCGCTGCGCGGTGACCGCAACGGCCGCCGCCAGAAGCTCCGGGTCGTAGCTGGCCCGCACGGTCAGGGCACGGCCGGCCAGCACCCGGTCAATGACGGTCGCGAGCAGGCATTCGCGCAGCCGCTGGCCGAGTTCCGCCCACCGCTGGCGCAGCACCGCCGGGACGAGCGGCAGCGGGCGGTTGGTGAGGTAGGCAAGCACGAGTGCCTCGGTCCAGACTCGCAGCCAGGCATCATCCGGCTGGCTGGCGAGCAAGTCGGCCGCGCGGAGCTCGAGCAGCGTGCAGGCGCGCCCGGTGACGCACACCGGGCCGCACGCCGCGCATCGCCGGCCACTGAGCGGAGGGGCTGCGAGGGCCGCACCGTCGGCCCGCTCCCGGTGCTCACCGGAGGGCACCCGGATCCGCAGCGGCCGGTCCATGCCGTCGGCGAACACCGCGGCCACCCCCGGCTCCATGGACACCACCTGCCGGGACTGGTCGCCGTCCAGGTTCATGGCCGCGCCGACCAGCTGCCGGTCATCGAGGGCGGGCAGCCGGTGCAGGATCTTCAGCGCCGTGTTCTTCACCACGTCGGGGACCAGTTTGGCCGGGATTTGCTCGGCCACGACGATCCCGACGCCGTACGCCCGGATCTCCGCGAGCATGCTGGCGAACAGCTCGACCGCGTGCGCGCCCGCGCCTTCCCTGCTGGCGCGCAGCAGGCGGTGCGCCTCCTCGATCACGATGACGTGCCGCAGCCCGCCGCCAGGCACGGCAGCCCCCGCGCCCTCGCCGTCCTCACCGCCGCCGTCCTCACCGCCGCCGTCCTCGCCGCCGGGGACCTCGCGGCCGGGGGCCTCGCGGCGGGCCAGCAGCCGCAGGTACTCGACGATCCTGATGATCAGGGTGCCGATCAGGAATGCCTTGTCCTCGTCGTTGGCCACGTCCTCGATCGCGAGCACCACGTTGCGGCTGAGCAGCTCGCCGATGTCTGCCGGATGCCCGCCCTCGAAGAACCTTCCGGCCGAGCCGGTCCGCAGCGAACGCAGCCGGACGTCGACGAAACCGCGGACGTCGGCCTGCAGCTCCCGGCCGTAGCCGACATCGTCGATCACCTCGAGCGCGGCTTGCTGCAGCTGCGCCAGCGTCGGGATGACCGGACCGGCCGCCGCCCCCGGCACGCCAGCGCCGGTGATCACGTCCCAGCCGCACGCACGGTAGACCCGCTGCAGGGCCTGCGACATGATCTGCGGGAATGGCTCGTCGGCGGCGAAGGCCGCCAGGAAGAGCGCCCGCACCATGTCGATGTGCGCCTGCACCGGGTAGCCGGGCTCCGGGGCCAGCGGATTCACCGACATCGGGATGGCGCCGGGATCCGACGGGTTGATCACCGTTACCTGGCCGGACCCGGCAATCCGCCCCGCCATCGCGGCGTACTCGGACTTGACCGGCTCGATCGCCAGCCACGGGATTCCCGCCCGGGTGAGCTGCTCCAGCATGTGCCGGACCGTCTGTGACTTGCCGGCGCCGGTCGCGCCCGCCACGAAGGCGTGCCGGTTCAGCGTGCCGAGCGGCACCAGGAACCTGCCCACCGGCCGGTCCTGGCCATCCAGGATCTCGCCGAGATCGACGCCTGCGGCCGCCGGCGTCTCGCTGGTCACGTCGAAGTAGCCAGGGTCGAGCAGCCGGACGCCGGGCACCTCGCCGCGGGGCAGCCCGGTGAGCGCCGCCAGCACGCCTGCCGTCGCCGCGAACGGGACCTGGGCGCCGTCCCTTTCGTCCGCCAGCTTGACGACGAGCGCGTCGGCGAGCTCATGGACCCCTTCCCCGCTGCGCAGCCGGTACGGATGGCAGCCCAGGCCGACCGAGCCGACGAGCACCGGGGCGAGCAGGCTGAGCTCTTGCTCACTGGCCGCCCCGGCAAGGACCCGCACGTTCCATAGCCCTGCCTCGCGGAAGGCGTCAAGCTCGGCAAGCCGGCGCTCGGAACGCTCGACATCCAGCCGGGCCCGCTCCTCTTCGTAGCGGCGGAGCACGTTGAGCTGGGTGCGCAGCTCGGCGATCTCCGCGTCGATCAGGTCCGTCGGCTCGGCCACCACCAGCCACCCGAACGGCCTGGCCATCAAGGAGGTCAGCGTCGACTCGAACAGCGGGACGTGACCATCGCCCGCGTCCGCTCGCTGGCTGCCCCGCTGTCCTTGCTCGTGCTGTGCCTGGCCGCGGCTGCTGCCGCGCTGGTCGTGGCCTCCGGCCAGCGGCGGGGCCTGCCGGGCCGGGCACGCCGCCCAGACCAGCTGGTCAAGGTCGGCCAGCCAGTCGTCGGCCATGGGCATGCCCCGCCCGCCCGCCGGGAACAGCAGCTCCGCCGTCGCCCTGCCGTCGGCCCGGCCCGCGATGCCGTGGTGCCGGCCAGCGGAGCCGGCCGGAGCCGCCGCGGGCAGCGGTCCGGCGTTGGTGATCAGCTCAAGCGGAGCCCCGCCGCCGCGAGACAGCCAGCCAGCGATGAACGGCCGCCGGTGCGTCGCGGCGTTGAGCGCGGCGGGAAGTATCTCGACGTAGTCCTGTTCCGCTGAGCCGCGCCCATTGCCGCCCGGTGTGATCGCCAGTACCCGGTACCACGGCCCGGCCGTGCCGCCCCCGATTCCCGAGGTTCCGCTCACCTTGTGTGCATACCAGTCCTGCGCCGCCGGTGCCACCCGCTTGCCCCGTGTGGAGCATCGGCCGCGCCCCGGGCATGCCGGATGTGCGCTTTGATAGGCGTAGAGCACTACCGATGTGCACATCCATCGGGCGCTGCTTGAGCGCCGGCTGTCCGGCGGCTACGTCAGCGGCGGTAGGTGCGCCAGTCCAGGTGCTCGGGGGGCGGGCCGACGTTAGGCGGCGGCTCCTCGTCGGGTACCCGCCATGGGGATGGCGCCTGGTCCGGAGGCGGGCCGAGGTTGGGCGGCGGCTCCGCCTCGGTCACCGGCCACGGGGAGCGCGCCTGGTCCGGGCGAGGCAGGCCGCCCGGCGGCGGCCACTGAAGCCGGCCCGGCCGGGCACCACGCCCCGGTCCGGCACCTGCCCCGGGCCCGGCGGCACCGCCGCCCCGGGCGCTATCGCCGCCGCGGGCGCCATCACCGCCGGCCACGGCGGCGCCCTGCGCTGCCCAGTCCCGGACCGGTACCGCCAGTTCCGGCGCCAGCCGCGCCTCTTCCAGGCCCGCCAGCGTCGCGGTCGGCAGCGTCATGATGCCCGGGTTCGCGTCGGCGAGCACCACGCGCTGGCCATCCCGCCCGGTGCAGGCCACGATCATGGCGCTCGGCGGCAGCTGCTGCAGCTCGTGCGCCTCTACCAGGAACTCACGGCAGCGCTGGGCTGTCCTGGCCAGCGACTCGTTCCCGCCGACTGCCCGGGACGTGCTGAGGCCCCAGGCAGTGCTCTCGTTGATGCCCTCGGTGAGCGAGCGCGAGTCGGAGGCACTGTGCGAGTAGCTCGAGTCACGGCTCACCGACCCGGTGAACTGCCCGAACGGCGCGAACGCGTCCTGGCGGCTGCGGCCGCGGCCGCGACTGCGCCCCTCGGTATGGCTCGTCGACACCGAGTCGGCAACGGAATCGGACGTCCCGACGGTGCTGGTATAGGAGTCACCCCCGGTATCGGTCACCGACGTGCCGACCGTGTCCGTCAGCTGGGTGAGCACGAACCGGTGCTCGGTGCCGATCTGCTCGCTGGCCGTCTTGGCATCGTCGGCATTGCCGAGCCGCATGAAGGCGACAGCTGCGTTCCCCCGGCCGAGCCGCTCCTTCACGTGCGCGGGAATCGAGCGGTACGCGATCACCAGCCCGGTCCCGGAGATCTCGCAGGCGTCGCACAGCCCGTCCAGCACCTCGCCGGCCAGCTTCTCCGCGCCGAGCACGCAGAGGGTGTGCTGCCAGCGCCTGCCTGCCGGCGCGACGGGCGCCTGGCGCAGCAGCTGCGTCATGGCGGCCGTCAGGTAGGTGCCGAGCACCTTGTTGCCGAACGCGCCAGCCCGCCGGTCCAGCCACGCGACCCTGAGCCTGCTGGCCGGCAGGCTGACCGGCGCCGACGCCAGCTTCTCCAGCTTGCGGAGCCTGGACTCGAGCGCCCATGCGCGATCGATCACGACCCGGTCCGCCGCGCCGCGGCCGTACAGCGCAGTGATCTTCGTGAGCTGGTCCTCGCTGAGCAGCCCGGCACGCAGGTCCGCCCGCGGATCACCGACCTGGGCCAGCGCCCGCAGCGCGGCCGTGACCTGGGCGATGCTGGCTCCGTCGCCGAGCACCTCGAGCACGCGGTCCACGATCGCGTTGTCGTGCGACGGATCGGCCGCGACACCAGGCTGGCCGCCCACGCTGACCGTGCTGGCCAGCAGTTCGGCGAACGCGTCACGATCCAGGCCGGCGCCGAGGTCGAGCCTGGGCAGATCCCGCGGCAGGACCCATACCAGCGGTGCGATCCCGGCCCGGCCGGCCACCGCGAGCAGGTCTTGCGCCACGCCGCCCTCGGTGAGGTCGAGCACGGTGACCTCGCCGCCGGAGGCGAGTCGCGGGGCGCCGATCATGGTCAGCATCGCCGACCAGCCGGCCAGGGTCCCGCCCGCCACGTCAACCCGGTTCAGGTCAGCCGGCAGGGCGACCGCGTACCAGTGCAGCTGGCGGTCGAACGCGGCGCGGCGCGCCTGCCAGTCCCTGAACATCCGCGCGTGCGCTTCCTGCCAGGCCGACAGCCTGCGCTGCTGTGCGGCCTGGATCACCCCGACCCGCTGGCGCTCCGTCTCGATGCGGGCGGACAGTGCACGCTGGCTGGCCCAGAGCGCGTGCGCGAGGCGGAGCGCCGCGGCCAGGCAGATGGCTGCGCCGAGCCCGGTCAGCGCCGCGTTCAGCGCGCCGGCCCGCCACAGCGCCACCGCCGCGGCGGCCGCTGCGGCAGACCCGCCGCAGGCGGCCTTCAGCGGCCGGTTCAGCCGGTTCTCCTCGCGGCGCTGGGCGGCGATCCAGCCAGGGTTGACCTGCTCTGCCTCAGGCGGAACCGGCCGTCTCGGCTGCGGGCCCGGATCGGGATTCAGCAGCGCGTACTGCCAGCCGAGGTAGACCCGGTCGGCGCGGACTCGCGCGCCGCCAGGGACAGGCCGGCCGGGCCGCTCGTCTTCCCCGGCCACTGCCCACGGCGGCCTCGTCATGCTGGCGCCACGGCCACCGCCGGCCGGCCCGGGCGGCGTCACCCGGGCCTGCCGGGAATGCGGGCGGGCACGGCCTGGCACCGGGGCAGCAGCCGCCGCTCCGGGCCCTTCACGAGCAGCGCGAATCCGCCGGGCCGAAGGTGCAGGAAGGTGTCAGGCGTCATCATCGGACTGCCACTTTTGGGGAACGGATAGTCCCCGCCCGGTCCCTGCGGAGAGGCGGCGATTCCGGCCGCCGGCGCCCCCGGCTGCCGCCGGGACGGGCATCCGCTCGGCCCAGGCCGGCACGGCACGGCCAGCGTGCGGGATGCCGCTATTGGCCGCCGCGGGCGGGGCCGCGCCCGGCACTTGATCAGGGGCAGGCGACAGGGCGGCACCCTGCGCCGCGGCCGGGACGGGTACCGCGGCCGGGACGGGCACAGCCGGCCCGCCGCCCGCCGCGAGCTGGCCAGGCGGCCCGGCGGCGTCACCGGCCTTCCTCGCGGCCAGGCGGGGCCCGGCCAGGGCGGCGGCCAGCTGCCCGGCAGCGACCGGGTCGGCCAGCCGGTGGATGGCGGCGACATTGACGTCAGCGGCGAGGCTGGCCGCGGCCGGCTCCGACGTGGTGCTGAGCAGGACGGTCATTCCCGCGCGCTCGCCGCGTGCGATCAGCTCGGCCAGCGCCGCGTGGTCCAGCACCTCGCAGCCGTTGAACCAGGCAACGCCGTCTCCGTTCACCGGGATGCCGCGCAGCTCGGCGAACACGGACATCGCGTCGAAGGCGACCAGCCCCGCGATCATGCTCGCGCACCGGCCATGCGTGCTGTGGTCAAGGGTGAACAGGCCAACTGCCCGCTCGCGTAGCACCCGGCCCAGGCTGATGCACTCGCTGCCCGGGCAGAGCCAGCGGCCTGGCGCCGAGGCTCGCAACGCCGTCAGCTGCGCGGCCATGGCCGGCAGCGCCGCCGGATCGGCCTCGACGAGACCCGCCGACGCGGCGAGCCGGTCGGCGAGCCCGCGCCGGTGCGGGTGATAGCCGGGCAGCCGACTGATCCGTTCCCGCAGCGCCGCCGGGCTCAGCAGCCGCACCACGTCATCGAGCACCGGCTGGCGCGGGTCACCGGGCACGGCCGCCAGCACGGCGAACACGTCGCCCAGGTAGACCGCGCAGGTACGCCGTCGCTGGCCCGTGCTCTCCGACCAGTCGATCATGCCGAGCACGAGCGATGCCGCACGGACCGGATCGCCGCCGCGCAGCGGCTCGTAGCACAGCTGGCCCGCCTGGCCGAACTGGTAGAACGGCGCGCTGGCGGCTCCGCACACGGCGGCCAGCGATCCGGCCAGCCACCGGCTGCCGGTCAGGTCCACGGCGATGACCGGCTTACGCCGCCTGATCGCCGCGTGCACCAGCTGGAAGCCGGTCTCAGCCGGGCCGGATCCGTCCGGCCCGGATCCGTCCGGCCCATGTCCGGCCAGGCCCGTCGCGGCGGCCCCGGCGGCCAGCACGCCGCCCTCGGCCTCCCGCCAGGAAACCGCTGCCTGGCCGCCGCCGGCCTGGTCGATTCCCAGGCACCCGCCAGCCCTGGTGACAACGCCGCCAGACCGGACCGTCGCCACCGTGTAGTGCCGCCGCACCGCCACGATCAGCCCGGGGCGCGCGGGCCCGGCCGGCCGGCCGGCGGCGCGCAGCCGGCTCAGCCACCCGGCCGCGACCACCTCGGCCGCTGCCAGGATGAGCGCGAGCGGCAGCTGCCTGGGCAGCCAATGGCCGAGCCCGGCGAACGCCGTGCCCAGGTGCAGCAGCCGGCCTGGCTGGGCGGGAACGCCGCCGAGGTACGCCGTGATCTGCCGGGGCCCGGCGATGAAGCCCGCCAGGGCAGCTCCCGGGCCGATCGCGAGCGCCCAGATCAGCCCGGCGCCGCAGGGAACGGCCAGCCAGAGCGGCCGCCATCGGCTGATCTTGCCGACACCGTATAAAGCGGTCGCCAGCATGATCGTGAGCTGCGCGAGCAGCACGTGCGCGACCAGGACGGCCACGGCTGAGGCCGCGGCGATCTCACCGCGCCGGGGAGCGTCCCCCGGGCTCAGGTAGCGGGCGCGCCGCGGCGCGCGCTCCGCCGCGGTGGCTGCGGAGGCAGGCATTTCGGTCAAGGTTCCCAGTCCTGCACGGCGTATGTCCAGGCACCCGGGAAACTGCCCGCGGTTCCGTCCGACTGACTGACCGGAGACTCGACGTCGTGCGGCCTTCGGCGGCTGCCGAGGAACGGACCGGGCCGGACTGTCCCTGGCGTGATCGTGGCCGGACTCCCGCGCAACCGCGGGGAGCCCGGCCACGATCGCCGTCGCTAGCCAGCCGGCCGCCTCAGACGGGGACCTCGAGCTCGGTCACCTGGCCGATGGCGGCGGAGACGGCGCGCTCGGCGCGCACCCCGCCGGGGGCGAGCACCCGGAGCGTCCAGGTGCCCGGGGCGGCGAAGAACCGGAAGCCGCCGTCCTCGCCGAGCGGCACCTCGGCGACGAAGTCACCGCCGGAGTTCAGCAGGCGGGCGTAGCCAGTCGCCACCGCGGACCCGTTCTGCGTCACCCGGCCCTGCACGATCGCCTGGCTGCCGGCGGCGCCGGGCGGCACGGATGCCCCGCCGCTGGGCGCGCCGCATCCGTCATTGCTCACTTGCCGTCTCCTACCTCGATCGGAACCCCGACGAGCGAGCCGTACTCCGTCCACGACCCGTCGTAGTTCTTCACGTTCGGCTGGCCGAGCAGCTCATGCAGCACGAACCAGGTGTGCGCCGAGCGCTCACCGATCCTGCAGTAGGCGATGGTGTCCCGGCCGAAGTCCAGGCCTGCCTCGTCGCCGTAGAGCGTGCGCAGCGCGTCATCGGACTTGAACGTGCCGTCTTCCTCGGCGGCCTTCGACCAGGGGACGTTCTTGGCGGTGGGGATGTGACCACCGCGCTGGGCCTGCTCCTGCGGCAAGTGGGCAGGAGCGAGCAGCCGGCCGGCGAACTCGTCCGGCGACCGGACGTCCACCAGGTTGCGCTTCCCGATCGCCGACACGACCTCATCACGGAACGCACGGATGGCGGAGTCCTGTTCGGATGCCCGGTAGGAGGTGGCCGGCCGCTGCGGGACGTCGGTCACGATCTCGCGCGAGTCTAGTTCCCACCTCTTGCGCCCGCCGTCGAGAAGCTTGACATTCTGGTGTCCGTACAGCTTGAAGTACCAGTACGCATAGGCCGCGAACCAGTTGTTGTTCCCGCCGTAAAGGACCACGGTGTCGTCGTTCGAGATGCCGCGAGCTGAGAGCAGCGCCTCGAAGCCGGCCTTGTCCACGAAGTCGCGGCGCACCGGATCCTGCAGGTCCGCCTTCCAGTCGATCTTGACTGCGTCACGGATGTGACCCTTGTCGTAGGCGCTGGTGTCC
>Ga0137365_10002860_pt1 | contig 13701 bp, 14 predicted proteins | sample SagtaG_9_FD_104799 | JGI IMG/M metagenome (GOLD analysis project Ga0137365, IMG submission 104799) | Vadose zone soil microbial communities from Sagehorn Ranch, Mendocino, California, USA - Sage1_L_40_16 metaG | ecosystem: Environmental > Terrestrial > Soil > Vadose zone | place: USA...
CACCGCCCTGATGAAACGCTTCGATGTGACCAGCAGGTTCGCCGCCGGGGCCGCTGCTCAGCGGCGCGGCTGGATCGGGTAACCTCCAGATCATGGCGGCGTTTCGTCGGGGGCGAGGTTCCACCGGCGCCGTTCGGCATGAGGTTGGGGCGTTTGCGCGTTGCGGCGCTGGCGGGCGTAGACGGCCAGCGAGACCACGGCGCCCAGCGCGATGACCGCCGCGACGGTGAGGTACATGCCCACGTAGTGATGGTCGAACATGGACCGCCCCGGGTTGACCTGCCGGGCGTTGATGCCCAGGAACGCCAGGATCAGCCCGGCTGGGATGGCGACGGTGGACACGAACCCGACCGCGACGGCGTAGCGGATGCGGCGGTTGTCGTCGGCGCGGCGTCCGATGCTCTCGATCGCGGTCAGCTCGGCGCTGATGGCGCGGCCGAGGCGCTGCCGCATCCGCCCGACGGTGCGCGCCTTGGCGGCCAGGTCCATCGACTCATACAAGGCGTTGTGGAAGCTTTCGACCCGCAGCGACGGGACGAGCAGACCCAGGTCGGCGGCGGCCTCGACGCTGTAGGACAGCTCGAGCTCGAGGTCGCCGAGCTGATCGGCGATGCGCTCCAGGGTGCGGCGGCGGGCCTGGGTGGTGCCATCAGCCTGTTCGAACTGGCGGAACCGGCGGACGTCCTGGTAGGCGGCGTGGCGGATCGAGCTGTATTCCTTGCGGTAGGGCAGGTCGGTGCGGTAGATCAGCCGCTGGATCAGGTCGTCGTAGTCATCGGGCGCCGGCGCGTGGTCGAAGATCAGCTGGTGGCGTTCGGGCAGAAACGCCCGCCCAGACCCGCCGCCGGCCGCGCCCCGCTGGGCGGCCATCGCATAGGCGCGGGCCTCAGCCGTTTCGCTGCCGATCTGCACGTCGGCGAAATAGCAGTCTTCGAGCAGGTCGATGGTCTCGCCGAGCCCGCAGTCAGCGTCCACGCTGAGCGCCGCGACGATCTGGCCGGAGGGCAGGCAGAACAGCCACATGCGCGCGCCGGTCAACCTCCCGCCGAGCCGCCAGCGGCGGAAGGACAGCGCGGCGGTGTCCAGCGCCTCGCGGCATAACACCCGCGGGAGCTGGTCGGCCGACAGCCGGTAGTAGCGGTCGAACCGCCACAGCTGAAGGTAGTCAGGCAGCTCGCCACCGGCGCTGCCGTCGGTCACGTGCCAGGGCGTCGCATACATGTTGGTGACCCGGACCCGCGCCGGCGCTGCCCTACCTAGCTCCTCCCGCACCCGACCGGCGGACACTTCTGACGAGATCGACCGAAACGATCATCAGACCGCCCCGCCCGTGCGTCCGGCGCAGTACGTAAACGCCGTATCGCGGGCTTCATGCGGCTATAGCATCAACGCTATGGCTTGGGTACCGTTGAGTTGGAGCCGGAGATCGGCAACTGGGTCGAGCAGTTGCCGACCGCGCAGTTCGCTACGGCGGCGTTCTACATCGACCTTCTCGCTGAGCGAGGCCCACTGCTCGGTGAGCTTTACACACGGCAACTCGACGGCAAGCTGAGGGAGCTGCGGTTCCACCTAGATCGGCAGCAGGTGCGAGTGACGTACTGGATAGCTCCAGGGCGGCGGATTGTGCTTCTGACGGTGTTTGTTAAGACCCGGATGCGTGAGGATCGCGAGATCGACCGGGCGCGCCGCGTTCTGGCGCGATGTATTGCGGCAGAGCACACTGCCGATGAGGAGGACGGTGATGGCTGAGCGCAGCGAATGGGCAGCTCTGCGAGACCGGCGCATGAGCGAACCGGGCGCGCAGGAGGCATACCAGGCGGCCCGGCTGGCATTCGAACTTGGCGCCAGCGTGCGCAAGTTGCGGGAGCAGAAAGGCTGGAGCCAGACCGAACTTGCGCGGGCCACACGGATGACCCAGTCCGCGGTCGCGCGGTTCGAAGCCGGCGGCACGATCCCCACGTTGCCAGTCCTCGACCGGCTCGCACACGCGCTGGATGCCGAACTCACCATCCGGGTCACTCCCCGCACGCACGTCGCCTAACAGGCGCGGCGTCTGACGCTGGAGTGTCCAGAAAGTATTGCTAATACGCAAGGTTTTCTGGACTTGCCGCACTGGAGACAGGCAAGCTGACCGCCGCAAGGCGATCCCACGCCAGATGTGGCAGGTTGTCAGCGGAGGTGCGCAGATGACGCGCGAGGAACTGCTGACGCGGCTGGCCGGGCTGCGGCAGGCGCCGGTCGGGCACAAAAGGATGCCGCACAAACCGCTGCTGCTGCTCTGGCTGTTCGGCCAGTTCGCCGCGAGCGGCAGCAGCGCCGTCAGCTACGAGCAGGCAGAAGAGCCGGTCAGCGGGCTGATCAACGATTTCGGGCCGCCAGTGGCCAGCCCGGCCGCCGCCCGCCAGCGCGCCGCGATGCCCTTCGTGCATCTCGAGCGTGAACTGTGGGATCTGCGCGACGCGCGACACAACGAACTCGGCCCCAACTCGCCCGAACGGCGCGCCTGGCTGCTCCAGCGCGGTGCGGCCGGACGGCTGCGGCCTGCGGTGGAACGGCTGCTCGCGCATCCGGGGACACTGGCGGCCGCCACCCGGCTGCTGCTGGACAAGCACTTCACGCCAACCCTCGCGGAGCTGATCTGCGCGGCGGTCGACCTGGATGTGGCGGCCCTGGACGTGGCCGACAGCACCGGTGCGGTCCGCCCTATTCCGCTACGGCAGCGGCGCCGCGGGTTCGCCGAAGAGGTGCTGCGCGCTTACGCCTACCAGTGCGCGATGTGCGGATTCGACGGCGCACTTGGCCGTCACCCAGTCGCGATCGAGGCGGCGCATGTGCGGTGGCACAGCCAGCACGGCCCAGACGAGGTAGCGAACGCGCTGGCGCTGTGCGCGCTCCACCACGCGCTGTTCGACCTGGGCGTGCTCGGCATCACCGAAGAGCGGCGGATCCGCGTGTCCGCCCTGTACGTCGCCAGAAACCAGGCCGGCCAGGCCGTCGATGCGCTGGCCGGGCAACCGCTGCTCACACCACGGCCCCGCCAGCCCGCAGTTGACGTCATGCACATCTCCTGGCACCACCTGCAGGTCTTCAAGCGCTACCACACCGAACCCGCATAGCGGCCCTACCTGGCTGACCGGCCGGAATAGAGCAGCCGCCGCGTGTCACCCGGCCCGCCCGGTCATCCGCCGGTGTGGCTGATCTTCAGCCGTTCGGCTTCGGCGCGGGCGGTTTCCTTGATCAGGGCGGTGATGGCCTGGCGAGCCTCGGAGGTCAGCTCAGCAAAGGCGCGGAGCTGGACGGTGGTGATGCCGCTGCCGCGGATCAGGGCCAGCATCTCTACCTGGTCGGCAGGGAGGGACTGCTCACCGTAGAAGAACCCGGGCGGCACGCCGAACACTTGAGCCAACGCGCTGACCAGCCGCATGGTCGGGTTGGCGGCCTGGCCGTTGCGCAGTTTCCAGATCGCGTTGTGCGAGACCTTCTCCCCCGTCACCTCTTCGATCAGCGCCGCGATTTCATAGTTGGAGTACGGCCCCCGCCCCGGCGGGTGCACGGTGGCGACCAGCCAGCCGACCCGGTCGGCGAGCGTGCGCAACTGCGCATCGGCCGTGTCCGGGTTGGGGCCTGCCACGCATGCCTCCGAACGACTCCAGTGTCACCTGCAATTAACGAATACTCTATTGGAATCGTATGGAAGTTGATGTCTCTCGCCAATCAGCAGCGAGTTCCAGAACCTGCGTGACTTCGCGGCCTGTGGCGGCGCTGGCCGTCCTGGATGTGACGCCAGAGTGGGCCGGTTCAGGGCGTCGGACGTAGACCCAGGTCCGGCGGTCGCAGCGCTGGCGGGCCACTAGGCCACGTTCTGTTAGGCCGGTCAGCGCCCTCGCAGTACTCGACATCGGCAGGCCGGTCACGTCGGAAATGGCGCGCACGCGAAGCGGCTCGGCGGCAGCTTCAAGCGCGACGAGCGCGGCCCGCTCCGCGGGCGGCAACTGGGGCGGCCAGCAGATGTGGATGGCGTCCTCGATAGCGCGCATGAGTTCGGCCAGTGAGGCACCGCGGGCGTGTGGTCCCGGCGGCGCTGTGCCGCCCTTCCGGGCGGCGAGAGCACCGGACGAGGTGCGCCAGGCCCGCCAGCCCGGGTAGGTGGTCTCGACCGTGGCCAGCATGTCGCGGTCAGCGGACCTGGCCACTGCATGCCCAGGCTGGGTATGCGGGTCCCGGTCACGGGGCAGGCGGATATGGCTGTGCTGAGGTTTCTGGCTGGGCTTCATAAGCGTCCGCCAAGGAGCGCCCAAACCGCCTTCCCGCCCATCTGCGCCGGGGTGTAACTCCCCCACTGCTGGCTGAGCGTCTCGACCAGGAGCAGCCCCCGGCCGCTCTCCGCCTCTGCGCCAGCATCGATACGGACCGGCTGGCGCGGATCGGCGTCCCAGACCAAAATCAGCACACGTGCGCCGTCTGACAGCAGCCACAGCCGCACCGGGAGAGCCTCATCCAGGGATTGCGACGCAGCTACGGCGTTAGTCATTAACTCCGAGACAAGCAGCTCGGTGGTTTCGCCCAGGGCGGCGAGGTGCCACTCGCGCGTCACTAGACGGGTATGCAATCGAGCAGACGGCACGGCACCGGCAAGTGCGCCTAATTCGAGGAAGCTTCGCAGCGGCCACTTCTCCACGATGGTCATTTGTCCGTCTGGGATGAGTTGCGCCGAGCTCTTGGCTGGGACGCCGAGATTTGAAGTGATCACCAACGATCACCCCGTGCCAACCGTGAAGAAGGCTAGGAGTCGATCGCGGATCAAGGCAGCGGGCTGCTCCGGTGGTCGCTGGTTGCAGTCCACGCGCAGCACGTCGAAACCCGCCTGGATCAGGCGCTCGGTTGCTTGCCGGTAGAAATGGACTTCGGCGTGGCTGCTGCCTGGCGTTTGCTGGAATCGATTGTGCGGTCCTCGCTCGCGCAGCCGCTGCGAGATGACTTCCGGATCGGCTTCGAGGATGACGGCCAGGTCGGGGCGATCGGCTTCGGCATTGAGCTGCCATAGAAAGGCGGGATCGATGCCGTCGAAGCGTTGCATGACGAGTCCAGATGGAATGTAGCGGTCGCTGATAACCGTCTTGCCTTTGTTCATATGCGGCCGGATTTCCGTCTCAACATGGTGGTAACGGTCCGCAGCGTAAAGACAGGCCAGCGAGTGACCGGTGACGATTTCGGTTAACTCGCGGCAGAGCACTCCGATGGGCCCGGTTGATGGTTCGGCCGTGACATGCACATTGTCACCATCGGCAACGAGCATCTGGGCGAGGTGGTGAACGATCGTGGACTTACCGGCGCCACTCGGCCCATCGACACTGACGAATAGGCCGCGCTCGTGGCTAGAAAAGGGGCGGAGTCTCATCCTCGCCACCTCTCATTTCCTGGCCGCGGAGTTCCTCGACCGATACCGGGCCGGCGGTTCGGAGCGTGGCGAGCCGAACGAACAGGCGCGCGGTCACGATCGCGTCATAGGTGGCCCGATGCGGCGTGAGATCGTCGGGAAGCCCGTCAGCAAGCTTGAACGCCGTGGTCAAGGAACCGAGCCGGCAGCTCGCCTGGCCGGGCAGCAGACGCCGGGCGAGTTTGAGCGTGTCGAACACGCCCGGGCACTTCCAGTCACCAAGTTTGCGCTGAAGCACCCCGACGTCGACGTGTGCGTTATGAGCGACGAGCACGGCGCCCTTGAGGGCGCAAAGCACCTCGGCCCTGATGTCCGCGAAGACCTGTGCGTTGGCGACGTGCTCGTTGGTGATGCCGTGAATTCTTCGGGCGAGCGGCGTGATTGGCGTGTCCGGCCGAACCAGCCAACTTGACGGGCTCCCTATGACCCCGCCGACGATCGGCACGACGGCCAACTCAACGAGATCGGGCGGCTGCTGGCCGTTGCCCTCGACGTCCACCACTACATAGCTAAGGCTTGTCCAGTCAGGCATCGCGCGCTGCGTCCTTCCATCCGATGTCGGCACGGCCGTGCCGCCCGTCATGGTGAGGCCAGCGGGCATCGTGGACTTGGAAGCCGAGCACGTGTTGCAGGTAGTAGCGCGGCTGTTCGTCGGCCAAGCCAGACACGACCAGAGCCCGCGGCGTGATGTCCACGACCACCATGCTGTCGGCTTCAGGCAGCACGTGCGCGGCATCGTCAACCTGCTCTTTGGTCGGCACGCGATGCGCGCTCTTACACAGATCGAGCTGGCTCAGCGGGCAAATGTCGCACAGGTCACCGATGCCGTAGTGGCCGTTGTAGTCGGGCAGCCCATGCGCATACGAAACAGCGCACGAGGTCTTGCGGAACAGCGAAGTCGAGTCCGCGAATGCGGTCAGGACACGGCGTTCCAGGAGCTCGGGCACGATCTTCCGGCGGGCCGTGCTGTCGTAGGGCTCTGGCAGCCCATTCGCTCGGTAATACTCGGCGATCTCTTCGCGATAGAAGAGCCCTGTGAACACCGTCGCGTCGGCGTACTGGCTCAGGCCGTACGCCCGGTCCAGGTGCTCGGCGGTGTCGTTCAGGCCAGGTACAAGCGGCCGCCAGTACAGGATCGTGCGGTAGCGGCGCGGTGATGTGGAGCTCATCAGCACAAGCGATCTGGACGCGACGCTCGACGGATAGGGCTCGATCCGCCTGCTGTCGATGCCCGAATAGGTAAACAGCAAGGTCACTTTGACGTTCGTGAGCTGGTTGAGCCGGTCGGCGTCGTCTGGCCGCAGCTGGCATCGCGTGATGACCAGCACATGGTTGCTGAGCATCCGCGCGTCCAACTCTTCAAGCACGGTGAAGGTGTGCGGCCGAACGGTCGAAAGGAACGGATCAGTGGACCGGTTGAAGAGCTGAATCGGCGTGAGGTGCGGCCGGAAGTACCGGTGATTGACCAGCACCTTCACCGCTTCGGCGTCGGTCACGAGGGCGCGCGGTTGCCGTTGGTCCCAAAGCCCGTACGTGTGCCGGATGCAGTATGCGCAGTCCAACGGGCAACCTTGGACGTGGTTCAGGCTAAGGCCGCTCTTGCGGTACTCAACGACTTCACGGGCGCGTTCCGGCAGGTCGTCTAAACGCTTCGTGCTGAGCAACGGAACTAGCGTGCTCACCCGGTTCTCCCAAGTCCCAGAGGGGTACAGGTCGTCGTCCTGTCGGGAGACTAGAGCGGCAAGGAAGATCTGGATAGAAAGTTTCTCAATATTTCTAGAAATCAATTCGAAATCTGATGTGCCAGAAATTACGCGCCATCTTCGGGCAGGTCTGATGTCAGGTCGTCAATGACTCTGGTGATGATCGCCCGAGCAGCACCGCCGTAGCTGGCGACCCCTGCGAGCTTCTCAAAGATGCTGCTGTACAACTCGATCTCTTGTGGCTGGCGGAGGTTTAGTTCAGCCGAGTAGGTCTCTACTCTCACAAGGTCGTTGTCGAGCAGCCAGAAGCCGTGCCGAGGATCAACCACATATTGAGTATCAGAGCCGATAATTCCGAGACGCACGTTCCGCAGGGCGGACAGCGAAACCAGCCGATCGAGTTGACCAAGCATCACGGCCACTGGGCACAAGCGGTAGCACAAGGCGGCCTCGGTTAGTACGAAATGGAAGTGCTTGTCCTGGCGGTACAGGATCTCTTGACGCTGCATGCGAAGCCGTACGGCTTCGCTAATGTCGTTTGGAACCCTATGAACCATGACGACCTGTGCGAAACGAGCCCGCGCATAATCTGGCGTCTGAAGGAGCCCAGGGATGACGGTGGACTCAAAGGCTCGGTAGAACTTAGTTCGTTCGTCCTGCTCGGCCAGTTCGCCTTGATGCGATCGAAGTCCGGATTTGAGCAGGCGCTGCCACTCGGCGTGCTGGAGTTCCAAGGTGTGCAGCGAAGCCAACAGCGCTTCAGCCTCGGCCTCGGCATCAGCCACGCGCGTCCAGGCGCGGATATCGTCATCAGTCGGCGTTTGTCGGCCGTTCTCCAGCTTCGAGACCTTCGATGGTGGCCATGACAACGACTCCGCGAGCTGCCGACCGGTGAGGTCGGCTTGCTGGCGAAGCTCACGGAGCCTTTTGCCTAGCGCGTTACGTGCCTCATCAACGCTGGTTGAGCCACTAATTCTGCTCGGCGTCAAAGTCATCCCGTCGAACCGCGTAATGCCAAGCTGCATCACGCCGGTAGTTGTGCTCCACGATCACGGCAAGGTCAGTGATGATCTCAGCTTGGAGAAAACGGTCATCTTCACCGAAGTGCATCACGACAAGCCTGCGTGAGTCGAAGAGCCAATAGTCGTGGTCGGGCAACCCCGCGGCCTGAGCTCGGTCACGAGCAAGATACCGAATGTCCTCGCCGGCTGCATTATTGTGTTGCGCCATCGCATACCCGAAGCGACTGTAGTCCGTCAAGGGTACGCCGACGACACGCACGCGAGAGAATTGGCGTCCTGCGCACGACGCCTCTCGGACCATGTTGAGCCAATTCTGAAACCAGGCCAGGTCATATGGCTCGCTGGCCAAGAACTTCGTGAACGATTCAGCCTCGCGTGGCGAGTTGTAGCAGTCACGCACCTCCAAGCGAAAGGCGGTGTGCTCGAAGGTCTGAAAGAGCTCCGTGAACTCGGGTCCCGGTCGGATGAGCTGGCTCAGCGGGCCCCTCCCTGGTCGCGCATCTCGAAGAACCGCAGGACGTCCTCCGGGATCTCAATCACGGCTTCGCCTGCGGGAATCTCACCCAGCTCAGCCAAGGCTTCGGGGTCGGTCACGATCCAACCCTGAGCGATGTAGGTCCTACGGTCGACGCGGTCCGTCGCGTAGAGCGTAGGCGAATCGCCTTCGGAAGACCCAGGATCCTTGCCGAGAAATCTGACGTGCATAGAAACCTCTTTGCTCGAATGTGGAGAAAGATTCTGCATCATCGTGGCGCGAGCTGCCGCATCCGTCAATAGGCGCAGTGCCGACCACAAGCCTGTCTGCCTAGAAGCGGAGCCCAACACAGCCCGGATCCAGCCCCCCAGCCCTCGGGCGAGTCCTGCCACTCCTCCTGCCGCCCGTAGGGCAGCAGATCGATCAGCGCGCCGAACGCCGGTTCCGTGTGGGTCAGAGGTAGGCCAACCGGGCGAGCGGTCACATACAGATTGTGTGGATGTGTAGCCAGTAGTACGGCCGAGATGAGCCGTTGCATCGGCAGTCCGCCTGCGGCCTCCGCCCCGCCTGCCGGCCCTTTCTCCTGCAGCCGGGCCAATTGGCAGGCGAGTGGGCAGGCGGGCGAGGCGGTGGCTCGGGGTCAGCCGGACAGGGTTGTCGTCTGTAGCTGCGGGTCGGCGTTGATTTCGGCTTCGGTGAAACGCTCGGTGACCCACTGGCCACGGGAGAACAGCGCGGTCTGGTCCGAGTAGTGGGGGGAGGAGGGGTTGGCTGATTCGGAGTAGGTAAGGATGGTCCGGGTGCGCGGCCCGTCCGGCGTCAGCTCGGTGGCCATGATGAAGCTCGAGCCGTTACTGGCATCGGTGCCGACAGCGCTGCCCGGTGGCGCGGCCCCCTCGACGCGGTCGAAGCAGCCTTCGCCTTCGGTGCAGCCTGGCAGCGAGATCCCGGCGTAGTGCTGCACCGCGCCGAGCGGGATGTCCAGCGGAACGCTCTGGGCCTGGAAGTACTCCACGGCATCGGCCAGTGCGTGCTGGACGGCCGGATCATCGGTGTTGAGGTCGCGTGGCGTGGTGAGCGGCTGAGCCGGGTCGAAGGGGACGCGCCACCACCCGGGTGTGTAGTTGAGTCCGCCGTAGGCCAGCTGCCACAGGACCTCGCCGCGGCTGTTCACGTCGGCGCGGCCATTCCAGGCGTCCAGTACCGAGCACGCGGCGCGCACGTCGACCTGGCTGCCGTCGGTGGCGGTCAGCACCGGATGGGCGCGGCACATCGCCACCACGGCGGCGCGGGCGAGGTCCGCGCCGTAGTTGCGCTGGCCGAGCATGGTTTCCTGGAGGCTGGTCAGGGTGAAGCCGGGCGGACCGTAGCCATCGGCGCCGGCCAGCCGCTCGCTGATCATGTTGAGGCTGAGCCGGGGCCGCAGCTCAAGTTGGATGCGGGGGTCGTAGATGGGCTGGTAGCCGGTGAGCGGCGCAGCCGGGTTGGCGAGCCGGGGGCTGTTGTTGGAGTTGGCCACGTAGTCGGCGCGGGTCAGCTGCGGATAGTTGCCCGGTCCGAAGATGCCGGGTTCGATCGCGTCGGGATCGCTGCCCCAGCCACAGGCGGAGGTTGAGCCGTCCAGGATCGGGGTCGGGACGTCGCCGGGCAGCTGACCGACCTGGCAGCGTTGTTCCAAGGCGGCGGTGACGTGCGGGGCCACCGAGGCGTCGGCGAAGTACACGGTGCCGCCAGTGTCCGCGGCGAGCGTGTAGGTCCACGGCAGGCCCTGATAGGTGTCTTGCGCGGCGCGGAGCTGGGCGAGGTTTTCCGATCGTCCCATCGCGAGCCACTCGTCCACCGACCGCAGATTGTCCGCCCCGGCGTCGCGGACGGCGAACGCGTTCGCCGTCGTCCAGCTGATCCCGGGCACCGGCCCGTACCGTGAGCTGTACAGAGTGCGGGTGACCGTGGAGAGCTGGCCAGCCGGATCACGGACGGTCACCGTCACCTCTTGCCGGTCCATGGCGGTGGCGTGACCATCGACCAGGTAGCTGGCCGGGTCGCCGGGGACCAGGCTGAGCCGGTAGAGGCTGAAACGCGGCGTGTGCGAGGCGGTCTGGGTCCAGGCCACACCCGAGGTGTGCCCGAACTCGAGCACGGGGGTGCCGTACAGGCTCGCGCCGGACACATTGAGCACCCCGGGGATGGTGAACTGCACCTGATAGAGGCGAGCGTTACCCACCCAGGGCACGTGTGGATTGGCCAGGACCATCCCGTCATGGCCAACTGTGGCGTCGCGGCCCAGTGCCCAGCCGTTGCTGGACACGTTGGCCGCGCCCGGCGCCTCCGGTAGCGCCGGTCCCGTGGCCGAGCCGGGCGCGGGCGGGCTTGCCGTGGCGATGGCCTCTTTGAACGCGGCAACCCCGGTCAGGGTGTCGAGGTCGTACACAAGAGTCCACACGTCGATCGCGGTGATCGGGGTGACCCAGGACTGGCCGCGGCACGCCGGATCGGGCAGGTGCGCCACCCCCGTGTCGCGCAGGTAACGGTTGTAGCCCGCGACGTAGCCATCAACGAGCTGACGGGCCTGCTGCGTGGGCCCAAGGGGAGCGGGACGGGCCAGCAACCGATGCACGACGCCGGACTTCCGCAGGCCCTGATAGTAGACGTCACTGTTCAGGTTGGTGGTCGACGCCCCCAGCGTGTCGCCGGAATCGCCCGCTGCGCCGAAGTACGCCGACCGCTCTCCGCGCAGGGTCGCCACCCGATCGGCCATGGTGCACAGGTTGTCCTGCGCGAACGCGTACCCGTAGCCGTACCCGAGGCCGACATAGTCGCGCGCCAGGATGTGTGGTATGCCGTACTCCGTGCGCCGGATTTCGGCGGAATATCGGGTGGCGCTGGTCGTGTGCGCTGCCAAGCTGGCTGCCGTCAGCGGCCCGGACGCCGGTGACGGCCGAGCCGCTCCAGGGATTACGCACACTCCCGCGATCGCGCACGTTCCCGTGACAGCGGCCATCAGCGGCAGCCGCCGGGTGCCGTCTCGGAATAAGCACATCCTCAACCGGCGCAAGAACAATGTGGTCATCAGGTTCCTCTCGCAGGTCAGACTATAAACTGAGTATATACACGATGAGGTTAGCCGAAGCACGCAATCCGATGGCTGCGGACAGTGAGTCGCCCGCTGGGTTCCTTGGGGCCGAAAGCTCTGATGGACCGCCCGGCTCGCGGCTATGAGCGGATGCTCTTGTTCACCGGGTTCGGCCCTGTGTGGCGGGTCGGGGCCGGAAAGAAATGGCGTGCGCCCTGGCCTGGCCGGCTGAGACGGTGAGCTGATGCGCGCAGATACCGCTATCCGTGCCGAGCTCGCCGGTGACGTGCCGGACATCCATCGCGTGGCGGCGGCCGCGTTCGCCGGTCAGCCGGTGGTGGCCGACCTCGTTGATGCGCTTCGTGCCAGCACCGCGTGGCGGCCTGGCCTGTCGTGTGTCGCCGTGGAGCGTAACGACGTCGTCGGCCACGTCCTGGCCACGCGAGGCTGGCTCGATGCCCGCGATGCGCTGGTGGAGGTTCTTGTTTTGAGCCCGCTGAGCGTCCGCCCGGATCGGCAGGGGCGTGGAATCGGGACGCAGTTGGTCCGCCACTTGCTGACGATCGCGGCGCACCGGCGAGAGCCAGCGATCTTCCTTGAGGGTCCACCGGGCTACTACGCGCGCTTCGGGTTCGAGAGGGCCGGGGCAGCGGGTATCCGCCGGCCATCGTTGCGGATCCCCGAGCCTGCGTTCCAGATCAAGCGGCTGCCCGCCTACGAGCCCACGCTGTCTGGCACACTCGTCTACCCGGAGCCGTTCTGGGCCTTCGACTGCGTCGGTCTGCGCCAACCGCAATGACAAGTGCCAGGCCTGATGTGCCATGACAACCCACATCACCGCCCAGCGGCAGAATCATATGTGCTTAGACCGTTCGCGGCGGCGATCATCGTCGTGGTTACCAAACGACGGTCTCATCGCCCGTCCTCGCCAGCAGCCGGTGGGTCTCCGCGGCGGATGCGGCGGCGTGCTTGCACGCGCCCCGGTCGCCGGGATCAGCCGCGAGCGGCGCAATGTCAGCCAGACCGCTGACCAGCAGATCCGCAAGCGTGGCTCGAACGTCCGCGATCTCGCGGGCGTCGGCATCGGCCGGCACGATGGTGGGTCCGGCGGCCCTGCCACAGTCCGTGGGCAGGGACGGCGCCAGCCAGTGTGTTGCGGCCCTCGACAGCCGCCCCGGCCGCCATAAGGAACGCGGCAAACAGCTCCGGCGTCCGGTCTTCGCAGGCGCGCGCGGCGCCGCCGCCCCCGGCGAGCCGTCTCCATTGGCCGCTGGCGGATGGGCTTGATCCATAACGGCTGCGCCAGCGGGCACACGCACGCCAGCATCCACGGGCTCGCGGTGCCCGTTGCCACTCGCGGCGGGCGAGCCTGGGCAGGCCCGGGGCGGTGTTGGCGGCTGACACTGAGGCAGTGGCCCGATGCCGGTTCATCCGCAGCACCAGCAGCCCCACCGTCAGGCCCGCGAACGCCGATCGGGCTCGTCGCGGCCGTCAGCCGGTCCACCAGCAGCACCGGCCGACCCGGGAGCGGCTGGATGTGGCCGATGTTCCCGTAGACCGCTGCTACGCAGGGTAAGCACCCCGAGAACGCTTGGGTGGTGCGGTTGCCTCCCTGCCGATTCTGAGCAGGTTTCAGCATGGCGGGTGCGGGAGCGGATACATCCGGTTATCCAGATCTGACGCCGTTGCTCGCCACGCGGCCAGTTCGGCGGCAATGCTTGACCGGTTTGGGCGGGGCCCGGTCAAGCCCTCGCGGCGGCCCGTCTGATGGCTTCGAGCGCGACGGCGACGACTTGGGTGCCGTCCAGTTGTTCGCCCTTGCCGGTGCAGGAGCGGAACTCGGTGTCGGTCAGATGGTCGCGTAGCAGTACCACCGACTGGCGCAGGCGGCCGGCGTCGGTGCCGTAGGGCGGGGCGCCGCTGCTGGCTGATGCGACCGCCCCGTACAGGGTGGCCGCGTCGTGGCAGGCGCCGACACGCGCCAGGAGGTC
>Ga0137365_10002861_pt1 | contig 13701 bp, 10 predicted proteins | sample SagtaG_9_FD_104799 | JGI IMG/M metagenome (GOLD analysis project Ga0137365, IMG submission 104799) | Vadose zone soil microbial communities from Sagehorn Ranch, Mendocino, California, USA - Sage1_L_40_16 metaG | ecosystem: Environmental > Terrestrial > Soil > Vadose zone | place: USA...
CAAGGTCCATCAGCAGGTTGCGGGCCGCCCGGGTCACTGGCTGGCACTCCTCAGCCCGACGACCCTCCACTTGCAGCATGGCACCGATGATGTCGGCGATACCCGCGGTCGAACCGTTCTTCGTCCCGTAGGCGGCCAGAACGCTTGGCGCGTTTATGCGCTGTCCTTCCCGTCGCGCGCCGTCATGAAGGCGAGAGTTCCCCTCAGGTGCCTTACGTCGTGTCGTTGCGGAGACATCCGCGTACTGGCGCAAGCATCGGCAACAGCACCAAAGCAGTGCCGACGGCGCCGTAGAGAGCCTCCAGCGGCGACACGCCGGGCAGATAGATCAGCTCCAACAAGATCCACACGATGTGGGCGAGTCCGATCAGGATTGTGGCGACCCAGGACCAGTGGTGGCCGGTCAGCCGCTCGGCGAATCCAAGCCACGACCATGGCGGCTTGCGCAGCATCCCGTACGCGGCGGCCAGCGAGCCCAGCCCAAAGCCGATCCCCAGCACCGGCCCCGGGACGAGCCAGCTGTCAATCATCGGAATCCGGTCAGGCGCATCGCTGGGCAGCAGGCCCGTTCCCCAGATGCCGAATGTCAGTTCCACACCCCCGGCCACTGCGCTGAGGCCGAGAAACACGAGTACCCCGAAGGTGACCCACACCGACACTGGCCGATGACTCCGCACTGTCGCAGGCGCCCCGGCTGCTATGACACTTCTGCCCACCACGATCTCAGCGTCGAACGGCGGTGGCCTGGCAGGCTAGGGTCTTAAATTAAGCCCCGCCGACACCGAAACGGCGGACGCGGCGTCTCACATTGGGCCCGCGCGGGCGCATGCTGACACCTGCCGCGGGCGTGACCGTCGAGGGTGACGGCTACCAGGGCCTCTCTGCGGGCCGTCGTTCGGCGACGGTCGCCGTATGGATGTTCACCCGCATGCGGCCCTGTCCTGCCTGGCGGGACCTTCGGCTCTGTTCGCACCCTCGCTAGCCTTGGTGATTCGCGGTGATCACCAAGATGGGCCTGTCGTAGGCGTGTAGATAAGCGAAAGTGCCTCTCCTGCAAGGGCAACTTGTGATTGCGACATCTACAGGTTTCTCTGCGAGGGGAGGCACATCCGAGGTGCAGTTTACGGCGTGGTCGCGGGATCTACGGGCGACTGCGGACGGTACGAGTGTGGTGTCGCACGTCGGTGCGGTCCTGCTGCGGATGCTGGCCCCCTCGCAACCGTCGAACGCCTCGGCGAGCAGCGCGCTCGGCGGCCCAAGGTCGGCGACGGCGGCGGATCGCGGGCCCGGCCGCGCGCCCGTGGATGCGCCGACGGCTGGTGGGTCCGGGCTGCCGACCGGGAGCAGGCTGCGGCGTGGCTCGCCGCAGGAAGTGCGGATGGCCGGCTTACGCCGCAGGCGGACTTCGGCAGGCGCGCCCGGACGCCAATGAGCGTGTCCTGATAGGTCACACCGCGGAGTCCAGGCGTTCGCGCTGCTCGGCGGTCAACTCCAGTGACACCCCCGCGACCGCCTCGTCCAGCTGGTCGACCGTGCTGACGCCGACGATCGGCGTGGCGGCCGGGTTCCCTCCGGTCAGCCACGCCAACACCACCCGGTTGCGGTTCGTGCCGGTCTCAGCGGCGATCTCGTCGAGCACCGCGAGGCGGCGGGCGGTGCCGGGGTGGTCGTACTCCGCTGGCAGCGGCTTGTCCGCGCGGGTGTAGCGGCCGCTCAGCAGCGGCGTGTACGCCCACAGCGCCACGTCCGGGTGGTGCTCCAGGTAGTGGAGCACCTCGTCGGTGACCGCACCGGACCGGTGCGCCACGGTGGGCCGGGTCGCGGGGCGCGGTTGCAGGTACGTGTGGTGCTGCTGCACCGCGGTGAAGCCGGCGCTGCCGTGGGCCCGCGCGATCTCCCGTGCCCGCTCGATCTGCCAGACGGGGTAGTTGGAGCAGCCGAGGCGGCCGACCGTACCCGCGGACACCAGCTCGTCGAAGGCGGCGACCGTCTCTTCCAGCGGTGTGGCCGGATCGGGCTTGTGGGCCCAGTACAGCTCGACGTGGTCCGTACCGAGTCGTCGGAGACTGCCCTCGATCCCGCTCTTGACGACCCCGGCCGAGAGGCCCTCGGCCGTCTCCGGGAATCGCCCGGCCACGGTCGGCTCGCAGCCCACCTTGGTGCTGATCTTGACGCGGTCACGGACGCCCGGGCGGTTTGCCAGCCAGCGCCCGAGCAACGCCTCGCTCTGCCCGCCGAAGCCGGTCGGGTCTTCCCAGAACGCGTAGCAGTTGGCGGTGTCGATCCAGACGCCTCCGGCGTCCACGAAGCGGTCCAGGAGCTCGAACGACCGGCGCTCGTCCTGAACCGTGCCAAAAAACATGGCACCAAGAGCCAGGTTTTCAATCATGTCCATCACGGTAGGCGGATTCGGATCGGCGGTACGCTCCAATCTTGTGGCCGTTTCCCAGACCAATCTCGCATGGGCGACGCTGCTGGACGTCGGCCCTCCGGAGCGCGGCCGCGCCGCCTGCACGATCGCCTGGCACACGCGCTGCGCACCGCGATCCGAGACGGCCGGCTGCCGGAAGGCGCCGCCGTGCCACCGAGCCGAGCGCTCGCCGAGGAGCTCGGCTACTCCCGTTGGGTCGTGACGGAGGCGTACGCGCAGCTCATCGCGGAGGGTTACCTCTCCGCCCGGGTGGGTTCCGCCACCCGTGTCTCGTGGGCACCGGACACCGCGCCGCCGCGGCCTCGCGCGCGACGCGCACCGGCGCGGCCTCGCGCGCGACGCGCACCGGCGCGGCCACCGATCCGGTACGACCTCGCGCCCGGCCTGCCCGACCTGCGGGCGTTTCCGCGCCGCCGCTGGGCGGACGCCGTCCGAACGGTCACCGGCTCGGCCGTCCACTATGACCTCGGCCTGCCCGACCCCGCCGGGCACGCGGTGCTGCGTACCACCGTCGCGGAGTACCTGCGGCGCTCGCGCGGCGCGGACGCGCACGCCGCGTCCGTGTCCGTGTCCGTGTGCGCCGGCATCACCGACGGTCTGGTCCGCACGTGCCGGGCGCTGCGCGCCGAGGGGATCGCCGATCTGGCCGTGGAAGACCCGGGCTGGCGGCGGCTGCGGGACGCCGCGACGAGCGCCGGCCTGCGCGTGCACCCGGTGCCCGTGGACCACGACGGCCTCCGCGTCGACGACCTCGCGCGTACGCCGGCCCGGGCCGTCGTCGTCGGCGCAGCACACCAGTTTCCCACGGGCACGGTGCTGTCCCCGGCACGCCGGGCACGTCTGGTGCGCTGGGCCCGCGAGGTGGACGGCTTCGTCATCGAGGACGACTACGACGCCGAGTTCCGCTACGACCACCACCCGGTCGCCGTCATGCAGGGGATGGATCCGGGCCGAGTCTTCCTCCTCGGCTCGGTCAGCAAGACGCTGTCGCCGGCCCTCGGCCTGGGCTGGCTGGTCGCGCCGGCCGCGGTGACCCCGGCGCTCCGGGCGGCGAACCTCGTCGCCGCCGCGCCACCGGTGCTGGACCAACTCGCGCTCGCCACCTTCATCGACCGCGGGTGGTACGACGCCCACCTGCGGGCGGCGCGGCGGCGGTTCCGCTCCCGCCGCGACCTGCTGGTCCGGACGCTCGGCGCCCAGGTGCCGGAGGGCCGGGTCGCCGGCACCGCCGCCGGGCTGCACATCCTGCTACACCTACCGGACGGCGCCGACACCCGCGCGGCGGTCCGGGCCGCGGCCGCCGCCGGGCTGCGCCTGGCGGACCTCGACGACTACCGCGCGCAGCGGTCGGCGGAGCGCGCGCTCGTCCTCGGGTACGGCAACATCAGCGACACGGAGATCCCCCCGGCCGTCGCGCTCCTCCGCGAAGCGTTGCGTTCGGCCGTTCCGCGGTCACGGCCCGACGCCGACAGATGATGAGGCATGCTGATGCCGGGAGGGTTGGCGACACGGGTGATCGGCAGTCGGCACTCGCCCGGCTCGACGTGCTGTCGTCAGCGTGTAGATAAGCGGAAGTGCCTCTCCTGCAAGGGAAACTTGTGATTGCGACATCTGCAGGTTTCGCTGCGAGGGAGGCACCTCCGAGGTGCAGTCTACGGCGTGGGCGAAGGATCTGCGGGTCACCGCGGACGGTACCGGTGTGGTGTCGCATGTCGGTGCGGTGTTGCTGCGGATGCTGGCCGACCGGGCCGGACTGACCCAGGCGATCTCAGGTGCGCTGGCCCGCCGTGGCTGGTGACCGGGCCATGATCGGGGCCGGGTGCTGGTCGATCTGGCGGTGATGATCGCCGACGGTGGCGAGGCGATCTGCGACATCGACGCGCTGCGTCACCAGGGCGAGGCTGCACGGGATCAAGGAAAGAGCCGAGACGCTCCACCGCGGAAAGACCCTGGACGCATAGCCGCTCTCGTCGCGCGATACCCAAACCCGCAAGCCCATTCGGGAACGCGAGCGCCGCTGGCGGGCGGGCCAACGGTGCACGAGCCGAAGCTCCCACGGATCAACGTCGGTGAAGTAGGCGTCGTGAAGCAGGCCAGGCATTGCCCGACCGCAGTGGATGATGCGGTCAGCGGGCTGGCTGGGCCGGTGGGTGACTCAGGCGGCGGCGGGCGGGGTCGTCGCGTCCTGGCCCGGTCCCGCCCTGGGGTCCCGGTTGGTGGCTGGTGGTGAAGTAGGCGGCACGGCGACGCAGGTGACGCCGCCCGACGGGTTGTGGGGTCGCCGCCGTGGGTGTGGGTGCGGCGCCATAGAACAGCCGCTTGCCGACCTCGATGAGGACGAGGTAGCAGGCGACCATGACGGCTAGCGCGGCGAAGAAGCCGGCGGGCAGGGGGTGGAAGCCCAGCACGGTGGCGAGGGGGGTGGCGGGTAGCAGCGCGCCGACGGTGACCACGCCGAGGGTGGCGAGGGTCAGTGGGAGGCTGGGGTGGCTGCGGAAGAACGGGATCCGGCGGGTACGGATGGCAAAGATGACCAGCGTCTGGGTGGCCAGGGATTCCACGAACCAGCCGGTACGGAACTGGGCCGGCCCGGAATGGAAGATCCACAGCATGACGGCGAAGGTGGCGAAGTCGAACACGGAGCTGAACGGCCCGAAGTAGAGCATGAAGCGGCGGATGAACCGGATGTCCCAGTGCGATGGGCGGCGCAACTGGTCTTCGTCGACGTTGTCGGTGGGGATGGCCAGTTGGCTGGTGTCGTAGAGCAGGTTGTTGAGCAGGATCTGGGAAGGCAGCATCGGCAGGAACGTCAGGAACAGGGATGCGCCGGCGGCGCTGAACATGTTGCCGAAGTTGCTGGACGTGCCCATCAGGACGTACTTGATGGTGTTGGCGAAGATCCGCCGGCCTTCGACCACGCCGTCGGCGAGCACGTCGAGGTCTTTTTCCAGCAGGATCACGTCGGCGGCGTCCTTGGCGACGTCGGTGGCCGAGTCGACCGAGATACCCACGTCCGCGGCGTGCATGGCCAGGGCGTCGTTAACGCCGTCGCCGAGGAAGGCCACCGCCCGGCCGGTGAGGCGCTGGATGCGCACGATCCGGGCCTTGTGTTCCGGGCTGACCCGGGCGAACACGGTGGTGGTCGTGATCGCCGCCGCGAGGTGGGTGTCGTCGAGGCCGTCGATGTCCGTGCCGGTCAGCGCCGCGCCGGCGGGTAGGCCGACGTCCTGGCAGACCTTCGCCGCCACCGCCGGGTTGTCCCCCGTGACGATCTTTACGGTGATCCCGAGCCCGGCAAGGCGCGCCAGCGCGGCGGCCGCGTCGGGCTTGGGCGGGTCGAGGAACACCAGCAGGCCGGCCAGCCGCAGGTCGTACTCGTCGGAGGGGGTGAGCTGGGTGAGGTCGGGGGCGGGGCGGGTGGCGACGGCGACGACCCGGTTGCCGGCGGCAAACTCCGCCGCCAGGGCCGCGGCGGCGGTGGCCGGCACATCCCTACACCGGTCCAGTACCGCCTCCGGCGCGCCCTTGGTGACCATCGTCTGGGCGCCGTGCTGGTCACGGACGAGGACGGACACCAGGCGCCGTTCGTGGTCGAAGGGCAGCACCGACAGCCGGGTGTCCCCGGCCAGCACCGCACGCTGCCCGAGCGCGGCGGGCGAGTCCCACAACGCCACATCGAGGGGGTTGCCGCCGACCGCGTGGCCGTCCTCAACGGTGGCCTCGGTACACGTCAGGCCCCACCGCAGCGGCGCATCGGGTGCGGTGTCGTCGGTGGCGACGGCGCGCATGAAGCTGATCCGGCCCTGGGTCAGGGTGCCAGTCTTGTCGGTGAACAGGGTGTCGATGTCGCCGAGGTCCTCGATGCAGACCAGGCGTTTGACCAGCACCTTGCGGCGGGCCATCTGCCGCGATCCGGCGGCCAGGCTCATCGACACCACCGCGGGCAGCAGCTGCGGGGTGATCCCCACCGCGATGGCCAGCGAGAACAACAGCGCGTCGAGGATCGGCCGGTGCAGCACCACGTTGATGACGAAGATCGAGATGGTGAGCGCGGCGGCGACGTAGACCAGCAGCATCGAGAACCGGCGCAGCCCGACCTGGAACTGCGTCTCGATCGGGTGGCCGCCCAGACCCGCGGCGATCCCCCCGAACTGGGTGCGCGGCCCGGTGGCCGTCACCACCCCGCGTCCGCTGCCGGCGTGCACCACGGTGCCCATCAGCGCACAGCCGGACAGCTCCGCCAGCGGCGTACCCGCCGGCACCGCCAAGAGGTTCTTCTCCACCGGCACGGACTCGCCGGTCAGCACCGACTCGTCGCACTCCAGCCCTGAGGCCCGCAGCAGCCGGATGTCAGCCGGCACGATATCCCCCAGCTGCAGGTCCACGACATCGCCGGGGACCAGCGCGGTCACGTCCACCGAGACCGGGTGACCGCCCCGCACGGCCAATGCCCGGTGGTGGATCTGTGAGTGCAGCGCCTCGGCCGCTTTCTCCGCCCGGTACTCGTTGACGAATCCCAGGCCCACCGACAGCGCCACGATCACCCCGATGATCACTGCGTCGCTGCGTTCCCCGACGAAGTACGACGCCACCGCCGCGGCCAGCAACAGCCCCAGCAGCGGCGAACGCACCTGATGCCACAACACCAGCAGCAGCCGGGCCCGGTGCGTAGACACCGCGTTGGGCCCGTACCGGGCCAGCCTCCGCACCGCCTCCCCCGGGTCCAGGCCGTCCCGGCCCACACCGAGGCCACGCAGGACCTGCTCGCCCGGCAGTTCGGCGGCGGCGGACACATCCAGGCCGGACTCGAAGATGTCAGAACCGGCCGGGGCCGTCACCGTCGCTATTTCGCTGCGGTCGTGGAGGTGTCGGAGCTTCCGTTGGGCATGGCGACCGTGGTCAGCTTGGCCAGGTTGGAAGGGTCGGTCGGGGGCGCGGCAGCAGCGGCCTCCCGGGCGAGGAAGGCGCCGAGTTCGCCGATGGTGCTCATCAGGGGGGCGGGGAACACCACGGTGGTGTTCTTGTCCACGCCGATCTCGACGAGGCTCTGCAGGTTGCGTAGCTGCAGGGCGAGGGGGTGGGCCATCATGGTGTCTGAGGCGTCACCGAGTGCGGTGGCGGCCAGGGATTCCCCTTCAGCGTTGATGATCTTAGCCCGCTTCTCCCGTTCGGCTTCGGCTTGGCGGGCCATCGCCCGCTTCATGCTGTCGGGCAGCTGGATGTCCTTGAGTTCGACGAGGGTGACTTCGACGCCCCACTCGGTGGTCGTGACGTCGAGGATCTCCCGGATGTCGACGTTGATCCGGTCGGTTTCGGACAACGTCTCATCCAAGGTGTGTTGACCGACGACCTTACGCAGCGTTGTTTGTGCGATCTGGCTGATCGCAGCGTTCACGTTCTCGATCGCCACGACCGACTTCACCGCGTCGACCACACGGAAGTACGCGACCGCGGACACGTCGACGCTGACGTTGTCCCGCGTGATGATGCCCTGCGACTGGATCGGCATCGTCACGATCCGCAGCGACACCCGGTGAAGGACATCGACGACGGGGATCAACAGCCGAAGGCCCGGCTCCCGGGAGCCGATGACCCGGCCCAGCCGAAACACCACTCCCCGCTCGTACTGCTTGACGACCCGCACGGCGAGCGCCAGCACGATGAGGACGAGAAGGACGACAATGACAAGGACGACGATCAGCGTATTCATCTTCCCGCTCCGCTCAGGGTGAAGATCACGTCGCCGACCGCGACGCGCGACGCACGGGGGCGTACGCCGAGCGGATCTTGTTTGATACCCCCGCCGCCACACCCCCGATGGCCCAATACGGGCATACGTGATGGATCGACACATTGACGGCGATCGAGAGATCCCGGCCCCACCATTACCTAACCGTGGCCCGATCGCCCTGCCCGTGGCAGGGCCTAAGGTCCCCAATCCGAAGACCACGTGCCGGTGGGCGCGATATGCGTCCGCGGCGCGGTTGGTTCCGACGCGGTAACGCACCGAGTCTACGGAGTTGTCGCAGGCCTCAGCGTCCGGCGTCGCGCAGCGCCGGTAGGCTCGCGAACCGCCGACTGGTCGGGGTACCGATCCATATCTGCGGGCGGCCCGGCGACGCGGTGTACGAGTGGCAGTGGCTACCCCTACAGGAACTACTCACCGACAAGCGGCTCGAAGCACTCGTCTGGCTGGGCCTGGTCCTGCGCGGCGACGACCGCGCCACCCAGGAGTCGATCCACCAAGCCCAGCAAGAACGGCTCAGGCAACTGCCAGACGAGACCGCGATCGAACAGTGGATCGTCGACCTGCACCACCAGGCCCGGCGGGCCCAACCGGTCGTTGCAGCACCCGCTTCGTTGATCGTTTCGGGGGTGGTGGGTGATGGCGGATCGGTTGAGCGCCAGCACGCCGGCCCCGCGGTGCCCGCGCATGACCGGAACGGAGACAATCAGCGGCAGTCGTCAGAGGCTGTCCCGGTCATAGACGAAGCCGTCGCTGGTCCCGGGCCGACCGCGACCGCCGAGGTGGTAACCGGTGTGGGGACGCAACGTCGCGGTGGTGGTCGCCGGCCGGTGGGGTCGGTGCTCCTCCCCGCCGTGTGGGGTGTCACCCGCGGGTGTCACACCGTTCGGCGATCGTGCGTCGTACGAGAGAGGATCTTCACCGGCAGCCACGATCACCGAGATTGCGTGCCGCCGGGGCGGACACGGAGTCCGGTATCCGCAGGTACGACAGGCGCCGTTTCCGGCGTCGTGATGCCGCTGGTACAGCTCAGCAGACATTCGATGCGTGAGAGAGCCGCGCAGTCCTGGGATCAGCGCCTGCATTGCCTACTGCCCTTCGTGGTCGCCACGTGCCGTCTGGCCGGCGTAGGCGAGGGTCAATACGGTGCCCGTCGGGGAAGGGGTGTGTGACGGTCGAGCCGGCGGGCGAGCAGGTGCGCTCTTGCGCGCCGCGCGACCGGCGCGGCGCGGTCGTTGTTCCAGGACGGTTGTGGCCCCGGTTGCCTGCGGGTCGTTCGTGTCAACCCACTGCGGTGCCCGCGCTGCCAGCAGACGCGGGAAGGTTTACAACTCGGGTCGTCCACGACGGCTCGGCTGGAACCCGGCGTGATACGCCTCGAACCCGTCGAGCCGTGAATGGGACGGCCCTGTGGCTGCGCGGACACGTCGTCCCCGCGAACGGCCCGCCCACAGCTTCGGAGCGGACCGTCCTGCCGACAATTCTCCGACCACGCAACGCATGTGAGCCATGTGCGAGCAGACGAAGCCGGACCGCCGGCGGTTGTGCGCGCGCACTAGACCGTGCGCCCAGCGCGCTGCTTCAACAGATCCTCAACGACCGGCAGCCATGTCGACCGCTCCGGTTCGTCGAGATCACGGCGTGCCGCAGACCGTCGTCGGGTTCACGCTGGTCGCCCTCGGCACGTCGCTGCCCGAACTGGTCACCGCCGTACAGGCCCAACGCCGCCGCAACGCCGACCTGCTGGTCGGGAACCTGCTGGGCAGCAACCTGTTCAACAGCCTCACCGGCGGCGCCATCGTCGGCCTGGCCGACCACAGCCCTGCCCACATCGGCTACTCCGTCCTCGCCGCCATGGTCGCGGTCATCCTCCTGACCTGGCTCGTCCTCTACCGCCGCTACCGGGTCAGCCGGATCGAGGCAGCCCTGCTGCTGGTCGCCTACCTGCTCACCCTTCCACTGATCAGCTGAACCCACGGACAAGCCGGCAGCCAACCAGCGGAAAGGGCATGAAGCGTCATCAACGACGCAAGCCGCCGCCCGGCAGAGCCCAGCACGTCAACACGGCTGAACCCGACTTACGAGCCCGACACGCAACCCTCTGCCGGGTACCGCCTCGTAGGCGCCGAGGATCGCCGGCATCCGTGACCAGGACGCCAACTGGCCTGCGGCCATCGCGTATACAAGCCGCCGAGAATCGTCCGCGACCACACGAGACCCGACGCTAGGCGGGACGGTCCGGGCGCTGACTGTGACCGCGGTTACGTAACCGACGACGAGCCCGGGCGGCCGTCGGCCGGCAGCGCCGCGACCGAGGCCAGGCCGACGGCGGCCAGGATGATCGTCTGTATGGCCAGGCCGTCGAACGCCGCCCACTGCGCGAACACCCCGCCCAGCACGTTGCCCGCCAGGTACCCGAGACCGAGCACCACCGAGTAGACGCCCATCACCAGGCCCCGGTCGGCGGCGAAGTCGGCGGAGGTGTCGGCCAGATAGGTCAGCGCGGCCGGGGCGAACCCCGCCTCCAGGAACATCCCCGCCACCACCAGCGGGCCGAGCACCAGCAGCGGGCCGCCGTGGTTGAGCCCGATCAGCGCGGCCGAGGCCAGTACCACGCCGGCGACGGCGGCGGCCAGCACCGGGCGGGTCGATAGCCGGCCGACCAGGAACGCCCACGCCACCGTGCACGCGGCGAACACCAGCACGTACCCGCCGAGCAGCACCGACAGCCGCGGCTCGTGGTGATAGAACGCGCCCACGAACCGCTGCCCCGCCACCCGCCGGTCACCGGCCAGCACGAAGCTGATCTGCGAGGTGACCCAGGTGCCCAGAATGGCGTTGGCGGCGATCCACGCCGGCAGGAACCGCGCCAGCCGCCGTTCGGTGAACACCACCCGCCAGCGCCGGGCGGCCAACACCACCGGCCGGCCGCCCGCCCGGCGCGCCGCCGTGCCGCCTCGGACAAAGACCGCCACCAGGGCCGCGGCACCCAGATACACCGCCGCGATCGCGGGAAACGCCCACAGGCCCGCCGCGGCCCACAACACCGGACCCGCCGCCGCGCCCAAAGCGATACCCCCGGAGGAGGACAGCTCGTAGAAGCTCATCAGCCGGCCCCTCCGTCGCCGGTCCCCCTCGGTGCCGTCGGCCAGCAGCCCCAGCGTCGCCGGAACGGCCATCGCGCTACCCGACCCCTCCACCAACCGCGACACCCCCACCACCAGCGCCACCAGGCCCAGCGGCGGCACAGCGGCGAGCAACGAGGCCCCCGGCAACAGCACCACGCCCGCCGCGGCCACCACCGGCGCCACCACCACGAACACGCGCCGGCCGTACCGGTCGCTGCCCGCCCCGGCCAGCGGCGCCACCACCAACTCCGTCACAAACCCCAGCCCGGCAAGCAGCCCCACCAGCAGCGACGTCACCGGCACCCCACGCGCCCGCAGCGCGGCGAAGTAGCTACCCACCACCAGCCCACCCGCAGCCGACCCGACCCGCAGCAGCAACTGGGCCACCACCACCGCGCCCAGCCCCCGCACCGGTGCCCCGGACACCGGATGGGCGGGAGTCGGCGAGGTGACCATGGCTGGCCCAGTCAACCACGACCAGACGGCCGCCCGCGCCGCGCCGCGGGATCGCCCTGGCCGTGGTCGGCTCGAACGCCCGACGACGTCGTTGGCTCACCGACCGGCGGCGGTGAACCGCCGCCGACGGGGCCACCAACCTTCTGATCACGCTTGGTGGGCGAGCCGGCCGATGAGTCTGGTGTGGTGGTGCCACAGCCGCCCGGCCACACTGGACAGCCACCGCCGCGCGATGGCGGGCCGGGCGGCGAGCAGCTGGTGGAAACCGGCCGCCGGCAGCGCGATCACGTCCGTGCGGCCGAGTGCGCGGCGCTGGCCGGCGACACCGACTCCGAACGGATCTTCGCCTACCTGAGCGCGGCGATCCGGGGCACCGACGATGTCACCGCTGGGCTGGTCGCCCGCCGTCACTCGGATCTGCCCGTGTACGCGCTGAACCTGCTACCGGCCGGCCCCGGCTGGTTGGAGCCGCTGCGCTTCCCCAACCAGCTGCGCACTCACCGACCGGTTTCAGCCCCGCAGCGCGCGGCGCTGCGCCGGCTACCGCGGCCCGCACCCGCGCTCCGGAGAGGTCGCCCGCGCCTGGTCGCCGGCGGCGACCGACGACACGCACACGTTATTTACGCACCGTCCGCCGCCGCCGGGGTGACAGTCTTCACGGCGGCTGCCTACGCGTACCGTGTCCGCGCTCACAAACGCGGCGGGTAGACCCCGCAATCCTGGACAGAAGACGAGAGCGACGAGTCGGAGGAGGCTGATGATGCCCCGCGTCCCGGTACACGATCTGGACAACGCGCCGAAGGAGAGCCCGCGCCGCCCACCGCGACGGCTCCGACACCGTGGTCGAGCTCGACGACGGCAGCGTGGTGCGCGCCGATGTGATCGTGCTCGGCGCCGGCCGAGCGCCACGCACCGCCGACCTGGGCCTATCTGACGTCGGCGTCACGCCGAACCCGCGCGGCGGGGTGAAGGTCGACGAGCACTGCCGGGCAGCCGATGGGCTGTGGGCGCTCGGCGACGTCACCGGCGTCGCGCTGTTCACCCACGTCGCGATGTACCAGGCCCGCGTGGTCGCCGACACCATCCTCGGCAAGCCCCGCCGCGCCGACCACACCGCCATCCCCCGGATCGTGTTCGCCCAGCCCGAGATCGCCGCCGTCGGCCTCATCACCGCACAGGCCCACGAACGTGGCATCACCGCCACCGGCACCGAACTGGACCTGGCCGAGACGATCGCCCGGCCCTGGACGTACCAGACCCCTCGAACCCCTAACCGTCTGATCCGTTATTCCTGCCAGGGCTTTCGTTGCGCAGTCCCGGATCAGCCCGTGAGCGCGGTGCCGCGGACGTACACCGCGCGGATGGCGTGCAGCGCGGCCGGATCCGAGAGCGGGTCACCGTCGATTGCGAGGATGTCGGCGTCGTATCCCGGACGCAGGTGTCCCTTCCGATGTCCAAGCCCGAGTGCGGTCGCCGCCCGTGCGGTGCAGGCGTGCAGTGCCTGCGCGGCGGTCATCCCGAGCTGCTGGAACTGGGGAATGGCCCAGCGGATCGCGTCCGGTGGCTTGATCGGTGCGATGCCGGCGTCGGTACCGGCGATCATGTTGACACCGGCGGCGAACATCCGCCGGCCGTTGGCGACCAGGGCCGGCATCCGGGCGACCAAGCCGGGCGGCCGAGCCGCGCCCGGTACCGGTGCGAGGCCCAGCGTCATGCCGACGGTGACGGCCTGGCGGACGAGCGCGGTCAACACCTCGTCGGGGATCGGGTCGACGCCGTCGGCCGTCATGAACGAGAGGTGTTCAAAGGATTCCATGCCAGCCGCGAGTCCGTCCACGATTGCCTGTGTGGCGTGGGCTTGCGCGGTGATGGGCAGGTTGTGCCGGTGTGCCTCGTCGACCGCCGCCCGCAGCTCGGCCGGACCGTACTGGGGAAGCTCG
>Ga0137365_10002866_pt1 | contig 13694 bp, 14 predicted proteins | sample SagtaG_9_FD_104799 | JGI IMG/M metagenome (GOLD analysis project Ga0137365, IMG submission 104799) | Vadose zone soil microbial communities from Sagehorn Ranch, Mendocino, California, USA - Sage1_L_40_16 metaG | ecosystem: Environmental > Terrestrial > Soil > Vadose zone | place: USA...
CCGCACCGGTAAGTGGTTCGGCGTCGACAACTGGGACGTCGTGCCGGACATCCTCACCGTCGCGAAGGGCATCAACTCCGGCTACGTCCCGCTCGGCGCGATGATCGTCCGGAAGCCGATCGCCGACTGGGTGCGGGACAAATACTTCGCCGGCGGGCTCACCTACTCTGGGCATCCACTGGCCTGCGCTTCGGCTGTTGCGTCGATCGAGGCTTTCAAGGAGGAGGGCATCGTCGAGAACGCGGCCGAGATGGGCGGGGTCTTCGCCGAGAAGCTGCACGAACTCGAGAGCGAGCACCCCTCGATCGGAGACGTCCGCGGACTCGGCTGTTTCTGGGGAATCGAGCTCGTCAAGAATCGCGAGACGCGCGAGCCGCTGGTGCCGTTCAACGCAACGGGCGAGGCGTTCGCACCGGTGGCGCGCGTCGCGAAAGCCGCCCTCGAGCGCGGCCTCTACCTGATGACGCACTGGAACGTGATCATCGTCGCCCCACCGCTCACGATCACGCGCGATGAGATCGACGAGGGCATCGGGGTCCTCGATGAAGCGCTCTCGATCGCGGACGAGTACGCAGCCTGACGGCTAGCGACGTCGACCTTATCGTCCTCGCCTACGTCGCCGGACAGGACGTCCCCATCGAGGACGACGAACGGAACGCCGCGCTGCGACGCGCGCTGTTCGTCTTCGCCGCCGGCGGAGCACTCAACCGCGACCCGGCACTCGACGATCCGGCGGTGATCGAGCTGGCCGGCGACCTCGACTCGGCGGAACGCCGCGAGGCGCTGAGCCGCGCAATCGAGCGTCTTGATGCGGATGCGGAGGCGCTCGAGCGGTTACGCGATCCCGACATAGCCTGGCGGGCCTATGCCTGCGCTCTGCTCGCCGATGCGCTCGGCGAAGACGAAGAGGAAGCTTGACTGCGTGGGAGTAGCGTCCTTCAATAAGCAAATGGCGGAAGAAAAGCGTTCAGCTGGCGACCGGCGCTCCGGGAAAGACCGGCGCTCAGGAAAAGACCGTCGCGAGCGCGACGCCGGACCGCCGCCGGACGGCGACCGGCGGGAAGGCGATAGCCGCCGGTCAGATCAGGAGCGGCGTTCCGGTAAGGATCGGCGCACCGGGAGCTAGTGCCCCTACAGGGGCACTAGCGCCATTCGGCGAGCGCGGCGGCGACCTCGTCCATCGAGTTGCACACTTTTCCCGCCGCCTCGATGCAGCCAAGCACGAACAGATTCAGACCGTGGCCTTCGTGGCCGACCGTGCTGCGGAGATCGGTGAGCAAACCGACGACCCCCTTCTTCGTCGAGTCGGCCTGCATGAGCGCGTAGAAGATGCCGACCTCACAGGCCGTGCCGTCGTCGACCATTGGTCCATCGAGCACGGCGACTACGGCGTCCGCATCGGATAGACCCTGCCAATCCTTCGCGAAGATGGTCGCCGCCGACGTGTCGCCCGCTGCGAGCGCATTCTCGTGCGGGACGAACACCTCGATGCCGTCGGCACGGAGCCGCCCCGCGCACTCGTCGATGAAGGACCGCTCGTACGGGGTGAAGAGCGGTCCAGCAAGGTAGACCCGCACCGGGCAACCCTAACCTGAAGACGAAGGCGGCGGCCGGAAGGCCGCCGCGCGAATCGGTAAGAGTCCTACCTAACGCCCGACGAAACCGAGCAGGGCGAGGACCAGCACGACGATCAGGATGATCCACAGAATGCTCACGTAGCCTCCTTGATAGCTGCACCTCTTCAACGAGGAAAGGGACGCTTCGGTTACGGGAGATATCTAGCTTGAGTCCTCGGTGGACACAATCTCGGCAACCGCCATCGGATCCGCGCGTCTCACGCCGCAAATCCTGAAGACGACAGTGTTGTCCGCGAACGACCCGACACCGAGGAGGGTTCGGCGTGAGGGCAGATTCTCTTCTGTCTCGACGGTAATCGCGCCGGCAGTGCGCACTCTGCAGGCGCAAATTGTCGACTTCGCGATCCGGCCGACGCCCTATCTCTTGGAAGAGAATCCCGATTCTCGTCGAAAACACGTACCTCGCGCCGGTGACCGTGAAGGTGGCGGAAGATGCGCCGCGATGGATGATCACGGTGCCTCGCACGGCCGGGGCCTGCTCCAGCACGTTTTCGACGGGAGCATCCGGAAACATCAGTGCGCCAGCGCCGCTCAACACAAGAACAGGTTTGGTTGCCTTGGCTTTGAAGGAGAAGTGCACCGTCGTCGACGTCGATTCGGTCACACCGGCGACTGCGCCGGTCAGAGCGAAGCCGAGTAGCGCGAGCACGACCAAAGCGGCAGCTAGACCGGTCCTTCTCCTCACTCGCGGGAGCGTTGCAGGCGGATCTGTCTCCTGCAACATGTCCGCGTGCCCCGCGTCGCTACTCCGGCCGAGAGAGGCTCGCGAGCACCGCGAGCACGAGCACCGCAACCGCGGCGCTGAAGGCGATTCCGGCCGTGCGGAGGCTGAACACGTGGGCGGCGACGCCGACACCGATCACCGGCAGCGAGAGACCGACGTACATGACGACGAAGAAGCTCGAGGCGGTCTCGCCCCGGTGCTCGACCGGCGCGCGCTGGTTGATCGCCGCGAGCCCGGCGCCGATCACGAGGCCCTGGCCGAGGCCGACAACCGACGCGGCGGCGATCAGCGCCGCGAGTGACTCGATCCCGAGCGCCAACGCGAGCAGGCCGACCCCTCCGACGAGGAGCACGCAGCCGGAGACCAGGGCCCGACGGTCCGAGAGGCGTGAAACGACCAACTGACCGACGATCGATGCGCTGAAAAGGATGAAGACGATCGCCCCGGCAAGGGAATGACTCGTCCGGCCGAGGATCTGGCCGAGGAAGACCGGCGCGACGGAACTGAAGACCCCCGCGACCGCGAAGCTGCCGAAGCCCGCTGCGGCACCACGGATGAAGACCCCTCGCACCTCTGCCGGCACCTTCAAGCGCTGCAGCCGAAGCCGAAACGCGGTTCGCTGCACGGTCTCCGGCGTCATCAGCAGGCCGAGGAAGGCCGGCGCGAGCAATCCGAGGTCGACGATGAAGGACAAGCGGAGCGGTGACCTGCAGTAGTCGGCCAGCAGGCCGGCGAGCAAGGTGCCGAGCCCGAGGCCCCCGAGGTTCACGATCACTGCGACGAAGCTCGCCAACCGCCGGCGCCCTCCCGGCGCGAGGTCGACGAGCATGGCGGTGGCCGTCCCGGTGAACACGCCGGCAGAGAAGCCGGACGCGATTCTGCCCGCGAAGATCGGCACCAGCGACCCGGCGAACACGAACAGGAACGCGCTCGCAGCCGAGAACGCGAGCCCGATCAGCAACACCGGCTTCCGGCCGATCTCGTCCGACAGGTTCCCGAAGAGGAGCAGGCCCGCGATCACTCCGAAGGCGTAGACGGCGAAGATCACCGTCACCATCAACTCGCCGAACGAGTAGCGCTGCTCGAAGAGCGGGTACAACGGCGTCGGCAGCGTCGTTCCGATCATCGTGGCGAGGAACGCGTAGGCGATGAGCACGAAACCGACGTTGCGGCTGACGACCTTGCGCACGACGGGTAGCAAAGCGGATGGCGCGGCAGGCCGTTGCGTCAGGCCGCGACGCCTTGCGCGAAGACGTGGTTCGGCTCCTATCATCTCGACGATGGTTCCCGAGGCGGAGCTACGGGACGCCGGCGCCGGACTCGTCCCCGCGAGCACCGGTTGGTTCGTGATGAACGCGCGCGACGCCCGCTGGTTCCACCGTCCCGGCCGCGGCGACAGCCTGCCGTTGACAGGATGCGATGAGTTCGAGGCGGAAACGTACTTCCCGATGCTCGGCATGTCGATTCAGGTGCTTCCCCCGGGTGAGCCGAACGGGACGTACCACTGGGAGACGGAGCAGGAGGACTTCCTCGTGCTCGCAGGAGAGGCGCTCCTGGTAGTCGAGGGGCAGGAGCGGCCCCTCGAGCAGTGGGACTTCGTGCACTGTCCGCCGGAGACGCGGCACGTGTTCGTCGGCGCCGGCGACGGGCCGTGCGTGATCCTCGCAGCGTCATCGCGGCAGTTCCAGAAGGACGGGCCGTGGGGCTTCTACTGCGCCGACGAGACCGCGCGCCGCTACAACGCGAGCTCGCCCGAGGACACGCAGGACGGCGAAGTCGCGTACGGGCGGTTCCCAGCATCGCAGCCGATGCGCTACCGCGACGGTCTCTTGCGGGATTGGGTGCGAAGCGCGGGATCTGAGAGCGGATGATGGGACTCGAACCCACGACCTTCTGCATGGCAAGCAGACGCTCTAGCCAACTGAGCTACATCCGCGAACGACGGCCAGTATAGCCTCAGCTTTCGGCGTCTAGCGCCTCGTTGACGAGGCTGTCCGCAAGCTCGTTATGCGCGCGGCGGACGGCCGTGTACCGAACTCGGCCGAAGCGGCGCTCGAGATCGTTTGCCTCTTCCCACAACTCCTTGAGCGCCTCGTTCTTCACCCGATACTCGCCCTGCATCTGCTTGACCAGCAGCTCGGAGTCGGACACGACTTCCAGCTCGCGCACGCCTAGCTCCGCTGCCTTCTCCATGCCAGCGACGAGGCCGCTGTATTCCGCGACGTTGTTCGTCGCACGTCCGATCGCCTCGCCGTGCGCGGCCAGCACGTGTCCGTCCTCTGCTTCGATGACATATCCGTACGCGGCGGGACCGGGATTTCCACGGCTGCCGCCGTCCGTGAACAGCTTCGCCTTCACAGCAATGCGTACACGTCGAACGCCGGCTCCTCGTACGGATGCGCTCGACGCAGCGCTGCGATCACGTCTTCCTGCTTCTCCTCCGGAAAGACCGTCTCGAGTCGCAACTCCGCGACGCGCTGCTCGCGCCCGGCCTCCCCGAGAGACGGGTTCGTTCCCTCGCCGCCGAGGAAGGTCCCCGTTCCCTGCGTGTACCACGAGCAGTGCTCGTACTCGCCGATGCGTCCGGCGCCCGCCTCGAAGAGGGCAGTGCGCACCACGTCGAGAGCCTCGCGCGGCACGAAGACGACGAGCTTGCGGTTCAGGTCTCGGTGTCGATCTGCGCCTTCTGCAGCTTGCCGCTGTAGTCGACGTAGATGGACTTCCATTCCGTGAAGACGTCGAGGGCGGCTTGGCCCGCCTCGCGATGGCCGTTGCCCGTGTCCTTCGTGCCACCGAACGGGAGATGAACCTCGGCCCCGATCGTTCCTGCGTTGATGTATGTGATTCCCGCCTGCAGGTCGCGCATCGCGCGGAACGCCTTGTTGACGTCGTTCGTGAAGATGGACGAGGAGAGCCCGTACTTGATCCCGTTCGACACGCGAATCGCCTCGTCGAAGTCCTTTACGCGGATCAGTGCCGTCGTAGGCCCGAAGATCTCCTCCTGCGCAATCCGCATCTGTGGATCGACGTCGCCGAAGATCGTCGGGCGATAGAAGTTGCCCTTCTCGAAGCCGTTCCCCGTCGCGACCTCGCCGCCGGTGAGGAGCTTCGCGCCCTCGTTCTTGCCGATCTCCGTGTAGGAGTGGATCTTCTCGAGCGATTTCTTGTTGATCACCGGGCCGATGTCGGTGTCGTCCTCCCAACCCGCGCCGAGCCGCAGGTTCTCCGCCGCCGCTACCAGCCGCGACTGCAGCTGCTCGTAGACCCCGTCCTGCACGATCACGCGCGACGCCGCAGTGCAGCGCTGGCCCGATGTTCCAAACGCTGACCAGATGATCCCGTCCGCTGCGAGCTCCAGATCGGCGTCGTCGAGGACGATGATCGCGTTCTTGCCCCCGAGCTCGAGGTGAACGTGCTTCAGATTCTCGGCGGCGTTGCGCAACACCTCGACGCCGGTCTCGCGGGAGCCCGTCAGTGTGATCACGGGCACGTCCGGATGGCGCACGAGGCGGTCGCCCACCGCGCCGCCCCCGCCGTGCACGATGTTGATCACGCCGTCCGGCAAGCCGGCTTCGACCAGCAACTCGACGAAACGCTCGCCGAGCAACGGCGTGTCTGTGGCCGGCTTGAAGACGACTGTGTTCCCGGAGATCAGCGCCGGCGCGATCTTCCAGGAAGGGATGGCGATCGGGAAATTCCACGGCGTGATCACGCCGACCACACCGATCGGCATCCGGACGCTCATGTTGAACTTGTCGCGCAGCTCAGACGGCGTCGTCTGGCCGAAGAGGCGCCGGCCTTCGCCGGCCATGTAGAGGCTCATGTCGATCGCCTCCTGGACGTCGCCCCCGGCCTCCGCTCTCACCTTGCCCATCTCGTGGGACATCAGGTCCGTGAGCTCGTCCTTCTCCTCGATCATGAGATTCGCGAAGCGGTAGAGAATCTCGCCGCGCTTCGGCGCGGGCACGAGGCGCCAATCGTCGAACGCCGCCTTGGCCGCCGCGACGGCGCGGTCGACGTCCTCGGCGGAGGAACGCGGGAACGTGCCGATCGCGTCCCCCGTCGCCGGGTTGACGCTCTCGAACGTCTCGCCGGAGGCCGAGTCGGACCACTCACCCCCGATGTAGTTCAGGAAGGTCTTCGTCCCCGTCAGTGCCACGAGGCGAGTCTACTCAGGTGGAGCGTCCGTCTCGGAGAAGGTGCCGGGGATTCGCGCCCTGCGCCGGTCCCTGATCTCGCGCTGCTCTTTCGCCGCATCGGTGGGCTTCTTGCCGGCTCGGCGGTCCGGGCCCTTGCGCCGGTCGATGATCACGGTGACATTCGGGTTGTCCTTGTAGTAGTCGACCATCTTGTCGAACAGCTCGTCGGCGAGCTCGGGCGGGATCACGCAATAGATCACGCTCTGATTGTAAGAGCGATGCTGGTCGGCGCCAGAGGGGGCGCGTTAAAGAGGCGAGATCTCGGGAACGAGCCGGCCGTCCTGCTCGATGCGGGCGTTCCAGTGCTGGTAGCCGGCGTCGAGCTCGGCCAGCTCGTGGCCACGCTCGGCCAGGCGAACCGGCTGCGCCGACTCGGGACTGACGCGGTACTGGTACCACGAGATGTCCCAGGCGACCGTCACGATCAACTCGCCGCCGACCCCGGAGAGGGGCACGATGCTGGCGCGCGGCTCGCCGAGGCTCTTTGCGATGCCGCCGACCGTCCGGCGGTAGTCGCTCGAGTTGAAAGTGTCCGCGGCCTCGACCATCTGCTGCTCTGGGACCGACAGCCGGCGGAGGATCGGCTCCGCCACGACGGGATCGTCTGGCGGCTGGCGCCGCGGATCGAACAGGGACGCGATCCCACGGCGACGCGGGCGCCGCTGATTCGGAACGGTCGGAGAGGTCGGGCTGCCTTCCTTGATCCAACCGTAGTCCACCGCGGCTTCCTGGCAGAGGGCGCAGACATCGACGAACTCCTCGCCGTCCGGCGAGAAGCGAATGGCTCGTTCGCCGGTCAGTAGCGACCGCTCGCAGACGGCGCAGATCCGCTTCGCAGGGTGTCGGGCCAACTGGCGCACGCCGTGGACCCTAGCCCAGGTGTCGCGGGCGGCAACTGCTAATGTCGCCCTTACATGTGTCTTTTACATGTAGGTAGACCTTGAGGCCCCGCGGCGGCCGCGGAGCCCGGTGCCGGCGCATGGTTCGTCCCGGCCACTGGGGCGTCCGCGCCCGCGTCGAGCGTTTCAGCGAGCCCGCCCTACTTCTCCTTTTGCGCGAGCGGCCGACGCACGGGTACGAGCTGCTCGAGGCGCTGCCCGAGCTGACGGGCGAGGCGCGCGTCGACATGGGAAACCTCTACCGCGTTTTGAGGGCGCTCGAGGAAGACGCCCTCGTCACATCGCGCTGGGAGTCCGGCGAGCCGGGTCCGGCCAAGCGCATTTACGAGCTGACGGTCGAAGGCGGGCGCCTGCTCGACGAGTGGGCTGCCGCGCTCCGGGGCTCGCGCGAACGCATCGACACCTTCATCGATCGCTACGAAGGGAGGTGAACCATGCACCACGCACGCAGACGACATCACCGCGGCCTCGGCCGCCGGTGGTACGACCGGGAGAACGTCCTCGAGCGGCTCGAGAACTACCAGCGTGACCTCGAGCAGGAGCTCGCAGACGTCTCCGACCTGATCACGCGGCTCAGAGCTGGCGAGGCGACCGGCCAGCCGCAGACCCAGAGCGTGTAACTCGACGAGCCGAGAGGCGGAGGCCAAGGTGTTTTCGCCTCCTCGCGCCCCCCTCTAGCCGTGCGCATGCTGGAGAGCTACCTTCGGGGCCGTGGGCGGGCCCCTACTCGGGTTCCTTGCGCTCGCGCTCCTTGCTGCGACGGGCTCGCTCGTCGCGGCGACGCTCCGGCTCCAGCGTCCCGCAGAGACGGTCCTGGCTGTTTACATCGTGGCTTCCGCGGAAGTCGTTGGGCTCTTCTTGTTCCTGTCCGCCTTCGACGCTGTGACTCGCGGCTCGTTGATCGCGGGTCTGGTGGCTCTGTTGGCGGCCGCACTCGGCGTCTGGGTCCTGGCCGGAACCGAACATCTGCCCTCACTCCCACGCCGCCCGTTCGCAGACCTCGGCGAACGCGGACCGCTCCTCGTGCTTGCGGTTGCGGTCGGCCTGGGGCTTGCCTACCTCATCGCACTCATCGCCGCCACGCCGCCGAACGGATGGGACCCGGCCAACTACCACCTTGCTCGAGCCGGCTTCTGGCTTCAGTCCGGCGGCGTCGGCTACATCCCGAATGCATACGACCAACGACTCAACTTCAACCCGCCGAACGGAGAGATCGGCTTCGCGTTCGTTCTCGGCATCACGCACGAGGAGAACCTGGTCGGTTTCGTCCAGTTCTTCGCGGCACTCGCTTCGGCCACCGGGGTCTTCGCCTTCGCGCGAAAGATCGGGCTGCGACGCGGGGAAGCTGCCTTCGGAGCACTGGCGTTCCTCTCGCTGCCGCTGATCGCCCTCCAGTCGTCCGGTGCGAAGAACGACCTCGTCGTAGCGTCCTATCTGGTTGGCGCAGCGCTCTTCTTGCTCGGTGACTCGCGGCGTAGCATCGCACTCGGCTCGCTTGCAACTGCTCTTGCGATCGGCACGAAGTTCACCGCGGCCTATGGTCTCGCAGCCCTTCTCGCACTCGTGCTGGTTGCGCCCCTTGCGCGACGAACGCTGCGCCTCGTCGGCTTGGCGGTGGGTGGCGTAGTCGGCTCGTACTGGTACGTCGTCAATGCTCACGAGACCGGGCACTTCCTCGGCGACCAGTCGAACGTGCCTGGACTGACCGCGCCTCTCCATCCACCTGAGAATCTTCTGACGGCATTCGGGACCCTTGTCGACGCCGTTGATCTCTCCGGGTCGCGCGGCAGAGACATTCTCCTGTATCCGCTGGCGGCGCTAACGCTCACGATTGGCCTCGCGGTCTTCTCCCGAAACGACCACAAGAAGGTCGGCCTCCTGCTGACCGCCGCGTTCGTCGCAACCCCACTCCTGCTCCTCGTGGTCAGCAAGCACCTCGGACATCCCGGACTATTGCGCCTCTACAACGCCCTCGGCCGGCCCAAGGCCTACATGGCCGAAGCAGACGCGACAGCCACGTCTCCCACAACGGCGAGCGACACCGTTTCGTGGTACGGCCCGGTCGGGCTGCTGCTGCCGATCGTGACCGGCATCGCGTCCGTGAGGCTCGCTCGCCGCGGCTCGGTCCAACATCTGGCCTTCGCAGCGGCACTTACACCAATTGGGTGGTTCGCCCTCGTGGCGCTGACGCTCACGTACAACCCCTGGCTCGGCCGCTTCTTCGTGTTTCCGATCGCGCTCTCGGCAGCTCTGTGGGGGCTGGCACTGCGGTCGAGTTGGACTGCGTGGGCGACGGCTGCGCTCGCCGGAGTCACGTTGGCTCTGTCACTCATTCATTACGCAGAGAAACCGTCTGGTCTACGCCTCCTCGACCGCAGCGCGACCTCGGACTCCGTATGGACGATGGAGCGATGGCAGATCCAGTCACAGCACGACCCGGCGATCGGGCCGGTCTTCCGGTTTCTCGACCACGACGTCCCTCGCGAGAGCTCCATCGCGCTCGCGCTCAGCGCCAACGACTTCGGATACCCGGCGTTCGGCCCCCACCTCGATCGACGGGTGAGGCTCGTTCCATTCGGGTCGAGCGCCCGCGAGGTCCACGCAGCCTGGCTCGTGGCGAGCAATGAGCGTGCTCCCGAGATCGATGCTTCCTGCTGGCGTGAGGCTCTACGCTCCCAAGAAGCCACCGTCTTCCGTCACACGGACGGCTGCGGCCGCTAGACCTTTGCCTCTTCCTTCTCTTTCTTGGTCTCTTCGATGATCTTCTGCGCGATGTGCGTCGGGACTTCCTCGTAGCGCAGAAAGTGCATGTGGTAATCCCCGCGCCCACCGGTCATCGACGTGAGCGCCTGCGCGTACGTGAGGATCTCCGCCATCGGGACCTCGGCCTTGATGTTCGTCATGCCGCCCTGCGGCTCCATGCCCTGCAGGCGACCGCGTCGTGAGTTGAGATCGCCGTTCACCGCGCCCACCGCCTCGTCCGGGGTGGTCACCTCGAGCTCCATGATCGGCTCGAGCAGCACAGGGTCGGCCTTCTCGTACGCGGACTTGAAGGCCATCGAGCCGGCGATCTTGAATGCCATCTCCGAGGAGTCGACGCTGTGGTACGAGCCGTCGACGAGCAGGACGCGTAGCCCCTGAACAGGCGCACCGGCGAGCTCGCCGTGCACCATCGCCTCCTGAATCCCCTTGTCGACTGCGGGGCGGAAGCTCTGCGGGATGACGCCGCCGACGATCTTGTCCACGAACTCGTAGCCCTGGTGGCCGTCGAGCGGCTCGAGCTGGATCACGCAATCGCCGAACTGGCCGCGTCCGCCGGTCTGCTTCTTGTAGCGGCCCTGGGCGCGAGACTCCTTGCGGATCGTCTCCAGGTAGGGAACGCGCGGCTGGTGCAGCTCGACCTCGACATTGAACCTGCTCTTCAGCCGGTCGACTGCGACTTCGACGTGCATCTGCGATAGACCGTTCAGCAGCTGCTCACCGGTCTGCGGATCGCGCCGCATCTGGATCGTCGGATCTTCTTCGCTCAGACGCCGGAGCCCTGCCGCCATCTTCTCTTCGTCCCCCTTCGACTTCGGCGTGACGGCGAAGCTCATGACCGGCTCGGGGAAACCGATCTGCGGGGTCTCGATCTCACGCTCTGCGTCGAGCAGCACATCGCCGGTCTGCGTCTCCTTCAGCTTGGCGACCGCACCGATGTCGCCCTCGCCGAATTCGGTCACCTGCACGTGCTCCTTGCCTTCCAGCTGCATCAGCTGGCCGAGGCGCTCCTTCGAGTGCGCTCGTGAGTTCACGATCGTCGAGTCGCCCTTGAGCGTCCCGTTGAGCACACGGAAGACGTTGATCCGGCCCGCGAACGGATCCGCGATCGTCTTGAAGACGAACGCCGCCGTACCGGCACCGTCGACCCTGATCGGCGCACCCTTCTTCGCCGGGGAGGGGACGCCTTCGACGAGCAGGTCGAGCACAGCCGTCGTGCCGAGATTCTTCGACGCGACACCACAGGCGACCGGGAAGACCTCGCCACGCGTCACGGCTTCCTTGAGCGCCTTCGCAACCTCTTCCGGTGAGAGCTCCTGTCCCTCGAGATAGCGCTCCATCAGGCCTTCGTCGGTCTCGACCACGGCGTCGAGGAGCTTCTCCCTGTACTGCTCGACCTCGGCCTGCACTTCCGCGGGGATGTCGACCGAGCCGCTTTCGCGCTGACCTTCGGGATCCAGGTAGGCCTGCATGTGCAGCAGATCGACGATTCCCTTGAGCTCGTGCTCCGCGCCGATCGGAATGTGCACCGCGACGCATTTGTCGGACAGCTGCGAACGGAGAGCCTCGAGCACGCGGTAGAAATCGGCGCGCTCGCGGTCGAGCATGTTCAGAAGAATGACCCGCGAGAGACCGGCCGCTTCAGCGCGTTGCCAGTGCCGCATGGTCTGCACCTCGACGCCCATTACCGCGCTCACCGTGAAGAGGGCGCCCTCGACGACCCGCAGCGCCGCTATCGCGTCGCCCTGGAAGCCGGCGTCGCCCGGCGTGTCGATCAGGTTGATCTTGCGGCCCTGCCATTCGACGTTGCAGATCGACGCCGAGAGGGACATCTGGCGGCGCTGTTCGTCGTCGTCCCAGTCGCTGACCGTCGAGCCGGACTCGACGGTGCCGAGGCGATTGGTGGCGCCGGCCTGGAACAGGAGCGCTTCTACGAGCGACGTCTTACCCGTGCCGCGATGCCCGACGACGGCGACGTTGCGGATCTTCCCCGGCTCGAGTGGCATGCGTTATTCCTCCAATGCGATGCGGCTTGAGCGCCGCATCGTATCGCGGTGGCCCGTCCGGCTCGCGTAGTGGATGCCTGGGGCGTCAGCACCAAGCGATGCAAGGACGCAGGGGCGCGCGGGCTGATAGCCCGGGCGCTCCCGAGGACGCGGCAGCGCGCCGCGTGCTGGCGCGTCAGGCGCCGCGAAAGTGGGCCCGGACGGGCCACTACTAGTGTTCCAGAGAGGCTCGGGTGGTGGCTCCCGAGAGGCGGGCCTTGAGGCGCAGGATCGCCTTGGTGTGGAGCTGGGAGACCCGGGATTCGGTGACGCCCAGGACCTCGCCGATCTCGCGCAGGGTGAGCTCCTCGTAGTAGTAGAGGGTCACGACGAGCTTCTCGCGCTCATGCAGCCGTGCGATGGCCTCACCGATCGCCTCCTTCATCTCGGTCTGCGAGAGGGAGCCCTGCGGATCCGGCGCATCGATGTCCTCGATCGTGTCGATCAGCGCGACCGAATCGCCGCCGCCTGTGTTCACGCTCCACAGCTCGTCCAGGGCGCCGATCGACGAGCGCGAGATGTCGGTGAGGGAGTCCTCCAGCTCGTCGGTCGAGATGCCGAGCTTGTCCGAGATCTCGTCGTCGGTCGGCGCGCGGTGGAGCTTGCGCTCGAGCTCGGCAATCGCCCGCTCGATGTCGCGCGCCCGGGCGCGTACGGAGCGTGGCACCCAATCCATCGCCCGGAGCTCGTCGATGATGGAACCCTTGATCCGCGCGATCGCGTACGTCTCGAACTTGACGTCGCGGTCCGGGTCGTAGCGCTCGATCGCCCCGATCAGACCGAGCAGCCCATAGGAGACGAGGTCGCCCTCGTCCACGTGCGCGGGGAGGCCGGAGCCGAGCCGCCCGGCCACGTACTTCACCAGCGGGGCATAGGTCAGGATGAGCCGGTCACGTAGAGCCTTGTCGCCCTTGTTCGTGGTGTACAGGCGCCACAGAGACTTTGTGTCTTCGACCTCGGCCACTCGCAGAGGATACGCGGTGTTTCGGCCTACCTGAGCGCCCGGAAGGCCATCGATGCGAGCCAGACCGCTAGGACGGCAGCCGCGAGCGCGATGATCCAGCGTCCGGCTTGTCCCCCTGCCCCGTTCCCGGCCGCGAAGGCAACGCCCGCGAACGCGATCGCGAGTAGGGCGAATAGCGCACCCAGAGCCGGTCGTTGCTTCACGGCGAGAGGGACTCCGAAAAGGCCACGGCTACAATCCTCTCAGCCCAGAGGCGTACTCTCGCTTGCAAGTCCGGCGCCGCTCCGCGTCGCCATGATGACTTGCAAGCGAGACGTGTCGATCCAAGCCAGCGCAGTCCCACCGGGCAAAGCTGTGTAACCGTGACCTAGTCGGCCCTGTCCGGCCGGCGGCTGAGAGTGCGGGGCGGTGGCGGGATGACCCACGGCAAAGCTGGCTTAGGTGCCTTACGCGGGACCTGTCTCCC
>Ga0137365_10002867_pt1 | contig 13687 bp, 10 predicted proteins | sample SagtaG_9_FD_104799 | JGI IMG/M metagenome (GOLD analysis project Ga0137365, IMG submission 104799) | Vadose zone soil microbial communities from Sagehorn Ranch, Mendocino, California, USA - Sage1_L_40_16 metaG | ecosystem: Environmental > Terrestrial > Soil > Vadose zone | place: USA...
GAAGTGGCGCGCGAGCACCTGCTCGCCGATGACCGAGCCGGGCGTCGTACGGAACGATTCCTTGGCCGTGAGCCCATTCGCCTTCAGCCCGGTCATGCCGAGCGCCAGGGCGCCCAGGGCGACCGCGGTGATCATCCACACCGCGCGCGGGCGGCGCGCGATCGCGGACCCGGAGCGCGCCCACAGGCCACGCCTGGACGGGTCGGCCGAGCCGAGCTTGGGCCGCATCGGCCAGAACAGCCACCGACCGAAGATCACAAGCAGGGCTGGCAGCAGAGTGATCATAGCCAGCAGGCCGACGGCGATGCCGATGGCGGCGACTGGCCCAAGCCCTCTGGTGGCGTTTGAGTCGGCGACCAGCAGGCACAGCATGCCCACTGCCACGGTCGCCGCGCTGGCGATGATCGCCGGGCTCGCCCGGTGCAAGGCGATCGTCATTGCCTCGTGCCGGTCGGAGTGCCTGCGAAGTTCCTCGCGGTAACGGGCGATGAGCAGCAGCGCGTAGTCGGTTCCCGCGCCGAGAACAAGCACGGTCAGGATTCCCGCGCTCTGTCCGTTCACGGTCAGCCCGGCATGCTTGGCGAGCAGGTAGATGACGGCCTCAGCGGTGGTCAGCGCCACGCCCGCGGATATCACGGGCAGCAACCAGAGCGCCGGGCTGCGGTAGGTGATCAGCAAGAGGATGACGATCACCGCGAGCGTGGCATACAGCAGCGTGCTGTCAATGCCCTTGAACGCTTTGGCCGAGTCAGCGGCGCTTCCGGCAGGTCCGGTGATATGCACGCTCATCCCGCCCGCGCCAGCGGACGCGATGGAGCGGACGGAGTCAACGAAGGTGGCCGCGCCGTTCCAGCCGTTGGCGCCGAGGTCGGCTGACACCACGGTCTGCAGGGCACGGCCGTCGCGGGACAGCACGGGCCCGGCGACGCGGCCGTCCACGTGGCCCACGGTCGCGAAGCGGCGCGCGTCGGCTGCTGCCTTGGCCCGGTCAGACTGCGTGATGCCCGAAGGGCGCTGATAGACGACGACTGCCGGGAAAATGTTTTGTGACACGAAGCTGGCCTGCAGGTTCAGCGCCTGCGTGGACTCCGCCTTGGCCGGCAGCCAGGTGGACGCGTCGTTCTTCTCCGCGCCCTGCAGCTTGCCGGCAAGCGATCCGCCGACGGCGATGACAGCGAGCCAGAGAACGACGATGACATACTTCATCCGGCGGCCGGACGGCACAGCAGCGAGCCGGTATGCGGCCGAGCCGCCACTCCTATCAGGTCTCATGCGGTGAAACTCCCAACGAGATATGTCGTATGTTCCAACGGATACGATGTATCGTGTTGCGCCGACTGTCAAGTAATATCTTGAGTTTCCCTAACGGCCGCCGGCCGACCATGGCGCTGAGGCCACCCGCGTGCGGCCCCCGCGTGCGGCCCCTCCCGCGTGCGACCCCTCCCGCGTGCGGCCCCTCCCGCGTGCGGTACCCGTGTTCGGCCCCTCCCGCGTGTGGCGTCCCGCGTGCGCGGCCATCCTTAAATTCGTGGATGTCCTGATTAGGGCAGTCATGTGGATACTGATGGAGTGACGGGTCCATGGCGGCCGCTGCACACGTTGCGATCGCAGGTTCAGCTGCTTGTCGGAGGCCTGCTCGTGCTGCTGCTTGTGAGCGCAGCCGGCACCCTGATCGTCCAGCGCCAGGTCACGTCCACACAGCACCACCTACGGCAGGTGCTTCGGCCGGCCCAGGTCGCGGTGGCCAAGCTGGGCGAGGCGTACGTTGACCAGGAGACCGGGGCGCTCGGATACCAGCTCACCAAAGACTCGGCGTTCCTCCAGCCGTACTACCTCGGCCGCAGCGAGGCGGCAAAGCTACAGCGGACACTCGGCAGCGACCTCGCGGGTGACCCGCGCTCGGGCCGGCTGCTCGCGCGGACGGAGCAGGCGGCTGCGACCTGGCTCGCCGAGGCGGCAATGCCAGAGATCCAGCCAGAGCAGCGGACGCCCCTCTCACGCCGTGCGCTGCTGCGGCAAGCCTTGACAGAAAAGCGCCTCTTCGACGACCTGCGGACGGCGCTTGGCACGCTCGACGCGCGGGTCAATCAACTTGCGGCTGTCGAGGTCGTCGCCATCAATGACGCGCAGGCGGTCGCCAACTGGCTCACCATCACGGCCGGTCTGGTGGCTCTGGTCCTCGCGTTCGTGGCGACCCTCATCCTCCGCAATTCGCTGGCCCGGCCGCTAACCAGGCTGGTGGCTCAGGTCCAGCGGGTCGCCGACGGAGACCTCGGCCACTCGGTCGACGTCACAGGGCCGCAGGAGCTGTCAATAGTGGCCAAGTCCGTCGAGACGATGCGGGTGCGTATCCTGGCTCAGACCGCGCGGGCGATGGAAATGCAGCGCCAGCTCGACTTGGCCGAGGAGGGCGAGCGCATCGCCGGAGGTCTCCACGACGTGGTGATCAGGCGACTGTCGGGGACGGGACTCATACTGCAGTCGGCGGCTGGCCGCCACCCGGCTGCGGCCAGGGCCATGTCGGGCGCGGTTGATGAGATCGACAAAGTGATCCGCGAGCTGCGCACCGTTATCTTCGGCCTGAGAGCCCGGCGCCACGGCGGCAGCTTGCGCGGGCGGGTGCTTGGCCTGGTGAGCGAGTACGAGCCACGCCTTGGTTTCACGCCGCACTTGCAGTTCGACGGAATCGCCCGGGTCAGCCTGACAGGAAGGGCGGCCGACGAGCTGGTAAGCGCGCTCCGGGAGATCCTGTCGGACATCGCACGCGACTCCCGTGCCAGCGAGGCCGAGATAAAGATCGGCATAACGGACGGGGTGCTGCGGCTGCACGTCACACACGACAGCGAGCCGTCGGCCGCTCGGCCGGAGGGGGAGACCAGCGCGCGCGACAGCATGTCAGGCGGGGCTCAGCTGCTCGGCGGCAGCTGCACGATTAGCCGCGGCCCGGACGGCGGCACCAGCATCGACTGGGCCGTTCCCGTGAATGGAAGCGGCGGCGGCAAGCCTGGTGGCCTGTAGCGAGCCGTCTGTAGCTGCACGAAGCCAGTGGTCAGGGGGGTCTTCTTTGGCTACACGATGCCCAGGCGGGCATCTCGCGGCGTTGTCGTCGTCGCGCGTAGGCCCACCATGTGCTCCTCTTCCGCCTTGCGGTGCACCTGGACGCCGTTCGCGCTCAAAGGACCTCCCTTGCAGACCACTCGGACTGCGGCTCTGTACTCCAGAATGTTGTTACTGGCTGGTATTTCGGGGGTCAGCACAACACTGTGGAGTACAAAGCCGGCGCGAGACTAGAGCAGGCTGAGCTGGATGTGCCCGCCGGACGCAGCGGCGCCACCGGTAGGTATTGGCCCGGGGGGACCGCCCCCCGAAGCCCCCCGCGATTGCGCTGACCGGGCCGGACGGGCACTTCGCTGAAGGGCTCGGGCGGCGCCGGGGCGCGGACGGCCGACGGAATACCTTTGCGCCAGTTCGCGGACCTCGTCGGCGATCCGCTGCTGGTACGCCTTGGGCGCGTAGCTGCCGTTGCCATAAAGATCACGGTATGCGGGCACAAGCCGGGGATGATGTTCGCGCAGCCAGGCCCCGAACCATTCCCTCGCGCCAGGCCGCAAATGCAGGACGATCGGCGACACCTGCGAGGCGCCGGCCTCGGCGATGTGCCGCACCGTCTGGGCGAGCTGCGCGGGTGAGTCCGACAGGAACGGGATCACCGGCCCCATCAGCACGCCGCAGGGCAAGCCGTTTTCCGCGAGCCTGGCGCAGACGTCGAGCCGCCGCCGAGGGCTTGGCGTCCCCGGCTCAACCAGCCGCCAAAGCTCCTCATCGACCGAGCCGACCGAGGTGCTGAGCCCGACATCGGTCACCTGTGCCGCCTCGATGAGCAGGTCAAGGTCACGCAGGATCAGGGTGCCTTTGGTGAGAATCGAGAACGGGTTGCCCGCCTCGCCCAGCGCCGAGATGATTCCAGGCATCAACCGGTACCTGCCCTCGGCCCGCTGATAGCAGTCCACGTTGGTCCCCATCGCCACGTGCTCAGCCCGCCATCGCCGCGCGGTGAGTTCCTTGCGGGCAAGCTCGGCCGCGTTGATCTTGACGATGATCTTCGAGTTGAAGTCCAGCCCGGCATCGAGATCCAGGTAGGTGTGGGTGTTCCTGGCGAAGCAATAGACACATGAATGGCTGCAGCCTCGATATGGGTTGATCGTCCAGCGGAATGGCACGCGTGAGGCCGTGGGGACCTTATTGATGATTGAGCGCGCGTGGATTTCGTAGAAGGTGATGCCGCGAAAGCCGGGCGTGTCGAAGGTCCGGGTGACCGCGCCACGCTCGAACAGCGCGGGTGCCCGGCTGGCAGGCCCAGGCCCAGCGGGCGTATCGTCGAGCTTCAGATTGTCCCAGCGCAACGGTCCTCCAGTCGACGACGCACGACTGCGGCGGGCACGTCCCTCCAGGAAACACATAATAGAACAGATATTCGATCAACGCAATGGCGCGCGCCCACCGCCAGCGCAATGGCGCGCGCCCACCGCCAGCGCAATGGGGCGCCCACGCCAGCGCAATTGGGTGCCCACCGCGCCGATGGCCGACCGGGCCACGATCCGAGTAGACAGACGCACCGCCAGGGGAGTCGCTGTGAAGCCTCCGCACCAACAGACCTGCGGCGTGGACACGTCCATTCCAAATGTCGCCCGTATGTATGACTATTTTCTTGGCGGCAAGGACAATTTCGCCGCCGACAGGGAAGCGGCGGAGAAAATCATCGCGCTGGCGCCGGGCGTGCCCGCGGCGGCGCGGCGCAACCGCGCGTTTCTCGGCCGGGCCGTGCGCTTTCTCATGGGCGAAGGCATACGGCAGTTCCTCGACATCGGCACCGGCTTGCCGACCCGCAGCAACGTCCACGAGATCGCCCAAGGCATGGGCCCGCAAACACGGGTGGTCTACGTCGACAACGATCCAGTCGTGGTGTCGCACGGCAAGGCGCTGGTCGCGGGGTCGGACACGGTCTGCATCCTGCAGGCTGACCTGCGTCGGCCCGATGAGATCGTGAGCGCGCCGGAGGTTCGCTCCCACATCGACTTCAGCCAGCCTGTCGCGGTCCTGCTCTTGGCCGTGTTGCATTTCATTCCCGACTCGGCTGGACCCGCGGCGATCGTGGCCCGGTTTCGCGACGCCATGGCGCCAGGCAGTTACCTGGCTTTATCGCACGGCAGCGTCGACACCTTGGCGCCGTCCCCAACTCCAACCCCGACGCTGGCCCAGGCCCAGACGCAGAACCATGCCGTGACGAGCGGCAAGGCGGTCTACGACCGGGCCTCCGCGTCGGTGTTCCCCCGCTCCCGCGAACAGATCCTGGCCTTCTTCGATGGCTTTGACCTCGTCGAGCCAGGCCTTGTGCCGCTGGCCCAATGGCGGCCCGACGGCACCCTGGGCGGCAAGCGCTCCTACGGCTATGGGGGCGTCGCCCGCAAGCCATCACCCGACCTATGAGGCGGCGCGCCTTCCTCGCGCGCTCGCTGCCCGCCGCGGGCATGGCGCTTTGTGCCCTGACAGGAGCAGCGGCCGTGGATGGCTGCGAGGCGGCGGGCCGCAGGCGTTCCGCGACGCGCCCGCGACCGACGGCACGCGAGTGCGTGCCCCACGCTGGCGGCGCGCGGCAGCTTCGCGGCACCTGGATCGGCAGCTTCAAGAACCTCGACTGGCCATCGCGGCCCGGCCTGCCCGCGAGCCACCAGCGGGATGAACTGGCCGAGCTGCTCGACACGGCGGCGCGGCTCCGGCTCAACGCGGTCCTGCTCCAGGTCAGGCCGACCGCGGACGCGCTGTACCGGTCCGGTTACGAGCCTTGGTCGAAGTGGCTGACAGGCGCGCAGGGCGAGCCGCCCGGCTACGACCCGCTGGAGTTCGCGGTCGGCGCAGCCCACAGCAGGGGCCTTGAGCTGCACGCGTGGTTCAACCCCTTCCGGGTGAGCGAGCAGCCGGACTTACGCAGGCTCGCCGCCGCGCATCCAGCGCGGCGCAATCCGGACTGGGTCGTCGAGTACGGCGGCGAACTCTGGTACGACCCGGGAAACCCGGCAGTGCGGGCTCTGGCGCTTCGCGTGGTGGCCGATGTCGCGCGCAGGTACGACATCGACGGCGTGCATCTGGACGACTACTTCTACCCCTATCCAGTCGCCGGTCAGGCCTTCGACGACCAAGCCACATTTCGCCGTCACGGCGGCGGCTTCGGCTCACGGGCTGACTGGCGCAGGAGCAACGTGAACCTGTTGATCGCCGGGGCCGCCACGCGAGTCAGGCGCATCCGGCCCTGGGCGAGCTTCGGCGTCAGCCCGTTCGGCATCTGGCGAAACGCCTCGGCCGACCCGGCCGGCTCTCGCACGGCAGGCCTGCAGGCTTACGACGATCTGTACGCTGACGCGCTGACCTGGATACACCGCGGCTGGCTGGACTACATCGCGCCGCAGCTGTACTGGGAAATCAGCGACCCGGCGGCGCCGTACGCGGAGCTCGCACGCTGGTGGTCGCGAGCGGCCAGCGCGAGCGCGACCGAGCTGTATCTCGGCCAGGCCGCCTACCGGGCCGGCGCCTGGCATGACCCAGACGAGCTGCCGCGGCATCTGGCCGTTGACCGCACCCAGCCGGCGGTGTCCGGTGAGGTGTTCTTCCACGCCCGGTCGCTGCTCGCCGGTGGCCTGCGGCGACGGCTCGCCCTCGGCGAGTTCGCCCGTCCTGCCTACCCGCCCGTTCCGCAACTCGTGCGGCGTCGCCTCGCGGCCGCCACGTCGGCCCCGCCCGCTGGCTGGCTGCGCCGCGAGGCAATCGCCCAATGTCCGGATAGGCATCTCAAACAGGCCCCGGGGGATGGATAACGATCACGTCCGGGGGGATAGTAGATGCATCTCCACATTCACGCGCCAAGCGGAGGTCGCGGAATGGCGCTGTCGATGGACGAGCAGCGCATCCTCGAGGAAATCGAGCGTCGCCTCGCCGACGAAGAGCCCGTGCTCGCCGCCCGGCTGACCGCATTCGGGCATCCGGGTCTCGGCATCACGCTGCGGTCACGGCGCGGACGCATGCTCGCGTCGCTGATCGCCCTGGTCACGCTTGCCGTGATCTCCGTGGCCGTCTACGCGGTCCTGCCGCTGGCGATGCGGCACGCGCCCAAGCCCCGGCCGGCCCCCGCGGCGAGCCAGGCGTCGAGCCGGCCGCCGAGCCAGGCGTCGAGCCAGCCGCCGACCAGTGTTCGCGGCGTCGGCAACCAGGGCACCGCCTCGGCCGCGCCCGCACAGCGCGCGCGAGGAGCGGTAGCGAACCCCAGCGCGAGCCGTTCGGCAGCCGATTCCACGCGCTGAGCCTAAGATCGCGTCCGCGGGCCCGCCCTGCTCGCGAGCGCGCGCATCACCGCGGCCAGCGGCCGTCATAGGCCGCGCAGGAACGCGTTCACCACCGGGGCGGCCTGGTCGGCGCCCGTGCCGCCGTCCTCGACGATCACCGCGAACGCCAGATCGCCGCGATATCCCGCGAACCAGGCGTGCGACGGCGGGTTGGGCCCGCTGCCGTATTCCGCGGTCCCGGTCTTGCCGTAGACGCCCGGCGGAAAGCCGACGTGGGCGGCTGTCCCGATCTTGACGACGGCGGCCATCATCGGCCGCAGCGCGCTTGTGACCAAAGCGCCCAGCGGGTGCGCCACCTGGGCCGGCGGCGCGGGATCGGTGACCAGGCGCGGTGAGCGCCACACCCCGTCCTCTATCGCCCCGGCGACCGTGGCCATCTGCAGTGGGTTGACGATGTCGGTGCCCTGACCGAAACCGTCGGCCGCGAGTTCGGTGCGATCCGAGGGCGCGGTGAACGTGCCGAGCACCGCGGGGACGCCCAGGCGCGGCGTCATGCCGAAGCCAAGCCGCCGCGCCATCGCGCCGAGCTTCGCGCCGGACAGGCGGCCTGCGGCCAGCCCGGCGAACGTGGTGTTGCACGAGACAGCGAACGCGGTGAGCAAGTTGATCGTGCCGAACTTCTCGTAGCCGAAGTTGTGGAATGTGCGGCCGCCGACGTTGACGGTGGACGGACACCGCACGGTGTCCGACGGCCGCATCCCGGTCAGCGCGAGCGCCGATGCCGTGACCATCTTGAACGTCGAACCCGGCGGGTAGGTGCCGAGCAGCGCCCGGTTGAAGCCGCCGGGCTTGTTCACCACCGCGAGCACGTCACCGGTGGACGGGCGGATCGCGACCATGCCCACGTCGTGGCCGCTCACGGTGGCGACCGCCCGTGAGGCGGCTCGCTGGACCGGCATATCGATGCTGGTCCGCACGGGCGTGCCGGGCCGGGCGGCGAAGGTTGTGGCGGTACCCACGACCCGCCTGCCGCTCATGAGCTGGATCGATGTGCGCGGGATCCCGGCCAGCCTGGGCTGGTAGGCCTGCTCGAGTCCGCTCTGGCCGACCACGTCGCCCTTGCGGTAGGGCGGCCCAAGCCGCTTGAGCTGACGGGCGGTCACGGGGCCTGTCGTTCCGGTCAGCATCTGGACCGAACCCGACTCCGCGATGGCCTGCGGCGAGTCCAGCCGAGTGCCGTTGGCGGTGAGGACCGCGGCCCGGGCCGGCCACCTTTCGCTGACACGGAACCGTTCGCCCCGGCGGAGCGGCGGATAGATGGCAGCGGGGCTCCAGTTCACCCACCAGTGGCGGCTGCGGCGCAGCAGGCTCAGGCGGCCCTGGTAGGTCCAGCGCAGCCCGCCTGCCAGGACGGTGGTGGCGGTGAAGGTGGCCCGCGCCGTCCCGGCCCGGCCGCCAGTGACCCGGCCGAGCCGCAGCTCGCGGCCGCGCGCGCCGAGGTCGTGGTTCACCTGGGCGATGGGTTTGGCGAGCCCGCCGGCCGGCACGTTGACGGAAAGCTCGCGCATCTCGGCCACGTTGCCGCGCTGCCACGCGGACAGATAGCGGGCGGCCGTCTCGGCAGGGCTGCCGTTGGTCCGCAGCAGCAGGTAGCTTCCCGCCACGACGGCCGCTCCGGCGAGCACGGCGATCACAATGACAAAGGCGATGACGCTGCGCGACCGCCTGGCGGTCCGCATCGGACCGGGATCGCGCGCCCCGCGACCCGGCACGCCGCCTGGCACACTGCCCGGCCCGGCGAAACGGTCGGTGGCGTTCCCCGTCGCGCCGTCGTTCCCCGTCATGCCGTTATAACTCACGCCACAGCTGTACCAAGTACTGCTCTATTCCTTCCAGCTCCCGCTTGGCGCGGGCGAAATCATCCCCGAGGGGGTCCGCGTAACGGTCGAACAACTGGTGGTACAGGTTCGCCACCTGTTCCCTATTGCGCGCGTATACCCGGGCCGCGTAGCGCCCGACCCCGCTGACCAGCCGAAGCGCCTCGACGGCGAAGCCGGCCGAGCCCATGTCGATGGTCAGCCTGCCGCGCAGGTACAGCTCGCCCTTGGCTTCCTCGTCCCAGCCGTCGCTGCCGTTCGGCGGGGCGGCGTCCCACTCCTCCAGCGTGAGGCGCGCCTCGACGTGGTCCTGGAGGCTGCCGATCCACAGCTGCTCGCGGTTGACGCTGATCAGGGCACCCACCGGCGGGAGCGGCGCACCGGAGTCTGGCTCGGTCGCGGCGTCCAGGATCTTGATGATCCTGCGGTAGGGGAAGACAGGGACCTCGAGCCCTACCAGCCTGCGACTCACGTGCCCCCCTCGCCCACTGCCATATCTCTCCAGTTAGCGTGCCGGGCGTGACACCGTGCCGATGACGCTCCTTAGCTGACAAATGTAGAGCGCGGCGGCGGCCCACCGCACGACATTGCCGAGTTTGCCGGTTGGTTGCGACTGAGCGTGACAAGCCCGGTTTGCCAGAATGCCCGGGGGGCCTCGTGGGCTCACGGAATGATCACCACGGGGCAGCGGGCGTGGCGGGCCAGCCAGGCGGGCACCGACCCGGCGAAACGGTGCATCAGATGCTCGGGGGCGCCGATGACGATCGCGTCGGCGTTTTTCTCCGTCGCCACGCACGCGAGTTCCCTCGCCGGGTCGCCGTCACGCTCGAGAACCTCCACATACAGCCCGGTGACGTCGGCCATCTCGGCGAGCTCCGCATAGAGCCAGTTCAGGTCATCGTCCGGTGCGCGGGTGCCGCCTGGGGCGAATGGCAGCAGCGGGAACCCGCCGAGGCTCGTGGCCTGGGTGTGGGTGACGTGCACGACGATCAGGCAGCCGCCCTGGCGGCGCGCCATGCCCGCCGCGTAGGCAAGCGCATGGCGGCTGGACTCCGAGCCGTCGTAGCCGACCAGGACCGGATGCCTGGCACGGCCACCGGTCTCCCGGCCGGCGCCTGCTGCCTCGGTCATGAGCCTGCTCCCCTGCGCGCCGCCGTACCGTTCGTCTACCGCGTCCGTCCCACCGTGGCAAGTCAGCTTGCCGTTTCACCAGCGCGGTTCGACCGGTGTGGCGAGGCCGGCGTGGCGAGGCCGGCGCACAGGCGGTGTGGCGAGGCCGGGCAGGCGGTGTGGCGCTGTCGGCCCAGGCCAGCGTGCCGCGGATGAACACCGCCGCACGCAGATACTTAACGGCTGCCGCTCGGTGACGCGCGGCAACTGCGGGAGCGCATGAGCGAGACATCGGCCCAGCTAAGCTTGCCCCGCGCCGACCGGTGGCGCGGGGCTTTGCTCATGAGTCGTCGGCCAGATGTTCGAGAACCATCTTCTCCACGGACGTGTCACCCGGCTGAACGATCTCCACCCTGCCCGGGAGCGCGTTCGGGTTTTCCTTCACGTACGGCGGATACGCGGCCTGGTCGACCTCTTCGATTCGGGCGAGCCTGCGCCGCCGGGGAATCACGATGACTCGGCGGACCCACGTGGGGCCGCGCCTGGCCAGGTAAGCCCCCACCACGCTGATCGCCATCAGCACGTAACCGACGATGTGCAGGTTGATCACGGGTGTGCTGACCCGTACCGCAAACGCGAAGATCGCTCCAACCGCGAAAAGCAGAAGCGCCACACCCAGTTCCATGGCCGGCTCCTTTCGTAATGCCGACACCGCTGGCTGTGTACCCGCAAGGCCGCGGGCTATGCGCGTGCCGTCAGAATGGATACGCTTCGCCGCACCGCTTACCTGCCATCAATTGTCAATGTTTGTGGTTAGTTTGGCCATGTGCGCGCCAGCCGGCTCGTGGGAGCGCCCCGACGCTAGCAGCGGTAACTGACAAGAACCGTCAGGTACTTCGGGTGATCTGATGTGGCGCGTGGGGCGTGTTCTGCGCCGTCTGCTCCCGTCGATCGCCGGGAGGGCCGCCGACGCCGGCGTGGATGGCGATGGCGAGCGGCAGCGCGAACGGCAGCGCGGCGGCCGCCACGGTGACACCGGAGTCGTCGGCGAGCCAGCCAAGCACGGCGACAACCCACAACGCGGCCATGGTGGCGCGCAGCATCGGCGCCGCCGCCCAGCTGCGCGGCAGCCACCAGGCGCCGAACCACCGCGGGCGCGCGAGCAGCAGCCCAAGCGCGATCACGACGACCGGCACAAGCGGGCTGTATGGCGTGATGGTGAGTGAGCCCACGTTGGAGTTGATCTTGCGTTGCAGGACCCCGCCAGCGCCGCCGTGCAGCACCTGGCCGACGAACTCGCCAATGTGGGACTGCCCGGTCAGCGGCACGAAGTAGTTGACCAGAGCGAACACGACGACCGCGGCGAGCCCGCTGACCGCGATCAGCGCAGCGCGGCGGAGGGTGACCCGCACACCAGCGGCATGAAGGCCGAGCAGGACGAAACCAGGCACCATGGCGACCGTGCCGCCGAACTTGCTGCCGAACCCCGGCCAGCCCGATGCGATCACCGTGAAGATCGCCACACCGGCCACGGCCAGCGTGGCGTCCCGGCGGGCCTCACGGCGCACCGGCGGCGGATCGTGCTCGCCGACGCCGAGCTGCGGCCCGGGGCCGATCTGCGGCCCGGGGCTGATCTGCGGCCCGGGGCTGAACCTGCGGCGTGCGGCGACCCCGGCGAGCCAGGCCGCCGCCAGCATGCCAGCGGCGCCGTACGGGCCGAGCGCGTTGTTCCCAACACCGTAAAAGCGTCCCGCCAGCAGCGTGGATAGGCCGAACGGGGTGCCAAGCTGCAGCGCCGAGCCGGTCATGACGTCCAGCCCGATCACGGCAACGGTGATCGCGCTCACGATGCCAGGCGGGCCGTAGGGGTCACGCCGCCACGGCCCGGACAGTGCCACGGCTCCGATCACGGCTGCCCAGGCGGCCGTCAGCAGATAAAGCGCGGTCGCCGGATGGGGGAGTAGCCACCACGGAACCACGCTGGCCAGAAACGAGCCAGGCAGCAGCGCTCCGGCGAAGGCGCCGGCGGCCCGTGCGCACGCACGACGGCGCTTGCGGCGTGAACTGCCCCACAACAGCAGTGTGATCGCACCGAACAGGATGCCGTCGCCGACCGAGTACGCGGCAAAGAACCAACCAAAGGTCGAACGGTAGACCTGCGCCGCGCTGTCCTGGCCAACCAGGCCCCGCACGGTGCTGACCAGGCCGTCCCTGCCCTGCCGGGTGAGTGGCGAACCCACGAGGCCGGTGGGGAGCGGCTGGTGCCGCCACGTCAAGATCGCCGCGGTGAGGTCGGTGAGCTGCACCAGCCCCGGCTGCCGGGTGGATGCGGTGGCGAGAAGGCCTGCCCGGTACCCGCTACCGCTGACGACAAGCAGGCGCAGGTGCGGCGCGGTGCCATCGGCGGTCCCCGCCACCATGAGGATGCCCCCCCGCGGCATCCCGGCCACGATGCTGCCCAGCGCCGCGTCGTCGGCGCGCACCGCGGCGGCGCGCCGTGATCCCGCCGGGACGGTGCCGAGATCCGCGACCGTCAGTGGGCATCGCACGAGTCCCGAACGGCTCACGCTGCCCGCGCCCGGCAGGTAACGCGGCGCTATGTTCGGCCGGATGTTCTGCCGGTCCTGCTGACTGGGCAGGCGTGCCAGGGCAAGCACGGCGCCTGGGCCGAGTGCGGTGGTGCAGCCGCCGCGGCCGGCCGCCGACGCGAGCGCCCCCCAGTCGGCGTTGTAGTGGAACCGCCGGTTATAGGCGGCGATCGCGGGAAGCGACGACGGTGCGGTGATCGGTGGGCACTGGCCCTTTACCGTGTGCCGGGCCATGGCACGTGCGCCCGCGTTGAGCGTGAGCCAGCCATCGACGGGACATGTCCGCGGCAGCACCGTCCGCACCACCAGCGTGCCGACCGACCCGCTCGCCGCCAGCCGCCACAGGTTCGGGGTCGCCCGCGGCGAAACGTCGGTCCATCGCAGTCCAGGGATACCGACGAGCACCACATCCGGCGCCTGACCTGGCCGCATCCCGGCATCTGATCCGGGCGCCGCGGTCGCGGGCCGGTGCGGCCGCGCCACCGCGGCGGCCGGCCGGGCAGCACCCATGACGGGCGCGGCGACCAGTACGGCGGCAGCCACGGCCAGCAACGCTCTCGTCCGGGCCAGCCAGCGGTTCATCGCACGTCAGCGGCAGCCGCACGCACCGCCGCAACAGCCGCCGGGGCGCCTCGCACCTGGCGCTGGCGAGGCACCCGGCCCGGCCGCTTGCGTGGCCGCTCGTGTTGCCGCCATTCCGCCGACGGACACCGTGGACAGCAGCTTCACTGTGTCGTCATGCCCCTGCGGGCACAGGCATGGCGCGGACGCCTCGCTC
>Ga0137365_10002870_pt1 | contig 13681 bp, 13 predicted proteins | sample SagtaG_9_FD_104799 | JGI IMG/M metagenome (GOLD analysis project Ga0137365, IMG submission 104799) | Vadose zone soil microbial communities from Sagehorn Ranch, Mendocino, California, USA - Sage1_L_40_16 metaG | ecosystem: Environmental > Terrestrial > Soil > Vadose zone | place: USA...
CGACCCGCATTCGCTTCCCCCTGGTACCATATTACCCCTTCAAAAGCATAAGGGATTAGTGGACTTACCATCGCATTGAATAATAATGTTGGATAACTGCTAGGACCAACAGAATTTGCATCCCCGTAAATTTGCTCGACTTTAAATGCCCAATTCCCTGCCAATGAAATAACATGGTCACCCGTCGTTAATTTCATATCTGTACTGTCACCATAAATACCTCCGCCACCGCCTGTATCTTCTACCCGAACGGCAATAATATTTCTTCCGGCTTTTACAACGCCTGCAGGTATTGTATATTTTCTATGTGTATTGTAAGAATTTATTCCGCCTGCCTTAACGCCATTTACATAAGTAACATCATTATCATCTATCATGGCTAATTCAAGTATTGCTTCTTTCCCTGAATCATTTGCAGACACATCAATTGTTTTGCGAAACCAAACAATGCCATCCAAATCACCCAATTGTTTTTGCTCCCACAAAGATGGCAATTGCATTTGCGGCCATTTGCTGTCATCAAGATCTCCCATTTTCCATGACGCTGCTTCATCGGCTGATGGCAATGAACCTTGCAGCATTTCTATTTTTTTCATGCTGGCTTCCTCGCGCAGTTTTGACAATGAATCAAGATTGAGCAAAGGCATTTCTGCGATCATGCTTTTAAATTCGGCGCTGTTTTCAAATGCTTCATGACTCGTCCATGTTTCTACATGCGTACCACCCCATGAAGTGTTTATTAAACCAATTGGTACCTTTAATTGATTGTATAATTCCCTTGCAAAAAAATATCCTGCGGCGGTAAAATCGCCTGCTGTTGCGGGACTGCATATTTTCCATTCGCCTTGTGTAATATCTTTCTGAGGTTTTGCATTGATCGTGTTTGGAATTTTGATATGACGTATTTCGGGATAATTTGCTGCTGCAATTTCCTGTTGGTAATTATTAACTTTCCCCCACCCTTCAACCGGCATTTCCATATTTGACTGACCACTGCATATCCAAACTTCACCTACTAAAACATTATTGAATGTAACTGTATTATTTCCTTTTACCACAAGCTGGTAAGGGCCGCCTGCCAATTCTTTGTCCAGGTTGATCTTCCAGCTTCCATTTTTATCGGCTGTAACGAATTTGGTTTGATGATTAAACCCGATAGTGACCTTTTCGTTAGCACCTGCCCAGCCCCAAACCGGAATTTGTTTGTTTCGTTGAAGTACCATATTGTCTCCAAAGATTTTTGGAAGAGTTACAGTGGCAAAGAGTTGAAATGTTGAAATGAGGGTAAATAGCAGAAGAATATTTTTTTTCATGTGAAGTTGATTGAAGAGATAAATATAGTAAAGTGAATTTTAAGTTTTACTTTCTTCCCATTGTTCATATGACGAAGGGTTCTTAGTATTTTCTTGCTAAAGTTTTTTAACGTCTTTAGCTATACCGGAATTGATTAAGCCAAAAAGATCAACGTATAAACTTAGCAAGTATAAAAATGCTTCGTTGGAGAAAGAGTAGCCGCTGGGTCTCCCAATAGAAAAGCCTTTTTCTATTAACTCCTCACTTTGTTGAGCTGTTATATCACCAATTCTCCTGAGGTGGAGAAAAAGGCTTTTTCCTAAAACCTGATTATGATATTCCTCTATTGACTGTTTTTCGGATTCCTGAATAAATAAACGGTCGCTTATCATGCCTATAAATTGACCTTTATTCGTTTCACAACCGATATACAGTTGTATACATTTATCTGAATAAACCATTCCCTTCAAAATACACAATTTTTCCAACTCCTTTTTTCGTCTTGTATCCCATCACCCAAATTTTTTTCTGCCTTGCCGGCTGCCAATTATTTTAGGGGTAGTATAAATATGCACGGTTTTATCCAATTTGGTGTGACAATGCAGGAAAGTTTATCCGGGCTGATAAACAATATTGATCTTAAAATAACAAATGGCAATTAAGTTATTAATTTATACCGTAGTCAACCAAAAAATATTTTAATTTGAGTTTCTATGAAAGAGTATTTTGAACTTGGGCCAAAAGAAAAAAAACAAGAGTGGTTGTTATTAACTCTTGCAATTTTATTCTGTTTGACAATCGCGGCAGGAATATATTTCCAGGCTCAGAAAAAAGATCATGACAATGTTTTAGTTCCTATATTTTTTATTCTTGGGGGCTGCTTTTTTCTTGTCTACAGTATTAATGCCCTTGGCAAAGGAAACTTGATACAAAAATGGACACCTGCCTATATATTTAAAATTTTATTCTTTCTGACAAAGAAACTCACCTCATATACCCCTGACCGGGCAAAAAGATTGGTAATAAAACTTTTGGGGATTATCGGTTTAATTATTTCAATAGGTTTGCTTATCACCGCAATTATAAGCACAAAATGGAATTTTTGGTAGAAAGATTAATCCAAAAGGCCTGGTTTGTAACTATCAGGCCCTCCCCGTTATCACAATTCACTTTTTATTTACTAAAAATTAGATAGATTTATTTTTCAGGGCAACGTTTTCAATCAGAAATGCATTTATATTTTTAAAGCCTCTATAATATTCCCGATTTTTACATGGAAATCTCAGAATTGATCAAAGAAGCAAAGCAGGGAAGTCTTGCTGCACAAAAATATCTGTTTGATCAGTTTGCCGAAAAAATGTTGTTGATATGCCAACGCTATGTAAAGAATCGGGAGGATGCGGAAGAAATATTACTGGATGGCTTCTATAAGTTCTTTAATAAAATATCTTCTTTCGATTACCAGGGGGATGCAGCATTCTATTCATGGCTTAAAAGAATCATGATCAATGAATGTCTTATGTCTTTACGGGCGAAAAATGTATTCACAATTGTTACAGAAGCAGCGGCAGAAGAAATTCCATTGCAGGAAGAAGCGCTTAATAATTTATCAGCCGAAGAGATTTTTAAACTGACCGTTCAACTTCCGGTTGGTTATAGAACAGTTTTCAACCTGCATGTGGTAGAAGGAATGACCCACGTGGAAATTGCGGGACTTCTCAATATTTCCGAGGGGACTTCGAGGTCACAATTCAGGAAAGCAAAAATATTATTGCAAAAATTATTATCACAAAACGATATAAAATATGTCAACCGAAGATCCCAATAAAAATTTCCACTGGCTGAACAAACTGGAACGTTTGGAATATCTGCCGGGTGAAACATTCAATAAGGATAGCGCCTGGAATCGATTGCATGGACGTTTGCGTGGAAAGCGAAACAATAAAAAAAATCTTTGGTATTGGATGGCGGCGGCCTGTTTATTATTGGCATTGATGATCTCATTCATGAACAATAATAAAGGCGACCAAAAATCTTCAAGCAGCCAGGCTAATCTAAAACAACCCAAAACAACAAATGTTTCCAATCCCATTGCTGATAAAAACAAAAGAACTGAAAATATAAATACAGACCTGCCGGTAAAAGAGAAGATAGTTACTGTTTCAAAGAGATCCGGTCAAATAAAACATAGTATGATCTATGATGAAGCTGATTCCAAAGTTCGCTTGAATGATATTCATTCGCAAACAGGCCCAGCCATTAAAACAATACCAATATTAGACACAAATTCAACTATTTCAATTGTACTTCCTGCAAAGAAAAAATTAAAGGTGGTTCATATAAATGAATTGGGAGATCCCATTTTTGAATCACCGGATATGACCCGCAATAGTGATAAACATTCTTTTAAATTAAAACTCGCCAGGGAGGAAATTTTTGTGAACTCTTCAGTTGTTTCTAAAACAACGGGTTTCACGATTTTAAAAACCAAACCATTTTCGAACTAAAATAAAAATGAAAAAAACATCTATTGTGTTGATGCTTTTTATAAGCATCCTGCCAGGGCTTTATGCGCAATCGAACAGCAAAGAAGATAAAGCATTTGAAATTCCTGAAAATATCATCATCAACAGAAGATTCTATGTCGATCTTGAAAAAGGAAACAGGCTCGAAATAGAACTGACAGACATAGCAGACCTGGTAAAAATCTCGAATATTGATTCATTGCTGAAGATATTCATTAACGATATAAAGCCTTTGAAAGATTCTCTTTCAGATCCGCTTACTGCAAAACGTATAGATTATGTTACCGATGCATCAGGTCGAAAAAAAATACGTATCCGGCAATACCAACCCAAAGGAGATAATTACCTGCTGAACAAGGGTGAGCTTTCCTCATTAAAAATAAGCCAGGATACGATCAACATAATTGGGGTCATCACTAATCCACCGAAAGCGCAACAAAAAGTAAGTCTTAGAAATCTCCGCTATTATCATCTTCTTTTCTACTTGAATAACATTGATGAATTAGCCGGCTATATGAATGGTGCATTAACTGAAAAAATCGCAACAATACAAAACAATGTAAATGGTAAATGGCCTATTTTAAAAGGAGGAAGCTCCCATTATCTGAAAAAGGACAAAACCATTGTTGCCGATAAACCGCGGGGCATGACCCCGCAGGGGACGGGCGATATGCTTGAAGTCATGCAATCGGTAAATATCCAAAATTATAAAAGCTATTTTGTGCCCTCTTTCAGCTTGGGCCTAAAGCTGGTATTATCCAATCGCGAGAGAACGTTTAAATGGGAGCCGGCCCTATTCTGGGAACCCCATTTTTTATTTTCAAAAGATGCGCAGGGTAAGCTACGGACATACAGGAATGATTTTTTAACCCTTACTTATGGACAAGGAGGAACAACGGATCATGATCCAAGAAAAGATTTTTCATTTAGTGCCGTATTTTCCATTGGTTATCTAATTCACCAATCCGCAAATTTCATTGAAAAGAATACTTTTCGTTTGGGTGTAGGCAAATTGAAATTACTAAAAACCACTATCGAGCCTTCGATCTATTTTAATCATTTTTTTAAAGGAGTAACACCGGGTATAAGGATCAGCCAGAGCTTTTAGAAAGTAATATATGAGAATAGAAAGGCAAACCTTTAAAAGCATGCAAATCTTTTGTTAATACAATTTTCTTATTCAATGAAAAATATTTACACGATCAGCGTTCTTTTCTGTTTTGTTGCATTCACTAATTGCAGCAAAGATTTTTTGAAGAAATACGATAAAAGAATAATCGGTACCTGGCGAATCAGTGATGTAAGGGATTATGGATTGGGTGGAAATACCGATAATCTTCCTTTCAAGGAAGGTTCGTTTAGGTTTTATGAGAACGGCGTCCTGAGCTATGTGAATTCTGCAAACATTACCTTCCGGGGAACCTGGGATATCGTCAAAAAAATAAGAGAGGATCAGACAGTTCATAGCCTCGAGATCACGGCTGTTAATTACACTACTATGCAAACTCTTTCAGAATATTATGATGATATCAACTTTACAGGCACTGATCGTTTCAAGGCAAGCATTTCTTCAGGTTTTCATACCTATGTAACAATTTTTAAAAGATAACATTAGTAATCTGAGTGCAAACGAAGTCAATAGTAGCCGATGATTATTTAAATGTATTTTAAAAAATTTCTTCAGCAACAGTTTCTGCTCACTGAAATGTCAGTTCCTTTGTGAAACTTCATTCTTATTTTGCTGTGCCTGCTGTTGCTTTGCTCTTTTTCTAAAGAAACCTCTGAACAAAAAATTATGCTGCAGGGCTTCCATATCCTCATCAAATTTTTTCGTTCCGGACTGCAAATTTTCAATCATGGCTTTCAGGTTAGTCGCCGTCTGCTGATCATGCAACAACACACCAACCGTATTGCTGCTGTCATTTATTTTTTCAGTAACAGTTTTCAGATTACCGGTTAACTCTTTTGCATTATCAGAAGCCTGCCTTATCTGGATAGAGGCGGTTTTTAATGACTGGAAAAGTGACGTATCAGTAACCAGGTCATTTGCCAATACACCCTTGGTTTGCAGTTTTGCGGTATAATCCGCAACATTTGAACTAAGCAATTGAATATTTGCGGAAGCTTTTTGCAAGGTAGCTGCTGTAGACTGCAATTGATTCATTAAGTCATCGTCTGTAAGGAGCTTGCCGACGGTCCCCTGTCCATCCGCCAGCCTGCGGCTGATCAATTTGAAATCAGTGGTAATCGCTAACAGATTCTTATTATTTTCCTGTAAGGCATTCACCATTTCCTCTGTACCAACAGCTGTTTCGACTTGTAAAATATCATCGGCTTTAATCGTTGGTACTGTCTGCGTACCTCCGTAAATGATGACAATTTTATTCCCGATCAATCCATCAGAGCCAATTTTTGCTTTGGCATCTTCATGTATAAAATCTTTTGTTTTCTTATCAATATTCATGTCTACTTCTACCCGTGCATTGCGGGTAAGTTGCAATTTTTTTACAGTGCCTACTTTCACACCGGAGAACCAGATGTTATTACCGGGCTGCAATCCATTTACATTATCAAAAACCGCTTTTACAAGAATGCCTTTCGAAAATGTTTTTTTCTGCCCACCAAGTGTAATGACAGCCGCCATAAAAATGGCCACACCGATCAAAATAAAAATACCAACTATGATGGCCCGTTTACCTTGTATTGCTTTCATTGAATAAAATTATAATCAAAAAATCCCCTGACTCTTTCATCATCCGTATCAAACACTTCTTCAAAATCTCCCTGCCGGATAAATTTTCCATTCTCCATCATAAACACTTTGTCACCGGTAGCCTTTGCGCAGGTAAGATCATGTGTAATAATCATGGAACTGGTTTTATATTTTTCCTGCACCTCGTTTATTAAGTCATTTATCTCGCCGCTTGTCAATGGGTCAAGTCCTGAAGTGGGTTCATCATAAAATATAATCTCAGGTTTCATGATCACCGTTCTCGCAAGTCCGATTCTTTTTTGTTGCCCACCTGAAAGTTCTGACGGAAGTTGATTGATGGTATCCGACAAACCAACCGCTTCCAGAACATCTTTCACGGCTTTATCAATTTCTGTCCTGGAAATATCTCGTTTGTTTCTCACCAATGGAAATTCAAGATTCTCTCTTATTGTCATGCTATCATATAACGCGCTGTGCTGGAATAAAAAACCGATCTTAAGCCTCAGCTCTATCAATTCTTTCTTATTGAGCTTGTCAACTTCTTTGCCAAAAACTTTTACAACTCCTTTGTCGGGTTTCAATAAGCCCACGATAATTTTTATCAGAACAGATTTTCCCGTACCCGAGCGGCCCATCACCACCAAATTTTCACCCTTATGTAATTCCAGGTCTATTCCCTGCAGAACATGATTTTCTTCAAATGATTTATACAAATTGCTGATGGAAATCACCACTTCATTGCTATCACTATGTTCAGCATGTTTCTTCATTTATCCACCGGGGTGTATCCAATTCAAAAATTGCACAATTAAAATTTCTTCAATAAAAATTAAAAACATTATGATAACCACGGAAGCATTGGCCGCCCTGCCCACACCTTCGGTACCCTGCGTGGTTGTATAGCCTTTATAACATCCGATAATGCCGATGGTAAAACCAAAGAGCACTGACCGCACCAGTGATGAAGTAATTTCGGGGAAACTCAGCTTTATGAACGCGCCGTGAATAAAGGTTATCAAACTTGTTTGTTCATTGGCATGCACATTTAAATATGATCCAAACAATCCTATAAAACCACTGTACATGACAAGGATCGGAACCATGAAGGTGCTGGCAATCACACGGGTCACCACTAAAAATTTAAAGGGGTCTACAGCAGAAACTTCCATAGCGTCTATTTGCTCGGTCACCCGCATAGATCCTAATTCCGCCCCCATTTGTGAACCCACTTTCCCTGCGCAGATCAACCCGGTTATTAAAGGAGCCAAAGCCTTCATGATCGCAATGCCTATCAATGATGGCAACCAGGATGTGGCCCCAAAATCTGCTAAAGCCGGACGTGAATGTTTGGTAAAAACAATGCCGGTAATAAATGCCGTGAGTGTGATCAGGGAAAGAGACCGGTACCCCACATTGTAACACTGTTTTATTATCTCATTGAATTCAAAGGGTGGAGTAAAAGTCTCTTTGAAAAATTGGACAATAAATTTAGAAACATCGTAAATATTGATAAAGAACCGGTCAATCGATTTTGAGATCAGATATTTAGCCGGTTGATTGGACACTGAATCCATGCAATTATTCCTTTAATAAAAGGAACAATGCAATTTTCTTTCCAAACATTTTTTTAGGCGATAACGATATTGTGTATCAGGCTTTGTGGCTATTATTTAGCTTTCATGAAGCTTGTCCTGCCCCGATTGCTACCGGGATTGTCGGAAGATTACTCACTTTTACCGTCCGTTTCTGGTGAGCCTATTTCGCGATCTCTTTTTCTTTAGCTACCTCTTGTTCCACCTGCCTTATGCGGTCTTTGTGAAAATCCTCCACTTTTACCCGGACCTGGTTTTGGAATAAATTTAGAGCCTTGCGAGTCGGGTTTCTGGTTCTTATTTCCTTTTTTCCCCTTTTTCTTATTATTTTGATTCAATAACGACATAATTAAAAACTTTTTACGACACAAAAATAATTCTTTCTGATCTTTCAATTAAGCTTCCTGTTCAGCATAACTGCTCGTTGGTTCACAAACGCAAATTAAATTTCTGTCCCCAACCGTATTATTTACTCTTGCCACCGAAGGCCAGAATTTATTTTGTTTTATATACTTCAGCGGAAATGCAGCTTTCTCCCGACTGTACTTATGGGACCATTGGCTGCTGATCACTGCCGATTGTGTGTGTGGTGCATTTTTTAACGGATTATCTTTTTTATCCGCCTTCCCTTCCTCAATTTCTTTTATTTCCTCACGAATGCTCAATAGGGCATCACAAAACCTGTCCAACTCTGCTTTATCTTCACTTTCTGTTGGCTCGATCATAATGGTTCCGGGAACCGGAAAACTCATGGTGGGAGCATGAAAGCCATAATCCATTAAACGTTTCGCAATATCTTCTGCTTCTATGCCGGCAGAATTTTTAAATGGTCGCAGATCAACAATAAATTCATGAGCACAGGTTCCGCTATGACCCGTAAATAAAATATCAAAATTTTTTTCCAGTCTTGCTTTCATATAGTTCGCATTCAGTATAGCATATTCAGTTGCTTTTTTTACACCTTCCACTCCAAGCATGCGGATGTACGCATAGCTAATGAGAAGAATGCTTGCGCTACCGTAGGGAGCGGCGCTGACAGCGTTGTGAGTTGTGAATGGTGAATTGTGAATATTATTTATTGCCAATTCGTCCTGAGCGTTAGTCGAAGGATTGCTGATTGACATGTGGCCCGGCAAATAAGGTTCCAAATGTTTCTTCACACAAATCGGCCCCATGCCAGGCCCCCCGCCACCATGAGGAATGGAAAACGTTTTATGTAAATTCAAATGACAAACATCTGCACCAATGGCAGCCGGAGAAGTCAATCCTGATTGGGCATTCATGTTTGCACCATCCAGGTACACCTGGCCTCCATGTTCATGAACAATATCACAGATGAGTTTTATTTCTTCTTCAAAAATTCCATACGTACTCGGGTAAGTGATCATCGTGCCGGCAAGAGTAGTGTTAAACTGTTCAGCCTTTGCTTTGAAATCTGCCACATCGATATATCCGTTTTCCAATGCTTTCACTACAACCACTTTCATTCCTGCCATTACAGCCGAAGCAGGATTAGTTCCATGCGCAGAAATGGGAATAAGGATAATATTACGATCCTTATCTCCTCTGGCTAAATGATAATTCCGAATGGTAAGTAACCCAGAAAATTCACCTTGTGCCCCACTATTAGGCTGCAGGCTGCAGGCATCAAAGCCAGTGATAGCGTTTAAATAATCGGAAAGCTCATCAATGATCTGTTTATAGCCTTCGGCCTGCTTAAGAGGAACAAATGGATGCATATGGCCCCAGTGTATCCAACTCAAAGGGATCATTTCACTGGCAGCATTTAACTTCATGGTACAACTACCCAAAGAGATCATGGATGTATTAAGGGAAAGATCTTTATTTTCCAGTTGCTTGATATAACGCATCATTTGCGTCTCACTGTGATGCGTATTGAAAACAGGGTGCGTTAAAAAAGAAGAACTGCGAACAGCAAATGGCGGTATATGATCCAATTCATCATCTTCGTTTATCGAAAAACCAACAGGGTCTACATCATTTTCAAAACAATTGATAAGGTCAAAGAGATCACCCACGGTGACAGTTTCATCAATGGAGATGCCGATATGTTTATCATCTATATAACGCAAATTGATATACTGGCGCTCGGCCTTTTCTTTGAAAGGTTTAATATCATCCAGTTTTACAACAATCGTATCGAAGAAATTTTCAGACACTAATTCAAACCCTCTTTCTTCAATTCCTTCTGCAACAATTTGGGTGAGCAGCGCGACACGTTTTGCGATATTTCTTAAACCCTGCGGGCCATGGTATACTGCATACATAGCCGCCATATTGGCCAGCAACGCCTGGGCGGTACAAATATTTGAAGTTGCTTTTTCTCTTTTAATATGTTGTTCTCTTGTCTGCAATGCCATGCGAAGGGCACGATTATTTTCCGCATCAACGCTAACTCCAATAATGCGACCGGGCATAGATCTTTTAAAGTCATCTTTTGCAGAAAAGAAACCAGCATGAGGGCCGCCATAACCAAGAGGTACGCCAAAGCGCTGAGCTGAACCAACCGCTACGTCAGCACCCAATTCCCCCGGCGGAGTTAAAAGAGTTAAGGCAAGAAGATCAGTAACCATGGCAACATAGCCGCCAGAATTATGAACGGTATGAATAAAATCACGATAATCTTCAATGGAGCCAAGGTTATTTGGATATTGAATGATGGCTCCAAAAAATCCCTCGCCAATCTTAGCAGTTTTATAATCACCAAAAATAATTTCAATGCCGAGCGGGGCTGCTCTGGTTACCATCACATCTTTCGTCTGGGGAAAAATTTCGTTATCAACAAAAAACTTTGAAGACTTTATTTCGTCAGTTTTATTTACATAATGAAAAAGCATGTTCATGGCCTCTGCAGCTGCAGTGGCCTCGTCAAGCAGGGATGCATTGGCAATTGGCAAGGCTGTAAGGTCACTTATCACTGTTTGAAAATTCAAAAGACTCTCTAAACGTCCCTGCGAAATTTCGGCCTGGTAAGGTGTATACTGTGTGTACCAACCCGGATTTTCAAAAACGTTACGAAGAATCACGGACGGCACGATGGTATCATAATAGCCCTGGCCAATATAATTGCGAAATATCTTATTGTAAAGAGAAATCTCTTTTAATTCATCGAGTAACTCAGCTTCACTGATCGCATTCGGTAAATTTAAATGGGAGTGGATTCGGATAGGAGAAGGAATCGTTTTATTAATGAGTTCATCAAGACTGCTTACTCCAATAGTTTGTAGCATCTCCTCTTCCTGACCTATTGTTCCAATATGCCTGGGTACGAATTCATTGGATTGTTGTTCAAATAAGTTCATCTGTGCATGGGTAATTTAAACCTGGTCAAATAGGTCATATCAATCAAAATGGATGAATAAGATTGATCGTGCTAAAATGACCAATTTTCTGTGACGAAAAGCGCAAAGTTAGGGGCTGGACGGGATAAAAATGATGATGAAATAATCATTGAATAACCAGTGGGATAAAATTCTGTATAATTGCCGGTGCGAAAAATATTCCCGATTCGCACTTCCCCATTGACGAAAAATTGATAAGATGACTCGAATTAGATCGCAACCGGGTTCGCTGCCTCTTTATTTGTCTGATTCGCGATTTTCGATCTGCCTAAGTTCTTTACTCGTTTTGCGGCTTCCGTCATGACTCCATCCCGGAGGGCCAAAAACATAAAATAATTTTTTTTTCCAATTGATGTCAGGACGCAAGAGATCTTTGCACAGATTATCCCATTCATGAAAAACAATGCTGACGGGAGTTTCTTTTTCGATTGGTTTAGTAAGACCATATTTCAATGGTTGGTAATTTTCAACAGGCAATTCTGGCTGGAACGTTCCGAATAATTTATCCCAGATAATGAGAAACATGCCCATATTCATATCAAGATATTTTGGATTAGAAGCATGATGCACACGATGGTGGGAAGGAGTTACAAGAATATATTCAAGCCAACCCATTTTGTTGATGAGTTCCGTGTGGACAAGAATTCCCCAGATCTGCGTAGCTGAGTATATAAAAACGATATCGAGTGGTTTAAAACCAATCAATACCAGGGGGATAAAGTAAATAAACCGATACAGCGGTTGGAAAACAGAGGAACGGAAGCCAACGGAAAAATTAAGTTGCTGCGATGAATGATGCGTTACATGCACTGCCCAGAATAATCTTACTTCATGATCAAACCTGTGTAACCAATAATAAAGAAAATCTTCAATAACTAACAACATAATCCAATACACAACAACATTAGTGAATGAAAAAACCTGGTAATGAAAAAAATAAGTCAAGATAATCAGGTAACCACTTCTTACAAAAAAATCGAGACAGGCGTTCAGCACCATCAGGTAAACATTAGCAGCGGTGTCTTTCCATGTATATGCTTTTTTATGCCGGTAGTTACTTAATAGCAACTCTGCTCCAATGATGATCACATATAGAGGAGTTGAAATAAAAATGAGCAATTGTTCGTAAATGGCCCGCATATTAACGTAAAAATAAGCTTCGCCTTCAAATGTTCAGTATCTTTCCCCGGTTTTCAGTATAAAATTTCATGAATATAGACCTGTTGCATAATTGGGAAAAAAAATCTGCAGAGCGGCAGAAAACTTACAAACAATGGCTGCAAAGAGCAGATAAAAATAAAGTATTAAAGCGATTGCCGGGACTTCATGAAGAAGCTTTTTCAAAAATTGATTGCCTCCAATGTGCCAATTGCTGTAAGAATTTCTCGCCACGATTTAAAACTCCTGATATCAAACGCATCAGCAAACATTTAAAAATGCGTGAAAGTGATTTTATTGAAACTTATTTAAAAGTGGATGAAGAGGGAGATTTTGTGGTAAAATCAACGCCCTGTCCTTTTCTGGGTGAAAAAAATTTTTGTACGATCTATGAGCAACGCCCTTCTGATTGCCATCGCTTTCCATACACAGACGAAGATGTTTTTATTAAGCGGCAACTGTTAACGCTTAAAAATTCCAGCTTTTGTCCTATCACTTATTTTGTACTCGAAAAATTAATAGAAGCAAAAAAATAAAAATCATCCCGCCGTCAACTCCTCATAAGCCGCCTGCAGTGGTCTTTGCAGACCATCCCCCTTCCATTGTGTATCGAATGGCAACATGGCTGTTTTTAAAACATCATCTTTTGTTTTGCCTGCTTTAATTTCTCCATCAACAAAATTCAACACTTTGTCAAGATATTCAGCAAAAGCCTTTAAATCATCTTTTGTGCCTGTTACTTCATAGCCATCAGCCGCATGGCCAAAAATAAAAATGGTATCATTACTGAAACGATCGGAAACTTTATTCAATGCGATGATCCAATTTTTCATACTTGCCCCGGCACTTCTGTCAACAAATGGATGCCGTCGATTGAACATGAGATCACCCATGTGAACAATATTGGCATGTTCAAAATGAATGATTGCATCTCCATCAGTATGCCCTGTGCCATGATAGTACAGGCAAATTTTTTCTTTACCTATTTTTTCACACCAGGTATCTGTAAAAGTTTGATCGGGGTATAACTGTTTAACC
>Ga0137365_10002875_pt1 | contig 13670 bp, 17 predicted proteins | sample SagtaG_9_FD_104799 | JGI IMG/M metagenome (GOLD analysis project Ga0137365, IMG submission 104799) | Vadose zone soil microbial communities from Sagehorn Ranch, Mendocino, California, USA - Sage1_L_40_16 metaG | ecosystem: Environmental > Terrestrial > Soil > Vadose zone | place: USA...
AAGGGTTGATTCTTATCCATATAAAGATTGATAAAGTAGAGTTTAAAATAAAACAAAAAATTAAGTCCCCTCTCTTAAAAGAACTTCGTATATTGTATTCTAAGTCAACTGCAATTAGTATATGAATCTAGAGCAAGTATTACAGAAATCGAGAAATACAAAAAAAATTGAATGTTAACTATTCAATTTATTGAATTGAAGGGCTTCCCTGTGGTTCATCGGAACTGGTCGGAGGTGCTTTATTGTTTATTGTGCATAATGAGATAAGTACAAAACACATAATACATTACCTCGGTGGGTCTTATGTGGTCCACCAAACACCAAAATTCTTTATCTAATAATTGAATCGTTTTATAGTTTGTTGAGCACATTATTACCAACATCAAATACCTAACTACCGAATATCATTCTGGTGGGCTTGGTGTCAAGGGCCCATCAGTCTTTTTATATTAGTTGTCCCTCATAATGGTCACCTACGATGTCATAACTTGGTGGGTCAATCGAAACGTTGGTCTCTATTGTCTTTCCATGCCCCACCAGTTTCAGTAATCTTCTAAACTGATTAAACTTTTTTATTAAATGTTGGTCATAATAAGACAAGTACAGAACAGAAGACATAATATACGATACGCTTCGGTGGGTCTTACACGATGACCCACCAAACACCAAATCTCTTTCCTTCTCCTAACTCTTTAATGTCAGCATCCTTTTTTCTATCAAATTATTTCAGGAATAATATCTTTTTTCAAATTTATTGTACATTTATTACTATATTTAGTAACTATTAATTTTATTATACTTTATGAACTCAACGTAATTTTATTATACTTTATGAACTCAACGTAGGAACATTTTACCCATGTCACTTAATTATATTACAAAAAATTGTCTATTGATACTTATTGAGACTTTTTGAATGAAACCAAAGAAGTAAGAGAAGCAGAAATGTGACATTATCTATCTTTCCGCTTCTGTTTTTGTTTTGACGCTGTCTCCTACTTTTACGTATTTGTTAACGCCAACCCTAACCTGTCTCTGTTCACAATTTTCACAAATAAATATCCTTCTGCCTCCAATATCCTCGAACTCACCCGCTGATTCTCCCTCTACTGCAACTGTTCCAGTGGGCGTAAGATAACCAGTCTTACATATGGAACATAAGTCCAAATCGCCGCTCATTTCTTAGAGAAGTTAGATAACACGCAGCACAGTTTTAAGTATTATGCTACTTTAGGATGAAAACAACCTCTTTGTTTTTGGATTCAACTTTTTTTCCTACTAGTATCCCATTTATTTGCCATTAATGTTAACTATCAGTTCCTTCAAATTTGAAGCGTTTGAAACGAGACTAATCTCCACAGTTATCACATTTTTTTACCTTCATGATTAATCATTAAATTGACCATGAGGAATGTTAATATTTAAAGATACTTTTTTAAGTATAACAATCAAGATGTTTGAAGTAGATGGATGAAAGCATCCGAAATTTAATTGATATTGGACTATGAGTAGGAAGGATTAGTGCTTCTTTATGAAGAGACTATAAATTAATTCATTATTTTCTATCTTTCTCTGTGATTTTCAAGATTCTCTATTATGTTTTCCTGTCCAACAAGGGAAAAGTTCCAAGATTACAATCCGAACTACTTTCTTATATACAACTAGAATCAAATTAATTTGAACAGTAATTCCGTAAATTGGAAACTGAACTATTAGACTGAAATTATCACATACTTAAATACTATTCCTCTCTATAATATTCAATGTTATCAGTATCTTGTAGAGATGTGGGAGTTGACTGTGATTTCGTAGGAAAAGGTGAAACGGAGAAAGAATTAATGGATCAGTTAGTAGATCATGCAATAAAAGATCACGGGTATACTCGTGAAGATGTGTTCAAGCCTGAGATGCAGGAAAAAATTAAAGCCCATATCAATAAATCATAAAATTGATTGATTAAATCTTCTCCACTATCCACTTTTTTTAATCTATTTTATTGTTACTGGTTCTGTAATTAGGAATTACTCTATATATTATTCCACTTGTAAGTAACTAAGATCTATTATTCTCGTCAATCAAGTACTACTGATGTGACCTTTCCGATTATTTACTGGAATCCTCATTGTCAACATGCTTATTTGCTTATCTTTCGATCTTTGGCTACAATAATTATGCTCAATACAATAAAAGGAAGTTGAAATACTTCTACTGCAATTGCTGTTTCACCTATTGAACCACCTCTACCATTAATTGGATTTTCTGGAAACCTTGTAATTACCCACACTAAGACCAAGATCAATGTTCCTCCAATACCTACATAATACCAAACTCTATTCCAACTTCTGATAACAGGAAGAACCCAGAATATTTGAACCAATCCCCCGACTAAGAACAGAATTCCTGTATTAAGGTTTCTGTCAATTACGTTTGTGACCAATGTGAGATGCAATATTCCTGCTATAAAAGTACTCGCAGAAGCGCCATAACGCAATAGATTAGAAATTTCTCTCATATTTTTCGTATTGACATTTATCGGTCGTGTTATAAAAAAAGAATCGGTCACTAAATTAAATTATTTAAATGTGTTGAATAAGTCATATAGATCGAATTCTTTTTTACTATTCCCTTATAAGGTAACTGATTTCTTTGATATGAAATGAATTAAGAAAAAGTAAAATTGAAAAGAATTTGTGTAAATAGTATCATGATAAAGGTAGGATAGAAAAAATCGATATCTTAATCTCACTGACCTTGTATGAATTTGATTCTTGGTTTAATTGAATTATAAATTTGATATTTTTTGTTTTCCTCTAAACTTATTAAGATTTCATGAACAGAAAGACTCGTTTTATATGGTACTTGAAGATGATATTTATTTTCTGACATCTACTTGCATAATGTATCTTATTGTGTATTTCTTTCCATTAATTCTTTACCACATTCTAACTCTTACTAATAAGATTAGTTCGTTACAAAACAGGGAAATTTTTCTTTCTTTGTTTTATGTGTTGGAGGTCAAACACTGCAACTTGCATTAAACAGTCAAGACCATCCGCTAGCAGCTACTGTCATATACTATGGTCGTCTAGTAACAGAAAAAGGAATCCTCGCAAATATAATGTGGCCCGTATTGGGAATTTTTGGGGACCAAGATAGGTCAATATCAGTTGATACAGTAAAGGCATTTGAGTTATCACTAAATTCTAACGGGATAACAAACGAGATATACATCTACAAAGGAGTTGGCCATGCTTTCGCTAACCCTTCTGGTGAAAATTACGCACCAAAAGAAACTCAAGATGCTTGGCAGAAGACAGTGTCTTTCCTAAACAAGTTGAGTTCGTGAGACAAATCGTAGCATATTATTTCATACTTTACCAAATGCTCGTGGCATATTCAATTGCAATGAGTTCTAGATTTATTTGCAATCTGATATCAGGTCGTTGGATTCGAAAATTGTTAATGTCTTTCTACATTTTTGCGTAGTATTTTGAATAATTACATAAATCACTTAAATTCTCAGATGTACCTTGATAATTGTAATGTTTTTTACTCTAAAGAGTAGGAAGAGCTGAAGTTGGCTTTTAGTTTTTATAATTGAGAAAGACGTCAAGATATAATGCAAAAGAAAAGTATTGTATCTACAAAGGATGAATCAAGAGAAAAATACAAGGATAAATTCACTGGAGATTTCCGAATTAAGAGTATCTTAGATAAATATGATTCCAGCGAGCAAGAGATGTATTATGTGACGTTTAAGAGTGGTTGTAAAACTAGACCTCACATACATGCTTCAGATCAGATATTAATTGCCACTGAAGGAAAGGGTGTTGTAGTATTCGCTAAAAGGATTTTGATTGAGCCTGATGAGATTACAAAAACAGAGATAGAAATTGAAAAAACAGTCATGATGGAAAAAGGTGATGTTATTTGTATTCCGGCTTTTATGTTGCACTGGCATGGTTCCATAGATAAGAAGGAAGACTTCACTCATATTGCAATACGGAAGAGGACAGAGACGGAAAATATTTGGTTCTGAGAGGCTTTCTTTTGTACTTTGAAAACTAGATAATTTGTAATCCGAATCTTAATAGGATTAAATAACTAGCTCTTTTGATAGAAACAATCATTATTTCATTGATATTACCCACTTGCATGAAAAATTGGCGAATTGCAGCTCAATCAATCATCATATTTCTGGCTATCTATACTATCGTTGGATTGGCATCGGTGATCCCATCGGATGTTTCTGCCGCGACAGTAACTAATGGTACAATATCTGAAGAGAGATACGTTGGACAGAAAACAGAAATGTCAAATCCAGCTTCTCCATTAGTTACACCTCATGGCAAAATTCCACATCAAATCGTATTTGCTCTTCCTTTACGAAATGATAGCAAGGTCTGGACTGGTACTGTGACATTCACTGCAAGCAAACCTATAGAAATAGAAGTATTGCATAATTATAAACCTCGATCCGTTATAGATACCGAACATGGTGAACCGTATCACGCCACTTTACCTAATAACATGATAGTCGCGATTTCTACGATGACCATGTTTTCAGATACTCCTGTGAAGCTCACAGGTACTCCGATAAGTACAGGCTCTTTACAATTCACAGGAAGTGCGTTAGTTTTTCATAAGACTAGCGGTGAACCATTTACTGTTACCTATACGGTAGATGCTGTCACTAGAACACCTAATAATTAAGACATTGGGTAGAACAATTTTAACTATAATTGTAATCTATAGGCGGATAAATCGTACTATCAGATATACTATATATTAGTAATATGTCTTTTTTCAATTGCCTCTATTCTTCCACCATATTTTTTCTTGTATTCTGATTTACATGAGGTACAACAGAAGAATCGTTCGTAGTTAGCAAATCTTAACACTTGCGGATCACCAGCAATAGTACCACGACAAAAGTCGCAATCGAGCAATATCTTTATGCCTCTCTTTATTTTCTTCATGCGTTGAGTTTGGTTGTCAATTTGTAATTCAGAAATGTGGATTCTGTTTTCAACTTTTCCAAAGTCAATGAGTGGCACTACTGCTTTTATGAATCCTATATTTTGTAGTCTTTCAAATCTTGCCTTAACGGTAGGAGTAGTTATCCCAGTTTCCCGAGAAACCTGACGGAATGACTTACGACCGTCCTTGGACAAGGATTTTATTATTGAAACATCATAGTCATCTAGTTCAATAGGCAAGATTACAATGAAAAAGGACTCCTCGTTATATTAAATTTAACATTTGTAAAGTCCTAATGTTATATTTGTAGTTGTTTTAGTATATTTGTATGGCAAAAGATCCCGTGTGTGGTATGTTTATAGAAGAGAAAACCGACTCCATTCGACACACTGTTGATAGTAATGAATACTTCTTTTGTAGTACCCAATGTTTAAACGAATTCAGAGAGCCTGAAAAAGAACTAAAAAAACTAAAGATTCATGTAGCAGTAAGTGTAGTCCTATCAATTCCAATCATAATCCTAAGTTTACCGCACATGTTACCAGCACAGTTTGGACATCTACTTCCAATGGACATGATGCATAACTCTAGCTACATTATGTTTGTACTGGCTACACCCCTGCAATTTTGGGTAGGATGGAAATTCTACAAAGGTTTCTGGGAAGGTATGAAGGCAAAAGCTTCTAATATGGATACACTTATTGCGATCGGAACTACTGCAGCATATTTATATAGTGCAGCAGTAACAATTGCTCCAAACTTTTTTCCGTTAAATTCTGTCTATTTCGAAACGTCTGCTGTAATTATTACACTGATTCTTGTAGGTAAATTACTCGAAACAAGAACAAAAGAAAAAGCCTCCAACGCAGTTAGAAAACTACTGGATTTGCAGCCTCGTATGGCAAAAGTTTTGCGGCCGAGCAACAACCCATCAATAAAATCTTGGGAAGAGGTAGAAATTCCTATTGAAGAAATTCAGGAAGGAGATTTATTGATGGTAAGACCCGGCGAAAAAATTCCTACTGACGGTACGGTGATAGAAGGCTCTTCTAATGTTGACGAGTCTACCATTACCGGTGAAAGTATTCCTGTAGACAAGTCAAATGGTGATGAGGTTATTGGAGCAACCATGAATAGTAGTGGGTTACTAAAAATAAAAGCCACAAAGGTAGGACAAGATACCGTACTTTCACAGATAATAAAATTGGTAGAAGAAGCACGAACAGGCAAAGCTCAGATGCAAAGGATGGTAGACCAAGTTGCTAAATATTTTGTTCCTGCGATACTTATTACTGCAATCGGAGTAGGTTTAGGATGGAATCTTATAGGTAGTATAGGATTTACATACAGTCTCTTGGCATTCGTTTCTGTCATAATCATCGCATGCCCTTGCGCCTTGGGAATTGCAACGCCTGCTGCATTGATGATGGGTTCTGGAAAAGCTGCCGAATATGGTATACTATTCAAAGGTGGAGAGTACTTGGAGATAGCCAGCAAAGTAAATACAATCGTATTTGACAAGACTGGAACGCTAACTGAAGGAAAACCATCTGTTACTGACATTTATGATATTTCAGGCATGGGAGAAAAAGAACTACTGAGAATGGCAGCTATTGCAGAATCAGGATCTGAACATCCTTTGGGACGAGCAATCGTAAGGAAAGCCAAGGCAGAAATGATAGTCCCAAACCCAAATTCGTTTGAAGCGGTATCAGGTCATGGGCTTAAGGCGATATACGAAGGACGCATAATTTTAGTAGGAACCAGAAAGCTGATGAGTGAGAGTGACATTCCAGTTTCAGATACCGTAGAGACAAAACTGAATGAATTTGAAAACATGGGGAAAACGGCTGTATTAGTGACAATAGAATCAAAGCTTGCAGGAATTATAGCACTTGCTGATACGATAAAGGAAAATGCAAAAGAAGCTATCAACGCACTCAAGTCAAAGGGTAAAGAGGTTATAATGCTTACAGGAGACAATGAAAGAACTGCAAATCATATCGGAAAAAGATTAGGAATCGATAGAGTAATCGCTCAAGTTCTACCTCAACAAAAAGAACAAAGAATTTCAAGTCTAAAATCTGAAGGGAAAATAGTTGCTATGGTGGGGGATGGAATTAATGATGCGCCAGCATTAGCAAAAGCGGATTTAGGGATTGCAATAGGATCAGGGACTGACGTTGCAAAAGAAACTGGAGGTATCATACTGATAAAGGGGGATGTCAGAGATGTCTTTATAGCTCTCCAACTTGGAAAAAAGACAGTCTCCAAGATAATACAAAATCTATTCTGGGCATTTGCTTACAATACTGGATTGATACCCATCGCTGGAGGAGCTTTAGTCCCGTTTCTTGGCGTAGGAATATTTGGATGGCTTCCAATGTTAGCAGGCGTCGCAATGGCCCTGAGCTCAGTAACGGTTGTAGGTAACTCAATTTTGCTTGGGAGATATAAACCACCATTTCTATCGACAAAACAGGGTTGGCAATCTACTAAAGTTTCTCAAGTGAATCCAAACTAGGAAATAGAAAGAGACAATATCTTGATGCAAAAAATAGAACAAATCAGCTGTGATCGTCTAATGTGAATATTATAAATGGGAATTTGCACGATAATAAATAGGGCTTTCCGTAGTATAAAATGGTGATACTCAATACTTTAGAGCAAGCATCAGTTAAAGTCTCTCAACTTACGATATTTTGTTTTATAATAAAATAATTAAAATATTGGATAATTTTATTTAATATAATTCCTATTATAGCTGTATCATATAAATGGAAAATACTAACACTACAAAAGCTAATTATTCATTCGTGGCTGATGCTATGCTTGGTAAAATTGCCAGAAAATTAAGAATGTTTGGATTTGATACTATTTATGATTCTAATATAGAGGACTATGATATTTTAAATTCATCAAAATATACAAAAAGAATCGTTTTAACAAGTGATAACGCGTTATTTAATAGATGTAAGAAAAAAGGAATTGATGCAATTCTAACTTATAAAAAGACAGAAATAGAAAACCTAGTTACAATTCTCAGCTCCTTAGGTATTAGATTTATTAATCTACAACAGTTACCTTATTTATGTACTTGTTGTAATGGTTTGTTAGATACAATTACTGATAAGAGTTTTATCAATCATGAAATTCCAATCCATGTCTTAAACAATAACAAAATGTTTTATGAATGTCGCAAGTGTAGCAAGATATATTGGAAAGGCAGCCATATTGAACATATTTCCCGTTTAATTAAAAGAATAAACTCAGAGTTATCATCTTTAACTAATTTAGATTAATAATGAATTTTAATAAAATGTCCAGTAGGGTAATAGAATCCATTTAAGTATGATGACTGCATAAGAATAGAAAAACATGAAATGTCCATGTTGTGGTGACGAATTAATATATGATAAGGAAACTGAAAAGACTATATCGTACAAGTGTTTGACTTGTGGATTGAAGAATACTGAACTCAGGAAAAATATATAAATGGAATATGGTCATCTGTAAGAGACAACTCCATCATGAAATTCTAACAATATTTAGATGGGATTTTTTGGTTCCTAAAAATCTGTCTATTACAATTTGTGCGATATGTAATAGTAATTAATTTATTCTCCATTAACATTTTTCACTTCAACATCTTTGAATCCTGTATCAATGAGTTTCTTAACAGCCATCTCCTTACTGCTTATTTTCATTATCGATATTCATAAATCGGATTTTATATATTTTGCAGTTGTATAAATTTAAAGTCTTTCCCAATAATGTTGCTATGTGATGCATTTTCTACTTAATTCAGTATTATAACTGTACAGTCAGCATTGTTGTGTTGTTTTTGTGTGTTTTTGGCCAGTATTAATGCCGATCGATGGGTTATTCATTTGATTGCATGTCAGTGATCAATTTGTAATTCAAATACATCATTGTAGAAACAAGTGTGTTTTGTTACTATTACATACAATTGAAGAATCCTTTATCTTAATTATGGAAACACTAGGCACGAAAACAGATCCAGGCTGTTACCAAATGTGCACTTTATCTGAATTAGGTCTGACTTTGAATCGAGGACATCTTTGATGGAATTATTTACCAACTCTTGTATTTTTTGGGTTATTTGTTCGTTACTTGCAAAGGGATTTGCTATCTCCATCCCTACTGAAGAATTTGATGTAGAATTAGAGAGTTTTATATAGCCTACAGTAGAGGATTTCTCGAAATCATCAACTATTGATGAAATTATAAGATCCTTAGAATCCTTCATGTTCATCGGAGATCCAGTAATACTATACGAAGCATCAAACCCTGCTACAAAGGATGCTTTATGTGTGATCATAGTAGTACTCGTGGCAACTTTTGACACTTCAATATGAGCCTCATCTTTTGTGGTCTCTTCACTTCTACTCATACTAGAATTTTGTGCAAACGCTGCACCATTGAGTAATAATGAAATAACACTAATGGTAAGTACTGATATAGCGAACCGCCGAATTGGAACAACGGCCTTATTAATTTTGATCATTAGCATTTTTTCATTTGTTCTGTATATAACATTTTATTTAGAAAGTTCAATTGGGTTGTTTCCTATTCTTAAAAAAATAAACCTGTTTCAGTAGTTTGCTATTAGATTTATTGTAATCTATTTTCATAATAAAAGATCAATGATTTATCCGGTCTTTAACTATCGACTTTACATTTTCATCCATTCTCTTGCTTCAAGATATCCTATCAGTTTTATCATCTGTTCCATTCTGTCTTTACCTCCCACATTATTGCGACAGACTTTATAGTGTTCCATTAATTGGGTATGTTCTTCATGAGACAGGCTACCTTTTTCTTCTATTAGATCAAAGAATACATCTTCCTTGCCTGTGTGACTGTTAATGAATACCGAATATGCATTTAAGAACCTAGCTACCGGTTCCCTAGAATTAATACCACTCGTCCAAGCTATTAAATTTTCAAGTAACATGTTAGCAATCCTTCTACCAAGTTCATGTTCTATCAAGAATTTTCGAATGTCTTCAGAATAGTCATCCTTTTCCTTCATCTGTGGAAAATATGCCTCCTCTTCCTTACCGTGGTGAAACTTATCAACAAATTCCTGTATAAGTATTGATATTATTTTGATATCTTCGATCGGAATTACTACATTATTGTACAAGCCATCAGAACATTTCTTTGCAATTATACCAAGTCTATTAACCAATAAGTGATCTTGTTTTAGGTCTTTCGTGGCATTCAAAATCATTCAAAAAATAATGCATTTGCTTGTTTATCCAAATCTAAGCTAGCAAGGAAAATAATCCTAAATCTAAAAATCGATGTATAAACGATTAAAAAATAGTTCATGAATAAACACATACTCGACTTCTTAATATTTATTTAAAACATGATTCTATAGTATCTTGTTGAATCGATTTTACATGTAAAAATGAGTAGTAATACATAAAACTATAGAAACATTAATTCGTTTTCGCGTGCTATATTTGCACATTTAGTCTAAAATTAAACCTACAAATATGATTAGTTTTGTGTAATTATCGGTTATAACGGAATTAGCGATTCGTGTGGAATTGTCATTAGCGGGCACTAATGGCCATGAGAAGATGATATTCCTCTGGAGCCAGGATGTTTGTTAGGAGATGGCTTTCCTACTTATTTTCTAGTTTATTAAAATTACTCCTTCATATCAGTTTCTGAATTGAGGGGTCAATTTATTTATAGTAGATTAGCACAAAATATGGAGCCTGAGGAATCATCGGAGTGGTAGTAGGTTGTTAGGATTTGATCTCTAAAAACAGGCTTGTAGCCATAGTAGATGATGAAGCAGATATCACTAGGCTTTTTCGTGACGCTTTAGGTGTTGTTAGTGGTATCACAATTTTTACCTTCACAGATCCTATAATAGCACTTGAACATATAATGATTAATAAAACAAAATATGTATTGATAATATCTGATTTAAGAATGCCCGGACTTAATGGAATGGAATTAATTAAAAAGGTAAAAAATATGAATCGTTTAGTCAGAACAGTTTTAATGACTGCCTTTGATTTTGACGATGAATTATTTCAGCAGTATATTGAAACGCAAATAATAAATGGCTTTCTTCAGAAACCTATAATGTTAAAAGATTTGGTTAAAGAGGTCGATAATCAGCTACATATTTACCAGTTAGAAGAGCACAAAACTAAATTACTATGACTTTATCTTTATGATAATCAAAGATCTTTTGCTTTTGTTCATCTGTAAACATTAAATGATAATCTAATTTGTGATACAAGCATAGTTGTCTCCAATTTTGGTTACAATAACCATCATCTGATAAGCTTTCATACCTTAAGAGATCATCGATATTCTTGGAGTGATTATATATTGACATATCTGCAATAACAACAAGATTCTTATTCTTATCATAAGCCTGAATCTTATTTACAAACTCCTTTAGACCAAATGCAGCAGGTAAACCCAAGTATGGGTTATCAACTACCTTGGTAAAATCTATCAGTGTGAGAGAATTGTTTTGTTCAAATTTTCTTACATCCAATCCTTTCATCATTAACTCTTGTCTCACCTTATCTGTTGTATCATAGTAGGGAAGAAACAAAATTGCAACATCGTTCTCTTCAATCATAAGGCGTATGTATTCAGCATAAATTTTTCGTATTGTTTCAATATTAGGATATAAAATAAGGCAATGATAACCTAGAGGTAATTTAAGTAATTGAGGGACTAAATCATTAGAGATATCATCAAAGCTGGAATAATGGTGGTTTGGGTCTTCCATACAAGCTGATTGTCCCACATATGATATTAAAGTATGATTAGTTATGGATTCCATGTCTAAATCTTCCAAACTGACGTTCTAAACACGATTGAAATTTAGTTTAAATTACATTATGTAAAACTAAAGTTGTTAAATCGATAACGGATTACTAGCATATATTTGATGAATAATTACAAATATTTTATTATGACATATCAGGATGATATAAGACATCAGACAGATTATCTATTTTCTGAAACAACTTCACGAGTTAATAGCATGAACAACTTATCTGCGACGTTTTCAGGACTTATTGGCTTGAGAGTAAATTCATCTGCGCCATAATCTAATATCTTAGTTTTGTCAGTATCTTCATCTGCTATGACCAGTATTTTTGTCTCACCGTTAGTCCTTTTCAGATTAACAATTAACATCGCTCTCCCATCGAGTGCTATTTGTTGGCTTATTATTACAACATGTATCTTTCGGTTTCCCAATTCACTAATTTTTGATAAGCATTCTTCGGCTGTAGAGGCTTTATAGACCTCATAACACTTTAGCCACAATAAGCCTGCCAAGTTTGTAATGGCATCGTTATCCTCTAGGACTATCATTACCCGAGGTTTATCTAAGGCCATTGTATGTCTATAGACGATATCAAGTAATAAGTATAGTGTAAGGTAAAAGCTTCTGTTCACGACGAAAATAGTTCATCTTCTGAATATAATGTATTTGGAGCAATATAACAGAGGGAGACCGTTTGTGCAAAGGACCCGGGTCCGTCAGGGTCAAACAAATTGAATTCCAAAAACTGACAGATGAATTTGAAAATAAAGTATTAAACGCAGCCCTAGGCAGCCCTGAAAAAATACCAGCATTGGTTGATGAATACAGCAGCAATGTCATCGAATTATTCAATTCTCCTTCATCATCACCATAGAAAGCCTGAATGAATAATTTTTATTTTATTTTCCCTTGATCTAGAATTTTAACAAAAAACTTATTTTTGCACTGAGGACAAATTAAAAAAGCAATCACTCTTAGGGCTGTTCTAAAATCATTGTATGGTGACATATCTTGTCCTGGAGGATGAAAATTCAGTCTATCCTGCTCACTTTGGACATTACTCTTTTCCAAGGGATCAGGATTGTCACAGAAAATACAATGAAAATCTATAGAATTAAAACGTTCAATTACCTTTTTTTCTAACTCTTCGGTTAGATAATCTCTAATCATTCATAATTCAGAATGATATAAAAATAACTTTTATTTAATATTATAACCCTTCAAACTTAAGCATAATGCATCTAACAGATCATCGTATGAAGTTTGTTCTTTGTCTAATGTTAACTCTTTAGCATAAGCAGTCCTAATGACGTTATTACTTTGTCATGCGATTAATCATATCTGTATTTTTTAAAGCATTTAACGTAAGTTTCGCTAAGGTACACTTAAGTATAGTGATCCTTTTGAAAATCTCATGTTAGGTGAATTAATCGGAGAGATGGAAGGTAAAATTTCTAGTCAAAGAGTGATTGATGTTGAAGGTCCTACAATGGAGACAAGCGTATTGGCGAGCGGCAGTCTTAAGGGTGTGCAAGTAACCGAAATACTGACGTATGTTGCCAACCCAACGTCTAAAGGAGTACTTCATGGAGTCGGTAATGGTCTGATAACGACTGAAGACGGGGACATCGCGACATACACTGGTGAGGGAATTGGCAGGGTTGATGCCTCAGGTCTTCTAAAATGGCGGGGAGCGATATTTTTTGAGGCAAGTTCAGAGGGCAAATTGGATTCCCTCAATAACATAGTCGGAGTATTCGAGGCGCAGGTTGATGCTCAGGGAAATTTCACAGACAAGACATGGGAGTGGAAATAGCGATAGGAATTTCGCCGTAATTTATTCAATAAG
>Ga0137365_10002881_pt1 | contig 13654 bp, 11 predicted proteins | sample SagtaG_9_FD_104799 | JGI IMG/M metagenome (GOLD analysis project Ga0137365, IMG submission 104799) | Vadose zone soil microbial communities from Sagehorn Ranch, Mendocino, California, USA - Sage1_L_40_16 metaG | ecosystem: Environmental > Terrestrial > Soil > Vadose zone | place: USA...
CATCAGTGCGTTCTCGCAACGCCCAGTTGTAAACCACACGACAGCAGCCGAAGGTACGAGCAAGGATATTCTTTTGTGCATCGGTCGGGTAGAGCCGATAGCGATAAGCGCGTTTGTGTTTCATACTTTACATGATAACACAACGTGCTTTAACTGTCTATACGTATTTCAGCGTATTTTATTGTGTACATTTGCGCCATTCCTCCCCGTTTGAAAACAGGGCTTTCTGGCGCATACCTGTAAGATTAATTTCACTCAGCCGTTTTGTACATACCCACAAGGCCAATGCATGTCAATCTGGAGATGATATGATTAACAAGGTGGATCGTAGCCCCGATGATACAGCCATAAACACTGCTCCTGAAAAGCGCTTCAAGCCAGTGAATAAATGGGCAGTACTCGCCATCGCCGCCTCGAGCGGCTTCATGACAACACTTGATAGCTCAATTGTAAATATTGGGCTGCCTGCTATTTCACAAACATTTCACGTGGGAGTCAGCGGCGCTATTGAGTGGATCATCATTGGCTATCTCGTTGTTATTGCAGCCACGCTCTTAACTTTTGGGCGTCTGGCCGATATGATCGGACGCAAACCAATTCTTTTAGCAGGTCTGGCCGTCTTTATTACGGGGTCTGCATGTTGTGGTATAGCGCCCTCACTATCATTCCTTATCATTGCGCGCCTCTTCCAGGGAATAGGGGGTGCACTCATTTTTTCCGTTAATACAGCGCTTCCCAATTGGTGTAGGACACATTTTCAGGGATACTCCTGCTTTTCATAAACGCCATATCTGTATACGATGCGTTGAGGTCAATACCCAGCGTGTTTCTTTGTGGGCTGCGTCGTTCCAGGTCGAGGTGTTGCTTTGCGAAGGAGCGAATAGACCACACTGTCCTCTCTGGCAATAATGCCATAAGTTCGGGCAGAGGCATGGTTGCATAATGCCGCTTGAGTGTGTCTACCTCTTCATCACTCCAATCTTTTAACGCGCCTACGCGACGGCGATAGTACATATGCTCATGTCCCCACTCTTCATTGAGCCAGAGCACTTGAATTTCTATCCAGTGCGTTGCTACCTTGTTGATTTTTACCTCTTGTACGGCAAAGTTTACCAGTGACCGACGTTTCTTAAAGTTGTAGTCAGCCCAACCATCTTTGAGCTTAATTAACTCTTCGTCTAAACTGCCGATGTCATTTTCAATTTCTTCCTCTAAAACCTGTTTTGCTTTTTTTAGTCTTCGTCGTTCAAGTTCAAGTGTCTCTATCTCCGTTTCCAGTAACTGCTTGCGCCGCTCTTTGAGCTCCTTTGTTACCTCGTCGTGTGCTTTTTCCGCTTCCTCTATCTCTACTTCTACTTTTCCGACGTTGCGCGTTAACCCGCTCTGGTCGCGGTCAATATCCAGCATTGACTGTTCAATCTGTTTTATCTTTGCAATCCTGACGTTTCGTACTGCTGCGGTTGTCGCTTCATACGCTGCAATATCTCCCTGCCGTTGACTTACTTCCTCTGCGCGCTCAAGGAGGCGGTTTACAACGAACGTATCTATATCCTCACACGCAACCTCAGCAGAGTAGGCATGCTGCAACAAATAGCCATCGTTTACCGTTTGGATACGATATACTCCTGCTGTTTTGCGTGTTCCCTGGTGGACGCGTACCTCGCCTTGATCGGAATGAATGCGAAATTTCAAAAGCCCTATTTCTGCATCTTTGTCGTGAAAGTATCGTTTCTTGCGCTTTCCCTCAAGCGCGTTCCCGTCAAAGTCGGTTCGCGCAAGACGATAATACGCGAATTCGCGTAACTCTTTTTCAATAACAGGCTCATGGCTTAAAACCTTATTGCCCGCGTAGTCACGCCGGATAACCCCTTTCACGGCTCTATACCCCGCATACATGGGATGAGTGAGCAGTAAAACAAGGGAAGTCTTGCTCTTGATGTAGTATCCTCCCCCCAGATGACTACTGAGCTTAAATCTGCTTACCACACGCCGGTCTATATCGGGGGTAAATTCAGGGAAAATGATCGGGGACGTTCTGAGATACTGGTAGAACAGACTTATCTCGCCTGCCAGTTCGCGATACAGTTCAAAGTATTCTTTTACCTTTTCAATATGCGGCCAGTAGGGAACCGCGTGTTTATACGTTGGGCTAAGGGGGTCGTAATCACAGATGAAACCAGGAGGAAGATCGCCCATGCCCGCCCACTCATCATCTTCCCATGCTGCCCGCTCACGGGCTGGGTGTAACCAGCCTTTGACATGCTTGGGGATAAATTCTGCTGCCTCTTTAAATTTCTCGCGTAACCGTTCCTTATCAAACGGGTCACGCATATCGTAAATGTATAGCCTGGGCGAGAGAACCACCATAACAACGTTATGTTGCAGCATCTTATCAATGAGTTGGTTATAGTAAATGTGCGTCTCGTCTCGAAACGGGCGGTTTTCTTGCCAGCAAGCAATAGTCCCTCCGTCAAGTTTCCCTGAGTCCAAATCATCAAACAACCGTAACATGTCGGGTCGTTGGTCAGGTTTCAGTGTCCCTGAAAGTCCTAAATCAGCAAAGTAGGGAAAGATAAGCTGCTCAGACCAACTATTGCGAATACCCCACTTTATCAAATCATCCGTTTGCATCTCCCTGCTTTGCGTGCGGTCTTTTTTGGCGTCTTTTGCGGTAGGATCTGACCGCCTCGCGTAGATAGCAAGCGGTTTATTTGTTCTCAGTTGCTTGACCAGAATGAGGCTTTCTTGTTCGCTCTCTCTCACTGGTAAAAATGCTCTCATCGTTTTCGCTTCCTTCTTTTACTGTAAGCTGCTTTCGCTTGGGGTTGTCCACAAACAGATCAACTAAAAGGCGGTAGAAAATCTCCCGTTCTTTTTCAGTCATTGCTCATCCCTCCTCTGCTGACGAAAGGACAAGCAACACTGTGAAGCACAAAAGATCAGAACGTATTCCGTGTTAGACAGAACACGAGGTGTGGTGCTGGTTGTGGGCAGCACAATAGAAGGTTGGGGTACATCTGAGGTAAGCAAAGTCCAACTCCTTTACTTCTTAGGCAAGAGTTGGACACCAGGGTGAAAGTGCGCCTATTGTGTGGTACAATAGGGCTAATCGTTCTGCAAGCCAACTCTTGACAGACGGGAGGGTGCTGTTCTCTGTTGGTAGCAGGAACACACCCGCTTTTCTTTTCTTGTCCCTCTAAGTATACCCCAAACGCAGCCATGTTTTCCAGTGTTCCCGGTACGAATTGCCATGCACTACGAGACAAGATACAAAAACTGCACGCTAATGCGCTGCGGATTTGCCGGCAGGCTGTCTTTACCGTCTAAACGTTGGAGATGGATACTCGCCTGTGCTATCCCCTCTCCCTTCGCCAGGATTGCGTTCGCCTGCTCCTTACTCTCCCCTGCTAGCTTGCGGGTAAGTTGTGTTACGTGCGCCTGGGTGAAGTGGTAGATCCAGACACCGGAGAGGGAGACGCGCAAACGAGCCGTCTGGTTGGTGTAGGTGGAGCCGTTGACTGTTACCTGCGTCGTTCCTGCCTGTTCATACCCGGTCAGGTTGACGCTGCGTGTGAGGGTGCTTGTTGCCACCTGCTGTAAAGAGTCCTGCATATACGCAACACTGCTACAGGTTTGGGTGACGGAAACGGTGACGCGTGCGCTCTCTGTACCTGGCTCCGCGCTCTCCTGGGTTTTTGGGTTGCACAGGGGGGTAACAAGCTGCTCTCCTGGTCGTATCTCTTTTTGTAGTGCTGCGGTCGTCTGTGGCGTCAGACTCTGTACCAGGTCGGTTGCAGCATTGTGAATATCACTTGACTGAATGAAGCTGTAGGATCTGGCGTCCTGGCCGCCGGAAAAGGGTGTTGTGTTCGTTGCCGTGATAAATTGACTCCCACAACAACGGGTGTCGATGGTGTGGGCTGCAATGTTTCCCGCGCTTCCCGCTTGTATGACGTGGGCGCTTGCTATCGCGCTTCCTGCCTCTGGCAAGACTGCCGCTTGCACAATAACCGCTGTATCAGTAACGATGGTCTGCCCGCTCTGCGTGGTGAATGTTACTCCTGCTGGTATGGTGTAACTCTGTGAGTCGGTATTGTAAAACGTGAGTATCCCTGTTGCTGCTGTGGCGTCGTCGTGTGCGTGTCCGGTCGCCGGTACGGTCGTACTTCCGGTAAAACTGAGAGCCGCAAGTGGCCTTCCCTGTACTTGTCCCGCTTTGGGGCTCACGGCAATGGGAACGGTCGTATCGGTATGCAGTGTTCTTTCCTTCGGAACGATGGTGATGGTTGCCTGTGCGCTCAGTGGCAAGAGAAAAAGATAACCGAGGCTTCCTGTGGCAAGCATGACAAAGACAAGCACAAGCGGAACAAGGAGCAACAGGCGTTCCCTCTGTTGTCTTGTTCTTGCTAGTGCTGGCTCTGCCTCTTCCTGCGGTTCCTCCTCGTCAAGCGGTACGCTTGGCGTTCCGGTTGTCGGTGTTCCCTGCTCCTGGGGTGTGGGTGCCTGGCTGTCAATGGCGTTGGTCTCAAGGGGGTTGGTAGCGTTGTTTGGCACAAGGAGCACTGCTCCCCCTTCTAAATGGTAAAGATCAACGTCAATAACGGTACGCTCCTCTGTCCCGTCCTGGGGGTTGGTATGAGGATCTCTCTGCTGCCCGTCTACGGTTGCCAGGAGTTGCCTCACATCGTCATCAATTGCCATCTGGTTACTCCTTGCTATTGGGTGGGTGCCGGTGTAAACGTTCCATCTTTTTGGTTGAGAAAGACAACTTTCCCGTCTCCCAGGTGAATAACCAGGTCAGCCCGTCCGTCGTTATTTACGTCTTCAAAACTCAGCGTGACAGGGGTCAATTCCTGCCCTTTCCCGATGAGGGTGGGGCCAACGTAGATTTTGCTCTTGCCCGGATCGTCTCCTGGCTCCTCAATCACCATAATCCTGCGGTTCAGGTTTTGAGCGATAAAATGACTGTCGGGGTTGTGGGCGGTTCCATGCCCAACGTTTGCATCTGCCTGGGAGGTGCGGGGTCTGCCATACTGCCAGTCGTCAACGCGTATACTCCACCAGGTACCGAACGCGCTTATGGCGATCCATCCCAGGAACATCAGTACTCCTGTTGCCCCTATCCAGAAAAGCCAATGGAAACGTCGGCGTTCCTGTTGCTGAGGGAGCGCGTCTGTCTTGCCTGGACGGTTCCTGGCTGGCGGCATTTCGTACACCGCATTACTGGGTACAGGTACCTTCGGGTGTGGCTGCCTTTTCGTCCTAGGCGCTGCTGCCTGGGGGATGACCAGCGTCGCGGCGTGTTGGTAGTTCTCCGGCAAATTCCCGAGCTCACGCTGTGTCACGTGCATTTCAGTACCGTCCGTAAACGGGATGACATAGAGAGCCCCTATGGGTCGGTGGCGCATCACACTTCTGGGGGTGCTGCTGACCATACTGTGCTCGTCGGTATCTTGAGTACTGGTTGGTACGCCGCTCCCTGTCTGTCGCGCGTTCGCATCTTCATAAGTTGCGCTCCTGCGGCGGGGAATACGGTGGTTTTCGTTGTAGTACAATGCGTGTTGCTCGCGGAGTTTCTCGGCCATTACTCCACCTCGCTTTGTCGCGTGTGCGCGGTGCAGTGAAACGGCTTTGCTCCCCGTGGAGCGATGGCTGTGCATCCTGGGCAATACCCGCGTACGTGGCACAGGCGGCACGCTTTCACGCCGGGCTGTTCGGTTGGCTCCCATGCATGCCCGTAGGTAAGACATGGTACCGGGGTAGGAGCAAGCAGTGGCTGCGCCTCCTGCACCGTAGACACCCCCTCTGCGATGTCCCCCAACAGCCTGGCTGCGGCTTTTCTCCTGCGCTGGCAGGGACAGAAAAGGCTTTGGCAAAAGGGGCGTTTCAATGAGTGAATGGCGTAAATCGGTACAGGGGTACGGGGGCTTGCGGTATCTGTCTCGTGTGCCAAACAATCGGGAGAGACCGCAAGCAGTCTGTTGCGTGGTATGCCTCACATATGTCCTCTCTTTTAGATTGACAGGCAAAGCTATTCGTGGCATACTGTGCGTAGACCTTTCGCCTGTCCTGATAGCACAAAAGCAGCATGAAGCTAGTCTTGTACTGCTCTGTTGTGGAAACACCTAAAGGGACTGGTACGTTCAATGTTGGTGCTGTTCTGAGTTGGAATGCTGGACAGCACGCAACACACATGAGTAAGGTCAACGGGAGACGCTTAGACTATTGCAAGTAGTCTAAGCGTTTTCTGGTTTCATAGGCAGCCTCTCCTGACGTTACATCGTTACAATGCCAAGGTCTTCAATACTGAGTTCTTCTCCTAAAGCTTGACTAATTGCCTGAGCTATCATTGATGCTTTATGCGCTTGTACTCGCTGGCCGTTCTCCGCTCGCGTCACGGTTGTTTCATCAACTCCTGCTCGCCTTGCTAGTTCCGCCTTTGAGAGTCCCGCCCGAAGACGTTGACGCTGTAAGGGTGACTGTGTTGACATCTAAATACTCTCACTTTTTCCAGTGTTATAGGCTAGTATGCCATAGTATCGTGTGAAAAGTCAATTGATTTTCAGGCAGTTTTGCCTCTCAGGTATGTTTTTGTCCCTAACCTACATGAAGGACAGCTTACAAAGTATTGGCTGCTTGTTGCTGTTGTGTTGTGTTTGCGGATAGAATGAGGCAAAGTATGTAACCTGTCCCGGTCTGAAAAGAGGTGATGCAATGGAGAAATCAGACCAACCTCAGCGGGAGCTTATTCTTACAACTCCCTCATACCTGCAACAAAATGTTCTTGAATGGTTATTGAATGGGGAATTACAAAATCCTGTCGTCTCCTCGTTTGCTGATCTGTACTTGTTGCGGCTGGTAGCTGCCTCAAAGAAAAAAGTAGAGTTAAATAAGCATGGGACGATTGTTCTTCCACGCTGGCAGGCGCAAGAGGAAGATAATGCAGACTTTACTACTTTATCGTATGGCTATCACCCTGCCGAAGTTGCCTTTGCTCTGACTCTTCTCAACGATCTGCTGTCTACGGTGTCGCACAATCAGGATACAAAAAAGCTTACTCTCTCAAAAGAGATGCTACTTGGTTTCTCTGCTGTTCTTGGCTACTACAATCTTATGCGCTATCTCTTGCAACTTCCGCAGAGAGAAACTCTTGATGAGAAACCACCTGATGAAGCTCAAAACCGGCGTTTCTCATCGTATCCCTCATCGGATGAGTGGGTTAAGCACGCCACTCGACAAGATATCCTCTGGTTTGATCGGCTCTGTGATCTTTCCCAACCCTTTGCCGAGTTGGAGTCAACTAGTAGCCAACGCGCAGCACCAAACTGGCTACCAGGTGAGATGCCTCCTCTATTTTATACGACTACGACAAATACTGAAGCGATTTCTCCTGATATACCTTGTTGGATTATTGGCGGAAGAGCATTTCGTGGTGACTCAGCGGCTACTCGCATAGTTACTGCTGAGAAAAGACGGTTGCTTGCTTTTATCAAAAGTTTACGCATGTTGGTTTCTGTTTTGGCTCCATTTGCCATGCTTAGTGAAACGCAACAGCAGCGTACAAAGGCAGTTGTGCAAGTAAAAGCGGTCACGCATCAAGCAGGAGCACATACCTATCACCTGGAACTTACTGATACTACTTTCCTCACAAAATCCTATCCGTTTCTGTTGAGAATATCGCCCGATGACGAAGTGCTCTTGCGAGAAGAGGCAGAAGACAATGGATGAGAACAACCTGCCGATCCTGCACATTCGGCGTACAAAGAAGCACCCCCTGCCGCAACAAGGCGACAGTTTGCCAAGCTTAACCATTCAGCGAAAGCGCAAGCGTTCACACAAGGAGCCAGAGCAAAGGAAGAAGAATATGTACATACCATGCGCGCACTGTGGAAAAGTTAATCCTGTGGATTATTACGTCGGTATGGACGTGCAGGCTGAACTTCACAGCTTATATTGTATTGGCTGCGGTAAAAAGCTCTATAGTCTTGACGATGAAGACACAGATGAGTGGGATAAAGAATACGAGGAGGACGCTGATGAAAAGGAAGACTATAGAGACAAGCCGCCCGCTTTTGTCTCCTCACCTGCCTCTGCGCCAAGATACCAGGAGCAGGAGCGGTACCAGCCACCGCAAGGACAGTCGCGCTTAGGCAGAGATATCCAAACAGGGCAGTATGTTGATGTGCCGCAAGCATCACGTAGAGAGGGCTTATACATCATCGGCATTACAGGAACAGGCAAAACAGGTCTGATTGAAAACCTGATTATTCAGGATATTAAACAGGGCAGGGGTGTTTGTCTACTTGATCCGCACGGCGACTTGACAAATGCAGTCCTAGCAAGAATACCAGATCGCCGCGAAAAAGATGTGATTTACCTTGATATAACAGATTATCACTATCCCTTTGGTGTAAACCTATTTGCCTGTTCTGATCTCGCTAACCCAATTGAAGTACAGAAAATCGTAGATCAAATCATGCACGTTTTTGAAAAACTGCTTGGTGTTTCCCGTGATACGCCTCTCATCCTGCAATATTTGAGAAACTGCACCTATACGCTTATTGCTAATCCTGGCTACACAATGGCAGATATACCGCTCCTGCTCACTGATAAAAATTGTCGTCAACAATTGGTTGCTAATGTCAAAAGATTGCAGACTCGTCTCTTTTGGCAGCAGTATGAACAGATGAAACCAGGTGACCAGCTTGAGCAGATTGCTTCCATCCAACGACGAGTCGATGACTTTTTACAGGATTTAATTTTGCCGATTGTCGGACAAGCAAAAACAACCGTTGATATAAGACAGGTGATGGACGATGGGAAAATTCTCCTCGTCAAACTGAGTGCTCAACTTGACTCTGTCACCAGTCTCATTGGCTCGGTTCTCGTTGCTCTCTTCCTCAATGCTGCGTATGCACGACCGGCAAACAAAAGACGGCAGTTCAATCTCTATGCCGATGAGTTTCAACGCTTTGCAACAGACGACTTCGCAACGCTGTTGACAGAAGCCCGTAAATTCGGGATTGCGACAACCATAGCGCATCAGGCACGCTATCAGCCAGGGATGACCGATGGTATTCGGGCAACCAGTTTGAGCGCAAAGAACCTGGTGGTGTTTAAGGTGAATAGTCAAGACGCGGATGAGTTAGCAGGTGAGTTTGACATTACTCCGCCACCGGCAAAGATAGAAGTACGGAGACCACAGCAGCATCGGCGAATTGAGGAGCAGGTAGAGGTCGAGGTTGAGGAGGAAATTGAGGAAATTTCACACACTCCGTTTGACCATCTGGAACGCGGCTCGCACAGAAGTGCTAAGGTTCGTGAAGCAGTGCAAACAATCAAGAGGCCAACGTATTTTCCGCTTACGCCTGATATGCCGACTGAGCCTCTCGCGGTTTACCTGACCGTGTTTCCTGAGCATAGGGGAGAAAATCATAATCCGCTCATCGGGAGTGAATATTTCAACGCCCTGCTGGTTGACGTGATGGAGGGACGGTTGTCGCTTAGAACAAAAGCCTTAGCCGTAAGGATATTCCCAATTGTTCAGAGCCTTGCGCCGTATATTAAGTGGTTAGGATCGGGAGCGGTTAACGCAACATGGTGGTATGCCTTCGAAGATTTACCAAGCCATATTGGGACGCTTATATCAAAGGGGTACATGACAAAGGAAGATTATGAGAAGTATACAAGGGGATTGCGACGGGAAGGAGAAGAACCGGAGGTGTATAAACGCCTCTTTGCTCTTATTTGGGGATTGGTTTCCGGTCAAGGCCAGCTTGACAGGCTGAAACAGGACTTGGCTGATGCAATCTCTGACGTGTTTGTTCTTCATATCGGAGGAGATTTGTATCATTATTACAGTAAACGTGTATATGAGATTGAGGAGTTTAAAGATAGCCTTTATAAGCTTGGTAAGGCAGAGAAAGAGATTGAAAGGCTACATAGTCAAGTAAAAGAATCAGTGAGCAAAGCAACACAGATAATAACAGAATGGACGCCATTGATAGTCAATGGAGTTGTTACCTATGTCAGTCATTGGCTGACGCTTTGTGAGGAGCTTGCAAAAGAAGAAAACCACATCAAAGTTGGCACCGGACAGAAGCGAATGGTGAAACGCATACAGCCGCATATCACCTACCTCACGGATGAGTCTGAAAAAGTTACAGTGCAACGATCCTATCCAGAAATGTTAAAAGTAGTAGCATCAGAGCTTGTGAACCAGGATAACTACATAGCGCGGGTACAGTATATCAATGCCGATCAAAGGCGTGTTGAATGTACGATTAGAACACTTGATCCGAAGCAGGACTCTGACACTAAACCGTTGTTTGGACAGGCGTTAGATGATCGGATCGCGCGAATACAGGCGCATAACAGAACACCATCAACGGCAGGTGCATTACCGTACTGCCGATCAAGGCAAGATGTAGAAGCAGAGATTAGACAACGGCAAGAACTATGCAGTAAACATAGTGAGCCACCGGAAGAGCCGCCTATTTCACGGCATCCACCACGTTAGTATCGTTTAACATCGTTAGGAAGATCAAATCTGGTTTGCCCTGGGGTGTACGGAATGTCTGTCGCTTCTGCCATAGCTTCGACTAACTTTAACGACTTTGGGTCTTCTAGTATAACTCCATCCCCTGCCCAAATTCTTAAATCCATAGCAACTGATTGTCGTTCATCTTCAGGAAAGTGGTCATAAGCTACTGAGACATTCTTTTAAAATTCGGGGGTAATTTTTACATAGATTTAACGTATGAGTAGTACGCTTGCTAGGGAGGTGAAAAGCATATGTCATATACTTCCGAGCAAATAGATGCGCTCAGAGGTTTTTTGAAGCAAGCAAAAACAGCAACAGAGGTGAAGCGGGCAATGGCACTCTTGACGCTTGCAAAGGGAAAGAAGCGAGCTGAGGTGACAGAGATTTTTGAGATTCATGTTGATTCGCTGGACAGTTGGCAGACAAACTTCAAACGATCCGGAGTCAAAGGGATTGCCAATAAAGGCTATCCTGGTAATCACTACAAACTGACGAGAAAGCAGAAAGAAGAGATAAAAGGAACCATTTCCGAGAAAACTCCTCAGGAGCTGGGCTTGTCTGAGAAGCGATTCTGGACAGTGAAACTGTTAAAGAAATTGATACAGGAGCGCTATGGCGTTGTGTATGAGTCAGAGGCAACATATCGGAAGCTGTTCTACTCATTCGGGTTCTCCTGCCATAAACCAGGCAAACATAACAGGAATCAGCGGCCGAAGGAAGTTGAGCGCTTTCGTGTCAAGGTAAAAAAAAGATCAGACAATACCAGAGGATGGGCGGTGTGGTACTGGTAGAGGACGAGACACGGATTGAATTTGAAGCAAAACAAGACAGAATCTGGGCACAAAAAGGGGTCTATCCAAAGCTGGAATTTACGGGAGAACATCTTGGAAGATGTTTCTATGGCGCAAGTAATATTTTTAAGAAGGAACATATTATTCATGAAGCATATTGGATGGACTCGAAAGAGACAGTTGAGTTTCTGAAGAAGATCAAGGCGCATTACCAGAGGCACTGGAAGAAAAAAATCAAAGTTCTGTTGATCTGGGATGGATCACCGGTACATCGGGGAGAGGTCAAGGAGTTTCTCAAAGAGAATCACGACTGGCTGGAGCTCACATACTTTCCGGCATACTCACCAGAAGAGAACCCGCAGGAGTGGATGTGGAAAGACGCAAAGAAGAAAGTGTGCCTAAATCATGAAGAGGATGTGTTTGAAGAGCTGGTGTATAAGTTTTATAGGTTCTTGATTTCCCATCAGCTTAACCCAACATTCAGCCTGAAAATTCTGGGGCTTTAAAGGATTTTGTCAGTAGGATACTGTAGGCGTTAAATGCGTCTATAAAAAATTTCGTTTTTTCTTCGGGGGCTTTTGTTCCTAACGCTTCTTTAACCATGTTTTTTGTCTTAAACCGCAACCACACAACTGGGTCAACTTTTCCTTTTGTTTCTTTCTGTACCAATGCTCTAATGTTTCCAGCAAGATCAACTGACTCATCTAAGCTGAATGGTTGATCGCTCCCACTTGTCTCCCCAAATGTTCTGTGATAGAACTGCTCCTTTCCCATAGTCTAAGCAAGCAGCCAGCATTATAGGCTGTAGTAACTCCCCTTGTCAACCTGGCAAATTTTGTGGCTAACTAGAGAGCAAAAGCACGAACATTTGTTTGCATAGATGAGAGAGGTGCCGCTTGCACGCAACCAAACAAACAGAGGAACGTCAAAACCGGAAGAAGCGCACAACCTTTGTGGTCACGCCTGTCCATGACCTGCTTCTGCATGACCTGCATACCCTGCAACGAGCAACTGCCGAACAGTTGACCAGGCTCAATTACAAAATGGGCATGCTCACGACAGTCAAGGCTCGGCTCAAAGACCTGGCCGATAACCGGTACGTGCTCCCCCTCTCCCATCCGTCCATCCGTCTCCCCTATATGTACGCGCTAGACCGCAAGGGTTTAAATTACCTATACGCGCAAGGCATTGACGTGCGGGAATACTTTCGCCCCTCGCAGGAAGAAGACTCGGCAAAAAACTTTCTCTTCCGGGAGCATATGCTGGCAATCAGCGATATCCTCATCCATTCCCTGCTCTTTGTGAAGACTGAGCCGTCGTATCGCATCGAAACGATGCTGCATGAGCGGGTGTTTAAGAATACTCCCATTACGGCAACCTACACGAGAAACAGCAGAGACGAGACAAAAACCATTGTGCCTGATGCCTACCTTGCCTTTATCTCTACCAGCCCATCGGGCAAAGAGGAAACTATTCCGGTGCTGTGGGAACTGGATAGGGGCACTGAAGACCAGAAATTTTACCGGCGCAAAATTCGAGCGTACATTGTGTTTCTCAAAAGCCGCGCCTTCAAGACGTTTCTTGGTGTTGAGAACATTACCATTGCCTTTGCGACAACCACAGATCACCACCGCGTCAAGCAGATGCGGGAGTGGACACAAAAAGAAATGGCGCTTACCAATGAGCCTGCTTGGTTAGCAAACCTGTTCCTGTTTACCGCCTTGCCGGAAACTATGGGTGAAAGTGAGCCGCGACACCTGTTTCTTAATCCGGTCTGGTACACGCCCTCAGACGATGAGAACCCTGTCAGTCTACTCGGTGAGTAGCAATATACTTTTTTGCTCCTTCCGTTTGTGTAGCGTCCTTCTGTGCCCTCACAGCCCTATTCTACGAAAGGGGTAGTAAGTCATTGCAGCGCCGGAAATGGGAACCTTTTCTTGAAAAATCTCTTCCTTGATTAAAAAGTGTTTTTACAATAAGGGAGCAGCAGGACGGGAACGGGTATAGATGAGCGACATACCGTGGGGCGCGGGGTTGCCTGTTCATGGAAGCACCGGAAGGCCCTCGCTGGCAGTTCCGTCGCGATGGGCGGGATCGCCTGGGGATTGGGGATTGACAGAGAAGCGGTTGGTTGGTAGGATTGGCGATAGCTTCCCTACTCTCCCTTGCAATCGTGAAATTGCAAGGGATTGGTAGACAAACTACCCCCACGAAGCCTTTTTATACTCTGGTAAATCCATGACGATTTGTAAGGCTACGTGGTGCTCTACCGCTTCAAAAAACTGGTAGAGTCTTGTTTCGGGGACATCTCCCTCGCTGC
>Ga0137365_10002886_pt1 | contig 13646 bp, 8 predicted proteins | sample SagtaG_9_FD_104799 | JGI IMG/M metagenome (GOLD analysis project Ga0137365, IMG submission 104799) | Vadose zone soil microbial communities from Sagehorn Ranch, Mendocino, California, USA - Sage1_L_40_16 metaG | ecosystem: Environmental > Terrestrial > Soil > Vadose zone | place: USA: California...
AGGGGTTGGGCTGATCTCGCCGCCGCCACATCACGACATCTACTCGATCGAGGATCTGGCGCAGCTCATTCATGACCTGAAGAACGCGAACCCGGCCGCGCGGGTACACGTCAAGCTCGTGGCCGAGGTGGGCGTCGGCACGGTCGCGGCCGGGGTGAGCAAGGCGCACGCCGACGTCGTGCTGATCTCCGGGCACGACGGCGGCACCGGCGCGTCGCCGCTGACAAGCATCAAGCACGCGGGAGCGCCGTGGGAGCTCGGGCTCGCCGAGACCCAGCAGACGCTGCTGCGCGGCGAGCTGCGTGACCGGATCGTGGTGCAGGTCGACGGTCAGCTCAAGACCGGCCGCGACGTGATGGTCGCGGCGCTGCTCGGCGCCGAGGAGTTCGGGTTCGCCACCGCGCCCCTTGTCGTCTCTGGCTGCGTGATGATGCGGGTCTGTCACCTGGACACCTGCCCGGTGGGGGTGGCGACGCAAAATCCCGAGCTGCGCAAGCGCTTCACGGGCAAGCCGGAGTTCGTGGTCAACTTCTTCGAGTTCATCGCGCAGGAGGTGCGCGAGTACCTCGCCGCGCTCGGGTTCCGCAGCCTCGATGACGCGGTGGGTCGGGCGGAGATGCTCGATGCCGCCGTGGCCGTGCAGCATTGGAAGGCCGCCGGCCTCGACCTGGCGCCCGTGCTGCACGTGCCTTCCGGCCATCCCGTCAGGCGCCGGGTGACCGAGCAGGACCACGGTCTGGCCAAGGCGATCGACAACACCCTCATCCAGCTATCGGAGGGCGCGCTCGCCGATGCCAGCCCGGTGCGGCTTGAGCTGCCGGTCCGCAATGTGAACCGCACGGTCGGCACCATGCTCGGCTATGAGGTCACCAGGCGCTGGGGCAGCGCGGGCCTGCCCCCGGGCACGATCGACATCAGCATGACCGGCAGCGCCGGGCAGTCGTTCGGCGCCTTCGTGCCGCGGGGGATCACGCTCAGGCTGACCGGGGACGCCAACGACTACCTGGGCAAGGGCCTGTCCGGGGGCCGGATCATCGTCGCGCCCCACCCGGCGGCGCCCTTCGCGGCCGAAGAGCAGATCGTCGCCGGCAACGTGATCTTGTACGGCGCCACCTCAGGCGAGGTGTTTCTGCGCGGAATCGTGGGGGAGCGGTTCTGCGTCCGCAACTCAGGCGCGCTCGCCGTCGCAGAGGGCGCGGGCGATCACGGCTGCGAATACATGACCGGCGGGCGGGTGGTGGTGCTCGGCCCGGTCGGGCGGAACTTCGCGGCGGGCATGTCAGGCGGCATCGCGTATCTGCTTGACCTGGATCCGCGGCGGGTGAACACCGAGATGGTCGAGCTGGAAGCGCTCGATGACGGCGACCGCGCGTTCCTGCGGCAGGTCGTCGAGCGGCAATTCGTCGAGACCGGTTCCGCGGTCGCGATGCGGCTGCTCGCCGACTGGGACCTCGCTGTCGAGCGGTTCGGCAAGGTCATGCCCACCGACTACAAGCGCGTGGTCGCCGCGGCGCGGTGCGCGGAACAGGAGGGCCGCGACGTCAACGACGCGGTGATGGCCGCGGCGCACGGCTAGGCCGAGCGCGGCTGGTACGGACAGGGAGGCTCTATGGCGGACCCGAAGGGATTTCTCCACACCCCACGCGAGATGCCGCGGCGGCGCCCGGTCGACGTGCGCCTGCTGGACTGGCGCGAGGTGTACGCGGACGTCGACCGGGGCACGGTGGAGCGGCAGGCTGGCCGCTGCATGGACTGCGGCATCCCGTTCTGCCACACGGGCTGCCCGCTTGGGAACCTGATCCCCGAGTGGAACGACCTGGTCTGGCGGCACGACTGGTACGAGGCGGCCGAGCGGCTGCACGCGACCAACAACTTCCCCGAGTTCACCGGCCGGCTCTGCCCAGCGCCGTGCGAGGCGGCGTGCGTTCTCGGCATCAACGCGGATCCGGTGACGATCAAGCAGGTCGAGGTCGAGATCGCGGACCGGGCGTGGCGCGAAGGCTGGGTGCGGCCGCGGCCGGCGGCGGTGCCGACGGGTCAGCGCGTCGCTGTGATCGGGGCCGGCCCAGCCGGGCTCGCCGCGGCGCAGCAGCTGACCCGGGCGGGGCACGACGTGACCGTCTACGAGCGGGCGGACCGGCCGGGCGGGCTCCTGCGCTACGGCATCCCCGAGTTCAAGATGGAAAAGCGCCACCTGGACCGGCGGCTCGGGCAGATGCGCGCGGAAGGCACGCGGTTCCGCTGCGGTGTGACCGCAGGCGTCGATATCGGGGCGGACGAGCTGCGGCGGGCCCACGACGCGATCGTGCTCGCCGGGGGGGCCACCGCGGCGCGCGAGCTGCCGGTGCCCGGCCGTGACCTCGATGGCGTTCATCAGGCGATGGAGTACCTCCCGCTCGCCAACCGGGTGACCCAAGGCGACCTCGCCGAGCCCGCGATCACGGCGGAGGGCAAGAACGTCGTGATCATCGGCGGCGGCGACACGGGCGCCGACTGCCTCGGCACCGCGCTGCGGCAGCGGGCGGCCTCGGTCGTCCAGCTCGAGATCATGCCGCGCCCGCCGGCCGGGCGGCCGGATCACCAGCCGTGGCCGACCTATCCGATGATCTACCGCGTGTCCAGCGCGCATGAGGAGGGCGGCGGGCGCGTCTATTCTGTGTCCACCCAGGCGTTCCTTGGCGACGCCGCCCCCGCCGCCCCCGCCGCCCCGAACAGCGGACCCGCGGCTGGCCGGCCGCGGGTGCGGGCGCTGCGGCTGGTCGACGTGGAGCTGTCCGACGGGCGATTCCAGCCGCTGCACGGCACCGAGCGTGATCTGCCCTGTGAGCTTGTCCTGCTCGCGCTCGGCTTCACCGGACCTGAGCGCAGCCCACTGCTTGCCGGCCTCGGCGTGGCATTCGACCAACGTGGCAACGTCGCCAGGGACGAGTCGTATGCGACCTCGGTTCCTGGCGTGTTCGTCGCCGGGGACATGGGCCGCGGTCAGTCACTCATCGTCTGGGCCATAGCCGAGGGGCGCAGCGCCGCGGCGGCAGCGGACCGGTTCCTGCGCGGCGACACCGCCCTCCCTGCGCCGATCCCCCCGACCGCACGGCCGCTTGGCTGACGGCACGCCCCCGCGCCGGGGCACCCCCCGCGTGCCCCGGGTGGGATTCGAACCCACACTGCACGGTGTTTGAGACCGCGGACTCTTCCAGTTGGTCTACCGGGGCGTAGCCTACGCTCGATGGACTGCGCTGCTACCGGGCGCCAATCTACCTGGTTTGGGTACCCTCATGCAGGTGAGCGAGACCCCGCGACGTGTCGTGATCGCCGAGGACGAGGCCCTGATCCGCCTCGATCTCAAGGAGATGCTGGAGGAAGAAGGCTACGTCGTCGCCGGGGAGGCCGGCGACGGGCGAACGGCCGTCGACCTCGCTGCCAGCCTGCGGCCGGATCTGGTGATCTTGGACATAAAGATGCCGATCCTCGACGGCATCTCGGCTGCGGAGCAGATCACCGCTCAGCGGCTCACCCCGGTCCTCATTCTCACCGCGTTCTCACTGCGCGACCTCGTGGAACGGGCTCGCGACGCGGGTGCCATGGCTTACCTCGTGAAGCCGTTCACAAAGGCTGACCTCGTCCCGGCGATCGAGATGGCTGTCACACGGTTCAACGAGCTGCGGGCCTTGGAGGTCGAAGTCAAGAGCCTCCAGGAGCGGCTTGAGGCGCGCAAGGTGCTCGATCGCGCGAAGGGCGTGCTGCAGGTGCGGTACCGGCTGAACGAGCCAGAGGCGTTTCGCTGGATCCAGAAGACATCCATGGACCGGCGCATGACCATGCGCGCCGTCGCACAAGCGGTGCTTGACGGCGCCACCGGGCCAGGCGATCCGGCCGAGCGAGCCAGCGGCCTGTGAAGAACGCCCGTTGACATGTTAGGAGCCCGGGGAGGCCTTTGGTGCCGTGCTGGCCTTCCCCGGGCCTGCACGTTGTCTACTCGGTCACCCCGGGCTCTGTTCAACCGTAGCGAGGCGTTGGCTGGGCACGCAAAGCCGAGCTAGCTGCGCATCGCGAGCCTCGCCGCCGCCGCCGACAGGGTAACGGTGCGTTATCTTCACAGCCTATGGGTCCTCTATGATGCCTTTCGTTGGATTTAGTTGGTTTTTTTTCCAACGAGGGGGTGACGTCTGCGCGTCGCGAGGTCAGGATGTACTACCGGGGTCCGATATCGCATCCCAACTGGGGTTCCCTCCAGGAGAGGCAAGGAGTGATCATGCGTATCCGCTTAACGCATGCGCCCGTCCGGCGGGCGATGCGTCTCGGTGTGGCCTCTGCTCTCGCGCTCGGCGCGGCAGGCTTGCTTGCTGTTACCAGCGCGTCAGCGTCGTCTCCTAACGCGCATTGCAGCGGCAACCCAACCATCACCAAGCAAGACTTCGGCACCGCCACGTCCGGGCCGTACGGCGGCGCACAGACCGTGTCGCGTTTCACGCTGACCAACTGCCACGGCATGCAGGTCAAGATCATCACCTACGGCGCCACGGTCCAGTCGATCAGAGTTCCAGACAAGAGCGGCCACATGGCCAATGTCGCGCTCGGTTTCAAGACGCTCGATGACTACGTGAACTTGGACAGCCCGCCGCCGGGAACGCCGGGGTTTGGCGGGCCCTACTTTGGCGAGACGGTCGGCCGCTACGCCAACCGGATCGCGGGCGCCTCGTTCAAGCTGAACGGCACGACGTACACGCTGCCGGTCAACAACGGGCCGAACACCCTGCACGGCGGCTTCGTCGGCTGGGGTAACCGCATCTGGCAGAACCCGACGACCTCGAGCGGCAACGGCAGCGCCTCACTGACGATGACGCTGGTCGCACCGAACGGCGACGAGGGCGCCACGTTCGAGCCGAGCTGCGGCTGCACCGGCTTCCCTGCCCAGGTCACGACATCGATCACCTACAGCCTGGACAACTCGGGCCGCCTCTGGATCCGCTACAAGGCGCACAACGATGACGCGAACTTGTCGACCGTCATCAACTTGACCAACCACACGTACTTCAACCTCGCGGGTGAGGCGTCGGGACCGGCATACAGCCAGCGGGTTCTCATCAACGCCGACTCCATAACGCCGACCGACGCGAACCTGATCCCGACCGGCGTGCTCGCTCCGGTGAAGGGCACACCGTTCGACTTCCGTACCTTCCACACGATCGGCTCTCGTATCGGTGACGCAAGCGCGCCGCTGGGCGACCAGCTGGTCCTCGCGCACGGCTACGACCACAACTGGGTGCTGAACAGCACCGGCCCGAAATTCGACGGGCTTGGCCTCGCCGCCAAGGCGCAAGATCCAGCCAGCGGGCGCGAGCTCACGGTCTGGACCGACGAGCCGGGCGTCCAGTTCTACACAGGGAACTTCCTGGATGGGCACCTGGTCGGGATCAGCGGCCACACCTACAGGCAGACCGCTGGTTACACCTTCGAGACCCAGCACTTCCCCGACTCGCCAAACGAGCCCAGCTTCCCCTCCACCGAGCTGACGGCAGGGCAAACGTTCAACTCGACGACCATCTTCGCTTTCAGCGCTTCCTGACCAGCAGCTGAGAGCCTGGCGCCCCGCCGCCGACAACGGCGGCGGGGCGCCGTCTGTCGCGATGCGCGCGCGTGTCACACTCGCGTCTAGGATTCCTTCGTGAACTCGAACGGGACGGCTGCCGCGAGGCTTCTGCTGCTTGACGGTCACTCACTCGCATACCGCGCCTTTTTCGCGCTGCCGGTGGAGAACTTCTCCACCACCACGGGTCAGCCCACCAACGCCGTGTACGGCTTCACGGCGATGCTGATCAACGTGCTCAGAGACGAGCAGCCGACCCATGTCGCCGTCGCGTTCGACCGCAGCGAGCCGACCTTCCGGCACGAGCAGTATGTCGAGTACAAGGCCAACCGGCGCGAGATGCCGGTCGACTTCCGCGGGCAGCTCAGCCTGATCCACGAGGTGCTCTCCGCGCTCGGCGTACCGCAGCTTTCTGTCGCCGGGTACGAAGCGGACGACCTGATCGCGACGCTCGCCACCCAGGCCGCCGCCGATCGCATGGATGTGCTGATCGTCACGGGCGACCGTGACGCGCTTCAGCTGGTGAGCGACCAGGTGACGGTTCTGATGACCCGGCGTGGCATCAGCGACATGACCAGGTTCACCCCCGGCGCCGTTAAGGAAAAATACGGCCTGACACCCGCGCAGTACCCGGACTTTGCCGCGGTCAGGGGCGACCCGAGCGATAACCTGCCGAGCATCCCCGGCGTCGGGGAGAAGACCGCAATCAAGTGGGTCATACAGTATGGCTCCCTCGCCGCGCTGGTGGAGCACGTCGGTGAGGTCAAGGGCCGGGCCGGCGACAACCTGCGCGAGCACCTCGGCGACGTGCTGCGCAACCGCCATCTCACTGAACTCGCGCGCGACGTACCGCTGGACATGCGGCCACAGGACCTGCGGCCGGGTCCATGGGATCGGGAGGCTATTCACCAGCTTTTCGACACCCTCCAGTTCCGGGTGCTGCGCGACCGGCTTTATGCCACGCTCTCCTCTGCCGAGCCGGAGGCAGACGAGGGGTTCGAGGTGGACCTGGTCATGCCCGGCGCAGAGGAACTCGCTTCATGGCTCACAGAAAACGCCTGCGAACAACGGGGAGCGGGCGCGGACAGCCCCGCCGGGGTGGCCGTCGCGGGCCGCTGGGGCCGTGGCACCGGCGCCATCACCGGGTTGGCCATCGCGACCACGCGCGGGCCCGCCGCCTACGTCGAACCCGCGCAGCTCACCGGTGACGACGAGCGGGCGCTGGCGGCCTGGCTCGCCGACCCGGGCAGGCGCAAGGTCATCCACGACGCGAAGGGGCCGATGCTCGCGCTCGCCGCTCACGGCCTGCAACTCGACGGCTTGACGAGCGACACGGCGCTCGCCGCCTACCTCGCGCTGCCCGGGCAGCGCTCCTTCGATCTGGCCGACCTTGCGCTGCGGTACCTTCGCAGGGAGCTGCGCACCGACGGGTCGAACTCCGGCCAGCTCACCCTCGACGGCACCGGCGAGGAAGAGGCGGCACGCGAACTCGCGGTGGCGGCCCGCGCCACGGCCGAGCTGGCGAGCGCGCTCGATCATGATCTGGAGCGTCGCGGCGCGACCCGGCTGCTGCACGAGGTCGAGCTGCCGCTGGTGGGAGTGCTCGCCGCGATGGAACGCACCGGGATCGCCGTCGACACCGATCACTTCGCGGACATGTCCGCGAACCTCGGCGGCCAGGTCAAGTCGGCTGAGCAGGCCGCGTTCGCCGTCGTCGGGCACGAGTTCAACCTCGGCTCACCCAAACAGCTGCAACAGGTGCTGTTCACCGAGCTCAGCCTGCCCAAGACCAAACGGATCAAGACCGGCTACACCACCGATTCCGAGGCGCTGACCAGCCTGCTCGCCCAGACAGCTCACCCGGTCCTCGAGCATCTGCTCAGGCACCGCGACGTGGCGCGGCTGAAGAGCATCGTGGACTCCCTGATCCCGATGGCCGATGATCAGGGCCGCATTCACACCACCTTCAACCAAATGATCGCCGCGACCGGCCGGCTGTCGTCGACCGACCCGAACCTGCAGAACATCCCGATCAGGACGGAGGAAGGACGCCGGATACGTAGGGGCTTTGTGGTCGGCGGCGGCTTCGACTGTCTGCTGACCGCCGACTACAGCCAGATCGAGCTCCGGATTATGGCGCACATGTCCGGCGACGAGGCGCTGACTGAGGCGTTCGGGTCTGGCCACGACTTCCACGCCGCGACCGCGTCCCGGGTTTTCGGTGTCGCACCGGAACAGGTGAGCGGGGAGCTACGAGCCCGGATCAAGGCGATGAATTACGGCCTGGCCTACGGCCTGTCCGCCTACGGTCTTTCCCAGCAGCTGCGGATCACACCGGACGAGGCGCGCGGGCTGATGGCCGAGTACTTCGAGCGGTTCGGCGGGGTGCGCGACTACCTGCGCACCGTTGTTGAGCGGGCGCGCAAGGACGGTTACACCGAGACGATCCTCGGACGCCGCAGGTATCTGCCCGACTTGCTGTCCGATAACAGGCAGCGTAGAGAGATGGCCGAACGGATGGCTCTCAACGCGCCTATCCAGGGATCTGCGGCCGACATTATCAAGGTGGCGATGCTTGCGGTGGATCGCGCCCTGCGGCGGGAGGGCCTGCGCTCGCGGATGCTGCTTCAGGTGCATGACGAGCTGGTCTTCGAGGTCGCGCCCGGCGAGCTCGACGCGCTGCGCGAGCTGGTCGCCGCGAATATGTGCGGCGCGAGTGAGTTGACGGTGCCCCTGCAGGTGTCGTTCGGCACCGGCGGCACCTGGGAACAGGCAGGTCATTAGGTGCCGTTGGCCGCGGCCTCCCGGCACCTCGAGATGCTTCCGTGATGCGGTGCCGATTGACCCGGCCGGCCAGCTCTCATATCCTGATCGCTGCGCTCTGGCCGCGAGTAACCGTTGTTCGCTATCGGCCAAATCCCTGCGCTCAAGAAAATCCCTATGTCCGTATCCGGAGCCAACCACCACATGACGAGCAGCACCGAGGCAACCTCAGCGCCCAAGGTAGCGGTCAACGACATCGGGTCCGAGGAAGCCTTCCTCGCCGCGATCGACGAGACCATCAAGTATTTCAACGACGGCGACATCGTCGAAGGAACCGTCGTCAAGGTCGATCGAGACGAGGTCTTGCTCGACATCGGTTACAAGACCGAAGGGGTCATCCCGTCCCGCGAGCTGTCGATCAAGCACGATGTCGACCCGCACGACGTGGTCAAGACCGGCGAGCACATCGAAGCACTTGTCCTGCAGAAGGAGGACAAGGAAGGTCGTTTGATCCTGTCCAAGAAGCGCGCGCAGTATGAGCGCGCGTGGGGCACGATCGAAAAGATCAAGGAAGAGGACGGTGTGGTCACCGGCACGGTGATCGAGGTCGTCAAGGGCGGGCTGATCCTGGACATCGGCTTGCGCGGCTTCCTTCCCGCTTCGCTTGTTGAGATGCGGCGCGTCCGCGACCTTCAGCCCTACGTCGGCCGCGAGCTCGAAGCGAAGATTATCGAGCTCGACAAGAACCGCAACAACGTCGTGCTCTCCCGCCGCGCCTGGCTGGAGCAGACGCAGTCCGAGGTGCGCCAGACGTTCCTCAACACGCTGCAGAAGGGCCAGATCCGCAAGGGCGTGGTGTCGTCGATCGTCAACTTCGGCGCGTTTGTGGATCTCGGCGGCGTTGATGGGCTCGTGCACGTCTCCGAGCTGTCCTGGAAGCACATCGACCATCCGAGCGAAGTGGTCGACGTCGGCCAGGAGGTCACGGTCGAGGTTCTCGACGTGGACATGGACCGCGAGCGCGTGTCGCTGTCGCTGAAGTCCACGCAGGAGGACCCGTGGCAGCAGTTCGCCCGCACGCACCAGATCGGCCAGGTCGTGCCGGGCCGGGTCACCAAGCTCGTCCCGTTTGGCGCGTTCGTCCGCGTCGAAGAGGGCATCGAGGGCCTGGTACACATCTCGGAGCTCGCCGACCGGCATGTCGAGATTCCCGAGCAGGTCGTGCAGGTCGGAGACGAGATCTTCGTGAAGATCATCGACATCGACCTCGACCGGCGCCGGATCAGCTTGTCGCTGAAGCAGGCCAACGAGGGGACGATCGCCGAGGCGGTTGGCGACGACTTCGACCCCACGCTGTACGGCATGCCCGCCGAGTACGACGAGCACGGCAACTACAAATACCCAGAGGGCTTCGACCCCGACACGGGTGAGTGGCTGGAAGGCTACGAGCAGCAGCGCGAGGAATGGGAGCGCCAGTACGGCGAGGCGCGGGCGCGCTATGAGGCGCACAGGCGCCAGGTCGAGGAGGCGCGTAAGGCCGACGCCGAGGCGTCGGGCGGCGCCGCCGCGCCGGCGCAGGCGCCGGCCTCAAGCGGCGGCGGTGAGCGTGAGAGCAGCGGCGCGCTGGCCTCCGATGAGGCGCTCGCTGCCCTGCGGGAAAAGCTCTCCGGAGGACAGAGCTAATCCAATCGCCCGGTGGAGTGCTCCGTGTCGGGCTGACCGGCGGAATCGGCAGCGGCAAGAGTGAGGTCTCGCGGCGGCTCGCCGGCCACGGCGCCATCGTCATTGACGCGGACGCGATCGCGCGCGAAGTCGTTGAGCCGGGATCACCCGGGCTGAGCAAGGTCGCCGCCGAATTCGGCCCTCGGGTGCTGCGGCTAGATGGCAGCCTGGACCGGGAGGCCCTGGCGCGCCTGGTGTTCTCCGACGCGGGCTTGCGCTCCAAGCTGAACGCGATCGTGCATCCGCTGGTGGGTGAGCGGATGGCCGCGCTCGAGCGGGCGGCGCTCGAGCGGGTCCCGCTCGAGCGGTCGCCGGCCGGCGGCGTTGTCGTCGTCTTTGACGTGCCACTGATCGCGGAAAACAGCCTCGCCACGGGATTCGACCTGGTCGTCGTCGTGGACGTGCCGCGACATGTGCAGTTGGCGCGGCTGGTCCGCTCGCGCGACATGACCAGGGAGCAGGCGCTGGCGCGGATATCGGCGCAAGCCAGCCGAGAGCAGCGGCTCGCCATAGCCGACATCGTCATCGACAATTCCGGGTCGCTAGCCGAGCTGGACCGCCAGGCCGGCGATCTTTGGGCCGAGCTGCGGCGGCGGGCACGGGACCGGCGAATTGTCGGACCGGGAACGTAGGCTGCGGGCCATACAGTGGGGGAGTCCCGGTCGAGATGAGGAGTGAGCGCCGTGCGCCCTGTTACGGACCTGCAGCGCAAGGTGGCGCCGTTTGAGGCTGTCACCGACATGGTGCCGTCGGGGGACCAGCCGCAGGCGATCGCCGAGCTGGAGCGGCGGATCCGCCACAACGCTCAGCATGCTGTGCTGCTCGGTGCCACCGGAACGGGTAAGACGGCGACGGTCGCCTGGCTGGTGGAGCGGCTGCAGCGGCCCACGCTCGTCATGCTGCCGAACAAGACGCTCGCCGCGCAGTTCGCCAATGAGCTGCGCGAGATGCTCCCAAGGAACGCGGTCGAGTACTTCGTCTCGTACTACGACTATTACCAGCCCGAGGCGTACATCCCGCAGACGGACACCTACATCGAGAAGGACTCATCGATCAACGACGAGGTCGACCGGCTGCGGCACTCCGCGACCAATTCGCTGCTGACCAGGCGCGACACGATCGTGGTGGCATCCGTCTCGTGCATCTACGGGCTCGGCACGCCGCAGGAATACGTCGACCGCATGGTCCGGCTGCGGGTCGGCGACACGATCGAGCGCGACTCGCTGCTCCGCAAGCTGGTCGGCATGCAGTACAACCGCAACGACATGGCATTCACCAGGGGGACCTTCCGAGTTCGCGGCGACACTATCGAGGTCATCCCCGTCTATGAGGAGCTCGCCGTCCGGGTGGAGATGTTCGGCGACGAGATCGAGCGCCTGATGACACTTCATCCGCTCACCGGCGAGGTCCTCACCGAGGACCAGGAGCTTTACGTCTTCCCCGCGTCGCACTACGTGGCCGGCCCGGAGCGGATGGAGCGGGCGATCGCCGGCATCGAGGCCGAGCTTGCGGCCCGCCTGGCCGAACTTGAGCGCCAGGGCAAGCTGCTTGAGGCGCAGCGGCTGCGGATGCGCACCACCTACGACATCGAGATGATGCGTCAGGTCGGCACCTGCGCGGGCATCGAGAACTACTCCCGGCACATCGATGGGCGCGAGCCCGGCAGCCCGCCGAACACGCTCCTCGACTACTTCCCCGAGGACTTCCTGCTGGTGATTGACGAGTCGCACGTCACGGTGCCGCAGGTCGGCGGCATGTACGAGGGAGATGTGTCGCGCAAGAGGACGCTGGTCGACCACGGTTTCCGGCTGCCAAGCGCGATCGACAACAGGCCGCTCAAGTGGGCGGAGTTCACCGAGCGGATCGGGCAGCGTGTCTACCTGTCCGCGACGCCCGGTCCTTACGAGCTGCAGCAGGTCGCCGGTGACGTGGTTGAGCAGGTGATCCGCCCGACAGGCCTGGTGGATCCCGAAGTCATGATCAAGCCCACCAGAGGCCAGATCGACGACCTTGTGTACGAGATCAAAGAGCGGGCGGGCCGGGACGAGCGGGCGCTGGTCACAACGCTGACCAAGAAGATGGCCGAGGACCTCACTGACTACCTGCTTGAGCTCGGCATGCGAGCCCGCTACCTGCACAGCGAGGTCGACACGCTGCGCCGGGTGGAGCTGCTGCGCGAGCTGCGGCTCGGGGAGTACGACGTCCTTGTCGGCATCAACCTGCTGCGTGAGGGCCTGGACCTGCCGGAGGTTTCGCTGGTCTCGATCCTCGATGCGGACAAGGAGGGCTTCCTGCGCTCGGAGACGTCGCTCATCCAGACCATCGGGCGCGCCGCGCGCAACGTGTCCGGCCAGGTGCACATGTACGCGGACCAGGTCACGCCATCGATGCGGCGGGCAATCGATGAGACCAACAGGCGGCGCGCCAAGCAGGTCGCCTACAACACCGAGCGCGGAATCGACCCGCGGCCACTGCGCAAGCGGATCGCCGACATCCTCGACCAGCTCGTGCGCGAGGACGCGGACACCGCGAAGTTGATCGGCGGTTCAGGCCGTCAGCAAAGCCGGGGCAAGGCGCCCGTGCCTGGCCTGTCGTCACGTGGCGGAACCGCGGGCGCCTCGCGCACGGAGACGGGTGCGATGCCGCGTGGTGAACTTGTCGCCCTCATCGAGCAGCTTTCCGATCAGATGCATACGGCGGCGGCCGACCTGCAGTTCGAGCTCGCGGCCCGATACCGCGACGAGATCAAAGACCTCAAGCGGGAACTGCGCGGCATGCAGGCCGCGGGCATTTGACGAATGGCGGCCGCGACCTGGGTGATGTTCGATTATGGCTGCGTCATCAGCTCCCCGCAGCCGGCCCAGGACCTCGCCGCTCTCGCGTCCACCGCGGGCGCCCCATTGCCGCGGTTTCGCGACGCGTACTGGGCAGGTCGCCACGACTACGACCTCGCCGAGCTGACCGCGGAGGCGTACTGGCTGATCGTCGCCGAGCAGCTCGGTCGCACATGGGACGCGCGAACCACGGCAGAGCTTGTCCGGCTGGATGTTGCCAGCTGGTCACACCTCCGGCAAGACACTGTCCGGCTGATCGAGGAACTGGCCGCGGCCGGCCGCCGGCTCGCCATGCTCTCAAACGCGACGCGCGAGATCGCGGAGAGCGTGGCGGCTCTGCCGGTCGCCAGCCATTTCGAGCACCTGTTCTTCAGCTGCTACCTGCGGGCCGCAAAGCCCGACCCGCGGTGCTTTCGCGCCGCGCTGACCCGCCTGGACGCCGAACCCGGACGCGTGGTCTTCCTCGATGACCGGCCGGAGAACGTGGCGGCAGCGGCCGACCTCGGGATTTGCGCCATCCACTTCACCGATCCAAAGACGGTGCGCTCGAAACTCTAGCCCCGCGGCCCGCCACGACACTTTGTACGCCACGGTGTTGTTCCGACCCCCGAAATACCGGCGAGTAGCGACATTCTGGAGTACAGAGCCGCCGCCGCTAGCCGGCCGTCGCGGGCGTTGTGACGGGTGAGGCGCGTGTTGCGATGGGCGTGGTGGGCGTTGCGACCGGCGTGGCGGCGTTG
>Ga0137365_10002892_pt1 | contig 13641 bp, 13 predicted proteins | sample SagtaG_9_FD_104799 | JGI IMG/M metagenome (GOLD analysis project Ga0137365, IMG submission 104799) | Vadose zone soil microbial communities from Sagehorn Ranch, Mendocino, California, USA - Sage1_L_40_16 metaG | ecosystem: Environmental > Terrestrial > Soil > Vadose zone | place: USA...
CCGTTTCTCACCGACGAGCTCGTGGTGGTGGCGCCTGCCGGCCACGAGTTTGCCGGCAAGCACCGCCTGACCTTGAAAGACCTGTCCACCCAACCATTCGTGATGCGGGAGGCGGCGTCCGGCAGCAGGTGGTCGCTGGAGAAGGCGGCCCGCAAGGCGGGCGCCAGGCTCAAGGTCGCCATGGAGCTCGGCTCCAACGGCGCCATCAAGCATGCGGTCGAGTCAGGACTGGGCCTGGCCGTGATCTCGCGCTACGCATGCGCCCTCGAGCTCTCGAGCGGCCGCCTCGTGGAGCTCGACGTGAGCGGCTTTCCGATCAGACGTGACTGGCACATCGTTCACCTGCGCAAGCGCAAGCTGCCGTCGTCGGTGCTTGCCTTCATCGAGTTCCTGAAGGATGCGAGCTGGCTCTCGCGCAACGGCTCGCGCGGTCGCGTCCGCCCGCCAACGGATTGATCCAGCGTCTGCAGCGCGCCGCCGCGGACGTCCTGTCGCGGCCGATCCTCTACTGGACGCTGGCCGCGGTGTTCGGGCTGCACCGACTGTTCTTCGTCGTCATCGCGCCGCGCCGCTTCGACGCCGAAGGGATGTGGGAGGGTGCGCATGCATACCTGACCGAGCCGCCCCACATGTACGACGCCGCGGCGAACTACCTTGCGCGGCTGCACATCATCGCGCCGCCGGGCGGGCTGGATGCGTTCGTGAGTCCACCCCCGGTCGCGGCGCTTGCGGTGCCGATCGCGCTGCTGCCTCAACGCGTCGGCGCGCAGGTCTGGACGGCGATCGACGCCCTTGCGTTGATCCTTGCACTGTGGCTGCTGTACCGCGTTCTCGCGACGCCAAACCCCCTGGCGCGGTCGGTGTTCTGGGCGGCCGCGGCGTATTTTCCGCCGGCGTTCGCCGACGTCAGCGCGGGCCAGCGTGGCGGAGTGCTCCTCGTGCTGGCGATGGGCTCGGTGTGGCTCGAGCGAGGTCGGCCGAAGCTCGCGGGAGCGCTAGGCGGAATTGCGACGGCGATCAAGTACTTTCCGGCGGCGCTGGTCATCGGTCCTCGGCCCGCGCATCGAATCGCGTACGCGGTCGTGCTGGCCGTGGTGGCCGCTCTTGTAACGGCGCTCACTTTCGTTCCGCTGGGCTGGAACGGCACGTTGTTCTACTACCAGCACGTCCTGCTGCCGTCGCTTGGCTCACACAACCCCGACTGCGCTTATGACTCGGTGCGCACGCTGTTCATGCGCACGATCGGTGGCGAGGAGTTCGCGGTGCCGGCGGGCGCCGGCTACCGAATCGTTGCGTCGCCGCTGCACCTTTCCACGTTCGCCCTCTTCCTTTCTTATGCGAGCGCACTGGCGTTTGCGGGCGCTGCGGCATGGGCGGCCTGGCGGAGCGGCTGGAACGCGGCGTACGGCATGTCGCTCGGCTTCGCCCTGGGGGCGTTGATTCCAAACGAAGTCTGGCCGTACCAGTGGCTGCCCTTGCTGCCCCTGGCGCTGATCCTCATCGTGCGCGCGCTGGAGCACCGCCGCGCGGCGACCCTCACCCTCATGGGCATCTTCCTGCTTGGCTTCCTGCGGCCGCCATGCGACCTGTTCTTTCCGAACATCTGGACCATCGCGGGGATCGGGATATTCGTATTGGCCGTGTGGGAAAATCGCCTTTTCCGCTCGGCACAAGGGGGGTAGTCAGCGAATGGCGCTCAACGCCGAAGTCAGCTTCACCTGGGTTGGTCACGGAACCTGGAAAGCTCGCAGCGCCAGAGGCAAGGAGATCCTGATCGACCCCTGGGTCATGAACAACCCGGTGGCTCCGGAGAACCTGAAGACCGTCGATCGGTGCGACCTGATGTTCATCACGCATGGTCATTTCGACCACGTCCACGACAGCCTCGAGATTGCGCGCCACACCAAGCCGACGATAGTCACCAACCATGAGATCGGCGCCTGGCTCAGTTCGAAGGGCGTCGACGGGGAAAAGATCGTCGCCACCAACAAGGGCGGCACCGTGGACATCGACGGCATCAAGGTGCTGCTCGTCCATGCGGAGCACACGTGTGGGATCACGGACGACGGCGGGATGATCTACGGCGGCGAGGCATGCGGCCTGGTCATCGAGTTCGAGAACGGCTTCACGATCTACTTCGCGGGTGACACCGACGTGTTCGGCGACATGGCGCTCATAGCCGAGCTGAGCAGGTTCGACGTTGCGTTCCTGCCGATCGGCGACTTCTACACCATGGGCCCGGCCCGGGCCGCCAAGGCGGTTCAGCTGTTGAGGGTCAAGACCGTCGTGCCGATGCACTTCGGCACCTTCCCGATCCTGGTCGGGCGGCCAAACCAGCTTCAGGAGCTCGTGGGGCCGGGAGTGAAGGTTCTGGACGTGAAACCCGGAGACACCATCTAACTCGCGCGAATTCGGTTGCCGAGCATCTAATCTCCCCGCGTGCGAGACGTCATCGGGGCCCCGGCCGGCTGGCTGGCGCGCGCCATCGTGTCCAGGAAGCTCTCCTCGGTCGAGGTGGTTCGGGCCCATCTGGACCACATTCACACCGTCAACCCGCGCCTGAACGCCGTCGTCTTCGCGACCGCCGAGAGCGCCATCAAGGAGGCCCGCGCCGCCGACCGCCGGAATAAGCCGAAGGCTGTGCTCGGCGCCCTGCACGGGGTGCCCTTCACGGCCAAGGACATCTTCAACACCGCCGGCCTGCCGACGACCGCCGGCGTGCGAATGCCCCGCAGCCGCATCCCCGACCATGACGCGACGGTCGTCGCGCGGATGCGGAGGGCCGGGGCAATCTTGATCGGCAAGACCAACTGCCCGCCGGGCGGCTCGGACGAGGACGGCTGGAGCCCGCCGCGCGGCGCCACCCGTAACCCGTACGACGTCAATCGCTCGCCGGGCGGGACGAGCAGCGGCGAGGCGGCGATCATCGCCGCCGGCGGTTCGCCCCTGGGCCTCGGCAGCGATTCGGGTGGCAGCCTCCGCGTACCGGCCCATTACTGCGGGGTCGCAGCCCTGAAGCCGACCGCGGGCCTCGTGCCCGTCACCGGCGCTTACGGCCTGGCCGGCGGTTTGACGGACATCCGGAGCCAGGTGGGGCCGATGGCGCGTTACGTCTCCGACCTTCGGATCGCGTTGCGTGTGCTCGCGGGACCGGATGGAATCGACTCCGGCGTGGTGCCGGTGAGCGCCTGGCGCGCAAGCAGGCTAGACGGCCTGCGCGTCGCGTGGTATGCAGAAGATGGCATGGCCAGGCCGACGCCCGCGATCGCGGCCGCGGTCAAAGCCGCGGCGCGCGCCCTCGCAGCGGCCGGCTGCAGCGTCACCGAGGAGCGGCCCCCGGCCCTGGGCGAGGCGTACCAGGTGACACTTGGCTACTGGGGCCGCAAACATATGAATCACGACCGCCTGTACGAACGCTGGGACGCATTTCGGACGTCGGTCCTCAAGTTCATGTCCCGGTTCGACGTCGTCCTCAGCCCGGTCGCGCCGAACGTCGCACCGCTGATCCGGGAGAAACCTGCGGGCGACCATCAGCTGAGCTACACGGTGCCATACAGCCTCTCCGGGAACCCTTGCGTGGTGGTACGGGCGGGCACGTCGCCGGAGAACCTGCCGATCGGCGTGCAGGTCGTGGCCGCAAACTGGCACGACGGCACCGCGCTGCGAGCCGCTCGCGCCATCGAACGGCGGCTGGGCGGTTGGCGTCCTGCTAGCGTGGTCGGGTGACGTTTCGCTACTCACGCTGGGACGGGACGCAAAAGCTGGACGATCTGGACGCGGGCGACGTCCTCGACGCGCTGAGCGACGACCTGATGAACTACGGCGACCTCAACGCGGCATTGCAGCGGTTTCTCCGCTGGGGAGCGCCCAACATGCCGGGACTGGAACAGCTCCTCAAGCAGCTCCGCGAGTCGCGTGAGCGGGAGCTAGGCCGCTACAACCTCGATTCGACCGTCGAGCAGCTGCGCCAGCAGGTGCAGGACGTGATCGACACCGAGCGCGGCGGAATCGAAAGGCGACAGCGGGAGGCCACCCCCCAAGCTCGCAAGCTTCTCGATCGCCTCGCTCGGCAGCGAAACGACCAGCTCGACCGGCTGCCCGATGACCTGGGCGGCCGCGTCAAGGGATTGCGCAACTACGAGTTCGTCGACGACGAGGCGCGGCAGAAGTTCGAGGAGCTGATGCAGCGGCTGCAGAAGCAGATCCTCGACCAGATGTTCCAGGGCATCAAGGGTTCGCTGCAGCAGATGCAGGGTCAGGACCTCTCGCGCGTGCGGGACATGGTTCGCGAGCTGAACAAGATGCTCGAGCAGCGCATGGAGGGACGAACGCCGGATTTCAACGGGTTCATGCAGCGGTTCGGTGACATGTTTCCGCCCGGAATCAACTCGCTCGACGAGCTGCTGGAGCACCTTCAGCGCCAGATGGCGCAGATGCAGTCGCTTCTGCAAAGCCTGAGTCCGGAAGCACGCGAAGAGCTGCGGCAGATGATGGACGCGCTGCTGCAGGACGACTCGCTGCGCCTCGAGCTCGCGCGCCTGGGCGGTTTCATGCAGGCGATGATGCCGCCGTCCGAGCTCAGCGAGCGATATCCGTTCTTCGGCGACGACCCGCTGACGATGGGCGAGGCCATGGGTCTGATGGAGCGGCTGCAGCGGATGGACCGCCTCGAGTCCCAGCTGGAGCGCGGCAGCTTCCGCCCCGACGACGTCGACCGCTCGCTGGCCCAGGAGCTTTTGGGCCCGGACGCGAGGCAGGCCCTCGATCAACTGCGGCAGGTGACCGACGTGTTGGAAAAGGCGGGCTACGTGGAGCGGAAGGGAAGGCGCCTAGAGCTCACGCCGCGCGGAATGCGGCGCATCGGCCAGTCGGCGCTGCGCGACATCTTCGACCAGCTCAAGAAGACGCGGATGGGTCACCACCAGCTGTGGCGCGGCGGTGTCGGCACGGACGCCTCCGAGGAGCTCAAGGTCTACGAGTACGGTGACCCGTTCCTGCTCGAGATGAAGGAGACCCTCTTCAACTCGCTCGTCCGAGAGGGTCCGACCGTGCCGGTCAAGATGTCGGCGCGCGACTTCATCGTCCACCGCACCGAACACATGACGCAAGCGTCGACGGTGCTGATGATCGACATGAGCCGCTCGATGTTCCTGCGCGGATGCTTCCTCGCCGCGAAGAAGGTCGCGATCGCGCTCGATTCGCTCATCCGGAGCCAGTACCCGCGCGACTCGCTGTACGTGGTCGGCTTCTCCAACTACGCGGTCGAGCTCAAGCCGCAGACGCTGCCGCAGCTGGCGCTCAACGACTACGTGTACGGCACCAACATGCAGCACGGCTTCCAGCTCGCGCGCTCGCTGCTGGCGAAGCACCGGGGCAACCGGCAGGTGATCATGATCACCGACGGCGAGCCCACCGCCCACCTGCGCCCGGACGGGCGAGCCGAGTTCGCCTATCCGCCGACTTACAGCACGATCCAGCAGACGCTGAACGAGGTGAAGCGGTGTACGCGAGACCGGATCGTGATCAACACGTTCATGCTCGAGCGCGGGCCCTACCTGACCGAGTTCATCAACCAGATGACCCGGATCAACAAGGGAAGGGCGTTCTTCGTCTCGCCTGACCGGCTGGGCGAGTACATCCTGGTCGACTACGTGAGTGGAAAGCAGCGCCGGCGGACGAGCACTCGCCGGGCGCGAATCGCGTAGTAGGTTTTGGCGTGGTCGCTAAGGGTGAGGTTGCCGTCGAACGGCGCAATCTGAGTCCCGCCGCGCTTTACGAGCACGCCGTGCGGCGCGACGAGGCCGCGATCGTCTCCACGGGGGCCCTGACGGCCGAGACCGGCAAGCACACCGGCCGCTCGCCTCGCGACAAGTTCTTCGTCAAGGAGCCGACGAGCCAGGACGCGATCTGGTGGCATCCCGGGAACCAGGCCATCGCGCCGGGGAGGTTCGACCAGCTCCTCGCACGCATGGAGGACTTCATCGCGACCAACGACGTGTACACCCAGGACGTCTTCGCGTGCGCCGACCCGCGGTATCGCCTTCGCGTGCGGGTCGTCACGGAGCTGGCGTGGCACAGCCTGTTCGCCCGCAACCTGTTCATCCGGCCGACGGCCGACGAGCTGATGGACTTCGAACCGGACTTCACCGTCATCGCCCTGCCTTCCGTGAAGGCCGATCCGTCGAGCGACGGCACGCGCAGCGAGACGTTCATCCTGGTCAACCTCGGCCGCAGGACCGTGATCATCGGCGGCACAGGCTACGCGGGGGAGATCAAGAAATCGATCTTCACCGCCCTGAACTACCTGCTGCCGGCGCAGAACGTCTTTCCGATGCACTGCTCGGCGAACACAGACCAGAACGGTTCCGACGTCGCGCTCTTCTTCGGCTTGAGCGGGACGGGCAAGACGACGCTGTCCGCGGACCCGTCCCGCCGCCTCATCGGCGACGACGAGCACGGATGGAGCGACCGCGGGGTCTTCAACTTCGAGGGCGGCTGCTACGCGAAGACGATCCGCATCCACAAGGAGTCTGAGCCCGAGATCTACACGGCGACCGAGAGCTTCGGCACGATCCTCGAGAACGTCGTCTATGACCCGCGCACGCGCGTGCCGAACTACGACTCCGACGAGAAGACGGAGAACACCAGGGCGGCATATCCGATCGACCTGATCCCCAACGCCGTGCTTACCGGCACGGGCAGCCATCCACACAACGTGATGTTTCTCTCCGCCGATGCATTCGGCGTCCTACCGCCGGTGTCACTGCTGGACGAGCACCAGATCCGCCATTACTTCCTGAGCGGGTACACGGCCAAAGTTGCCGGCACCGAACGCGGAGTGACCGAGCCCGAGCCGATTTTCAGCACGTGCTTTGCGGCGCCGTTCCTGGTCCTCCCGCCGGAGCGTTACGCGGAAATGCTCGTCGAACGGGTCGAGCGCCACCACGTCGACGTGTGGATGCTGAACACGGGGTGGGTCGGCGGACCATACGGCGTCGGTGAGCGGATGTCGATCGCGCACACGCGTGCGATCGTCCGCGCGATCCTTCAGGGCGAGCTGCGTGGCGTTTCGACCCATGTCGACCCGATCTTCGGGCTGCAGATCCCGAATCGAGTTCCGGGCGTGCCGCGCGAGGTGCTGGACACGCGCGAGAGCTGGCCGAATCCCGAGGACTATGACCGCCAGGCGGCCAGGCTCCGGGACATGTTCGAGAAGAACATCCACATGATCGGCAAGAGCGCGTCCACCGCCGGCTAGTTGCGCTTCGCGATCGTCGGCAGCAGGCACTTCTCGGACCCGCTGCGCGTGGTCGAGTACGTGAAAGGCCTGCCGCCTCGCGCCTCGATCATCACCGGCAGCGCGAGCGGCGTGGATGCCGCGGCCACGAAAGCTGCGCGCGAGAAAGGCATCCCGGTGCAGGTCATCCCGGCGTCCTTCGACGAGTTGGCCGACGCAACCAAGTCGGCTGCGCGCAACCAGCGGCTGGTCGATGCGTGCGACGTGCTGGTGGCGTTCTGGGACGGGGCGTCGAAGGGAACCCGAACCACAGTCGAGAGGGCACTCGACTCAGGCAAGGAAGTGCATGTATTCGTAATGAGAGGGAACCTGCCGGTTCCCTCTCATCGGGGCGTCGGCGAAGCCGACCCGGCCTGACGGCCGGGCAAGCGCCCCTGCTCACCCTCCCGCCGTAGAGTTGCAAACTTGGAAAGTAAGATGCCCTCATGGCGATAGCAGTCGCCGTCCGGGTGCGATTCTTCGCCCGGCTGCGCGAGCTGGCAGGGATCGAGCTCGAGGTTCTGCACGTGCCTCCGGATGCCACCCTTGCGGACGCTTATGAAGCATCGCGCGCCAGGCATCCTGCCCTGCCGCCGCAAGGATCCGTCCGCGCGGCGCTCAACCAGGAGTTCGCCGACTGGGACGCGAAGGTGTCCAACGGCGACGAGGTTGCTTACATCCCGCCGGTCAGCGGCGGGGCGCACAAGGTCGGAATCGTCTTCGAGCTCACCACCGATCCCCTGGACGCGCGCCGGCTGGAGGCAGCGGTCGCGCACGCCGGCGCGGGCGCGATCTGCACGTTCACGGGCGTGGTGCGCGACCACTCGCGCGGCCAGTCGGTGACCGAGCTGGACTATGAGGCATACGCGGAGATGGCGACGGCGCAGATGCGCAAGATCGGCGATGAGATAGCCGAACAGTGGCCCGAGGCTCGGGTCGCGATGGCCCACCGGACGGGCAGGCTGCAGATAGGCGACGCCTCGGTCGTCGTTTCGGTCTCCTGTCCTCATCGCGCCGAAGCGATCGCTGCCTGCAAATGGGGCATCGACAGGCTCAAGGAGTCGGTGCCGATCTGGAAAAAGGAATACGCGGCCGACGGTACCTACTGGATCGAAGGGGACGAGGCTAGGCGAGTCTGAGCAGAAATTAGGTGTTCCGACCGGCGGGAAATAGGTACTTCTCCCGATTCTCCCTCGAGCGAACCTCGACAAGCTACCTGCATCAAGTCCAGCTCGTAGGAGGGTCCCGGAAATGCAGGCAAGTCTCCAGGTTCGCAGGTTTTCGGTGGCACGCGTCCTCATCGCGTTTGCAGTCGCGGCCGCGCTTCTCATCGGTCTCCAGCTCGGCTACGCGCTGAAGGCGACGACAGTCGCCACCGGTCCGAGCCGCGTCGTGGTCGTCACCTCACAGCCGGCGCAGGCGGACGACAGCAACTGCTACCTCGTCAACCGCCCGACGCTTTGCTGAGGGAGGGCAGTGGTGAGTCCGGGGCGGGACGCCCCGGACTTCTCCTCGTGACCTTCAGTCCTTGACCCTGGCCACCGATAGGCCGTCGCGGATCGGGATGACGACACTCTCCAGGCGGGGGTGCCTGGACACCGCCTCGTTGTAGTAGGCGACGTTTTTCGCCTGCTGGTTGTTGGGATCCAGCACCTCGCCCTGCCGCAGCGCGTTGTCCGCCATCAGGAGCCCACCGGTGTCGAGGCGTTCGACGCAAAGCTCGAGCACACGCCGCGTGATGTCTTCGGATCGAAAGGAGTTGAGCAGGTCGATGAAGCACGCGTCGAACCGAGCGTCCAGCTTCTCGAGCCCGTCCTTCGCGTTCTCTTCGAGGACGAGGGCCTGCTTGCCGAAACCGGCCTCCACAAAGTTGGCCCTCGCGCGCCGGGCGCGGTCGCGGTCCATCTCATAAGTGGTCAGCGTCCCACCCTGACTCCCTCGCAGCATCCAGATGCCGCTGTAACCGGTTGCCGTGCCCAGCTCGAGCAGCCGCCTGGCGCCGGCGATGCGGACCAGCAGGTAGAGCAGCATGCCCTCGTGCGGGTCGACGATCGGGATGTTCTCTCGGTGCGCTTCCTCCTCCAATCGCGCCAGCACGGGGTCACGCGGTGGCACCAGACCGTCGAGATATTCCTGCAGCGCGTCGGTCACCTCAACGGTTCTCATCCCGATTCCTCCAAGAACTGGTCGAGCAGCGGTTGGAGCGCGACGATGTAGTCCGTCATGCACTCCAGGGTGGCGCCGAGGACGCCGTCATCCAGCCTTGGGGCGGGGAGCGTCTCGTAGAGGCGTGTCCACCCGCGGTCCCAGGGTTCGAGCTCGGCTCGGGGCAAGCTCGCCTTGACCTCGACCATGCGTGAGCGGAAGAAGTCGAAGGCAGCCTCGTTCTCGCCGGCCGACGCCTCGAAATGCAAACCAACCTCCAGCCTACCTGCACCCGCGTGATGCCATGCCTCGTAGTGGAAGGCAGGCTGTCCGAAGTGGACCTTCATGAGCCGGCCGCGGCCGCGAATCGTTTCGAACTTCCGGAGCGGGGCGGGCAGGCTGGTTTTGAGAGCCTTCCTCAGACGGGTGAAAAATTCAGATGGGGCCAGGAACATCAGCAGACGTAGTTGGGCTGTAGGCCCGATTCATTCGGGCCGTCCCCCAGCCTGAACCGCCAGGCGCCGCCCATACCTGGCCTGCAACGGAGGGGGCCCCGCGGGTGGAGGCCCGCCTCCCCCGCGAACCTTTCCCGTAAGCTGCGATGCAAGTTGGCCTACATACCGACGGTCGTCGAAAACGAGGGCGGCAACCGCGAGCGCACCTTTGACATCTACTCTCGCCTGCTGAAGGACCGGATCATCCTCATCGGCCGCCCCATCGACGACGTCGTCGCGAACCTCGTCGTCGCGCAGCTCATGTACCTGGCCGCCGACGATCCCGAGAAGGAGATCCAGATCTACGTCAACTCGCCCGGCGGTGCGGTGACCGCCGGCCTGGCCATCTACGACACCATGCAGTACGTCCAGGCGCCGATCTCCACCGTCTGCATCGGCCGGGCGGCCAGCTTCGGCACGGTGGTCTTGATGGCGGGAGCGAAGGGCAAGCGCTTCTCGCTGCCCAGCGCGACCATCCACATGCACCAGCCGCTCATCGGCGGCAAAGGGCTGCAGGGTCAGGCGAGCGACCTCGACATCCACGCTCGCGAGATCATCCGGATCCGCGGCGTCCTCAACGAGCTGATCGCAAAGCACACCGGCCAGCCGCTGGACAGGGTCGAGCGCGACACCGACCGCGACTTCTTCCTTTCGCCAAACGAAGCAGTCGAATACGGCCTGATCGACGGCATCATCGAGCAGACGCGGGTACCCGTGCTGGCGACCTCGAAATAACCAGACGGGCCACCCGGAGCAAGCACCAGCCGATCACGGCGACACCGACAAACGCGGGGACAGGGGCCGGTGTGACCGCACAGACGACGGCCCCGACAGACAGCGCCAGCCAGTCGAACCAGCGCGCCTGACCCCACACGGCCAGCCCCAGCGCCACCAGCGCGAGGTCTGCCGGAAGGGCGTGTGGCGCGCCCAGGACCCCGCCGACAATCAGGATCGCCGCCGGCGGGCCCATCCTCGTTCCCCGCACGCGCCAGGCGAGGTAGAGCACGAACGCGATGGCGACCACCACCAGCGAGGACACGGCGACGGTCTGTACCGACTCGGGCAGCAGCACCCCGAGATGAGGCAGGTCGACCTCCCTGCTTCCCGGCGCGACCGTTGACCGCGTCTGGCCCAGCCATTCGTTGATCCAGTGCGGGTTGAGGACGAGCGAAGGCAGCAGCAGCGCAACACCGGCAGCTGCCCACCCCGCGAGCACCTTCCACCGGCGATCCAGGAGAAGCGCCGCGCCGAGTGGAAGCACAAGCTGCGGCTTCATCAAGGTCAGGCCGAGCGCGAGCCCGGCGAAGAAAGGGCGCGTCCACAATGCAATCGCCGCCCCGATACCCAGGGCGACGATTCCATCCAGCTGCGCGTTTAGGAGCATCAGCGCGGTCGGCACTCCGGCAAAGCCGGGCAGAAGGTCCGTCGGCGGTCGCGGGCGCGTCGCGAGATAGAAGCCGGCGAGCAGGCAGAGGAGTCCGAACAACACCCAGGCTCGCCCACCGAGGTCGGTGCCGAGGAGGTCGAATGGAGCCGCCAGCAGAGCGACCCACGCGGGCGCGAGAAAAGGAAGGATGCCCTTGATTCCGAGCGTGACGAGCTGACGGCCACCTGTTACGTCGCGCTGGACGCGCTGCTGCAGGTCGAGGTCGTAGAGGTGGGAGGGATCCGAGACGATGATCCGCGCTCCCGTCGCGAAGGCGGGCCAATCCGAGTTGATGACGTCATAGACAGGGAGCAGCGGGAGGATGAAGAAGGCGAGGGACACGCCGACGAGGGCGACGGTGCCACGCCATCGCCAGGGACTCACAGCTCGACGGACAGGCCATCGACGGCCGCGCGGACGTCGATGCCGAGGCGCTGGCTCATATCCGCGGCGATCTGCTTCGGGTTCGCGCGCCAGACCATCATTCCGTAGTGGGTGAGGAATGCGATCTTCGGCTTCGCGTCGCGAATGATCCGCTCGGCGTCTTCGACGCATAGGTGTGGGAGCTCCGGGCGGCAGTGCAGCAGGATCGTGTGGATCAACATCACATTCGCCCTGTGCTGCTCCGCGATGCCGTCGTAATAGGCGGAGTCGGTGATCCATCCCAGCCGGTCTCCAAACCGAAAGCCATAAGTCTCGACCTGGTGCACGTGCCTGCCGCTGGTGGTGAAGCTGACACCGTTGACCGAATAGGTGGTGTCGGGCGCAAGGCGGACGATCTCGCGTGGAAAACGGCGCAGGTATTTGAGGACGACGGGGTCTTCATCGAGGGCGTCGGACGGGCAGAACAATATTCCGCGGTGCGCGAAACCGCCGTCGGTCATCGCCTCGACCATCACGTTCACGTCGCCGACGTGGTCGAGGTGGCGGTGGCTGAGCACGATCGCGTCGAGGGTGGTGAGGTCGACGTTGTGCGCCGCGTACTGCACCACTGCGCCCGGACCAGGGTCGAGGCTGAGCCGTGTGCCGTTCTCCTCGATGAAGAGTCCACCTGACGCGGCGACCTGCTTCGCCACCATGAAGCGAGCGCCGGCGGTGCCCATGAAGGTCAGCTTCACGTTTTCGCGACTCGTGACAGCTCGACTTCAGATCTCTCACCGAAGTACCGGTCGTAGAGCTCCGCCACGCGCTCCAGCGTGTCGATCTCATCCACAGGCTTGTCGTCGCGGATGCGCACGATGCGAGGGAACCGCAGCGCGTAACCGCTGAGATGCCGGCCCGAGTGCTGGATCGAATCGAACGCAACTTCGAGCACGACCTCCGGCCGCACCATCCGCCGGTACCCCTGGTCCTGGACGGTGATGTCGAGAAAGTGCCTGGTGAACGTCGCGATCTCGGCGTCGGTCAGGCCGCTGTACGCCTTGCCCACGTTTACGAGCCGCCCGGTCTGAGTGTCTTTGACCGCGAACGTGTAGTCGGAGAGGACGCCCTTGCGCTTGCCGTGACCCCATTCGACAGCGGTGACGACAACGTCGAGAGTTGCCAGCGGGCGCTTGAGCTTCAACCACGCCAGGCCGCGCCGGCCCGGCGTGTACGGGCTCAGCGGGTCTTTGACCATCAGCCCCTCGTTCCCGCGTTCGCGGGTCTCCGCGAAGATCCGGTCGAGGTGATCGGGATCGGTCGCCTCCTCGAGTCGGGCGAGCAGAAACGGATGGTCGAGGTCGAGCCCCTCCAGCAGCTTGCGCCTCGTGGTCAGAGGTTCGTCCAGCAGCGTTCGGCCGTCGAGCCAGAGCAGGTCGAAGATCACGAGCACCACCGGCACCTCGCGCCGGAGCTCGCTGTCGACCACCTTCCGACCGAGCCGCCGCTGCAGCTCGAAGAATCGCAGCACCCGCCCGTCGCGGTGGGCGAGCACCTCGCCGTCGAACAGCACGTCGTGGCCGATCGCGGGGGCGTTCTCGACTACCTCGGGAAAAGCGCCCGTGGTCTCGTGGAGGTCGCGTGAGAAGAGCTCGACGCGCGAACCCTGACGGTGAAGCTGGCAGCGCACGCCGTCGTACTTCTCCTCGGTCCAGACCGTCGCCGCGCCCATTCGCTCGAACGCCTCGCCCGGCGTTTCGACAGGGCTCGCGAGCATGAAACGCACCGGTTGAAACAGCGTGATCGTGCTGGCCGCTAACTCGCCACGCTTGCATCGCACAGCCGTCTCTCCGATGTCGCCGGTGACAAGGTGAACGCGTTTGACCTGCGTGATCGGGACGCCGAACGCCTCAGCGATCGCGGCTTCGACCAGGCCCTCG
>Ga0137365_10002893_pt1 | contig 13641 bp, 12 predicted proteins | sample SagtaG_9_FD_104799 | JGI IMG/M metagenome (GOLD analysis project Ga0137365, IMG submission 104799) | Vadose zone soil microbial communities from Sagehorn Ranch, Mendocino, California, USA - Sage1_L_40_16 metaG | ecosystem: Environmental > Terrestrial > Soil > Vadose zone | place: USA...
ATCCACTCGGACGCGCAGAACAACGCCTATCTGCTCGACTTCGCGGCCGGCAACATCGTCAGGATCGACGCCAAGACCAGGAACGCGACGGTCTACCCCACCCCGACTCCGGACTCCCGCCCGCGGCGCGGCCGCGTCGATCACCAAGGCCGGTTGTGGTTCGCCGAATACCAAGGCAACGCCATCGGCATGTTCGATCCCAGGACCGAGCGCATCACGGAGTGGAAGGTGCCGACCCCGTGGAGCGCGCCCTACGACGCCGTCGCCGGCCGCAACGGCGAGGCGTGGACCGGGTCGATGCTGACCGACCGCGTGTCGCGCCTCGACATCAAGAGCGGCCAGTACACCGAATACATGCTTCCGCGCCCGACCAACATCCGCCGCGTCTATCTCGACGATTCGACGAGCCCCGGCACGCTGTGGGTCGGGAGCAACCACGGCGCGGCTATCGTCAAGGTCGAGCCACTCGACTAACTGCCCGGAGAGCCGCGCCGGGCGCGGAGCTCCGTTTTAAATTTCTTTCGAATTCCAGCTCAGCTCCCGGCGTACACGCAGCCGTGCCGGCAGGATTCGCGCCGCACTTCCACGCGCGCGAGCGCCGGAAGCTCGGGCTTCAGGCTCTCCCAGATCCACACCGCGATGTTTTCCAGGCTCGGGACCTCGAGACCATCGATTTCGTTCAGGTACTTGTGGTCGAGCCGCGCCCGCAACGCCTGGCAACGCTTCTCCACCTCGCCCAGGTCGGCGATGAATCCCGTTTTCGGATCGACCCGCCCGAAAAGCACGATGCGCGCGACGAAGGAATGCCCGTGCAGTCCGTGATAAGGATGACTTTCCGGAACGCCGGGAAAGCGGTGCGCCGCGTCGAACGTGAATTCCTGGTAAATCTCCACTCGATCTCCTAGCGTATTCCGAGAAACTTATGCGTCTGCAGGCTCAGGCGCCACTTCGGGTGCCGCATGCAGTACGCGACCGCGCGCTCGGTGTTCGCCTGCGCGTCCGGCCCGTCCATCGGCTGCAGCAGAAAATACTCAAAGGCGAGCGCCTCGTAAGCTGAAGGCGACGCACCCGCCTGAGGATAGACGAGCTTGAGCTCGTTCCCCTTTTGCACTTTGAGCGCCGCCTCGGCCTTAGGGCTTACGCACACCCAGTCGATCCCGGCGGGCAGCTCGAGCGTGCCGTTCGTTTCGATCGCCACCAGAAAGCGGCGCGCATGCAGCGCGCCGATGAAAGCCGCATCGGCCTGCAGCGCGGGCTCGCCGCCGGTGAGCACGGCGAAGCGGCGCGCGCTCTCGCCCGCTGGCCACTCGCGCTCGATCGCATCGGCAAGCGCGTCCGCCGACGCGTACTTGCCGCCGAGCGTGCCGTCAGTGCCGACGAAATCCGTGTCGCAGAATTTGCACACGGCGCCCGCACGGTCCTTTTCGTGGCCGGACCACAGATTGCAGCCGGCGAAGCGGCAGAACACCGCGGGACGCCCGGCGTTCATGCCTTCGCCCTGCAGCGTGTAGAAGATTTCCTTGACCTGATACATGCGCGATCTCTAGGCGCTGCGCCGCGCTGCGCGCGCGGCGCGGTAGCGCGCGTGGCCGTCTTTTCTCAGCTTGCACGCCGGACACTCGCCGCAGCCCGGCCCCCAGTCGTGGCGCTCGCGCTTGCCGAGGTAGCAGGTGTGGGTCTGCTCGATGATGATATCGAGGAGCGGCTCGCCGCCGAGTTCCTCGGCCAATGCGAAGGTCGCGGCCTTGTCGATCCACATGAGCGGCGTCTCCAGCACGAAGCGCCGGTCCATGCCCAGGCCGAGCGCCACCTGCAGCGCCTTGATGGTGTCGTCGCGGCAGTCCGGATAGCCGGAGAAATCCGTCTCGCACATGCCGCCCACGAGCGTTCGAATTCCTCTTCGGTAAGCAAGCGCGGCGGCCGCGGTGAAAAAAAGCAGATTCCTGCCGGGGACGAAGGTGTTGGGGAGCCCGGCGTCGCCCATCTTGATCTCGATGTCATGCGTCATGGCGGTCGCGCCGAGCGAAGCGATGACGCCGAGACCGAGCACGCGGTCTTCGCCGAGTTTTTTTCCCCATGCGGGAAAACGCTTGCGCAGCTCGGCGAGGATCACCGGGCGGCACTCGAGCTCGACCGCGTGGCGCTGGCCGTAGTCGAAGCCCACCGTCTCGACGCTCGCGAAATTCGCGAGCGCCCAGGCGAGACAGGTGGTCGAATCCTGCCCGCCCGAAAAGAGCACGAGCGCTTGTTCACGCATGGCGGGAAGTCATCGAAACTCGAGCGGCGGCGAACATTCTAATCGGCCTTCGCCTCCGAAGCCCTGGCCGCCGGCGCCAGTTCCATAACCGAGTTTGCTGACAGCGGCGTGGAATTGCGTCATAGTTCGCGATGTTAGCCGATTCAGGTCGACGGCCGCGACGGACTCAGACTTTCGCGCGCCACGGCGGCGGGACATAGAGGAGAAGCGCGGTGAACGACCCGGGCAGGTCCGGGGACGTCGCATCCGGCGCCATCGGCCAGCCGATGCGGCGCAAGGAGGACCTGCGCCTCCTGACGGGAGCCGGCCGGTTCACCGACGATTTCAACCTGAAAGCCCAGGCGCACGCCGCGATGGTGCGCTCGCCCTACCCGCACGCGAAGATTCTGCGCATCGACTCGGGCGCCGCGCGCGCGATGGCCGGCGTTCTCAGCGTATACAGCGGCGCCGATTGCGTCGGCGACGGCCTTCGCCCCATTCCGCACAATCCCCTGCCCTCGACGCGGGACGACATGAAGCTCACCGGCCCCGGCGGCGGCGGGATCTTCGAGGGCCCTCACAGGCTGCTTCCGGCGGAGAAGGCGCTCCACGTGGGCGAAGCCGTCGCGATGGTGGTCGCCGAAACAAGGGACGTGGCGCTCGACGCCGCCGAAGTCGTCGAGGTCGAGTACCAAGAGCTCCCCTGGGTGACGCACTCCGAGGACGCGCTGAAAGGGGGCAAAGGCGCGCCGTCGGTGTGGGACGAGGCGCCGGACAACGTGCTGGTGGACACGGTGTTCGGCGATCGCGAGGCGACCGATCGCGCTTTCGCCGCGGCCGATCGCGTGGTCGGGATGAAATTCAACATCGGGCGGTGCACGGCCGTCGCGCTCGAGCCCCGCGCGGCGCTCGGGTCCTACGACGCGGGCCGCTACACCCTCTACGCCGGAAGCGGCGGCGCCGTGCGCTACAAGAAAGACCTCGCAGCGGTGCTCGGGATCGATCCTGGAAAATTGCGCGTGATCACCTGCGACGTCGGCGGCAATTTCGGATCGAAGAACCGCGTCTACGTGGAATACGGCCTGGTGCTCTGGGCCTCGCGCAAGCTCGGCCGCCCGGTGAAATTCACCGCTTCGCGATCCGAGGCTTTCCTCTCCGATTACCAGGGGCGGGACCTCGTCACCGAGGTCGAGCTCGCGCTGCGCTCCGACGGCAGATTTCTCGCGATGCGCGCATCGAACCTCTCCAACGTCGGCGCGCGCTGCCTGTCGCTCTCGCCTCTTTCGAAGGGCTCGGGGCTTATCACCGGCTGCTACGACATTCCCGCGGCGACTTTAAGGAGCCGCGCCGTCTTCACGACGACTGCGCCTACCAATCCCTACCGCAGCTCGGGGCGCCCCGAGGTCAACTTCGCGCTCGAGCGCCTGGTCGACACGGCCGCAAAGGAGCTGGGCCTGGATCGGATCGAGCTGCGCCGGAAGAACCTCGTCCGCCCCGAAGCGATGCCTTATAGAAACGCGGTGGGGATGAACTACGACAGCGGCACCTACGAAGCCAACATGGATCTCGCGATGAGAATCGCCGATTGGAGCGGCTTCGAGGCGCGGCGCGAAGCGGCGGCCGCGCGCGGCAGGCTCCTCGGGCGCGGTCTCTCGAACTACGTCGAGTCCTCGATCGGCTCGCCCAAAGAGCGCGCCGAGATCACCGTCACGCCTGCGGGACGAGTCAAGGTCGTCATCGGCACCCAGCCCTCCGGCCAGGGCCACGAAACGAGCTTCGCCCAGGTGGTGTCCTCGCTCCTTTACGTGCCCGTGGACGCGATCGACATCCTCTTCGGCGACACCGATGTCGTGAGCGTGGGCGGCGGGTCGCATTCGGGCCGCTCGATGCGCCACGCCGCGACGGTGTTCTCCATCGCCGCAAAGGAACTGATCGAAAAGGGGAAGAAGATCGTGGCCTACATGCAGGAGTCGAGCGCGGCGGAGATCCGATTCGCCAACGGGCGCTTCTCGGCGCCGCACGCGCTCAAGACGTTCAGCTTCCCGGAACTGGCGCGGGACTCTGCGGAAGCCCTGCTGCCGAAGGAGCTGTCGAGCGGACTCGCCGTCGTCGCCGACAACGAGATGCACGACCCGGTGTTCCCGAACGGCTGCGCGATCTGCGAGTGCGAGGTCGATCCCGAAACGGGATCGGTCGAGATCACCCGGTTCGCCGCGGTCGACGACGTCGGGCGCTGCATCAACCCGCTGATCGTCCACGGCCAGACTCACGGCGGGGCCGCGCAGGGGATCGGGCAGGCGCTCTCCGAGCTCTGCCACGTCGATCCCGCCACCGGACAGCCGCTTACCGGTTCGCTCATGGATTACGCATTGCCGCGAGCGGACTCCGTGCCCTCTTTCACAGCCGAGATCGTCGAGGTCCTCTCGCCGACCAACCCGTTCGGCATCAAGGCCGCGGGCGAAGGCGCGACGACTCCCGCTCCCGCGGCCGTCATCAACGCGATCGTCGACGCGCTCCGCGAGTTTGGCGTTCGCGACATCACCATGCCCGCAACGCCGCAGAACATCTGGCGGGCGATTCAGGAGGCCCAAAAATGAACCCTGGACGAGCGCTTGCGGCGCTCGCGCTCCTTTTCACCGCGCTCTGCGCCTTCGGCCAGAGCTATCCGAAAGGCCCGGTGCGCGTGATCGTGCCTTTCCCGGCGGGGGGCGGCGTGGACGCGGCGGCCCGCATCCTCGGACAGAAGCTCGCCGAGGGTTCCGGCAAGCCGTTCGTGATCGAGAACCGCGGCGGCGCGAACGGCAACATCGGCACCGAGGCGGCCGCGAAATCGGCGAGCGACGGCGCGACCCTGTTGTTTACAGGCGCGGGCTTCGTCACCAATCCGAGCCTCTACAAGAGCGTCCCTTACGACCCGGTGAAGGACTTCGAGCCGGTGAGCCTGATGGCGCTCGGGCCCAACGTGCTCGTCGTGCATCCCTCGCTTCCCGTGAAGTCGGTGCGGGAGCTGATCGCCCTCGCAAAATCGCAGCCCGGGAAAATCGGTTTCGCCGGCTCGGGCTCGGGCAGCACGCCGCACCTCGCGGGAGAGCTGTTCAACGTGATGGCGGGCGTGCAAATGGTGCACGTTCCCTACCGGGGCTCGGGCCCGGCGATGATCGGCCTGCTCGCGGGCGAAGCACCCGTCATGTTTCTCCCCGCGATCAACGCGGGAGGGCACGTGGCGGCGGGGCGCCTGCGCGCGATCGCGGTCACGAGCCGCGAGCGCCTGCCCGCGATGCCCGTTCTGCCGACGGTCTCCGAAGCGGGCCTTGCCGGCTACGAATCGAGCCAATGGTACGGCCTGCTCGCGCCCGCCGGCACGCCGCCGGAAGTGCTCGACCTGCTCAACGCCCAAGTGGCGAAGACCATGCGAAGCGCCGACATGAAGGCCCGCATGGCCTCGGACGGCCTCGTGCCGATCGGCTCGAGCCGCGCCGAGTTCGCCGCCCATATCCGGACCGAGATCGACAAGTGGGCGAAGGTGATCAGCGCGTCCGGCGCGCGGGTGGATTGAGTCCGGCGCCGCAGTCGCGCACAATGGTGGGCCGGGAGGAAACCGGAATGGACGAACTGGATTTCAGCAAATCCGCGAAAGCGAATCCCCCGGCGAAGGCCTCGATCTACGACCCGGCCATGGCGACGGAGTTCTTCAGCTCGGCCGGCAAGCCGGAACCTGTCGCCCGAGGCGCGACCATTTTCGCCGAGAACGAGAAGGGAAACCGGCTCCTGCTCCAGCGCGACAAGATGTACCTGCTGCTGGAGGGCGAAGTCAGCCTGAGCGCAGGCGGCAAGGTGATCGGCACCGTCCGGAAGGGCGAGATCTTCGGCGAGCTCGCCTCGATCAGCCAGACGCCCCGCAGCGCGAGCGCCGTCGCGAGCCTGCCGTGCCGCGTCATCGGGCTCGACGACGGGCAGTTCCAGGGCGCCCTGCGGAAAAAACCCGAGTTCGCGCTCATGCTGATGAGCCTTATGATCCGCCGTCTTCGGGAGGCGATCGGCCGGCTGGACGCGGGCACCGCTTCGCAGGGCAAGCTGAAGGAATCGGCGGTGTTCGACAAATCCGCGCTCGCCATTCTCGCGCGGGCGCTCGCGCAGACGAGGGTGCCCTACGAGCGCGGCAAGGTGATCGTGAAGGAAGGCCAGGCCGGGGTGCTGATGTACGTCGTGCTGGAGGGCCGCCTCGCGGTTTCCATCCAGGGCAAGCTCGTGGAAAAAATCGGCCCGGGCGGAGTGTTCGGCGAGATGGCGCTGGTCGATCGCACGCCGCGCCTCGCCACCGTGGTGGCGGAAACCGGCTGCTCGCTGCTCGCCATCGGCCGAAACACCTTCCTCGACCTGATCAAGGCCAGCCCCGATTTTGCCGTGTCGCTGCTCGGCGCGGTGGGCGAGCGGGCGAGATTCATCGCCTCGCGCCGGAAGTAGAGAACCCGGAGCACGGCGGCGCCAACCGACCTCAGGAGGCTATCAGGGGTTGGCGAGGTAATCGCGCTTGGCGAGCTCGACGCCGTTGTGGCGCAGGATGTCGTAAGCGGTCGTCACGTGGAAGTAGAAATTCGGGATCGCGTGGCCGAGCAGGTACTGCATGCCCTTGTAGTCGACCTCGCGGGGCCCGAGCTTGAGGTGTATGTTCTTTTCCTCGCTTGCGTCGATCTGCGCGGGCTTGACCGTCTTGATGAAGTCGATGGTCTTCGCGATCCGCGCCTTGAGCTCGGCGAAGGTTTCCTCCTTGTCCTCGTGCTTGGGCACTTCCACCCCGGCGAGTCGCGCCACCGCGCCCTTGGCCGTGTCGCAGGCGATCTGGACCTGGCGCTTCATCGGAAGCATGTCCGGGTAGAGCCGGAAATCGATCAATGCCGCGGGGTCGATCTTCTTCGCCTCGGCGTGGGCCTGCGCCTTGTCGAGGATGGCGGAAAGATTGGTCAGAGTGTTGACGAAGCGCGGCGCGCTCGCCTGGTACATCGAAATGGGCATGGCGGTCCTCGATTAGAATCATACGGAGCGCAGATTGTAGCGCTGGAAGCGCCCCGGGGCGGCGGGGCCGCTCGCGGGCGCAATCGATCTTCCGGCGGCAGCGCGCTCGCGTTGCCGCCGGGTGAAGCAAGAAACCCCCGGGTTTACTTCACGAGCTGAGCGAAGATGAGGACGAGCCCGATCACCGACACAAGCCAGACGACAGTACGCACCCACGTAATTCCCGCAATGTATATCACTGCGTAGGCCAGCCGCGCCCAGAAGAAGAGCTGCGCGCCGAGCAGCGTCATGTCGTTCGCCTTGCCGGCCGCCACCGCCACGAGCACCAGCGCGGCGAAAAGCACCAGGTTCTCGAGCATGTTGCCGTGCGCGCGCGCCGCGCGTCCGCCCCAGCCGGTGATCTCGGGCATGCCGTCGCGGTTGCCCACGAGCCGCATGAGCCCGACCTGCATGAATGCACCTTGCGCCGCCACCAGCATCTGCACCAGCGTCAGCGCCGCGGCCCACACCAACAAAGTCAACTCCGGTCTCATCATCTCCTCCTTTTGGGTTGGAACGCCGCGCACATGGTACGCCCGGCGCCGGGAACTTGCGAACTATCGGGGCCGCGCGGGTCGCCGGTGGATTTCAGGGCTTCGACCTCGCGACGCCGAACATCAGGTCGTCCCCCGCGAGCGCCGCAAAGTCGACATCGGCGCACAGCACCTTCTGCGATCCATCGGGCGCTTCAAAGGCGAAAGTGAGGGTGACGCAGAGCTTGGGTCCGGCGACCGACAGATAGGGCCGCGTGATCTGGACCTTTCCCGGAGCTTCGATCGCGCTGCGGAAGTAGGACTTGGTCTGCCAGTCGGCGCCCTCGGTCGGGTGCACCGGCTCGAAGCGCCGGTCGTGGGCGCGCGCGTTGCGCTCGGCCTCCACGTCTGCCCCGATCTGCAACCCGTCCGCGCCGATCAGGTAGCAGCGGTGCGTGCAAGGCAGCTTGAGCAGCACCGGCACGGCCTGCGGAAATCCGGCCCCGAGGGACAGGTCCTGGACCGCGTTCTTGAGCGCCGCCAGGTAGGGCTGGAGCCGGGCGTGCTGCCGATTCTGGAATTCGGCGTTGTCCGCGCGGTGACCCGCGATCAGCCGCGCGAACAAGTCGTAGCACGCGTTTTCCGAAGGCAGCTCGGGGCTCGACGGCGAGAAATAGTCGCCCTGCATCAGATCGGCGTCGGCATCGGTCGCGCAAAGCGCCTCGGCCTCGGTCTCGATGCCCTCCACGCATACGATCGCTCCCGCTTCGTGGAGCAGCGAGACGATCCCGGTGAACATGCGCCGCGCGAGCGGCTCCACCGTCACCCGGCGCGTCATCTCGCGGTCGATCTTCACGACGTCCGGCTTGAGCCTCCAGATGCGGTCGAAATTCGAGTAGCCCGCGCCGAAATCGTCGATCACGATGAGGCAGCCGAGCTCGCGGTAGTGCTCGATCGCGGCGGCGAGGCGCTTCTCGTCCTCGAACGGCATCTCGATCAGCTCCACCCCCACCCGGTGCGCCGGAAGGCCGCTCGAGCGCAGCATCTGAGAGAAGAAGGGGCCGGACTTGAGGCCTTCCGCGGCGACGTGCGGATCGACGTTGAGAAACAGCCAGCTGCGCGCGTTTCCGAACCGCTGGAAGTTGCGGACATGGAGGGTTCTGCACTGGCGGTCGAGGCGCACCCGCTCCTTGCCCTGCGGCGCCTTGCTGAACAATTCGCCGGGAGCGACTTGCCTTCCGCTTGCGTCCGTCGCCCGGATCAAGCCTTCGTATCCGACGGGACGGCGATGGGCGAGGCTGTAGATCGGCTGGAAATGGCTCGACAGGCCAAACTCGTGGCGCTCGCCGCGTTCGCCTTCCACGCAGTATTCTTCAGCACGCGGCGGAGCATGATCCCCCGTGTTCACGGCGCGGAAAAATCATCCATGTCACCGGCGTCGCGCGCCGCTTGCGCGAGCCCGAGCGCCAAGCCGTCTCCCGCGAGGGCGCCGAAGTCGAGGTCTGCGCACAGCACGTGATACGACCCGTTCAGGGAAAGGGCGTAAGACAAGGTGACGCAGACCTTCGGGCCGGCGGCCGACAGATAGGGCCGCGTGATCTGGACCTTCCCCGGCGCCTCGATCGCGCGGCGAAAGAAGGGCTTGGTCTGCCAATTGGTGCCCGTGGCCGGCCGCATCGGCTTCAGGCGCCGGTCGCGCGCGCCGACATTGCGCCCGGCTTCCGCGCACGCGCCGATCTGCGAACCGTCGGCCGCAACCAGGTAGCAGCGCTCGGTGCAATCGAGCTCGAGCAGCGCCCGCACCGCCTGGGAGCGGTCCACGCCGCCCGACAGCGCCAGCACGGCGTCCGCGAGAGCCGCGATGTAAGGCCGCAGCCGGGTGCGCCGCTGCTCGTTGAATTCGGCGATCTCGGCGCGGAAGCCCTTCAACAGCCGCGCAAACAGATCGTCGCAGGCGTTCTCCGCTGGCGGCTTCTCCGCCGGCCGGACGAAGTAGTTGCCTTGCATCAGGTCGGCGTCGGCGTCGGTCGCGCAAAGCGCCTCGGCTTCGTTCTCGATCCCCTCGACGCAGACGAGCGCGCCCGCTTCGTGAAGCACCGCGACGATCCCGGTAAACATGCGCCGCGCGAGCGGCTCCACCGTCACCCGGCGCGTCATCTCGCGGTCGATTTTCACGACGTCCGGCTTGAGCCTCCAGATGCGGTCGAAGTTCGAGTAGCCCGCGCCGAAATCGTCGATCACGATGAGGCAGCCGATCTCGCGGTAGTGCTCGACCGCGGCGGGAAGGCGCCTCTCGTCCTCGAACGGCGTTTCGATCAGCTCCACCGCGACCCGGTGCGGCGCGAGGCCGTTTTGCTCCAGCATCTGCGCAAACGAACCGAACTGTTGGCCCTGGACTGCGATGAACGGATCGACGTTGAGAAAAAGCCAGCCGTCCCCGACGCCCAGGCGCTGGAAGTTCCCGACATGAAGGGCTCTGCATTGGCGGTCCAGCTGCATGCGCGCCACCCCCGCCGGAGCCTTCGCGAGAAGCTCGGTCGCCAGATAGGCCTTTCCGCTCGGGTCGGTTCCGCGGATCAGGCCCTCGTAGCCCACGGGCCGGCGATGGGCAAAACTGAAAATCGGCTGGAAATGGCTGGACAGGCGGAATTCAGAGCGCGTGCCGCCCACTCCCTCGACGAAGAAAGTGTCGGGATGCGACGCAGCCAAATCCCTCGCCGTCACTCACGTCTCCAAGTAGGCTCGCGTATCTCAGCGCCGATCGCAGAAGTGCAAGGAGCACGCCACGCGCAGGCGCCTTGCGCCGGGCGAGCCCCGTCAAATTATCACGGGCCGCCGCCGACCGGTGTGTTCCCGAACGCGCCCGCGCCGCTCAATCGCATCGCGGCGGCGCGGGCTCCGCCGCGGCGCCGCCTCGCGCCGCGGGCAGGCTGCTCGTGACCTGATCCCGGACATCGCGCGACAGGAACAGCGCGGGATCGACCCGCGCGTTGTTGAGGCTCACCGACCAATGCAGGTGCGGGCCGGTGACGCGGCCGGTGCTGCCGACCGCGCCTATTGTCTCGCCGCGCGCGACGCGGGCGCCCTTGGCGACGTCGATGCGGCTCAGGTGGTTGTACATGGTGACGAGCCCCTGGCCGTGGTCGAGGAGCACCGTGAGCCCGTTAAAGAAATAATCGCCGGTCTCGATCACGGTGCCCGCCGCCGGCGCGGCGATCGGGGTCCCCGGGGGCGCGGCGATGTCCACGCCGCTGTGAGGCTGCCGCGGCTCGTTGTTGAAGAAGCGTCTGACCCCGAAACTGCCGGAGACGCGCCCCGCCGACGGCAAGCCGAGGTCGAAGCCGTCGAGCGCGGAATCGCTGAAGGTCGAAAACGCCCGGACGATCGATTCCTGATCCCGCGCGATCCGCAGCCGGTCCGCGGGCCCGGGCTCGACCTGGCGGCGGTCGGCGAGCGTCACGTGCTGCGCCTCGTAATCGTGCGGCCTGACGCCGAAGCGGACCGTGTGCGCGCTCTTCTCGCCCTCGAGCACCGAAAGCTCGTGCGCTCCCGGCTTGAGCGCGAGCGGGAGGCCGACGACGGCATGCCAGGCATCGCCCACGCGCGCGACCCGCACGCGCTGGCCGTCGAAGACGACCCGCGGAGCCGGGTCGGGCGCACGGCCCACGCAGACGACCGCGACCCCGCCCGGCACCGGCGCCGCGAGCGGCAAACCGTTCTCCTCGGCCCGCGCCGCTGCGGCAAGCGCGAAGCCCGATGCGATCGAGGCGAGAATGTACAGGTAAGGCATGCGCTCCGATTCTAACCGGCGGTGACGCCCTCTTGCACCGGAATTCGTTATTATGCCTGCGCGCCCCGCGTCCAGGCGCGAGTCCGCGCCAAGCCTGCGCGTGCGGAAAAGGTCCGGTTATTCTTGCCCGAGTGTGGAAAATGAACGCTCCCGGAGCGCGGCGGCGAACCGGCTCGTTATGCCGGGAGCAGAATTGCAGCTCCCGGCCCCGCCTGTCCGCCCCGGCGTGGGGCCCGCAAATCTACGGGCGGTCCGCCGTCCCGAGGAGGAATCCATGACCGGCCAGGGCAGTCCCGCGAGCAGCTCCTACAACGCGGCGGTCGCGCTGGAGTTCTTCCGCTCCGCGGGCAAGCCGAAGACCTTCGCCAAGGGCAGGAAAATCTTCGCCGAGAACCAGAGAGGCTTTCCGTTCCTGCTCATGCCGAACCGGATGTACCTGCTCCTGGACGGCGAAGTCGCCGTTTTCGCCAAGAACACGCCCATCGGCACCGTGCGACCCGGCCAGATCTTCGGCGAGATGGCCTCGATCGACCAGGGACCGCGCAGCGCGACGGCAGTCGCGAAATCGGCGTGCCGCGTCATCGCCCTCGACCGCCGCCAGCTCCAGACCGCGCTCGGGAAAAGGCCCGAGTTCGCGCTCATGCTGATGAGCGTCATGATCAGGCGCCTGCGCGAATCCATCGGCCGGCTCGGCGCTTCCGAAACGCCCCTGCGCGGCACGAGGCGGAGGGAATCCGCGCCGCTGCGCAAGGACCTGGTCGGTGACCTCGCCCGCCTGGTGGGGCCCGGTGCGCGCTTCAGCTACGAGGCGGGAAAAACGATCCTGACCGAAGGCCGCGCCGGGGTGCTGATGTACGTGGTCCTCCGGGGCCGCGTCGCGATCCGCGTCGGCGGCAGCCTCGTGGAGGCCGTGGGCCCGGGCAGCGTGTTCGGCGAGATGGCGCTGGTCGACCGCAGCCCGCGCCTCGCGAGCGCGGTCGCGGAAAGCGACTGCGAGCTGCTCGCGATCAACCGCAACGTGTTCCTCGAGCTGGTGAAGCACAGCCGGCGCTTCGCCGCGTCGCTCCTCAGCGCCGTGAGCGAGCGGGCGCGGTTCATGGCTTCCCGCTGAGCCGGCGATTCTAGCCGCTTCGGTATTTTTCCTTCGCCCCGCGGGCGAGCGCCATGCCGTGCCCGGGGCGATCGGGGATCCGGAAATGGCCGTCCTTGCACGCCGGCATCTCCTCGAACAGATCGGGCGGGGTCCAGTCGATGAACTCCACCAGGAACCCATTCGAGAGCGCGCCGACCGCGTGCAGCGAGAGCTCGTGCACGACGTGCGGCGCGACCGCGACCTGGTGCGCGGCCGCGAGATGGCCGATGCGCAGCGTCTCGGAAAAGCCCAGAGCGCGGCACACGTCGGGCATGAGATAACGCGCCGCGCGACGCTCGATCAGCTCGCGGAACTCGAACCGGGTGTAGTTGTTCTCGCCCGTGGCGACGGGGATCCCGATCGCGCGCGCGACTTCGGCGCAGGCGGCGATGTCGTCGGCGAGCACCGGCTCCTCGTACCAGACGAGATCGAAGTCTTCGAGCGAGCGCGCCTGCCGGATGTTCGCGAGGACATCCAGGCGCTGGTTCACGTCCACCATCATGCGCACGCCTTCGCCCAGCGCGCGGCGCACGGCCTCGACGCGCTTCCTGTTCTCGCGCGGGTCGGGGTGATGGATCTTCATCTTGTAGTGCTTGCAGCCCTGCGCCGCGTACTTTTCCGCCTCGGCAATCAGCTCGCGCTCGCTGTATTTCGACCAGCCGCCGCTGCCGTACGCGGGGATGCGGTCGGTCACCGCGCCCCAGAGCTTGTATAGGGGCAGCCCCGCCGCTTTGCCCGCGATGTCCCACAGGCCGATGTCGAGAGCGGAAAGGGCGTAAGCGGCGACGCCCTGTTTCTTGATGCCCATGTCGGCGCGGAACATGCGCTCCCAGAGGCGCTCGACGAAAAGCGGGTCCTCGCCGATGAGGACGGGCGCGAGGCGCGATTCGAGATAGGCGTGGACGCTCTCAGCCCCGCCGCCGCCGAAAACGAGGCTGTAGCCCAGGCCTTTCACCCC
>Ga0137365_10002897_pt1 | contig 13636 bp, 15 predicted proteins | sample SagtaG_9_FD_104799 | JGI IMG/M metagenome (GOLD analysis project Ga0137365, IMG submission 104799) | Vadose zone soil microbial communities from Sagehorn Ranch, Mendocino, California, USA - Sage1_L_40_16 metaG | ecosystem: Environmental > Terrestrial > Soil > Vadose zone | place: USA...
CGCTCGCGGTCCTCGTCAGACGCGCGTTCAGGCAGCGGCGCCGACGTCCCCATGTGCCGAAGTATCAGGTCCGCGGCGCTATCTGTCCAGGCTGGCCCCGGCCCGAATGACCCGCGGGAGACCCCCTCAGCAGGCCCCCCAAGTAGGCGCCCTAAGCAGGCGCCCTAAGCAGCCGGGGTCGTCTTGCGCGGCTGCGGGCGCGCACTGACAGCCCGGTAGTACTCGCTGGATTCAGGTACCCACAACAGCACGGCCGCGCCCAGGCCGACCACCCAGATGACCACCGTGATGATCTTGCTGAACAGATCACCCGGCCGGGTGACACTCGTGACGGTCTCGAGCGTGGAGATGCCGAACAACACACTCGACACGATCCGTGCCCAGGACATGCCGCGCTTGTTGGCCCACGCCATCCACAGCCACAGCGTGGCCCCGAGCAGCCCGATGATCACGGTTGCGCCGATGAGGAACGTCGCGGTGTTGTTCACCTGTACCTGGGTGAGCTGCGGCTCGGCTTTCCTGATCGCGGTCTTCAGCCCGCCCGCGGTCGCGAGCCCGATGATGAGGCCCGCAATGCTGACGGCGGCGCCGACATACATCAGCTTCACCGCGTTCAGGATTGCCGCAGGTGGCGCTGGTGCCGCAAGTGCCGCTGGCTGCCCTGGTGTGGCGGGCCCGCCGCGGCCCGGGTAGCGCGGATAATTTGCCATCGGGATCCTTTGAACCTCCGTGGGCAAGAGTAGCGATCATCCGCCCATCGCGTGAGCGCCGCCGTCGACGTGGACGATCTCCCCGGTCGTCGCGGGGAACCAGTCCGACAGAAGCGCCACGCAGGCCCGGGCGGGCGGCTCAGGATCGGAGATCTTCCAGCCGAGTGGCGCTCGGTCACTCCACAGCTGCTCGAACTGCTCGAAACCAGGGATGCTCTTCGCCGCCATGGTGCGCACGGGCCCGGCCGCCACCAGGTTCACCCGGATGCCTTTGGCGCCAAGGTCACGGGCGAGGTACCTGGCACACGACTCAAGGCCGGCCTTGGCGACGCCCATCCAGTCGTACGCGGGCCAGGCGCGGCTCGCGTCGAAGTCCAGGCCGACGATCGACCCACCGGAACCGCCGCCGGGTCCCGCCGCACCCGCACCGGGTCCCGCCGCACCGCCACCGGCCATCAGCGGCAGGGCCGCGACGGCCAGCGACTTCAGCGAGTAGGCGGAGACATGCACCGCGGTCGCCACGTCTTCCCACGGCGTGCTGAGGAAGTTGCCGCCGAGGGCCCCTGGCGGCGCGAATGCGATGGCGTGTACCAGCCCGTCCAGGCCGTCCACGTGCGCCGACACACGCTCAGCGAGCGACTCAAGCTGGCCGCTGTCCGTCACGTCGAGCTCAAGTACGGGCGCAGGCTCAGGCAGTCGCTTGGCTATCCGCTCCACCAGGCTGAGCCGGCCGAACCCGGTGAGCACGACGGTCGCGCCCTCAAGCTGCGCGATGCGAGCCACATGGAAGGCGATCGAGGAATCAGTCAGAACGCCGGTCACCAGGATCCGTTTGCCGTCGAGTATGCCCATCAGTGACCCATTCCCATGCCGCCGTCCACCGGGATCACCGCGCCGGTGATGTAGGCGGCGGCGGGTCCGGCGAGAAATTCCACCACACCCGCCACCTCATCCGCCGACGCGTACCGACCGAGCGGGATGTTCTTCAAGATCTCAGCCTTTCTTTCGTCCGGCAGCGCGGCGGTCATTTCGGTATCCACGAACCCGGGGGCGACGATGTTGGCCGTGATGCTGCGCGAACCAAGCTCCCTGGCCAGGGATCTGGCCAGGCCGACCAGGCCAGCCTTGGACGCCGCATAGTTGACCTGCCCGCCCGAGCCAAGCATCCCGACCACCGACGAGATCAGGATGATGCGGCCGCGCCGCATACGGATCATCCGCCGCGCGGCCCGCTTCGCCACCCGGAACGCACCGGTGAGGTTGGTGTCGAGCAGCGCGGTGAAGTCGTCCTCGCTCATCAGCACGAGCAGGTTGTCGCGGGTGATGCCGGCGTTGGCGACCAGTACCTCCACCGGGCCCTGGGCCGCCTCGATCTTGGTGAATGCCTCGTCCACCTGCGCGTTGTCGGTGACGTCGCAGCGCACCACGGAGAGACCCTCGATCGGCTGACCCGAACGCGATGTCACGGTCACTGCGTCACCGGCCACTGCGAGCCTGCGCGCGATGGCGAGGCCGATGCCCCGGTTACCCCCGGTGACGAGGACGGACCGGCTCACCTCATCGCCTCCCTGGCCGCGCGTTCACCGCATCGGACCCTATCGTCTGCGATGGGCCGCAGGCTACGGCAAGGCGTGCGCCCCGGTTGCGATGCGCCGCGGACTACGCCGAGGCGTGCGCCGCGGTCAGGTAGGTTTCCTGTCGTGGCTGATACTGATCACCAGGTCGATCCACAGTTCACCGCGCTGCCGCTGCGACGGCTGGCCGATGCGGCGATCCAGCAGGCGCGCGATCTTGGCGTGGAACACGCGGACTTCCGGCTGGAGCAGGTCCGGGTGCAGCAGATCGCGCTTTCCGACAAGAACCTGGAGACCTTCTTTGACTCCGACGAGCTTGGCCTGGCCGTCAGGGTGATCAAGGATGGCACGTGGGGCTTCGCGGCCGCTTCCGACCTGACGCCCGAGGCGGCGGCGTGGGCCTCGCGGGAGGCGGCCGCCGTCGCGACCGTGTCGGCCGCGATGAACCGTGAGCGCATCGAGCTCGCAGGCGAGCCCGCGCACGGCGACGTGACCTGGGTCTCGTCATACGAGACTGACCCGATCGGGGTCAGCGTCGCGGAGAAGGTCGCGCTGCTGCGCGAGTGGAGCGATGCCCTGCTTGCGGACAACCGCGTTGATCACGTCGACGCCGCGTTGAGCCAGGTGAAAGAGTGCAAGTTCTACTGCGACGGGGTCACAACCACCACCCAGCAACGGGTGCGGCTGCGTCCGGTGGTGACCGCGGTGACGATAGACGCCGAGTCGGGCAGATTCGACACGATGCGGACGCTGGCACCGCCCGCCGGTCGCGGATATGAGTACCTGACCGGCACCGGCTGGGACTTCGGTGCCGAGCTTGCCGAGCTACCCGAACTGCTCGCGGCCAAGCTCGCCGCGCCGTCCGTCGAGGCAGGCAGCTACGACGTGGTCATCGACCCATCGAACCTGTGGCTGACCATCCACGAGTCGATCGGCCACGCGACCGAGCTCGACAGGGCTCTCGGTTACGAGGCCGCCTACGCCGGAACCTCGTTCGCCACCAAGGACAAGCTCGGCACGCTGCGATACGGCGCGCCGATGATGCACATCACGGGCGACCGCACGGCCGAGCACGGGCTCGCCACGATCGGGTTCGACGATGAGGGTGTGGCCGCGCAATCCTGGGACATCATCTCCGGTGGGATCTTCACCGGTTACCAGCTCGACCGCCGGATGGCACGGCTGAACGGCTTCGGCCGGTCCAACGGTTGCGCGTTCGCCGACTCGCCCTCCCACATGCCGGTTCAGCGCATGGCCAACGTCTCGCTCCGCGCGGCCCCGGACGGGCCAGCCACGAGCGAACTCATCGCCGGCGTGGAGCGGGGAATCTACATTGTCGGGGACAACAGCTGGTCCATCGACATGCAGCGGCACAACTTCCAGTTCACCGGCCAGCGCTTCTTCAAGATTGAAAATGGCCGCCTGGCCGGTCAGGTCAGGGACGTCGCTTACCAGGCCAGCACCACCGAGTTCTGGAACAGCCTCGAAGCCGTGGGCGGACCGCAGACCTACCTACTCGGCGGCGCGTTCAACTGCGGCAAGGGCCAGCCGAGCCAGATCGCGCCGGTCAGTCACGGCTGCCCTGCCGTGGTGGCCCGGGGCATCCGGATCCTGAACACCGTGGAAGAGGCGGGATGACCCCACAGGAGATGGTGGAACGGGCCCTCGAAACTAGCACCGCGAGCACCGGCCGCACCGGCGACTGCATCGCGATCGTCGACGAGGCCAGCAACGCCAACTTGCGCTGGGCGGGCAACACGCTGACCACGAACGGGCTGTCCCGGTCACACACGCTCACGGTGATCGCGATTGAGCACCGCGCGGACGGCATGGCCACCGGCGTTGTATCAAGGTCGGGCGTCCGTGCCGATCAGATCGGCGACGTCGTGGGCGCCGCACAGCAGGCTGCGAGCGAGAGCTCCGCCGCGCAGGATGCACAGCCATTGGTCGGGGCCGCCACGCGGCAGCCGTTCGGGAACTGGGACGAGCCGGTGGCCGCGACGGAATTCGGTGTCTTCGGCGGCTTCACGGCCGACCTCGGCAACGCCTTCGCCGAGGCCGCGGCCGCGGACACCAAGCTCTACGGCTACGCCGAGCACGAGCTGACCTGCACCTTCGTCGGTACCTCCAGCGGCCTGCGGCTGCGCCATGACCAGCCCTCCGGCCGGGTGGAGGTGAACGCCAAGTCGGCGGACATGGAGCGTTCGACGTGGGCGGGCACCAGCACACGCGACTTCGCGAATGTGGACGTCGCGAGCCTCCATGCGCAGCTGGCGCAGCGCTTGGACTGGGCCAAACGCCGCATCGAGCTACCGGCCGCGAGGTACGAGACGCTTCTCACCCCGACCGCGGTGGCGGACTTGCTGATCTTCCTCTACTACGCGGCCAACGCCAAGGACGCGCTGGATGGACGCACCGTGTTCAGCAAGCCGGGCGGCGGCACGAGGGTCGGCGAGCGGCTGTGCGCGCTTCCCGTGACGCTGCGGAGCGACCCAGCCGCTCCCGGCCTGGAATGCGCGCCTTTCGTGATCGCGCACGCGTCATCGCGTTACACGTCCGTCTTCGACAACGGTCTCGCGCTCGCACCCACCGACTGGATCAGTGGCGGCAACCTGGCCGCGCTGGTGCAGACGCGGCACTCCGCCGAACTGACCGGCCTGCCCGTCACGCCGGCCATCGACAACCTGATCTTCGAGGCGACTGCGGCCGGCGGGACGGTGGCCGCGGCCGGCGGGGCCGGCGGTGCGGGCGTCGGGCCGACCGCGGCCGGTGTATCTGCGCTCGACCAGATGATCGCGAGCACCCGCCGTGGGCTGCTCGTCAACTGCTTGTGGTACATCCGCAGCGTCGATCCGCAGACGCTGCTCGTGACCGGCCTCACCAGGGACGGCGTGTACCTGGTGGAAAATGGTGAGGTCACCGGAGCGGTGAACAACTTCAGGTTCAACGACTCCCCCGTGGGCATGCTTGACCGCCTCGACGAGGTCGGCCAGTCCGCGCCGTGCCTGCCGCGCGAGTGGAGCGACTACTTCCCGCGGACCGCCGCGCCGGCCCTGCGGGTGGCGGGCTTCAACATGTCGTCGGTCAGCCGGGCCCTGTGACCAGGCCGGTAAAACCCATTTAGCTTCATAACGGCCGCGCGGTGTGGCACGTGGCCCGCCCGCCCACTCCCGCCTGCCCCGCCGCCCGCAGGCACGCGGCCCGCAGACACTCCCCCACTACAGAGGAACACCGATGGCCCATCGGTGTTGCTATATGAACACCGATGGGCCATCGGTGTTCCAATCACTCGCGTGCCGCTAGGTTCGACGGTTGCCGCACAGGGGGCGGCTAGGCGTCCTCAAGCCTGAATCCGACCTTAAGCCCGACCTGGTAGTGCGCAACCTCGCCGTCCTCGATCTGGCCGCAGACCTCGGTCACCTCAAACCAGTCGAGGTGGCGCAGTGTCTGGCCCGCGCGTTGCACCGCGTTGCGGACTGCCTGCTCAACACCATCGGGCGAGGTGCCCACAATCTCGGTCACCCGGTATGTCCTGTCCGTCATTGCTTCCTCCATAAGATCGTTTAACCCGCCTGCACTTCATCAGGGGCCCGCCGCGACATCAGCCCGCGCCCGCGGGCCGCGCCTTGCGGTCTATGAGTATTACGCCTGGCCGCGACGAGCGCGGGCCGTGCTGGCAGTTTCCACAAGTCCGCGCCGGGCATAGCGTGGAGGAGTGAGACTCCTCCCGCGGGCCCGGCGCGGGCGCGGTGTATATACAGTCACCGACGCCCAGCGGCCCATGTCAGAGGACATCGCCTACCGGCAACGGCGTTACCTGATCTCGATGGGGGTCCGCGTTGTCGCGTTCTTGCTCGCGGTCTTCCTGTTCCACGGCGTGTGGCGTTTTGTCGCCGCGGCCGTCGCGCTTGTCGTGCCCTACTTCGCGGTCGTGTTCGCCAACGGCGGGCGTGAACCGAGCAATTCGGCGGCGTTCGACTCCTTCGAGCCGAACCTTCCCGACCGGGCCACCGACGCTGGTGCCGGCCAGGAGAGGGCTGACGGGGCCAGCGATGGGGGTATCGATGGAGGCACCAACGCGCGTACGGACGGTACCGACGCGGGTACCGAGGAGCATCATGACACCGGACGGAACGGCGAAGGCTTTGTATCCGAGCGGAAACTCCAAACTCCCTCCGCGGACCGGTCCGAGTGCTGAACGTGACGCAAACGGTCGCAAAACGCCTGCTCAACTACGGTGCGCACACGCCGGGCGGTAGATGACGAGATCGTCTCCCGTTCGGGTCTTGACGTATTAGGGGGGGTTTCGGTGTAACATTTAGTCCGGTGCTCTGGTCCCCCGTCGGAGCACCGGTGCCGGCGTTCCGGGCCCCCGTCGGAGCGCCGATGATTGCGGGCCGAGTGGTTTGCCCCCGTAGCCACTCGGCCCGCTTTTTTCGCTTGCTTGCCGTTGTTAGCGGCTGCGCCGATCCTTCGTACTGACCCGGGGGGGCGACCCCCCGGACCCCCCGCGTGGCCCGCTCGCCGTACGGCGTCGCGCCGTGGGCCAGCTCGGCGCCGTGGCCCGGTTCGCGCCGGGGTTACTCGGTCCTGCGGAATTCGGCGATGGCCACGCCTAGCAGCGCGAAGCCCATCGCGGCCACGATTGCGAGCGAAAACAGGACGGGGACGGTCCATCCCCACCAGGTGACACCCGGCGCCAGGATGTGCTCGGCCAGCGGGCCGATGTTCAGGTGGCTGAACACCGCCGTCCGCATCGGCGCCACGATGTAGGTGAGCGGGTCGATGCGAGTCAGCACGGTCAGCCACGCGGGCAGGTTGCTCAGCGGGTAGAGCGCTCCGGACAGAAAGAACAGGGGCATCACGAGCATCTGGGTGAGCGCCATGAACGCCTGCATCTGCTTGATCCGCGCCGCCATCATCACGCCGAACGCGGTCAGCGTGAACGAAAGCAGCAGCAGCTCGCAAATCAGAGTGGCCATCAGCCCCAGCGAGTACGGCACGCCAGCGAAACCGGCGAGGGCGAGCATCACGATGCCCTGCAGGGTCGCGACCGTCGCGCCGCCGAGACACTTGCCGATCACCAGCGCCGCGCGGCTCACCGGCGCGACCAGCATTTCGCGCAGGAACCCGAACTCGCGGTCCCACACGATCGACGCGGCCGAGAAGATGGCCGTGAACAGCACCGACATCGCCAGTACGCCCGGGTAGATGAAGGTCTTGAAGTTCACCCCGGCCGGCAACCCGCGCCCGGCCAGGGTGGACAGGCCGGTACCGAGCACGAACAGGAACAGGACAGGCTGGATGAGCGATGTGATCGCGCGCAGCCTGTCAGTGCGGAACCTGATCAGCTCGCGGCGCCACACGATCCCCACGGCGCGGATGTCCTGGCGCAGCCCGCGCTCGGGAACGGCGACCCTGATCTTCTCGGTGAGTTCGGCCGCCGTTGTGGTCGCTTCGGCCGTCGAAGTTGCCATCGGGTCATCTCCTCCTTCGCCAAGCAGCCGCCATGGCCCGCATCGAGTCCGTTGCCGAGGCTTCCGCGTCGCGGATCGTGCTGCCGGTGTAGGACATGAACACGTCGTCAAGCGAGGGGCGTGACACGCTCACCGAGCGGATCGGCACGGTCAGCCTGGCGAACAGCTGGGGAACGAACTGCTCGCCGGAGCTGACCGCGAACGTCACGGCTCCCTCGGCGATCTTCGCCTCGATCCCGAACACCTCCGCGAGTTCGGCCATCGCTTGCTGGTCGTCGGCGGTGTTGATCTGCACCCTGTCCTTGCCGACGCTCGCCTTCAGCGCCTCTGGCGTGTCGATCGCCACGATCTGGCCGTGGTCGATGATGGCGATCCTGTCGCAGTTCTCCGCCTCGTCCATGTAGTGCGTCGTCAGGAAGATCGTGATGTCTTCACGGCGCTTCAGGTCGTTGATGTACTCCCAGATCGACGAGCGGGTCTGCGGGTCGAGGCCGACGGTCGGCTCGTCAAGAAACAGCACGTGTGGGGCGTGCAGCAGCCCGCGGGCGATCTCGAGTCGGCGCTGCATGCCGCCCGAGAAGGTGCTCACGAGGCTGTTCCGCCGCTCCCACAGGCCGACCATGTCAAGCACCTGGCGCATGCGCGCCTCAACGGCTGCCTTCGGCACGGCGTACAACTCGGCGTGGAAACGCAGGTTCTGCGCCGCGGTCAGATAGCTGTCGAGCGTCGTGTCCTGGAACACCAGGCCGATGTTGCGCCGCACCGCATCCCGCTCCGCCACGACATCGTGCCCGGCGACCTGGGCTGATCCGGACGTCGGCCGGGCCAGTGTGCACAAGATCTTGATGGTCGTCGACTTACCTGCGCCGTTTGGCCCAAGGAAACCGAAGGTCTCGCCGACCGGCACCTCGAAGTCGATTCCGCGCACGGCCTCGACGTCCCCATAGCGCTTGCTGAGCCTCGTTACCGACACGGCCACGCCATCGGCGAGACCCGGTGGGCCGGCCGCCGCGGCAGCGGCCGGCGCGGGTTCATTCGCGTGAAGTGTCATGCTTGACGCCTCCTCACCCCATTGTCGCCCGCCCGGCCCAGCGCCGCGGTCGCGTCACCCTTCCTCGGTGGTTGCGGTGCCGTCCTCGCCCTCGCTCGCCGGATCGTCCTCACTGGCGAGGATGCCGTAGAGGTTCCGCCGTGCCAGCATCAGAATCCGCCTGGCCGACTCGGCCTGGGCCTGCGTACCCACGTGAAGCACCTGCGTCGCGGCCATGGTCACCTGCGCGCACAATTGGTGCATGTCGATCATATCGTCGCCCACGGTGCCTGTTACGGCGTCCCAGGGCGCCGCGAGTTCGTCGGCGTGGCTCTCGACGTACGTCCGGCCGGCGTCGGTCAGGTGAAACGCCTTCCGCCCGCCGTCGCCGTCCTCGCTGCGGATCAGGCCCTCGTCTTCAAGCTGCTGAAGTGCCGGATACACCGAGCCGGGGCTCGGCCGCCACATACCTCTGCTGCGGGCCTCGATCTCCTGGATGATCTGATAGCCGTTCCGCGGCTCCTCGGCGAGCAGTGCCAGCGCGGCAGCGCGCACGTCGCCTCGCTTCGCGCGCGGTCCGCGCCGCCAGCGCGGCTCGGTGAAGCCGTACCCGGCGAACGGCGGCGGCGGCCAGCCCGGCCCACCGCGCCAGCCGCCTCCGTGGCCGCCGCGGAAACCGAATGGGCCACGGCCGCCCGGTGGCGGACCTCCCGGGCCTCGCCGCCCTCGCCCGGTCCCTTCCCACCCGAAACTCCGTTCGTGTGGACCCTCTTCTGGCCCCGGGTTCCAGCCCCGGCGCCGTGGGATGTCGCTGTTCATCGTCATTCCTCCTGTCTACTCCCGACTGTTCTTTAGGTGTCGAGATATTCAAAAGATATATCGCTAACGCTCGGTGCGCAAGGCCCGGGTGGTGCGCGCCTGGGGTCAACTTAGGTTGACAACTGCCAGTCTGTCAACATATGTTGACGGCATGAGTGAGGGAGCACAGCTGGCCGAGGCCGCGAGCGGCCAGGATCCGGGACCGGGGCTTCGCGCCGTGCGTGCGCTGCGCGAGCTGACCGAGCGCCTCGAGGCGCTCCAGGTCGATAACGCTCGCGAGCGCGACTGGTCATGGCAGGAGATCGCGGTATTTCTCGGCGTCAGCAAGCAGGCGGTCCACAAGAAGCACGCACGCCGCAGGCGTGGCTGCTAAGGAGACGCGGATGTTCGAACGGTTTCATCAGGACGCGCGGCAAGCGGTAGTGCTCGCGCAGGAAGAGGCGCGCCGTCTGCGGCACGGTTTCATCGGGTGCGAGCATCTGCTGCTCGGCCTGGCCGCCTACGGGACGGGCGCGGCGGCTGACGCCCTGGCCGCCGCCGGAGTGGAAGTCTCGGGTCTGCGCGCGCTTGTCGCCAGCGAGGTTGCCGAGGGCGGCGACGCCGGAGACCCGCTTGACGCCGATGCGCTGGCGTCGCTCGGTATCGATCTGGATGCCGTTCGCCGTACGACCGAGGCGGCTTTCGGGCCCGGCGCTCTTGATCGCTCGCGCGGGCGGTTCGTGCGCGGCCACATCCCGTTTACCCGCCGCGCGAAAAAGTCGCTTGAGCTGGCGCTGCGTGAAGCGCAGCGGCTGAAGCACGACCACATCTCGGCCGGCCACGTGCTGCTCGGAATTCTCCGCGAGGGCGACAACGCAGCCGTGCGCGTGCTGGCCACCGCGGGCGTCGACGCCGGCCCGCTACGTGACGACGTGGTCAGGCGGCTGATGGCCGCGGCCTGACGATCAGGTGCCCGCGTCCCACGCCGCCGCCAGCGCGCGCAGCCGTTTTGATGCCTGTTCGATGTCTTGCCCACGGCCGACCGCCACGCCGAGCAGGAACGCCGTCAGCGGCGCCGCCGGCCGCGCCACGCTGTGGGCCACATCGCGCGCCAGGTCAAGCACGGCTTTGATGTCCGCCGAGTCCCGATCGAGCCCGAGTTCCGCGCAAGCCGATTCGGTCCACTGGTCGAGTGTGTTCACAACCGCACCATAACGGCTGCCGCGGGGAGGTCACTTCCTGACCTAGTGTTGCCATTCCTGTGCCCAGCGGACGTCGGCCGGGGTGTCGCAGTCCAGCCACGGCGGTGGCTCCCCCGCTTCGATCCGCACCGCGAGCTCGGCCGGCCGCAACGGCGCCAGCAGCCCGCCAAGCGATTGGCCCCGGTGGGTGCCAAGCGCCGCGAGGAGTGCGCTGGTCCGCCAGCAACCGGTCAACCACTGCGGGCGGCGTTCTGCATCCACGAGGATCGCTCCCGATGATGGCGACGCCGAGTCCACCGCGCCTTGCGCCGCCGTAAGCAGCGCGTCAAGCTCCTGCGCGCGCAGAAACGGAAGGTCGGCGGCAAGTACGGCCACCCACGGCATGGCGACCTCCGCCATGCCGCGGCGCAGTGCGTCGACCGGTCCGGTGCCGGGTGGATCCTCGCGCACAAACCGCAGGCCGCCGGCCGGGCGCAGCGGGCGCAGTTCCGCGCGTTCGGGCCCGACGACAATGACGTTGGCCGCCCGGGCGGCGGCCGATACCACCCAGGCGGCCAGCGTGCGCCCACCGACCAAGACGCCCGGTTTGTCGGCACCGCCGAGCCGCCGCGCGTGCCCGCCCGCGAGAACCACGGCGTCGAACCGCCCGGGCCAGGCGTCACCGGGGCTGATCGAGGAGGTGGACAGCCTGGTCAGCCCCCGATCGCTGACATTGGCCGCTCGGGCTGCAGGAAGGTGGGATCGTCGATCCCATGCCCGGCGCGCTTGGCCGCCACGGCGCGCCGCCATCGGGCCGCGAGTTCGTCGTCGCTGGCCCCGGAGCGCATCGGCCCACGCAAGTCGCTCTCCTCGCGGGCGAACAGGCAGTTGCGCACCTGGCCGTCCGCGGTCAGCCGCACCCGGTTACATGCTGCGCAGAAGGGCCGGGTCACCGAGCCGATCACGCCGACGCGCCGCGGCCCTCCGTCCACCAGGAATGTCTCCGCCGGCGCAGCGCCCCGGTCGGCCGGGTCATCGGGGGTCAGCATGAACTCGTCGGAAAGTGCGGCGAAGATCTCGTCGGCGGTCACCATCTGCGACCGCCGCCAGCCGTGCTGCGCGTCGAGGGGCATCTGCTCGATGAAGCGGAGCTGATATCCGCGGTCCAGGCAGAACCGCAGCAGGCTCGGCGCCTCGTCGTCGTTGACGCCGCGCATGAGCACCGCATTGATCTTTACCGGGACCAGGCCCGCGGCGGCCGCGGCGGCCAGGCCATCGAGTACATCGGGCAACCGGTCGCGCTTGGCCAGGAGCCGGAACGTTTCGGGCCGCAAGGTGTCGAGCGACACGTTGACGCGGTCGAGGCCCGCGTCGCGCAGCGGTCCGGCGAGCCGCGCCAGCCCGATGCCGTTGGTCGTGAGCGAGATCTCGGGGCGAGGATCCAGCGCCGCGAGCCGCGCCACGATGTCGACGAGACCGCGGCGCAGCAGCGGCTCCCCGCCGGTACAGCGAACCTCGCGGATGCCGAGCCGCCGCACGCCGATCCCAACCAGCCGAACGACCTCGTCGTCGGTCAGGACCGACTCCCCCGGTAGCCACTCCAGCCCCTCGGGCGGCATGCAGTAACTGCACCGCAGGTTGCAGCGGTCCGTCAGCGAGACCCGTAGGTCAGTCGCGATTCTGCCGAAGGAGTCAGTGAGCACGGGCGTCACCTCTCTATTGTCGCCTGCGCCGGCGCCGCCATGGTCGCCTGCGTCGGCGCCGCCGCGATCGCGGTGAAGAGATCCTCATCGAGATCCGCTGGGACGGCGCGCAGGTCGAGCAGCAGACGGCCTGACTCGACCCGGCCGACGATGGCCGGATCGCCGCGGCGCAAGATGCCCCCGAACGGCGCAGGCAGGCTCACGGCCGCGCTGCGCAAGACAAGCCCCGGCGCACCTCCGCCCCCGACCGCCGCCTCGCTCGGCACGGCAGCCGCGTCGGCTCCGGCGGCGGCCAGGCGCTCGGCCAGCAGCCGCGCTCGTTGCATGAGCGTCCCAGCGTCGGCGGCGAGCGCTTGTGCGGTCGGGCTGGGCCCGCCCGCCAGTGTGGCTTCAAGCGCCGCCAGCGTGAGCTTGTCCACGCGCAGTGCGCGGGCGAGCGGATGGCGGCGAAGACGGCCGATCAGCCGCGCCTCACCCAGCAGCAACCCCGCCTGCGGCCCGCCAAGCAGTTTGTCCGCGCTGGCCATGACCAGGTGGGCGCCGGACCGCAACGTTCCATCCGCGTCCGGCTCACCCGGCAGCCGCGGATCGGCAGCAAGCAGCCCCGACCCGATGTCGGCGACCACCGGCACGCCAGTGTCCGCGAGGCCGGTGGCGAGATCACGCACGCTCGCCTCGGCGGTGAAGCCCTCGATGCGGAAGTTGGACGGGTGCACCTTGAGGACGAAGCCCGTCTGCGGCCCGACCGCCGCGGCGTAGTCGGCCAACGTTGTCCGGTTGGTTGTGCCGACCTCGCGCAGCCGCGCGCCGGTCGAGGTCAGCAGGTCGGGGAGGCGGAAACCGTCACCGATCTCGACCAGTTCACCCCGGCTGACGATGATCTCCCTGCCGCTGGCCAGGACGGTGGCCGCCAGGACAAGCGCCGCCGCGTTGTTGTTCACCACGTGCACCGCGCCCGCCGCTGGCACCGCGCGCGCGAGCGCGTCGATCAGGCCTGCCCCGCGCGGCGCGCGAGTGCCTGCCGCCAGGTCGAACTCGACGTCTGTGCAGCCCGCCGCGGCGAGCAGCGCTTCGCGCGCCGCCGCCGACAGCGGCGCGCGGCCCAGGTTCGTGTGCAACACCACCCCGGTGGCGTTGATCACAAACCTGGGCCGCGCGAAGCG
>Ga0137365_10002912_pt1 | contig 13604 bp, 7 predicted proteins | sample SagtaG_9_FD_104799 | JGI IMG/M metagenome (GOLD analysis project Ga0137365, IMG submission 104799) | Vadose zone soil microbial communities from Sagehorn Ranch, Mendocino, California, USA - Sage1_L_40_16 metaG | ecosystem: Environmental > Terrestrial > Soil > Vadose zone | place: USA: California...
GTAAATCGCTCGCGAGCCGGGGCCAATAGTGATTCCGGGATAGTGAACGTTGTTATCATCACGGTACGGTTCTGAGAACGCTGTTTAGCCATATAGACAGCGCTCACTTTTCCACGACCGAGCAGCCGCTCAACTAGATAGTCCCCCAGTGTCTTTCCTACAAGCTGATCCACTGTTATTGTTCGCATGTAAAGCTACTCCACTGAATTTTTATTTCTCCCTCACAATGCTCCTTTTATGCTGTTATTGAGAGAAACGCGGATTATATCCCCCTTGACTGAGAAGTGTACATAGGTGTGTCAATTTGCGTCAATGTGTCAAGCTTGCTCTAGGACTTGTGGGGGGAAGGGTATTTGTTGAACTTAACCAGAATCAGGTACCTGGTGCATAGTCCGAAAACTCCGGTAAAGGTATCCGTTCTTTGTAGTACAACAGTACCATTTAACATAGCCTTAATGCATCATATAGTACGCTACTGAGGAGGATAAAGGCATGTATTTAGCCTGATAGGGGTGAAACATAAGGCATCCCGAAAAATCCGAGATGCCTCTGAGTTGAATCTTAGGAAATAATGGGTAAACAGTTATCGTATCTAATAATAGGCAATGGGATTTCAGGGGTAACCGCTGCTGAGATTCTACGTTCCGAAGACCCTGCAAGTTCAATCACCATCGTTGCTAACGATCCATTTCCAGTGTATTATCGTCCTGCACTCAAGGACTTCCTTGGTGGAAGCCTGAACGAGGAAAAACTCTGGGCACGTCCGAATACCTTTTATAAAGAGCAGCGGATTTGTTTCGTTCCAGGTCGCGTTATGGGCATTAACACAGTTCAGAACTTTGTACAGCTTCATAACGGTCAGCGGATTGGTTACCATAAACTGTTACTAGCCAATGGCGCTCGTCCCAGACAACTTTCTTGTCCAGGCTTGAACCTGGCGGGAGTGACAACGCTCCGTACTATCGTAGACTACCAGGAAATCTTGCGCCGTCTCGAAAGCGCGAAACGTATTGTTATTTGTGGCAGCGGCACCCTGGCGCTGGAGAGCGCCGAGACGCTCAACCATCGCGGATACGAGGTCACACATCTTCTCCGCCAACATAGGCTCTGGTCAGAGGTGCTTGATCCAATCGCCTCTGATCTCGTGCTACAGGAAGAACGACGTGACGGCATCGATGTTCGCACAGAGGAAGAGATTGCTGAGATTATCGGACGAAAAGGACAGGTGGTTGAAGTAATCACTACTAGTGGAGCGCGTATTCCTTGCGATATGGTATTGATTGCTATTGGCATTGAGCCATTGATAGATTTTATTCGCGCGAGTGGCGTCGCTTGCGGGCGAGGCGTCAGAGTTGATAACTCCATGCGTACCAGCGTCCCACATATCTATGCTGCAGGGGATGTGATTGAGAGAACTGACGTCATAACGGGAAGAACGCGGGTACTTGGGCAATGGTATCCAGCTATTGAACAAGCACGCACTGCGGCTTACAGCATGCTTGGCCAGTTAGATTCTCGTGCAGCAGCGACCTCGGGTAGTAATTACTACAATGCGACATTTCTATATGGGCTAGATTTTGTAGCGGTAGGACTGACAACAATACCGCCAAATGCTCAAGGGTATCAAGAGATCGTAGCAGACCCGCAACCACGCAACTACCGCAAGGTGATTCTTCACAATGGCATTCCCCTGGGTACTCTACATCTGGGAGATCGCAAGCATGCTCTGGCTTTCAAACGCGCAATCGATCACCAGGTCAATCTGGCCTCTATTGCCAACCGTTTATTTGCTGACAACTTCAACCTTGATGAATGGCTGGACAATCAAGGTGTACTACCTGACGTGTTAGATCTTGTAAGGATAGGGCAATCACATACCAGGCCACATATGCAGCAGCCGCAAGGGTCGTCCCTACATTACGGCAAGGTAGAAACACCGTCATTGTTGGGTCAAACGGACGAGTCAATGAGAGCGTACCTGGTGCCTCTACCTCATCCAAAGGTGAATGTTACCGTTCAAGAGACCGAGATTGGCTCAGGCAAACAGGGAGAAGTAATCACGATCGGCCGTCAAAAGGGATCGTCGCTATTGATCAAGCATAATTCTGTTTCACGCTTACATAGCGAGATTATATATCTTAATGAAAACTATCTATTGCGTGATCGAGGGAGTTCTAATGGTACATTCGTGAATAATACCGCCCTCGATGCTGGTATTTACATGCTGCGTAATCTCGACCTTGTGCGCTTTGGTGATGTGCAATTTCGATTTGAATTGCGCCAGCAACCAGTTAGCAATGGCACTACGCCATCAACGGCATCGACTGTTGCTTTCCCACATGTTCAAGGGACTCAATTGCATGCCAATGTTTCTCGCACCATTCCTGATTCGGTTCTTGCTACACTCAAAGAAACGCCTATGCTAGTATTGACAGGTCAGAATGCTAATCCCAGGACAGTTGCGCTGGAGTCTGAGCGACGTTTGACAATTGGACGCAGCAAGGAGGAATCACACCTTCCTGTGGTTGTAGGGATGAGTCACCGCAGCGATGTGAAAACGCAGAGTGAAGAGCGGTTACGTTTTGAAATCGATATGTGCATTGGTTGTGATCGCTGCATGAGTGCCTGTCCCATACCTATATCAACGTTGGTCAATATCGCAGATCTTAATCATGCCACAATTTCAAATGAAGTTGCGGCGCATGTAGCGCGTTTTACGCATGAGTGTATCATGTGTGGCTCCTGCGTGCCAGTATGCCCCGTCGATAATCATCGTGACTTGTTGATGTTATCGCTTAAGCAGCGTGTAGGCGTTGCCTGGGATAGTCAAGCCGATCTGAGCCGTATCGCAGAGAGTCTCCCCTCTGGTTGGACACTGGAACATTTAATAAGTCGCCTGCGCCAGCATCGTTTTTTGAGTAATGGGCAACTTGTGCCAGAGAATTACCTGCTACATCTCGTCGTGTCCTCCAGGCTGCGGCTACTTGCGCCTGGCGAAACAGTGATAAACGAAGGTGAGTATGGTCGCGATCTGTACCTGATTCTGGAGGGTCGCCTGACTCTCTCTGCTAGCGAGTTCCCAGTTGCCGTTCTCAGTCCTGGTGAGCATACAGGCGAGGACGGCATGCTTACCGGACAACCATATAAGGCGACGGCACAGGCCCAAGTTCCTACACTCGTGTTGCAGATACCGGAACAGGTGATGCAACGTTTAATGGAACTGGTGCCAACTGTACAGCTTTACTTTGATCCGGTGAATAATGCCCGTTCGCTGAAATCTATCCTCAAACGTATGGCGCTCTTCCAAGGAGTTTCCGATGCAGACATACAGGCGCTTATCCAGCAGACTCCGGTGAAGCAATATGAGCGCAACGAGCGTCTTTTCGCGGAAGATGATCGGGGAGGACGTCCCTCGCGTGAGACACTACACATCCTGTTAGAGGGTTTTGTGAAGGTCGCAAGGCATACATTGGCTGGCACGGGGCGTCATAAGGGCAATGAACGAATCGTTGCCTACCGGCAAGGCGGCGATTATTTTGCGGGCGGGCTTGATCTACTGGGCGATGGCCGGGCAGTAAGTGTCACAGCGATTAACCGCGTGCGCGTAGCAGAAGTGCCACGACAGGTCATGCTGGCGCTTTTCCAACAATATCCCGAAGTCAACCAGCGCTTCGCCCTGCGCCTACGCGAATACCTGGAAACGAGCGTTACAACCCAGGGATACGCACTTACAAGCGGACCTCTTATAGACTTCTCCTCAGTGAGTGCGCTGCCTGATGTAGCTGTGCAAGCGGGATTGCATTCACTGGTCAGCGACGGTGTGGTTGAAGGCACTGAAGTGCTGGTAATTGACCTGGATAAGTGCATTCATTGTAGTGAGTGCGAAGAGGCATGCGCACGGAGACATGGATATTCACGTATGAACCGCAAGGGTATGGTGGTTGGCAACATCAGCATCTCTACTGCCTGCCGTCAGTGCCAGGACCCCGTCTGTATGTTATGTAGCCGGGCAGGTATAGCCAGGCATCCCAATGGAGAAGTTTATATTACTGAAAGCTGTATCGGTTGTGGTATCTGCGCCGAACGCTGCCCTTATGGGGCAATTTCGATTATCAACATTGAGGATGAGCCGGTATCGCACTCCTCCTGGCAGCGTTTCAGTAAATTCTTTGCAAAAGGAGTGAATTTGGGCACGGAGAGCAATTATGCTGCTCCAGGCCCGCTCGATACGTTCCAGTCACGTAATGCCTTTGATGAAATGCGCAAGAAGGTAGCGATTAAATGCGATCTGTGCGCGGGATATAAGGATCAAGCATGCGTTGTAGCCTGCTCTACGGGCGCGGCCGTTCGCATACAACCAACAAAATTCTTCGGATCGACCGAAGAGATATTACGACGACGAGCATTGTAGGAGACACCTATGTCAACGGCAACTAAATCACCATTGCAGGAACAGCAGCGAACAATTCAGCGCATCTGGAAAACGCCTGGATCAAAATTCAATTTGATCTTTCTGGGCATCTCGCTGATTGTATATGGCTATATCTATTTAGTGTACCTCAAAGCGCTCAGGTCTCAACCCTACGTTGGCCCATACTCGGATCCTCTGCGCCAGTTCGGAATTGTCGCCTTTTGCCTGGTACTGATCGTGGCGGCCTATACGTTACGCCGTCGTTTTATGCGCACCTTGCCTGGAAAAGTGCAGAATTGGCTCTGGCTTCATACGTGGTTTGGAATACTTGCCATTCTAATAGCATTCCTGCACGAAAACTATCTGAACATCCTGCACGATTTCCATTTTACTCAGATTCGTCTCACCGAGGGTAATGCTGGTATCTCTGCACTCTATGCGCTGCTCTTGCTTGTCGTTAGTGGTATTATTGGCCGTCTGCTAGATAGCTGGCAAGCCCGCATCATTACTAAGGAAGCAAATAGCAACGGCATTGGTATTATCCAGGTGGTACAGGAGCACCTGCACGAACTGGAACTGAGAGTTGAACGCCTTAGCGCAGGTAAATCGCAAACCTTTAAAATCTACTGCTCTGAGGCACTAAGGAGTAATACTTCACTTCCTGCGATGTTGCCAGTATTAACGCCCAAAGAACTGAATGATTTTAAACGTGTTTATGAGGTACTCGCTCAACGAGCATACCTGGCTCGTTCTCTCCAGCGCCAGAAGCGCGCTAGACTTATTATTCGCATGTGGCGATTTGTGCATATACCTTTGGCGTGCCTGGCTCTGGTCATTATTTCATACCATAGCTCTACCGAGTTAGTGAAGATGCTGGTTCAGCGGTGATGATTGAGGAGCCTCGCTATTTAAACTAATTCGCCGCGCAAGACAGTCACCGCCTGACCTCCAAGATAGACGCGGTCTGTGCCAACACGCACGCGCACCACTCCGCCGCGTGCGGAAGCTTGATAGCCGATCAATTGGTCCTTTCCGAACTTACTGCACCAGTAGGGGGCCAGGCAGCAATGCGCCGAGCCAGTGACAGGATCTTCATTTACGCCCACACGAGGGGCGAAGAACCGCGAGACGAAATCATAGCCCTGCGTACCGGACCGGCTGGTGACGATTACACCGCGAGCCTCTACTGTCAACAGCAGCGAGAAATCGGGTTGTAAGCCTCTCACGATCTCTTCTGACTCAACTTCTACCAGGTAATCGAACTGATTTTTGCCTACATAGACCGGGGTTACACCTAACGATTGCAGCAGACCGGGCGGCGCGATGGCGGCTTCCTCTGCTTTGGCAGGGAAAGCCATCTCTATCCACTCTCCCTGGCGTTCAGCCAACAGCAAGCCGCTACGCGTATGAAAACGCGCCTGCTCATCCAGTTCAAGTTGACCCGTCTCCCACAAAACATGAGCGCTGGCAAGAGTAGCATGACCACAGAGATCAACTTCGACGGCAGGAGTAAACCAGCGTAGTGTGAAGCCGTCAGCCTGGCGAGAGAGAAACGCTGTCTCAGAGAGATTCATTTCCCGCGCTACATCTTGCATCCAGCGCTCTTCTCGTGGCTCAGATAAAACACATACTGCAGCCGGGTTACCCGCAAACGGTGTTGCAGTAAATGCATCCACCTGCACAATACTCAATCCCATATATACCTCTATTCTCTCTGGGGAATCTGCATCAATGAAGAGTCACATATGATACATCAGAGGCTTCATCCCTGCACCTTATTTATACACCGACCACAAAGATCACACAAGTAGTTGCACTAGGGAGATTCTCTAACATTTGTCACTGTGTTCATGGATATGATATTATGTCAATTGCTCTCAAATGTAATGTTATGTCAATACAAAAAAGTTGCGAGGCACGCAGTTACCCTTACTGCGAAAGAGCAGTTAAGGATTGTCATGTGAATTCTTTTTCGTGCTTCCTGGGTATAAACGTTGGTTACGGGTTAATCTGGAAAGAAAAAGAGAACGTGAGAATCGCTCAAATCGCCCCTCCGTGGATTCCAATCCCACCAAAACACTACGGAGGAACTGAAAATGTGATTTATCATCTTGTTGAGGAACAGGTAGCTCAAAGTCATGATGTGACCTTGTTTGCGCCAGATGATTCAAAAACATCAGCAAAGCTGGTTTCGTTTTTCCACCGGTCTCTAGTTAAAGAGAGCGTACCGTGGACGATGCATCTCAAAGCCTATTATCACTTGCACAAAGCTGTAGACTATATCAAGGAGCATGGCTTCGACATCGTACACACACATCTATCTTCAAGCGCGGATATGTATGTGTTTCCACTCATAGCCCAACTAACAACACCTCATGTAACGACTTTGCACAGTGTTTTTCCCTTTGATCGTGACGCACGCAGCGGGTATATAGGCGATGCCGATCGCTACTATATGGACTGGGCACCATTCTTGCCGATGGTAGCTATCAGCGAGAGCGCCCGCCAAAGCGTACCTCACCCACTTAATTTTGTAGGCGTGGTGCATCATGGTCTTTATTTGCAAGACTTTCAACCTTCAAAGAGGAGAATTGGCGATTACTTTGCCTGGCTGGGACGTTTTGTGCCTGAAAAAGGAGCGCACCTGGCCATTGAGACGGCAAAGCGAGCACACGTACCACTTATACTGGCTGGCATCATTGATCGATATTCGAAGGAATCCATGGTCTACTTCGAAAAAATGATTAAACCATTGGTTGGAACTGAACAGATTGAATACATTGGACCTGTGAACATGAGACAGAAGATCAACCTGTTCAGCCGTGCTCGTGGATTACTCAATCCTATCGAATGGGAAGAGCCCTTTGGAATGGTGATGATTGAAGCCATGGCTCTAGGTTGCCCTGTGATATCGTTTACGCGTGGAGCTGCGCCTGAAATCATATCAAATGGAGAGACAGGCTACCTGGTGAACTCACTTGATGAAATGGTCTCCGCTATTTCCAAGATCGATGAGATCGATCGGAAGACGGTACGCAAATATGTCGAGGAGAAGTTCTCTTCTCAAGTGATGGCTAAGAATTATATAAGAATCTATAAGAAGGTCATCGGGATGCAAAAGCAAAACGATCGCGAGTTGGAGACACTATCCGAATCCAGGACACTTAATCCCGTATAACGACTGGAAAAGTTCCCCCTCCTCATCCTCTATTAACGTTCCTTGCAAGAAGCCCCTTACATTTTTCATCTTTCACCTTTCTATGTTATACTGTCCTATGAAGGCTGTGGCCGCTATAGCGCCGATTTGGAATCGGCATCCGCAGACCTGCGAGTCCGACCAGGCAGCTCAAAGATATCCCAGATAGATTAGAGAGGAGAGCAGCATGCAATCTAACCCGTATCCAAACGACCCAAATTATTCACAACCAACCGAAACGAATCCTCCTATGGCTCCATATCAGCAAGGGGGACAATATGTGCAGCCTCAATATCCAAATCAGGCAGGCGAACCGAATATGCCGCCTCTTTATGAGGATCAGCAAGGGCGTCAGTATGCGCAGCCTCCATATCAGGACCAGCAAGGAGCACCAGTTACACCACCTGCTTATCAGTATCCAACCCAACCTGGTCAAGCTTCTCGGGGAGCTAACATGAAAGAGGGAGAGTCCGTTAAATATGCTATCGGCAAGGTCATCGATTTTATTCGATGGGCTATTGTTGCGTTGGAGCTTTTTTTCCTTTTGCGTTTTGTGTTGGAGCTGATTGGAGCAGACCCAACGAACCCATTCGCGCAGTTTCTTTATAATTTTACGGGGATTTTCCTCTATCCGTTCATCGGTATTGTGCCTAATACTTATATTGGTCCGAAAAAGGTTGCATTTATTGATTGGTCAACGCTGATTGGCATGGCTGTCTATGGAATCCTCTACTGGATATTGGTGTTGTTGCTGCGGACGATAGTTTCCAGACCAGAAGAGCCTATTCCATAGAAAAGAAAAAAGTAGTGTATGGGACTTCGCCCTCTGCACTCCTCCCTTGTTCATTTCCACTTCTATTTATTCCAGAAAGAATGCACCCGATGAGACATTTAGGCCATTGGGAGATAAGAACAGTTTGCACCTCATGCTACAATGAATGGAAGCTAGAGATCAAGAATAAAGGGGATTTGGAGCGTAGAAGCGCATGAGTGGTTCTAAACAGCAAAATGGATATACTACAGAATTGATAGCTCAAGATTCATGGGTAAGTTCGCATAACGGCTCAAACGGCCATACAGGGATCACGGCAGGGGCTTATGAAAGCATTCCTCCTCCTTCTATTTTTAATCTAACCGACCGGCTACCAATTTTCAGCTATCTCGTCAACTCCAATCGCATACGCTGGTATCGCGTAATAATGCGCGTCTTCCTGCAACACCACCGCGACTTGTATCGCTATCAACTTACTGCGCAGGAAGTCCGAGACGCGGTGCGAGCCGCCTTCGATCCAGAATATACGCTGGACCAATGTCAGAATGACCTTGCCGCCCTCAAAGAATGGGGAAATGTGACGACTATTTATGATTCCAGTCGCGCAACCTCCATCGCCAGTTTCCTTTCGCCCGCGCTGCTCTACCAGGCAACACCAGAAGCTATTGCTATTGAAACGTTTCTTGAGGAGCAGATGCGTGCGAATAGCGGCAAAGGCGCATTACGCCAGGGGGATTTACCACACTTATGGCGGTCGCTGCAACAACTCAACGAAGATTTACAGATACCTCCATCTGAGTTAACACCTGCTCGTAGCCGTGAGATCGCTGAGGAGTGGCAGCGGGCTTTCGAGATATGGAGTACGATGGCTCGTGAGGCTGCACAATATCTTGCCAATATGATCAATGCAGCCCAGCAAAGCCGAGCCGATTTCGAGGCATACCAGGTTTATAAGGCTGCGGTCGTGGCGTATGTGCATGGTTTCGCTCAGGCTCTCACACAGTATAGCCGACGTGTGCGCGAACTGCTCGCTGACTGGTCAACAACTGGCAAGCAAGAGCGATTGATCGAGATCGTATCGCAGCACCTCGAACCACCAGGAGCAATAATCGAAAACAAACCGACACAGGTCGAATTGCTACAAGAGGCTCGCAACCAGGTACTGGCGATAGCAAACTGGTTTGCCGAAGGAAAGAACGCCGACTCTTTCCGCCGCAATGCCCTGGCCGAGGTGGACAAGGTTGTTCGCCGTGCATCTGCTCTGGCCGCTACAGCGCGACCCAATGCCAATTATGCTACTAATCTGAATATGCTGGCGCATCAACTGCTGCTCGCGAGAGATGGCGAAACGGCACAGCAAATCTTCTCTGTTGCTTTTGCTAACCTGTTACCCGTTCACCTGCCAGAAAGTCTCGCCGGTACACCAAGCGCTGCTTATGATGCAGGCAGGCCGAGTGACTGGCAAGAGCCGCCGACTGTAGCATTGCGTCTTCGACCCGTTAGCCGGGCAAATCGCGGTGAACATCCCTTAGAAGACCCGGTAATTGATAACCGCACAATTATTCGCAACCTGATTGGGCAACATGAGGCCAGACTTAAGGAGCAACGCCTGCGTTTTGCGGAACTCTTCTCGGATGTGTATCTCGATATAGGCGCTATCAATAGTATTACTGTTGAAGATCGCACTATCTTGATCGAGGTGATAGATAGCTGCCTGGGCGATGTAAATCACCAATATCGCGCGCCTGATGATTCGACAATTGTCTTACTCAACCCCGATGAGCAAACCTATGCGCTCTTACGCGCTCCTGACGGGATGCTGCTCCTGCCACGCTATCGTTTACAATGCCAGAAAGTCGAAGAGTTACCGGCATGATCGAAGAGAAAGAGTTAATAGCAATAGAGAGATTTGAAGAGGTTGCCAACAATCAGCAGCAAAGCGCATCTCCCCAGGGCAATCGCGCGACTCCATTTGCAACTGCTCGTCGACGGACCTCTACTGCTGATCTGATGAAAGCTCACCTTGCTTTGATGGAAAAGGAAGTGATCTTGCCTAAGCAGAGTGATCTCTTCCGCCTGGTAAAATATCATTACTATGCCCTGCAATCATGGCACGACCAGCATACGGGTTGGCGTATCCAACGAGATGCCAGCGCGATTCGCCTGATTCGCAATCCAGGTGCAACCACTCCAGGCTACCTCTACGACCGATTGAAAGAGCCAGGAGACTTTGCTTGCCTGACATGGATTCTCTGGTATGCAGAGAACCGCCAACTGTCAGGACGCGGCAACGACCAGCAATTCTTGCTTTCCCAGTTGGCTGAGCAGATACAAGAACAATCTGCATCTGGTTCAGCAAGTGAGCGAAAATTCGATTTCCGCAAGCCAGCCGACCGTTATAGTATCCAGCGAGCGTTACAATACCTGGAAGACCTGGGTGGCTTGCAACTGGTTGATGGTCAGACAAGGGATTGGGTTGAGCAAACGGCAAGCGCTGATGCTTTGTATGAGTTTACAGATGTGGTGCGTTCGCTGATCGTGGCACTTAATCCACAGTTAGTAATGATGGTTGCAGAGCAGTTAAAAGATAACTCGACAAAGCTGCAACCAGCCATACTTCTCGACCTTGCCGGGACATCGACATCACCCTTAGTGCGTGCCTGGCGCACTTTGCTGCTTGGCCCGGCGCTTTTCAGATTTGATGATCCTTCAGCATTTGCCGAATTATTAGCGCATGCCGATGCGCTAGCCAACGAATTACTTGAAACCTTTGGCTGGTTGCTCGATATACACCGTGATTATGCCTGTATTGTGCGGGCAAGCGGCACGACATCAGGTCCGGTGACAAGCCTGACACCATTTGGCACCAATGACCAGATCGCTCTGTTCCTGTGCAAAGCCATTCGGGATCAGGTCGAGTCCGGTGCATGGCCATCACCCGATACCTATGGTTGTTTGCACGTAACAACTGAGGATATGTCTGAATTGTTCTATAGCGTTCGGGAGCGCTACGGAGATAATTGGGGTAGCGATGCTCGCAGCAGAAGTTCACGTAGCTTGCTAAATGATGTCTATAGGAAAATGCGTCAGGCAGGTTTGTTGCGCGGACCTGATGAGGCGGGAAATATGCTGGTGCTACCTACAGCCGCTCGTTATACTGCTACCTACGAGAAAGCTGGACAGGAGACGCAAGAAACCGCCAGGGTTGGCTCTAAAAACAGCGCCGCAGGTAAGCAGAAATCAAGTAGCTCACGAGAAACTATGGTGATCACATTGCCAGAATTTGCACTAGAAGAGGGATAACCGCCAGGACGTACCGGTGTGAGATAGCACGGCCAACCAGGTGTAAGAGGACAAAAAATGCAACGCACGTTTGAAAATTTTGCTGAGTGGGCCATTGCTGAGAATGAAATAGCCGAAGAAACAGCGGCCCGCCAACTCGAAATGTTCGTCGATATGTTACAACAGCAAGCCGGTGGCCCGATGGGCTATCGCCTGCGCCGTATTATCTTGACGAATTTCTGGCTTTATGGCCAGCAGGAATTTGTGATACCCCATGGACGACTTTTTCTGGCCGGAGAAAATGCAAGCGGCAAATCAACTGTCTTAACTGCTGCTCTGCCCCTCGCCCTCGATGGCGATCTTCGCCCAAATCGACTCGACACATTCGGTGGGCGTGAGAGACACATACAGTATTATGTGCTTGGAGGCGCAGATTCGGCGACTCCTTTCAGCCATGAACGACGTACATCCTACATTGCCCTGGAATTTGAGTGGCTCAATCCCGATGCTCCACCTATTGCGCCTGAGTTACGCCAGCGATGGGAAAATGGGGACCGTGAGAAGACACGCTTCCTCACGATTGGCATTAGCCTGGCCGGAAATCTAAACGCCAGTGACCGCATACGCCCACTGCGCTTCTTGATTACCGATGGCTCTCGCCTGGGCTACGAACTCGATACCATCTACGAGACTGGCAATAAACGCGATAAACGTGCGTACGATCATCCACGGTTTAAGCAAGTGCTCGAAGGGCATGGGATCATCTGTGACTCCCAGGCCGAATATGAGCGGCAAGTAGCCCGCTACTTGTTTGGGTTTAGTGACGAAAAGGACTTTCAAAAACTGATCGACCTGCTATTGACCTTGCGCCGCCCAAATCTGAGCAGTGAGTTAAGTTTTTCACGAGTCCATGACTACCTCAAACAGTCACTGCGTAAAATTTCGGGTGAGACAACTTCGCGTGTGATTGGAACGATCGACCGCATTGATGCGATTAATAGCGAAATTGAACGCATTCAAGAAGCGTACGAAGCAGCCGATCGCCTGCATCGAGCGCGCCAACAAGTAGCCCTGATAAAGGCGCAACTGGCAGGCTGTGAATATATGGGAGCACATCTTGTAGAAAGCAGCGCACAGAGCAGGGTAACAAAGCTACGTAGAGACCTGCTCATGGCAGAAAATGAACGTAATAAGGCAGAGGCACGCTCCCAGGCATTACGAGTAGAGCAGTACGAGGTCAACGGCCAGATCAAAGCGCTCGAAGCCAATGAGGGGCTGGAGGTAGCAAAACGACTTGCAACTGCGCACGAACGATTGCACGAAACCGAGGCACACATGCAACTCCAGCAGGGAAGCCAGGAGTCTGCCCGGCAATCGCTCTGGGAGCATACCGAAAACCTCGAACGTCAACGTGTGCGCTTCGAATCGTTAAAAGGGGAATGCGTGACACACCTTGGTGAGCTATCTTCTATAGCTTCTGAGGAAGCGCTCTGGGAGAGCGTCGCATTACAGTTACAAGAGACCTCCCACCAGCTTAGCAACATCTCAACCGCAAATACCACCAGCCCTGAAGCGCTTACAGGTGTCACCGCCCTGATTGAAGCAGAATCAGAAGAGCGTATTGATTGGTTACACCGCCTTGAAACACTGCACCAGGAACGGGAAAAATTAGATAGTAAGGTCCAGTATGCCCGGACAAACGAGAGTACACGTTTTCAAGAGCTGGATGAAGCGCGCCGGCGTTTTGAGTCAGCGCAAGACCGCACATTCGAGTTGCAGCAAAACCTCAATATTACGTTAGAGCAGTTCTTTACTGCCAATGCGTACAGCAGTTCCCTCGATACATTCGATACTTTGACGCAACCTCAAGGAAACACAATCGACGAAGAGTCCTTGACTGCCAGAGTAATAGAACAATTTGCAGCAGCCATCAAACGATACCA
>Ga0137365_10002913_pt1 | contig 13594 bp, 11 predicted proteins | sample SagtaG_9_FD_104799 | JGI IMG/M metagenome (GOLD analysis project Ga0137365, IMG submission 104799) | Vadose zone soil microbial communities from Sagehorn Ranch, Mendocino, California, USA - Sage1_L_40_16 metaG | ecosystem: Environmental > Terrestrial > Soil > Vadose zone | place: USA...
CCACCGGGATCAATCAGGCGAGAATTCGGTCAGACGATTATGATCAACGCTGCGCACGCCTCGGATTCGCTCGAGAACGCGAAACGCGAAATGGCGATCGTTCGAATTGATGAGAATAATTTCAAACCTCTGATTGAAAACTTCTATCGCCGCCAATAGTTTGCGCTCCCATTTTGAATAAGCTTACCGCCATGGAAACTTCTGAACGCGCTGCTCAACTGACTCCTTCGCTCACTCTCTCGATCGATAGCAAGGCCAAAGCCATGAAGGCTGAAGGCATCGATGTGTGTGGCTTCGGTGCAGGCGAACCCGATTTCGATACGCCCGAACATATAAAAAAGGCTGCCATCGACGCATTGGAGGCTGGGTTTACTAAGTACACGCCCAGCGCCGGCATCCCGGAGCTGCGCCAGGCCATCGCCGAAAAATTCGCTGCCGATAACGGGTTAAGTTATCGCGCCGCCCAGATCATCGTAAGCAACGGCGCAAAGCATTCTTGCTACAACGCGATCCTCGCAACATGCCAGCCCGGCGATGAAGTCATCATCCCGGCGCCGTATTGGGTCAGTTACCCAGACATGGTGAGATTAGCCGGCGCCGAACCGGTCATCGTGCCCACCAGCGAGCGCAACTCCTGGAAAATGCGTGCTGAAGATTTCGAAAATGCAATGACCCCGCGCACCAAGATGTTGATCATGAACAGCCCAGGGAACCCGACCGGCTCCGTTTATACACGTGAAGAATTGCAGGCAATCGTCGAGGTCGCTGCCGAAGAAGACATCTACATTTTGTCCGACGAGATTTACGAGAAACTTGTTTACGACGATGTCAAACATGTGAGCATCGCGTCGCTATCGAAAGAAGCCTACGACCTCACAATCACGATTAACGGATTCAGCAAATCCTACGCCATGACAGGTTGGCGGCTCGGTTATCTCGCCGCGCCGGAGGCGGTAGCCAAAGCGGTCGATTCGATCCAGAGCCATACTACCTCCCATCCGTCGTCTTTCTCCCAGTATGGCGCGCTAGCTGCATTGAGAGGTGATCAACAACCGCTCGCTGATATGCGCGAGGAATTCGATATGCGTCGCAATTACATGTTCGACCGCGTCTCAAAGATTTCGAACGTCACTGCGGTCAAACCTGAGGGCGCGTTTTACGTGCTGGTAAACATCAGCCAACTCGGGCTGACTTCTCAAAACTTCGCCGACCGACTGCTGAGCAAAGCTAGTGTCGCCGTCGTCCCCGGAGCTGCCTTCGGCGACGACCGAACCGTCCGGCTCAGCTACGCGACCAGTTTGGACGTGATAAAAAAAGGCCTGGATCGCTTCCAAGACTTTTGCCGAACGCTCTGATTGTTATCCCGAGTCGCGCAGACTACGAGGGATCTCGCAATCGGAATTTTGGGTGCATTCTGATCCGAACCGGCGGCGCGCCTAATGAGGCGACGTGCATCGTGGCTTGTGTCGTTAACAACGTTTGAGAGGTTCCTCGCTTCGCTCGGAATGACAGGCTAAATAATTTTAATGCCCGGTTACCTCGCGCTAGTTCTTCACGCGCATCTACCGTTTGTCCGCCATCCGGAGCACGAGCATTTCCTCGAAGAAGACTGGTTCTTCGAGGCGGTCACGGAAACTTACATTCCGCTGCTGCGCATGATGCAGCGGTTAGTGGAGGACTCAGTGCCGTTCAAGCTCACGATGTCTCTCACGCCAACGCTCTGCGCGATGCTTCAGGATCAGCTTTTGCGCGAGCGTTACGTGCGCCATCTGGATCTGTTGATCGATCTCAGTGCGCGCGAACAAAAGCGTAACCGTAAGGATCCGCAGCTTCGGGAGCTTGCTGATTTCTATTTTAAAATGTTTCAGGACACGCGCGCGTTTTTTGTCGACGAATGGAAACGGGATGTACTCACAGCATTCCGAAAGGTGCGAGAGACGGGCGCACTCGAAATCATCAGCAGCGCCGCCACACATGGTTTGCTTCCCATTCTGCAACAGCAAGCGCCTCAAGCAGGGCGTGCGCAGGTTTTGATCGGCCGCGACGTGTACGTCGATCTTTTTGGTGCGGCGCCAAGCGGTTTCTGGTTGCCAGAATGCGCTTACGTGCCGGGCTTAGACCCAATTCTGCAGGAGGCAAATGTCCGCTGGTTTATTCTGGACGCGCACGGTTTGTTGTTCGGGAAACCGCGCCCGTGCCGGTCGATTTACGCACCGTGCTATACGCCTGCGGGGCCGGCTGCGTTCGCGCGCGACGGCGACTCAAGTCGGCAAGTCTGGAGCGCGCAGGAAGGCTATCCGGGAGATCCAGCCTACCGGGAGTTTTACCGCGATCTGGGTTTCGATCTCCCGATGGAGCATTTGGGGCCGATCGCGCGCGGAACGAGAAAATTCTCGGGTCTGAAATATCATCGGATCACCGGACGCCGAGATGAAAAACAGTTCTATGATCGCGCGGCGGCGGAGACTGCGGCGGCCAAACATGCGAGTCATTTTCTGGAGCAGCGCCGCCAGCAAATTCACGAAATCAGCGAATTGGGTTTCGATCCGATCATTGTCGCTCCATTTGACGCGGAATTGTTTGGCCATTGGTGGTTCGAAGGACCACGTTTCCTTGAACACTTTATCCGCCAGGCGGCCAACGAACGCGATTTTTGGCTTACCACGCCCAGTGAATACCTCGCAGCGCATCCCACGCAGCAAATCGTTGAGCCCGCTGCTTCTACCTGGGGCGAGGACGGCCATCTCGCAGTGTGGCTCGATCCGAGCAACGCCTGGATTTATCCGCATCTCCACGTCGCGGCACAAAAGATGATTGGCTTGGCGCAAAGCGCTTCTGCTGTTGTAGGGCAATCGCTTCGGTTGCCAAACGGGAAATCGGCAGCCGGAGCGCCCGCCCTACAATTCACCGACCGCGTTTTGAAACAGCTCGCACGCGAACTTTTGCTGGCGCAATCCAGTGACTGGGCATTTTTGATGAAAACGGGCACAGCGCGTGAGTACGCAACCAAGCGCGCCATCGATCATCTTGCTCGCTTCAACCGTTTACATGATCAGTTTATCGCAAATGACGTCGATAATAACTTCCTGCATGAGTGCGAATGTCGCGACAACCTGTTCCCGAATCTGAACTGGCGCTACTATGTTTAGCCTTTGTCATTCCGAGCGAAGTCGAGGAATCTCTCGACATTTTTGAGAAATATTAGAGATGTCTCGACTTCGCTCGACATGACAAAAAGGATCAATTTTGCGTTTCTGATCACCGCTTTGGCATCTGTTGCCGCCGCGCAGGAAACGCCCGCCCCGAGTCCCTCGGTAACACTGGAGGAGTCTTCTTCGTCCTTAAGCTCCCCGGAAGAATCTGTCGCGCCCCCGCCCGCTCCGGAACAAACGGCTTCAGCTTCACCTGCGAGAAGCGCGCGCATCAGCTTCGTTCCGCCGCCTTTGGAAGGAACGATCAGCCTGGGTATTTACGATTCGAACGGCAAACTGGTGCGCGTCCTGCATCAGGAGTCGAACCTGAGCGAATTTACAATCGGCGCCGACGCGCTGGTAACTCAATGGGACGGGAGAAGCGACAATGACGAAGATGTGCCCGCCGGAAAATATCGAGCCCGCGGTTACCTCGTTGGTCGTCTTAAAGTCGAAGACATGGGCCAGGTCGCGGAGTCCCCGCCTCAAAGCAACCCAGGTACCAGCGTGAAGGTGAAACTTACGCCGAATCCGCTGGCCAACGACAAACGATCAACAATCAATGTCGCCGGCGGGTTTGACAGCGATGGAAGCTACTTGAAAACAAGCGATGACCTGCCGGTCTTCACCGTAAGTGAGTCGCCGAATTTGGCACGGGTATTGGTGACCAAGGCTGGCGACAAGTCTCTCGATTTTTGGCAGGATGATGGAACAGGTTTGCATCGATTCCGCATCTCCAATGTTGATCAGATGATGGCTTTCGATTGCGGAGAATTTCAATTGAAATGAACGGTAGCAGCGATCTGTGACCGCCAAGATAAAGAACGGTGCTTGACACAAGCGCCGCTAGAACGCAAGCGATTGCTGATTACAAATGGCCTCGACGCCCGAACTTCAACATACCGTCGGTAAGACCGCCAGCTTTAGCGGCACCGCATTGCACACGGGCGAAAAAGTCACGCTCAAACTTCAGCCCGCACCAGTGGACCATGGAATCAAATTCAAACGCAAGGATTTGCAGGACGAGCCGACCATCGACGCGAAGATCGAGAATTTAAAGACGGTCGAGCGCGCCACGACCATCGGGGAAGGCTCCGTCCGCGTGCACACAGTCGAGCATATCCTGGCCGCGCTTTGGGCCATGGGCGTGGACAACGCCATTGTGGAAATGGACGCAAACGAACCGCCGATCGGCGACGGGAGCGCCCAAGCCTACGTCGACCTGATCAGGAAAGCAGGCATCACGCCGCAGGAAGAGCCACGCGATTTTTTCCACGTGCGCGAAACGATGCATGTCGGCTCAAAGACCGGCGCGCTGCTCGTTTTGTTGCCGGATGAAAAGTTCCGCGTTTCGTGCACACAAGCCGGACCAAACAATCAGTTTGCGCAGTTCTTATCGGTGGAAGTCACACCCGCAGTTTTCGAACGCGAGATCGCTCCAGCCCGCACATTTGTTTATTACGAAGATGTTAAGCCGCTGATGGACAAAAATCTCATCAAAGTCGGCAGCCTTGAAAACGCGATCGTCGTGCGCGGAGAAGCGGTGCTAAGCAAGGAGCCGTTGCGATTCAGTGACGAATTCGTCCGGCACAAAATCCTCGATATCATCGGCGACCTCGCTCTGGTCGGGCGGCGTATCCGCGGTCATGTGGTGGCAGTGAAACCTGGTCACGCCGCCAATGCAGATCTGGCGCGTTCAATCACCCGCGAGCAGATCCGAAGAAGTGCCGTGGCTGCGCCGCGAACGATGCCAAGCGGCGATGGAGGACTCGATACCGATCAGGTGATGCAGATTTTACCGCACCGTTTCCCATTTCTCATGGTCGATCGCATTATCAGTTTCGAAACTGAAACGAAATGTGTCGGCGTTAAGACGGTCACAATCAACGAGCCGTTCTTTCAAGGACATTTCCCCGGTCATCCGGTGATGCCGGGTGTGATGCAGGTGGAAGCGATGGCGCAAGTTGCAAGCATTCTGTTGTTCAAACTGGCCAAGACGACCAGCCGCATCGGGTATTTCATGAGCGCGGACGAAGTGAAATTTCGGAAACCAGTCTTGCCCGGAGACACCATCTTCATCCACGCCGAGCTCACCAAATCGCGCGGCGAACGACTTGCAAAAGCGAAATGTCATTGCGTCGTCAATGACGCAATCGTCTCCGAAGCCGAACTAATGTTCACATTTTTGGACAAATGAGGCGGAACGAATCCTCACTCTCCCCCTCTCCCTTACGAAGGGCGAGGCGTCCCGGATACCTAAGCTGCGCGAGTCATCACAGGGAGAGAAAACTTTCCGCTTCTCCCCTTGCACTAAGGGGAGAGGATTGAGGTGAGGGATTGGCAACAATGAGCGACGCGCAGATTCATGCGACTGCCATTGTTGATCCCGCAGCGGAAATCGGAGCGGGAACAGTCATCGGGCCCTACTGTGTAATCGGACCCGACGTTGTGCTCGGACCAAATTGTTGGCTCCAACATCACGTTACGCTCTGCGGACCGATGAAGGCCGGAGCGAAAAACAGGTTCTATGCCTACTGCTCCATCGGCCAGCAGACGCAGGACTTAAAATATCGCGGCGAACCGACATATCTGGAAATCGGCGATGAAAACACGTTTCGCGAATTTGTAACGGCTCACCGCAGCACTACGAGCGAAGGCAAAACGCGCATCGGCAATTGCGGAAATTTTCTCGCTTACAGTCATATCGGGCACGATTGCACCGTGGGCGATCACGTCATTTTTTCCAACAATGGCACGTTGGGCGGCCATGTTCGCGTCGGAGATCATGCCATGATGGGCGGGCTCACCGCGGTTCATCAATTTTGCCGGATCGGCCGCTTCGCGATCACCGGCGGTTGCTCAAAAATTGTCCAGGACGTTCCACCGTTCATGATTGCCGACGGCAATCCGGCCGAAATTCGCGGGATCAACCTGGTCGGCTTGGAACGCAAAAATTTTCCACCCGAGAGCGTGAAGCTGATCAAAGAAGCATTTCGCCTGATTTACCGTTCGAAATACAACCGACGCCAAGCGATCGAAGCGATGCGGAAAGAATTACCGGAAACCGAAGAGATCACCGAAATCATCCAGTTCATCGAGCAAAGTGAGCGCGGAATCATTAGGTAAGAGCTTAATCGGGAATCGTGCGGATGGCACATGCAAGATTTCAACGTTGTGCAGCCGGTTCGGTGCACGGCCGTACCGTTTCAAGAGTTGAAAGTTGATTGTTGAGGGTTTGAAATCTCAGAAGCTTGGGTTTTCAAATCTCAACGAGTAAACCAACTTCCGAATGGCCGTCGTTCTCACTCTGCTACGAATCAAAAATCTCGCGCTTGTGGAAGAGCTGGAGTGGCCGATTGGGCCGGGATTCATCGCTGTCACTGGCGAAACGGGCGCGGGCAAATCGATCATCATCGGTGCGCTGCAACTTTTGCTGGGCGAACGTGCGGACAAGTCTTTGATCCGTACCGGCGCTGATCTTTGCACCGTTGAGGCAATTTTCAGCGGCGAAGGTTTGCAAAAATTAAACCCCCAGCTTGTCGAATCGGGTGTCGAACCGTCCGACAGCGATCTCATCCTGAAGAGAACTCTCTCCTCTACTGGAACGAATCGGCAGTTCATCAATGGTTCGCCAACCACGTTGTCGGTCCTGAAAAATCTGGGGGATGAACTTGTCGATCTTCACGGGCCGCACGATCACCAATCGTTGCTGTCACCGGAAACACAATTGAGTTTGCTGGATTCGTTTGCGCGAGCCGAAGAACAGCTCGACGAATACCGAAAACATTACTGGCGATTGCAGACGCTGCTGGCGGAACATGCCGCGCTTAACACTGCGGAAACGGCCCGCGAACAGGAGCTCGATCTGCTTCGCCATCAGATTGCCGAAATCAAGTCCGCGAATCTTGTCGGAGGCGAAGAGCAAGAAATCGAAACGCGCTACAAACTAGCGAGTAACAGCAAACGCCTGATCGAGCTAGCCAGCGCGATCGCCAACAAACTTTCCGAGGCCGACGGTTCAGTTCTCTCACAGCTTGCCGAAATACAGCGGCTGCTGCGTGAATTGGAGAAGATCGATAGTTCGATTGCGCAATTTTCGTCCGCACACGCTGCGAGCGTTGTCGAGCTTTCCGAGATTGCACGGGCGCTCTCAGCTTACGCGGAAAGACTTGATTTAGACCCGGAACAGCTCGCCGCGCTCGAGCAACGCGTTTCGGTCTTCGAAACGCTGAAGCGCAAATATGGCGGCTCGATTGCCGACGTGATCACGTTTGGCGAACGTGCTGCCCAACGGATGCGCAAGATTGAAGGACGAGACATGGAGCTGGAGCGTCTTGCGAAAGAGATCGAAAATGTTCGGGCGGAAATGAACCGCGCTGGCGAAGCGTTGCATAAACTGCGCTCAAAAGCTGCGCCGAAGCTTTCGGAGAATATCCGACGCAACCTGCGTGATCTCGGGTTCCGCCAATCGGAATTCGAAGCAAAACTCAGCAGACTGGAAGAGCCGCGCCCGAATGGATTCGACTCGATGGAATTACTTTTCTCACCGAATCCAGGCGAACCGCTGAAACCGCTTCGCGCGATCGCTTCCAGCGGCGAAATCTCGCGGTTGATGCTGGCGATCAAATCTGCGCTCGCCGCGCACGACGCGATTCCCCTGCTCGTGTTCGACGAGATCGACACGAATGTGGGCGGCGAGATCGCGCACGCAGTTGGCGCAAAGATGCGGACATTAGGGCACGATCATCAGGTGATTTGCATCACGCACTTGCCACAAGTTGCCGCCGCTGCATCGTCGCACTTCGTCGTAACCAAGGATGTGGCGCGCGGCCGCACGTTTTCCAATCTGCATGAGGTCACTGGGAAGGCACGCCAGGAAGAGATCGCGCGGATGCTCGGCGGGAAAAACGAATCGGCCCTGAAACTCGCGGCCAGTTTGCTCAAAGAGAAGCCCTAAACACCACGAAGGACACGAAGGAGCACGAAGAATTTCATAGGATAAACCGCTTAATGCCGTTCTGTAGCTTCAGAACGTTAAAGTTTATTAGCAGGCCAATTGGAATCTTTGCTAGGCGCATGTATGTGAGGATCTACGCCTGGTGAATTGGTTGGAGCATTTCAACGGACTTGATCTCCACGATGAGATCGGTGCTGACAAGTAGATCGATTCGATAGCCGCAATCCAGCAGAACATCTTTGTAGCGCACGGGTAGCGGCACTTCCATTTGGAACGAGATCTGCGTGTGCGACAGCTCACACGCGAGACACTGGCGATAAGTCGACTCGAGCAAGCCGGGCCAAGGGTACGATGCACCTCAATCGCGCACCCAATCACACTCCGCGACAGTTCATCAAACTCCATCTTCGTGGTCTTCGTGTGCTTCGTGGTGGAAATCACTTCTCCACCGGCCCCAAGGGCAGGATGATTTTGCCAAAAACTTCGTTGATCACTTGCGCAAGCCCGGCGTAGATCGCGGAAAACCCGCAGAAAACTCCCTCGTAGCCGGTAAAATGCTTAAAATCTGGTCCCGCGTTAATGAAATAACCAATGGCGAGCAGAAAAAAGAGAATGGTGAGCGAACCGAAAACGACCTGCCCCGCGACGTGCAACCGCATCGTGCCAATGAACATGACTGAGGTGAACAATCCCCACATCGCCAGATAGGCAGCCATTGCAGTGTCATTGGAAGGCGCGGCCCATCCTAACTTTGCCAGGATAATCAGCGTCACCAGGGAGAACCAGAACAAGCCGTAAGAAAGAAACGCCGTCGTCGCGAATGTATTGCCTTTTCTCCATTCCATGATACCCGCGACGATTTGCGCGGCGCCACCGTAGCAAAATCCCATCGCCAGAATCATGCTGTTAAGTTCGTAGAACCCAGCGTTGTGGAGATTCAGCAGTACAGTTGTCATGCCGAAACCAAGCAGCCCAAGCGGGGCCGGATTCGCTGTCGTATCTCTGAATTGAATAACGGATTCATTCATGGCGCCGCCAGTCTGCCGAAGGAAAGCTCGGCGACGCAACAACAATATCGGAGGCCAACGATTTAGCTTGTCGCCGCGCCAGTGCTGAAATTATCGTGCGAGTTCCCGATATGATTCGGCGTGATTATCTCATTATTGGTGCCGGCATTGCTGGAGCGAGCGCTTGCGAAGGAATTCGCAAATACGACAAGCGTGGCTCGGTGACGCTGGTTGGCGCTGAGGTTTTTCCTCCTTACAAACGCTGGATACTCTCAAAGAGTTTTTTGCGCGAAAAGGATCCTAATCTCAAAAAACTGCAGGAGCCGGACGAGCGGTGGTTCGAAACCCATAAGATCGAGACCCGCTTTGGCACAGTGGTAACACAATTCAATATCGAGCGGCGTCTGGCCGTGTTTGCCAATGGGGAAACCATCGAATTCAACAAAGCGTGTCTGGCGATGGGTAGCCGCCCGGGTCGGCCGTCGGTAGCTGGCGTCAACCTCGGCAACGTGATTTACCTGCGCACTATCCGCGACACGCTCGCTCTAAAGGAGATGGCCAGCGTGGAGCGAGGAATCATGGTCGTCGGAGGCGGATTACTTGCATGCGAGGCGGCAGCAAGTCTGCGAATGATGAAACTGAAGATCGGTCTGATGCATCGCGATCCGTATCTGTTGAACCGCTATCTGGATCCTGACACCGGAACGTGGCTCACCGATTATTTTGTAAAACACGGCGTGGTTCTGTCATTGGGCGAAAGTCTCAACGGCTTTGAGGGCAAAACCGTCCTGCGCAACATTCAAACAAAAAGCGGAAACCGGTTTCCGGTTGGCCTCGCTGTAGTCGCCTGCGGCGCAGAACCGAATCTCGATCTTGTCCGCAACACGCCGTTAGCCGGCCCGCACGGGTCACCAGTTACCGAATATCTCGAGACAGAAGAGAAAGGAATTTATGCCGTAGGCGACCTTGCGTTTTATCCAGATCGGATAATGGGGGGCGTGCGGCGTCAGACGCACTGGGAAAACGCACGTGAACAGGGCCTCGTCGCAGGCGCGAACATGACAGGCAAGAAGCGCATCCGCTACGAGCAAGTCCCCTACTTTTGGACAGAGATGTTCGATTTGCGGATGGATTTTGTCGGCGATTTCAGTGTGCTGCCGACGCGTGTTGACCTTCAGGGCGCATACGCAAAGAAAAAGTTTGTCGCTCGCTATTATCAAGGCGATACGCTCCGGGCGATTCTGCTTTGCCAGCAAACGCAACGTGAGGTGGATGCTGCCAAGGCGCAGTTGCGTCAGCGACTTGCCAAATAAGCTTAGCGGCGCTCGGCTTGCCGCGCCCTGGCTTTGCGGAGGCGGGCGAGCGTCGAAGCGTCAATGATTTAGTCCGAGCCCGAGCCCCATACTCAGTCCGGAACGACCGCACCGTCAATACACATCGGCTGGAATCTCAAATCCTGAATTGCTCACTCGCACGAGCTTCCAATCCCACGGCTTCCTTGAGAGGCGATGCCACTCCAGCTCGAAAGGTGTGGGTAATTTGTTGACCCGTTGGTCCAGCAATTCCATCACACCATCATCGGTGCTATAGACCACGACTTTGCCGCTCCAGACCGCGCGTCGACCTTCGGTCTTCACGCTCACATCGGATGGGATGATCCTGGATCCGCGCACCCATCGAAAACCTTCTCGCATGCGTTCGAGGACCCGCGCCCGATCGTCGCCCCACTGATCCTGATAATCGGTGCCGATGAAATCGGCTACAGCATCCCAGTTTCTGTGTTCGATCGCGCGAAAAAATTTTCGGGGTGTCGCTGGCTTGACGCTCAGGTCGCCAGAGCCAGATGAGATAGACTCCAATACGAAGCGCCAGAGCTAATCCGCCACAGAATCCTCCGCGAAACGAAATCGTCACGGGCGCGACTTTATTCTCTCCCACAAATTACACCAATTCAAAAGGCGACCGTCCCTTCGTCCACGCCCTGAAAGGAAACGAGCGAACAGAACCCTCGGTATGACAAAAATTTATCTTCACGCGTCTGCTGGATAGTCATAAAAAAATCCCTTGATTACGTCACCCGACGCTTCAACGCATCTTCGGCCGAGCTGAGAAGCCCGAGGGCGCTGGACTGCCGCTTAACGCGATCTCAAGTCCAGCTGGAACCCCGAGCCAGCCGATGTGAGTCGCTTATTGGAAGAAGTCTCGCAGCAAACAGGTCCAGGGGCGTGAATCAAAAGAACGTTCACAACAACCATTCAACACCAATCAACAAGAAAGGAAAATAGTATGCCAACACGAAAAGTGAATGCCTGGTACGGGTGGGTGCCCGACCGGCCGGATTATCGCGACAAACTCTTCACTGCCATCGCCGCGCCGCCGAAGAAACTGCCGCCAAAGGTGGATTTGCGCGCAGGCTGTTCGCGCGTGGAAGACCAGGGGCAACTCGGAAGTTGCACGGCCAACGCATTGGTCGGCAACCTGGAATTCCTCGAAAAGAAAGCGGGTCACACGGTCACCAACCTGAGTCGGCTGTTCATTTACTACAACGAACGCGCGATGGAAGGCACCATCAACGACGACGCGGGCGCGATGATCCGCGACGGCGTCAAATCGCTCGTCAAGCTCGGCGTGTGCAGTGAAAGGAAATGGCCTTACAAGATTGCGAAGTTCACCCAGAAACCGTCGCCCGCGTGCTACAAGCAGGCGTCCGATCATCAGGTTATCTCTTATCATCGGATCATCAGTCTGCAGCAGATGCGCCAATGCCTCGCCGAAGGTTACCCGTTCGTTTTTGGTTTCTCGGTTTATGAGGCATTCGAGTCCGAAGAAGTTGCCAGGACAGGCAAGTTGAACCTCCCGAAGCCCAGCGAAAAACAACTCGGCGGCCACGCAGTGATGGCCGTGGGTTACGACGAGTCAGCCAAGCGTGTGCTCGTCCGTAACTCTTGGGGCACGGACTGGGGCATGAAGGGTTATTTCACAATGCCGTACGATTACATCTCGAACGACAACCTCGCGGACGACCTCTGGACCCTCCGCGGTCTTGAAAATGTGTAGATAAGCGCAAGCGCAACGTGAGGTCGATTCTGCCAAGACGCAGTTGCGCAACGCGCTGAGCAAGTGAAAGCGATGCGAATACGCATCGCACTCGACAGAACTTCGTTCGAAATCAGCATAGACGGTGTTCCTTTTCGCGAGAGCTTTGGAGTGCGCCCGCGTCCTCGCATAGCTTTCGCGATCACGATTGCTCCGGAGCGGTGACAGATGCTGCACTTAATAAATCTCGGCCGGAATCTGAAACGTCGAATTGCTCCCTCGGACTAGCTTCCAATCCCATGGCTTTCCTGAGAAACGATGCCACTCCAGCTCGAAAGGCGTCGGCAGTTTATTGAGGCGTTCATCGAGAACTTCCATAACGCCGTCGTCGCTGCTATAGAGCGTGATTTTGCCGATCCAGATCGCGCGCCGCGTTTCAATCTGCACGGCAGGGTTTGGTGCAACGATCCTGGATCCGCGCACCCAACGAAAACCTTCCCGCATACGTTCAAGAACTCGCGCGCGATCGTCGCCCCACTGATCCTGATAGTCGTTTCCGATAAAATCGGCCACAGCTTCCCAGTCTCTGCGTTCGATCGCATGGAAGAAATTTTCGGTGTGCAACCGGACCTGATGCCCAGGTTGCCAAAGCCAGAGCAGATACAGCCCAAGGCAAACCGCGAGCGCCAATCCGCCAAAGAATCCGCCACGAAACGAGATCGTCACACGCGCGAACTTATTCTCTCCCCGAGATTATACTATTTCAAAGGGCGACCGTTCGTTCGTCCACTCCTTGCAAGGAGCACGAGCGAACAGAACCCTCGGTATGACAAAAATTTATCTTGACTAGTTTCTTCGATCGCCACAAAAAGTCCTTTGATTACGTCACCCGACGTTTCAACGCATTTTCGGCCGAGCTGAGAAGCCCGAGGGCGCTGAACCTTCGCTGGAACCGCCGCTTAACGCGATCTCCAAGTCCAACTGGAACCCTGAGCCAGCCGATGTGAGTCGCTTATTGGAAGAAGTCTCGCAGCAGTAACGGTTCTCGGTTCCGCGCGGAACTGGATTGCAGTCAACAATTTCCCGACAGCGTCGCTCATGACTACTGCGCAGCTCCGAAATCTGACGGATGCGACTTCCGTGATTCAAGTCGCGATCGTCTGCGGACCGGAGACGACTGTTCTGGCGGACTCGCTCGAGAAATTGCTTGCGGAGGCGAAGGGGTTCACGTTCTCGCGATTCGAGTATCGCGACCAATCCGGCCTCAAGCCGAAGGCAGCAAGCTTTGGCAATGCCGATGTAGTCGTGGCTACGCTAAGTGCTTTTCAAGCAACGAACCTAGAACTTTTTTTTGCGTCGCTTCAGCGCGCTTTTCCACATCGCGCAGTTCTGGTGACTACGAC